>ORMF011278893.1_pt1 | contig 20485 bp, 22 predicted proteins | sample 1779871 | NCBI WGS metagenome assembly ORMF01 (sample SAMEA104232316, study PRJEB22302) | groundwater metagenome | biome: forest; feature: aquifer; material: groundwater | place: USA | collected 2011-08-07 | depth 5.4 m | reverse complement strand
TCAACTACTCCGTCGGCCGGTTTCGCGCGTGGGTGGTGGCGCACCGCCCCAGCGTCACGACGGGCCAGTTGGATGCGCCGACACTCGGTCGATGGGTTCAAACCCTGACTGGAGCCGCCGCGACGCGCAACAAGCACCTTCACAACGTACGGACCGCCATCAACTGGCTCGCCCGCGCTCGACCGCCGCTGTTCCCAGACGCACCCGCTCTCCGCGCCGCGTTTGGGTCCGCGCGGGAGGGGGGGCTCACGGCCCAAGCCGAGGCTCCGACTCCGGAATGCTACTCCCCCACAGTACTGCACGCCCTCCTCACGACCGCCATCGAGCGCGAACAAGGGAAGTACCTCGTGCCAGTCACGCGGCTGAAGGGCGGCAAGGTCGAGCAGTTCGTGCAAACAGCCGGCGCGGAGCCTGCGGTGCCGCTCTCTCGTCTCGTGCTGTTGCTTGCGCTCACGGGTGCACGTCGCAGCGAGGTTCTTGGTTTGCGCTGGGCCGACTGCGATCTCGCGCGAGGCCGAATTACGCTACATTCGACCAAGACGGGGCGACGTCGCCTGCTCCCGCTCACAGATGCACCCGAAGGAACAGTTGCGCCACGCCTACTCTCCCTGCTTGGCCAATGGCGACTCGAGGCGGGAGCGTGCCCGTGGGTGTTGCCCCACGACGGCGATCAGGCGCCCGTGTGGCCCGAGACGGCGTGGCGTGGACTGTGCCGAGCTGCTGAGGTCGAGGTCCGCCCGCAGGGTCTCCGGCAGACGTTCTGTGCCGTGGCAGCAAGCATGGGCGTGCCCGCTTCCGTCGCCGCGTTGTGGCAGGGCCACGGCGGCGCAGTCGCCGAGAAGTGGTACAGATCCGCGGCCCTCGAGCGGGTGCAGGGTGCCGCGGATTTCGAGGAGGCGCTCGGCATTGCCGATGTGCTCGACCTCCTCCTGGGCAGGCGCACACAAGGCGTCCAAGTCGATACCGGCCCGGCCACCACGAGTGTGCAGCCCCGACGCCAACGTGGCGCAGGGGCATGAACAATCCGCTGCGCCACCCCCGCGCCGGGGCCAGAACGCCAGTCCAGTCGATCAGCCAGGAGGATGGATGGTCCCGCCCGAGGACGACCCCGAGCTGACGGAGCTGTACAAGAAGCTCGCCCACAACGTCGGAGCCGCGCTGCCGACGAGCCGGCACGCGAGCATGCTGTTCGACGCCGTGACCGAGCTGCTCGGCGACGCGGCGCAGCTGCTGTCCTGGGACGATGGCCGCCACCGCGCCCTGTTTCGCAAGGACGCCGAGCGCCGAGACTGGCTGGTACCGTGGCCGCAGCTCGAGATCCGAGAAGGTGAACGCCTGCAGGGGCGTTTCGAGATCGAGACCAACGCCGAGCCGGTGTTCACGACCGAGATCTCGGCGCCTGGGGTACGGATGGCCGGGTTGAAGCGTGGGCAGATCGCGTTTGGGGAAGCGCCGATCGCGGTGCACGCGGAGTTCAGCGACGAAGGGATGCGCGTCGTACCCCACACGGGGCACGGCCTATCGCATGTGGCGGCGCCGTGCGACGAGGCCGAGGTGCTCGCTCGGCTCGTGAACGACTTCGCCGGCCCGGGTACCGCGGTCGAGCGGCTCGCCGCCCGGGTCGCCGGCCTCGACCCTGGTCGCTACCCGGCTCGTGTCCGCTGGGGTAGCGGGAGTGAGGGTCGCCCCGACGGTCGGTGGGCGGGTTGTTGGAAGCCGATGGGAGTAGCGCTCTGGACGGAGCAGGTTCCCCCGACGGCGCGTTGGCTGTACACCGGTTTGCGCACCGGTGCCGTCCGTTACACGACAGACGCGGCGCCGCCGGAACGACTGGGGGCGGTCGTCGCCATCGAGCCGATGCGGTCGGCCGATGCAATCCCGCCTGCGTGGCAGCGGAACGGGTTCACCCGGTGGGGCCGGGTCCTCCATCCGCTGGGGAGCGTCACCTACGTGCTCCTGCGCGGACGCGCACCCGACCCGGTGACCGTAGTAGGCGAGCGGCTCCTCGATACGCTCGTCCCGGATGAACTCGACGCGATCCTCGACTGGATCCACATCGAGCGGGACGAGCTACCGCTATCGCAAGGCTGGCTCCCTCCCGAGGAGAAGCTGCCCGACCACATGGCGTCCGAGGGGTACGTCCTGCCGAAGTACGATCACGCCATCATCGTGTACGCGCTCAACCCCGGCGGGGCGCTGCACCGCGTCTCGCATGGGTGGGGCGAGAGGCTCAAGAACGTGGGTTGGCTCGACGGGGCGTGGTTGGCGGCGCAGGTCGTGCGGATCGTCACTGTCGGATGACGTGTAGGGCGAGGATCCCGGGAAGGGAACGTCGAACCGGCCCCATCGTGCTCAAGCTGACCGACTGGCGCGGTCGGCGTGACCGGCAGCTGCGGCACCCGGCGAGGCCGCTCCGATGCGCGACGGCATCGCCACGTTGAGGCCACCGGGCAAGGACCTCAGGGTACCAGCCCGCCTGGTACACGATCCCGGCGCTACGACCGGCGATCGGCGCGGGTTTCGTGGTCCACGATCCCGGCCGACTGTGCATTCCCAGACCGACGCCGTCACGCTCGGGGTGAAGGTCAACCCGCAGCGGCTGCGCCGGGGCGTGGGTAGCATACGCCTGCGCGTGTGGCCTATCGCCACGTTCGCCGCGCTGCTGGCCGGCCACTCCCCTGCCGTGGCGTCGCGCTGGTATCTCGGAGTCGTGCTGAAGCGAGTACGTGGCTCGAGCCTTCTCGCCGCGATGGGGCTGGCACCGATCATCCAGACGATGGCGGAGCAGACGAAGGCGGTATCGGCCGCCTCGTGATCGACACCGATCTAATCGAGCTGATCGTCAGTCGGATCCGCGTACGCAATGACGGCCTGCCCCACGTTGATCTGCCCCCTGGCGACAAGCACGTCGACTATCTGGCCAACGAGTGGGTGGAACTGCACGTTCGCGTACGGCCAGAGGTTCTTGTCGCTGTCCGTGGTGTCGTACAGCACGTCGATAAGCGGCGCGGCTTCCCATCCGATCCGCACGACGCCAAGGTGCAAGCTCATGGGTGCGACTCGCTCGCACAGCGCGAGTCGAGTTCGACCGAGAGCTGGGCTGCCTGCAAGCAATCGGGCCAACTCGTCGCCAACGTACCGATGGAGCTTGATGAAGCGGGTGCTGACCGTGAGACCGATCTCAGGGGGCGTGAGCTTCTCGCTTCGGGCGACGTGACCGTACGCAGTGATGATCGCCCTGGCCAATGTGAGCGCAGCGCGATGCAGACGATCAGGGGAGGTCCGCAGGTCCTCGTGAACCGCCACGACGAGCTGGGACGGAATCAGACCGGGATACGCAACGGTCGGATCGGCAGGTAGTGCGAGCTGGTGGCGCGGCGGCGGCGCCTTCGCCTTGAGACGAACTACGCCGGTCTGCGTTTCCTCCACGGCGAATCGCACCCCCGGCCCGAGATTGTCATCGTGGAGGTAGAGGTTAGGGATGGCCGCGTCCTGCAGCTCGACCTGCCCGCCGATGGGCTTCGTCGCTGCCGCCTCACGGAAGCCAACCGCGCAGACCGCATGGCGTCCGCGAGACTTCTCGAACTCGCCGAGGACGAGCACCGGGTAGCCCGACCTAAGGAGCGAGCCACACGCGCTGCGAAAGCGCTCCGGGGAAAAGCCCATGCCCGTACCGTCGGGCTTGTCGCCTTGGAGGACAACGGGAGCGAGTCCGGACTCCTTGATCGCCTCGCAGACCTGGTGGATGGTGAGCCCTGCAGACGGGAAGACCCGCGCACCCAGCGCCGCCGTCTGGTGGGCGAAACGCGTGATGTCAGCGGTCGTTGGGATCGCGTGGTGATCGTCGAACGCCGACGCGTGCAGCATCGTCCACAACGCGATGGTCGCACAGGCTCCGACTCCTGTGTCCTGCTGCTGCCAGGCCAGCCCGGTAACTCGGAGCGTGATACCGGCGAGGTGAACCTCGTACGCCCGAGCGGGATCGGTCACTCGCGGTGTAGTCGGCAGCTGATCCTCGTACCACCGCACCACGGTCCGACCGAGAGGAGCTGCCGGGATGGGGCGAACCACCACGAATCCAAGGTAGTTGTCTTGCAGGCGACGGTGGGCGCGGCTGCTGCCGCCGACCGCAGCTCGAAGCTGTGCCCGGGTCACCGTAACGCTGAAGTAGTGACACCGCTGGCAGCGATTGCTGTACCCGCGTGCGCTCACGCCATAGAACGCGGCGAACTCGGAGAGATAGTCGCGATCGAAATACGCGGGCTCGGTCAGCACGGTCGCAGCGTGAAGGTCCGCCAGGTAGTGCCGAAGGTAAGTCGCCTGGTTGCGACCGCCGAGCGCGACGAGAGGATCATCACTGCTGTTGAACGCCGACAGCTTTAGCGGGCCGGCCACAGCGAACCGCCGCCTAGTCCTGTGTCGGAAGCGCCAGCACGTCCGACGTCACGGAGGTGCGAAACGCCGCCATGCGCTCGTCGTCGGCATGCTCGTCATCGACCCGCAGTCCTTCGAGCGCACGGGCGATGTCGGCGATCCGAACCCCCTGCAACGGTGTTTGCCACGTCGCGGGTGGTGCGGTCCACAAGGAATAGACGACGTGTTGCGGCTGGCGCCGCTGCGGCGATCGACGCGACCGACGTCCCCTTCCTCGCTGAGCCATCCGAGCAGTTCTCCTGCAGGCACGTGGGCGGATGCTCGCCCACTATCTCGACAGTAAACGGACGGCCCCCCCAGCTCAAGGCAGAGTTCGGACTTCGTCGCGAGCGCCCGGCAAAGAAACATGGCGTCGAGTGTCGCCCGAGGACAACTGTCATAGGCGCCGTGCCGGTCGCGGCCCGCGCATTCTTGTCGCCCGTATAACGCCTTGTAAGTCATTCAATTACAAGGAGTTATGCACATGATCTACGACATCGAAGACCCGCCGCCCGAGGCCGATCTGCTCCACCCGAGCAACCTGCCCCGTACACCGCGGCGGTCCCGACCCACCCCCAACCTGGCACCCGACGAGTTCGTCCGCCTGGTCCGGGGGGAGCACGAGCCCCGGTCGTTTTCTGGGGCTCGACAGGTCGCCGTCTGGGTCGATCCGCACGCAGCGATGCGAGCGATCACCCAGGCCCGACACCACGCCGCCGTGGCCGACCGCTGGGTCCGGCGGCGGGAGGCGGAATTGTTCGCGTCCCAGTTCGCAGCCGACAAGCTGCGGGCCATAGCGGTCCGCGACCTCGACGAGGTGACCTGCCTCAAGCGGGACAAGCACCGCGCCTTCCAGGGCTACCTGGAGGCGCGGCGCGAACTTCGTCGAGCCCAGGGGAGCTACGCCCCGCACAGTGAGCGGGTCCAGGGCTTGCGCCCGCGGACGTCGCTCGCTTGGGCGGCGGTGTGCCAGGCGCACCGGCTCGTCGCCGATGCGTCCACCCGGCACACGACGATGACCGCGCGACTGAATGCCGCGCGGGTCGAGTTAGCTCGCAGCTCGGCGGCCTACACCGCCGCGCTCGAGCGGGAGATCACCTGCGAGGAGCGCCTTGAACGCGCCCGCGGATTGGCCTCCGGAGCCGCTTGGGCGGCTCGACACCCAGTGCTGCCGATGTTCCACGTCGGTCGTACGGGTCGCCAGGGAGTCCTTGCGGCGTCGGTGTTCCTGCCCGCCCCTGCGGCGGAGCAGGCCCGTGCCGCGGGACAGTGGCGTCCCGATATCGCCCGCCTCGGGAACGTTCGGTTGACCGGGTAGTGTGGTGCACCTCACCTCGACGGTAACGTCGGGGCCTGAGGTGTTGATGAACACCCCTTCGGTCATCACCATCGAAGTCGTGCACGAGGTGATAGCGACCCGGCCACACACGTTCTGGTCGCTGCCGTTTCACCTGGTCGAGCCCCATCGACCGCCTACGAAGCCCTGGCACCACGGCGCGTACCCAACGCGTCGTGCTGCGCTGCAGGCACGTACTCGGCTCCGCGATACCGGTATCGATGTCGACATCGTCGACATCCGGGACTGGGTCATGGCAACCGCCACGTCCGCGATCATCATCGACCGCTACATGAACGAGCGTGAGGGCGACCCCACGCTCGAGGACGGCAAGGCGATGGTGGCGACGATCTGCAGCTGCCTCGAGCAGTACTGGTAGCCGCGTACTCGATCCCCAGCTCTTCGGAGCTGGGGTCGGGCTGTCGATGGACAACACCCACATCGTTGTGCTGAGCCCCAAGCTCGTGCGCGACATCATCGACGCGGACGGGCAGTCCCCGAACTGGGCTCGCCCCTATCACGTCGTCCAGTGGCTCGACAGGCCACCGACACGGGACTGGCTCGTAGCCACGTATCGGCGCCGTGCGCATGCACAACGTCGGTGCGACGCACTACGAGCCGAACGTGCCGACGCCCACGTCCTCGACATCCGGCTCTACGTGATGGAGCGGACGCAGGCGACGCTCGAGGTGGTTGCTTGCATGAGCGGCGACACCTCGACGGACACCAGCGATCTTCGCGCGGTCGTGGCCATCGTGGTCGCGAACATCGAAGCCGCCTGGGGTCGATGACACCACAGGGCACCCCCGCGACCCATGCGGTGGTCGGCCCCCGCTACCTCGACACTTCGGTGTCGAGGTGGGGTCCGTGTGATGAGTCTTTGGCAAGCGCACACGAGCAACTCCAAGACCGGTGACATCCCGACGAACTTCATCGGGGGATCGCCCGAGCAGGCCCGTGACTCTTGCCGTGGATGTCCCCTCCTCCATGTGAAACATGGAGGTCACGCCGAACGTGGAAAGCCGATGTGCTATAGCCACTACGGACGCGTCTACTTCTCGTTGCTCGCTTTGCTGCGGCGACGGGAGGCGGGCGAAGATGTCTCGCTGGAGGCCGCACTCGCGGGCTGCAGCAGGCAGGCACGCTACGCGCGGATCAGCGCCATCGGCGATGCCGGAGCGCTTCCCTTGGAGGTGCTCGAACGGGAGTACGCGCAGATCCGACGGTCGGGTCTCGGAGTCCTCGGGTTCACGAACAAGTGGGCTCGAGCGGCCCCCCAGAAGCGCGAGTTCCTGAGGACCCGGTTCATGGCATCCACGATGTCCATGGCCGAGGCCGACGTCGCGGTCAGCCGAGGGTGGAGGGCAACCGCGATCGTAGCTCCTGACCACCCCCACGGGCATCAGCGGACCCCAGCCGGGAACTCCGCCATCGTGTGCCCTAACGAGATCGACCGGTCGGTACAGTGCAACGACTGCGGTCTCTGCGACGTCGAGCGGAACCCCGAGATCGTGATCTGCTTTCGCGACCACGGGGCCACGCACGAGAACGCGTGGACGTAGCCCCTCCTCCAGCTTCGGCTGGGGGATTGGGCCATTGATGAATCCCTCGAAGACCTACGTCGCTATCGGTGGCATCCGCTGCCCGAGCTGCGGCGCGGGTGAGATACGACCGGGCGCTTTTGACGTGGATGTCGGCGCGGCGACCCAGGGGTGCACTTGCCTCTCCTGCGGCGCGACCTGGAGGGACTGCTACGAGCTGGTCGGCTTCGATCAGCTCGAAGTCCCGGTTCCAGACCGCGAGCTGCTCACGCAGTTGGACGATGTCGTCGCGCAGCGAGACCTGGCGATCGGGCTCCTCGAGCAGGTCGCCCCGCTCGCGCTGGCTCGGTTCCACGCCGAGTGGAGCCGACCACCGCGTCCACAGGCAACATGAGCGTGACGGCCGAGCCCTCGGGCTCGGCCTCCCGCTCGTGATGAGCAACATCCTCGACCCGACCGAAAGCACTCGGCGGGCCATGGTTGCGCAGCTCGCGGCGGACCCCGGTCCACGCGAGCGATTGGAAGCCGAGCACGGGCAGGTCTGGAACACGGATCAGCTCTGCGCGGAGTTCACCGTGCTGGGGTTCCTCGCGCCGTACGTCGTCGTCGTCCGCAAGGTCGATGGCGTCAAGGGCAGCTTGATGTTCCAGCACTCGCCGCGGCTGTACTGGGGCTTCCAGGCCGATTAGCTGTCGTCGACGGGCGGTCCTTCGGGGCCGTCCTTCGAGGCATGTTGAACGACCTCAGTGGCGACCGTTTCTATTGGTCGCCCGTCAGGGAGTGGTGGATCGGCAGCTCCGACGATCTCGACACCGCCATCGACGCGGTACTCGACATCCTCGACGGGCTTCGGTTCCTCGCGCTCGATACCTACCAGCTCGCCGTCATCGCTGTTCGGCTGCCGTTCGCGGCCGTCGGCTGGCTCGTCACCGCGTACTTGCGGTGTGGAGCGATTCACGACGAGCACGTCAGCACGATCCGTTAGCACGCAGCACCCGCGGCCTCGGCCTCGGGGCTGCCTGCGTGATGAACAAAATGCACCTCGCTCCCACCTGCGGTGGGCGTGAGGTTCGAGACTGGATGACGCCCGCCGCGTGGCGGACGTCGGACACCTCCCACTCGCTCTGCACGCGCTGTGCAAGGCGACACGCCGCCGTCCTGGCGGCGCCCGTGATCGTCGACGTTCCCATCGTGGAGGCCAAGCCGGTCGCGGTGCCCGCGCCTCACGCGGGTCGGCTCGACGTCGCCAAACGCCCGGGTTCGCTCGATCGGCGTCGCGCACGTCGTCGAGCGCGTACGCGAATCTGTGCGGCTCTGCGGGCCGCCCGGGGGCTGCTGATCGCAGCGCTCACAGGCCTGCTTCCCGAGTGATTGGTGTCGACACCCCCGAGGCTTCGGCTTCGGGGCTGTCGGCGTATGGACGATCCGATGCGAGGCGCTCTCCGCCGCAAGAAGGCGGTGGCGCTTCGTCGTGCGTTCGAGCGCGTTGGGCTCAGTCCCGATCGCGCTGAGGAGCTGACCGAGCTGGGCGGGCTGTCAGCCGTGCTTCACGCTGCTACCCCCGATGAGGGGGCGCAGCTCGAAGCCGCGCTGGAGCTGGCCGTCGCCGTGGCGATGCCCGACGACGGACCGTTACTCGCTTCCACCGACAACGTGGCGGCGCTGTTCCGGCCCCGACTCGCCGGCCTCGATCACGAACGGCTGTACGTCGCGCTCGTGAACTGCAGGAACCGGATGTTCCGGTTGACCTGCGTCGCGCAGGGCGGGCTGACAGGCTTGTCGGTCCTCCCTCGCGAGATCTTCTCCCCGGCGGTCAAGTACGCAGCCGCGGGCGTGATCCTCGTTCATAACCATCCCTCAGGAGATCCCACTCCCAGCATGGCCGACCGGGAGCTAACCGCTCGCGTTCGACAGGCCGGGGAGATCTTGGGGATCCCGCTCCTCGACCACGTCGTCGTGGCGTCGGGCGGTTGTGCGAGCGTTTGACCAGGGCGGGGCTTCGGCCCCGTCCTAGCCCTCGTAGGCCTTCTTCCTCTTACACAAGGAGAACTACGATGGCTCACGAACTTTCGTTCGTTGGTGGACGCGCTGAGATCTTCGTCGCCGGCCAGCCGGCCTGGCACGGTCTCGGGGTTCGAGTCGATGAGGCTCAAACCGCCGAGGCCGCGATCGGGCTGGCCGGTCTCGACTGGCAGATCCAGCGGCGCCCCCTTCAGCTTCCCGACGGACAGCAGGTCACCGACAAGGTGGCCAACGTCCGTAGCGCCCTCGACGGGACCGACATCTACCTCGGGACCGTCGGTGTCAACTACAAGGCGATCCAGAACGTCGAGGCCTTTGGCTTCATGGACGAGCTGATCGGCAAGGGTGACGCGGTCTTCGAGACCGCGGGCGCGATCAAGGACGGGCGGCGAGTCTGGATGCTCGCCCGCCTGCCCGAGAACCTGCACGTCACGAGCGAGGACCAGGTCCGCAAGTACCTGCTCCTCGCCAACGCCCACGATGGCAGCATGGCGTGCAGGGTGTTCTTCACCCCGGTTCGGGTCGTGTGCAACAACACGTTGAACGCGGCCTTGAACCGGGCTCGTGGGGCGGATGGCATCACCATCCGTCACAGCGGGAACGTGAAGGACAAGCTGGAGGAGGCGAGGCGGATCCTCAGTCTCGCCGACGCGCACTTCGGTGCCCTGGGCGAGACGTTCCGCGCGATGCAGCAGGTCGACTTCGATCTGCGCAACGCGCGGAGCTACTTCGAGACGCTGGTGCCGGATGCCCCGGCATCGGCAGGCAAGAAGACCAAGAACCGCGTCCACCGTGTGCGCTCGGAGCTGCTCGCCGCCTACCGTATGGAGGCCGACGAGTTGGCCGGGCGCACCGTCTGGGCGGCGTACAACGCCGCCACCCGCTGGAGCGATCACACGTCGTTCCAGCGGCGCCCGTCCGCTACCCCCGAGACCCGCTTCGAGAGCGCTCTCTGGGGCGGTGGCCGGGACTTCAAGCAGATGGCGTTCGAGCTGGCGGTGACGGCGCTCAACTAGGCACCGGCAACAGCAGGACGAACGCGCACATGGCCCGACTTCGGTCGGGCCATTTTCCATTTTCGCGGATCGCAGCACAGGTCCGCCAGGACGGCTGGCGTTGCGGTCGCCCCTGGCGAACGTGTCGAGAGCGGGACGCCTGCGGTTTGCCGCGCATCGCGGGTTCGACGGGTACGCGAGCAGCGAGAACGGCAGCGCACTCCGTAGCAACGGCCAGCAGCGGATCGTCTTGCCCCTATCGGCGCGTCTTGCCATCATTGGGGTGATGACAATCCCGGCGCCGCACGATCCGGCACCTGACGCCCACGCGGGGAGTACGAGCGCGACCGTCACCGAGACCGCCGCCCATGGGCCGCGACGCAGATCGGTGGGCTCCACCGTCGTGGTCATCATCGCGCTGGCCGGGCTGGTGTACGTCTTAGACGTCGCTCGACGGGCTCAACGCGTCACGGACGACAGCCTTGACGCGTTTGCCCCAGGCACGCCAGGCCACGAACCGGCTGCTCTTCCCCCTGACGAACCTTCCGCCGACAACCTCGTGCGGCTAGGCAGTGCCCTCCAATCGGCAGGCGACCTCGCTGGAGCGCAGGCCGCGTTCGACAAGGCCATCCAGATCGCCCCCTGGTCCACGACGGCGCTCAGTCATCGAGGCCTCGCGCGTCGGACCAGCGGAGATCTCGACGGTGCGCTGGCCGACTTGAGCGCGGCGGTTGAGCTGGACCCGGGAACCGCGCTCCACTACTACAACCGCAGCTTCGTGCGGCGCGATCGGGGGGATCTCGACGGTACGCTCGCCGACCTCGACCACGCGATCGCGCTCGATCCGAATCACGCAGAATCCCTCGCGAACCGTGCGTGGGTACACCAACGTCGGGGCGATTTTGACCGTGCGCTGTCCGACCTCGATACCGCGGTGCTCCTCACCCCGCACTCCCTCGACCTACTCCGCCAACGGGCGGAGTACCGCCAGCGACGAAACGACCTGGACGGCGCCATCGCCGATCTCGACCGGGCCATCGCGCTCGGGCCGGGCTCCGCGATCGACTTTCAGCGGAGGGGCTATGCCCGGCACGGTCGCGGGGATGTCGATGGCGCCCTGGCCGACTACGACCGAGCCCTCGCGCTCGATCCGGCGTCGAGCTTGACCTTGTGCGCCCGCGGCCTGCTACGCCACACGCAAGGCGACGTGACCGGGGCTCTCGCGGACTTCGAGCAAGCCCTGCAGCTAGACCCGGCACCGGCGCTCGCGTTTCACTACCGCGGCCTGGCGCGTCGGGAGCGGGGCGATTTAGCCGGTGCGATCGCGGACTTTGACCGGACCATTGCCCTCGAGCCGGGCGTCGCCGACCACTACCACAATCGCGGACTCACACGCCAGGATCAGGGGGATCTCGCAGGTGCCGTCTCCGACTTCGATGCCGCCATCGCGTTGGAGCCGAAGCATGCGGCGGCGTTCTTGTATCGCGGCGTGGCGCATCAAGGTCGAGGCGACGTCGATCGAGCGACGGCTGACTTCGACCGCGTCATCGCCTTGCCTGCAAACTCGGCCGCAGGGTTTCTCGTTCGCGCCGAGGCTCGCATGGGGCGGGAGGACTATGCCGGAGCGTTGGGTGATCTCAACCGTTCGATCGCGCTCGATCCACGCTTTGGCCGCGCCTACTACATGAGAGCGGTGGTTCACCGAGCGACCGGAGACCGCCAGGCATCCCTCGCCGATTTCGATCGCGTCCTGGGGCTCGACGCGTCTGACTGGCGAGCGTGGGCCAACCGCGGGCTTGAACTCGCCGCGCTGGCGCGACGCGATGACGCCGTGGCTTCCCTGAACCGAGCGATCGAGCTTGCTCCGATGGCCCAGCACGCCAGCATCGAAGAGTCCTTGCGACGCGTGCGCGACTGACCCCGAGACCCGCTTCGACAGCGTGCTCTAGGGCGGCGGCCGGGACCTCAAGCAGCACGCGTTCGAGCTGGCGATGTCCGCGCTGAACTAGTGCGGCGGCGACTCGGCAAGGACAGGGCTCGGCTTCGGCCGAGCCCTGCTCGTGTTTCTGGCCGCCTCGTGGCCCGCCCCAGATCGGGCCATCGTCTGTTCCCGGCTCCACGGGACGTTCGGCTACTTGATCCGCGACTGCTCGGTGTACTGCTTGCTGTCCCGGTCGATCGCGGCCTCGGCTTCGCTCAGGTCCGAGTTCTTGAGGTTCGCGAACTTGCCCTGCACGGCCCGGATCGCGCTCTTGGCGGCGCTCCCGGAGTTCTTGAACGTGTAGTCGAGCTTGCTCAGCTCCAGGCGGATGTCGCTCAACGCCTCGAACGGGGTGGCAGTGTCCTTCTTCAGCGCGGCCTGCCGTTCCATCAGCGCCTTGTGCTGTGCGAGTAGCGTGGCGCTCTCCTCGACCTTGGCCTTGATCGCGGTGACAGCCTCCGCCACCTCGGACTCGGACTGGAGGGCACGCGCTAGGAGTTTCTGATAGGCCGGGGGATCGCCCCTCTCGAGCGCCTTGAGGTCACTGACGTCGCTGAACGAGTCGCCAGCGACGCGATACAGAAGGACGAACTCCTGCGACGTCACCCCGGGTCGAGTCCACTCCACTAGCGCCGCTGTCGCCTCCGGGCCTGAGCCGTGGGGAGTTGGGGCCGACGACGAGCCGTGGGGACGAACGGGAGTTGCGCCGGAGCCCGATCCATCCTTCGGACCCAGCGTAGCGATGGGACCGGCGTTTCGTACCGCGATTGCCACACCCACGATGAGCACGAGCAAGATGACGACGGCGATGCTCTTGTCTGTTCGACTCGGTCGCGTTCGTATCAGCCCAACAGCAGCGAGGACTCTGAATGGAAGAAGGACGAGCAGCATGCAGCCCTTGAGGCATGCCAGGTCGGACACACCGGCCCCGTCGGTGCCCGGAGTGCGGGCCGTCCCGGTCCAGATTTGCTTCCCGACGGAACCGCACTTCAGGCACGTGCGCAGGAGGTTCCCGTCGTACAGGCGGCTGCCGCACCGCTTGTTGTCGCACCCGATGCTCCCGCACCGCGGGCAGGTGTAGACCGTCGCGTTTTTGCAGCTGCCGCAGCGCATCAGTCGCTCCGTCGAGAGTCGTGGCTTGGTTGGCGGCTTCTCGGCCGACTACGGCCCGCTGACCGAGACGCTCGCGACACTCGACCCCGGAGTCTCTACGGTCGCCAGGGCGCCGCGATACATCAGCTCGACGACGTCCGCGGCCGACGCCCGCAGCGTGACCATGCACGCCGACTGCTCAAGCGGGGCGGCGGGCGGCTGGAACAGACGGAGACCTGAGAGGTACGTGCCCGTCCCGAGTGGCGGTCGCCGGCTCTGCGGATCGTCGAGGGTGTTGAGCCAGAACTCCCGGGCGACGCCCGACGGGCTCCACGCAAGCTCCACCTCGTTCGGTGCCGCGCCGCCAGTGATGGACTCGATCATCGGCAGCGCGAAGCTCGCCGCCCGAGCTAGCGGGTGCGGCGAGCGTTTCAGCAGCGTGTCGGCGATTGCCGTTCCACCGCTTAGCAGGGTCTTCCCGAGCGTCGGAGCGAGCTTGGCAGACAACCGCCCCTTCAGGGTCCGCGCTCCATCGACGACGCTCTGCACCCGTTCCGTCGGCAGCGGGCTCAGCTGCTGCCCAGCGACCGTGACCTTGAAGTCCAGGTTTCGGTCCGGCAGCTCCAGCCCGTAGATGTTGGAGAACTGGACCAGCAACACCACGCAGACACCCGGAATCTCGGTGATGCTCGTGTGGATCGCGACGAGCCGCGTGTTCGAGTGGAGGAGCGTCAACCACCCCGTCGGGAGAGGCATCGTCGAGACCTGACACTCGTCGCTCCCCGCGGCCATCTGATTGAGCATTGCCGTCTTCGTCGCGGGCGACGACACGACAAACAGCGGGATCGGAACCGCCCGGACGTCGGGGTTTTCGTGGCTCCGAAAAAAACCCTCCCCCCGCACGACGGCGACCTCCGTGGCGTCGCGGTCATCGCCGTCGGGACCGAGGTCGTAGACCCGATAGGCCAACTCGGCCGACGGGGCGAACGCTCGCATTCCGGAAACGACGTCGGCTTGCAGCAGCGTGACATCCCTCCCGCCGGCTTGCACCCGAACCGCGCCGCCCATCTTGAGCTTGCTGGCCGTGGCTCGCTCCGGGTCGATCCACACGATCCGTGGCGTCGGCCCCTTCAGGTTCACTTCGGGCTGTAGGAGCTTCCAGCTCCCGCAACCAAGCACGCTTGGGGCAGGAGGCGACGGCTCTGCTGGCGGCGGTGGCGTCGCACCGCTTCCGGCGGAGGCCCCGTTAGATGCAGTTGCGGACTTCGACTTCTTGAAGGGGTCGCAGCCCGCCATGAGGAGGCCCAGCAGCGCTAGCGCAGCAAGGCCCATCGCGTTCAGTCGCATATATCGGTTCACGCACATGAAGGCATAGTAGCGAGATGCTGTTTTTTCATCAAGGGCTGCCGACGAGGTTCACGAGCAAGTCGCGCCGTGACGTCACGGCGTGTGGTAGCGAGGTTGTGGATGCCGTCGGAACACGCGCTGCACGCGAGGGGAGCGCGTAAGCGGCCTTCAACTCCGATTCGGGTCGTGGTGTCGCCCGCAGCTCAAGCGGTGTCGGCGCGGTCCCCTACGTGCTACCGGCGTCGCCTCGGACCCTTGCGATCGTTGCCGCCGAAGCCGCCCAGAACCTCGGTTCTGGGCTTCGCCTGTTTCTTGCGACGCGCCGCACGAGCCCGGGCAGCGTTGACCTCGATCAAGTCCGAGGCCAAGGTCTCGAACGCAACGAGTGGATCCAGGCCCATCGCCACGCACAAGGTGAACAGCTCGACGACGTCGAGTCGCCGCTCACCCGTCTCGATCCGGGCGATGACCGACTGGTCCCGACCGACCCGAGCGGCGAGCTGCCGCTGGGTCAAACCGGCACCCTCACGAAGGGCGACGAGGCGAGCCTTGAGCCGGTCGTAGTGCGGCGTATGGGTGGAGGGCTTGCGCATGCGGCCACCGCATGCTGCGCACCCCGGGCTACGATGAAAAAACTACATCACCACATCCGCGTACCGATCCAGTCGTCCTCGCCGTGCATGACGACTTCAGCAAGGAACGATCGAGGCGCCCGCCGCGTTTGGCTACGCGTTGAAGTGTCGTCCACAGAACGGTCGGTGGCGTTGGATCGCCGCCAGCGAGTCTTACAGGTGTAAGGCCTCACCCCTCATGGCTGCGGCGATGGCGTCGGCCATCTGGTACCGCTGTGGGAGACTCCGATGCTTGACGCTCTTGACCTCGATGACGACTGGGACGACTGGGAGGCTCGGCTCTTCCCGCCGGGGTGGGCGCACACGGCGAAGGCACGAATCCTTCCGGTGCGCCTTGATCGCTCCCCCTGCACCTACGTAGGCACTGGGACGACCTACGTGCGAGTCCTGCCGATGTACGAGCGAGCGATCGTCTCGCACTTCACGCGGATCAAGGTGCGCTACGTCGCGTCGGTGAACGCCTACGTCGTGGACTATGCCGCGATGGGTCTGCGGGCGCGGTGTCCCGTTGCCGCCGCGCTCGCCTACGCGGCTGATCGCCTCGGACCCTCGCACGCGCTGTGCGCCAGCGCACGGATCGTGAACCACTACCTCGTCAACGCGGTCCTCCTCACCGTAAACACGCGCCGCGGGGCTGACGAGGATGCCCCAATGCTGCGCCGCGTACGAGTTTCGCCCCATGTGCTCCGGCTCCCTACGTGGCTCGGCGAGCGACTCGCGGACTGGACGAGCGAGGAGGGCGCACCCTCGATCGCGGACCCACACCGCGGCAGGATCATCGCGATCGAGAAGCACGGCAACGGCAACAGCGTGCGCTACGTGCCCGAGGTCTACCAGGGCGACACATCAATCCTCAGCCGCCCGCACTCGATCGCCGCCTACGGCCTCGACGAGGGAGCGACCCTCCGAGGCCTGCGTGATGTCGAGGTGCTGATCCGCCCAACGCTCGACGACATCCGCGAGCTATACCAGGTCGCACGGAGGATCCGCTCGTACGTCGACGAGACTGCGGGCGGGATCCGGCACTACAGACCGAACTGGCTCGCCGACAGCTACTAAGCTGGCGTCGGCGCACAGGTCCCCGGCACGACTCGGGGCGATCCGACGGGGCCAAGGCGTCGTAGTCCGCGTCCACGGCGGCGACCGCGACAACCCCGCGAGAGCAGCGAGCCCGCTGCGATTCGAGGATAGGCCGACCGCAAAGCCGCCAGCTGACGTGGATCGTACTTTCCAGCTCGGTTGGTCGATCGACCTAGGCCGCCCGCCGGCGTTTGAACGGCGGCAAGATCATCGTCCGAACGAAGATCCGCAGGAGCGGTAGCCTCGAATCCCCCGCCTCGAACGAGAAGTGCATCTTGTTGGTGATCTTCCCGGTCACGAGGTTGATCCGGGTCGAGATCGCCGACGTCGGCACGGCCATGCGGGTCAGCTGCGCGTGCAGCTCGGGGAGCGGCTTGGCGATCCGCCCTACGTACACGAGATCCGGTGGAGCCTCCGGTGCGGGCGGCGGCTCAGTGCCGTCCGGTCGCGGCCCGGTGGCGTCCGGTAGCGGGGTGGGTGGCAAGGACGCCTCCACGATCGCCTTCGGGGACCAGTCCACAGACGTGTGGATCGGACGCGGAGCATCGGGGACCGCAGCCAAGATCTCGAAGATCGTCCGGTCGGGGTCAGGCCCCAAGGTAAACGGCGTCGCCCCGGTGATCGGAGCGGACAGGATGAGGCGATACCGAGCCACCCCATCCGACACGCGCTCCACGAGGATCCTCACGTAGCTCGCACCCGCACGGGACAGTCTTCGTTTCAGGGCCGCCAGTTCCTTCTTGCCCCCCTTGACCTCGATCTCGTACAGCTGCGCCGCAGGGACCATCACCGCCGCCAACGCCGTGTGCCACGCCGCTCGCCGTCCGGGAGCGCAGTCTGGACAGGTCCACCGTCCGCATGCCTTCCGATACAAGACCATGTCGTTGGGGTTGTCCTGCTTCGCAAACAGAAGGTTGAGCCCACACGTCATCCGTCCAGGCTCAGATCCCTCCTTCGCGTAGGCCTTGAGCAACTCCCTGACGCCCACCCGGTTGTCCCCCTGAGACGATTGAGCCAGAAGGAAGGGACTACTACTACTGCTGAAGGGACTACTACTACTGCTACTACTGGGACTCTCCCCCTGGGAAGACTCCTGTCCTATCACCCAGTCGAAGATCCCATCCAGCTCGTCGAACGACGGCTGTCGATCGGACCAGTCACACAGGCCCGCTGCTGTGTAGATGCCGGCCTTGATGTCGATGTCCGTCTTTCCCTGTGCCCTCAACAGGGTCGCGTAGGACAGGAGGGTGTTGTGACGTTGCGTCTTCAGTCCCTTGAACTCATCAAGGGAGATGATGCGAGCGGTGCTGGTGGACATCTGTGTGCGAGCAGCCGGTGTAGCTGGCCCTAGCACCACCTCGATAGGCTCGAATGAAAGTAGGACGGGTAGGTCTTGGATGCCCTCACGACGAACGACACGGGGGAGCCGAAACACGCGGGTCCAGTCCTTGCATCGAGGATCAGGAGATTCGTTCTTCGCCCACGAGATCCGACCGTCGAGCTTCGAGCGGATGGCGGTCATCGCCTGCTCGATTGAGCTGGTGGTCTTGGGCGTGATCGCGATTGGCGTGGTAACCGGCCACAGGATTCGAGCGCCACCCAGGGTCGAGTACACGGTCGGTCGGGGAAGACCGACAGCGGCACAAACGGACAGGAGGACGTTCAACTCGGACGTGTAGTCGGCGAGCTGACCGTCGGCCCGGTCGATGTCGATGATGATCCAGGTGAGCTGGAGGGCGAGCCCGTGCGTGATGGCGCTCACGAGCCCGGGCTTGTTGACGCGATACTGAGGACCAACGCCGCCGTTGATGACGTACTGCAGCGTGTGCGCATCGGTGGTGTGGCAAGCGTGGAGCACGCCGAGACCGGGCGACGCGTGAAGGACGGGCGGGGTGCGCCGGAGGTGGGTGCGCGGGTCGATCGTCCCCAAGAGCTGACCGCCAGGACCGACCTGCTCAACGCCAGGTACTGCGTGGCCAGGAAGGACGACGAGCGGTGGCAGTGGGGGCCGCGCCGGGGCAGCGGAAGAGTCTAGGATCACAAGATGTTCCTCGATGCGAACGCGATGGTGTCGAACGGTACGCGCACTCTTCGCCTCACCGGGTGACCGACAGGCAGGTGCCACAGGACCGAGCGTCTCGGTCGCCCATGTCGTTGGCCCTGCACGAGAGTACGTCGATCGCTATCGGGCCACCACGAACCGCCACAAGCCCGGGCATTCGCCTTGACCGGGGGTGTTGGAAGCTCGGCGTTCCTGTTCTGAGAGACCCGCGTCCTGCGAGCCGAGCGTCCCGTCCACGACCCAGCAGGCTCAGCCTCGCTACTCGATCAGCCCGACCCGTCGGAGCGCGTCCTGGAGGGCGACCCGATCGAAGGGCTTGTACAGGACATCGAACGCCCCAGCTCGCAGCACCGCCGGCACGAACGACGACGTGGAGTGCCCCGTCACGACGAGCACCTGGGTCGCCGGGCTGATCTCGAGGATGGCCTGGACGAGGTGGACACCGTCGGTGTCGGCGAGACCGAGATCCACCGTGGCGAGGGCGAAGGTGGGCGCCGGGGCGACCGCGTGCCCACCGATAAGCGTCAACGCATCGGCGCCGGTGATGCAGGCCTCGACCTCGAAGCCCTCGAGCGCGAGCATGCGTCGCAGGAGCGCACGAACCCCACGGGCGTCGTCGATCACGATGGCGCGCATCCCGAAGGCTCCTCGAGCTGCAACGAGCGACGCCGGGCGAATGCGCCAGACGCCGAGGCGAGGGTAGGTCGGCACGGTGCGTCGGCGCAAGAGGGGAGGAATCGGTCGTGTACCAGATCCGACGGGATCTAGGTTTTCCTCGGCGGCGGCTCGTCGATAGTTGGCTCGGGCGAGCGCCGCAACTACCCAAGCGACCGGCACGGACGAAAGCCAACGTTGCCGTGCCTGGCGCTGGCCTCAAGCCGACTACGACAAGCCGACCGGGTGAGCGACCCGTGACCGCTCCAACTTCCGCCACGCCGAACGCGGTCCGTGGAGCCCGCCTCGGACCGCGCTGAGCCGTCAACCGGCGCGGCATGGTAGTCGGCCACATAGGCGTCCTGACACCACTCCCAAACGTTGCCGTGCATATCGAACAGGCGAAATGCGTTCGGCAGCAGCTCGGCGACCGGATGGGACGCGCCGTCGGAGTTGTCGCGATGCCACGCGTACCAACCGAGCTTGCTGTCGTGGAGGGCGATTCCGTACTCCGTCGTGGATCCAGCCCGACACGCGTATTCCCACTCGGCCTCGCTGGGGAGGCGCAGTCCGTTCGATCCGCACCACGACGTCGCGTCGTCCCACGACACGCGCTCCACGGGGCGATCGTCCCCCTTCGAGCGCGACGGGTCGGCATGGAGGCTGGTGCCCTTCGCCAGCGCCTTCCAGACCCGCTGCGTCACCGTCGTTCGCGCGATCAAGAACGACTCCACCGTGACCGTGTGGACCGGCTTCTCGTCGGCGTTCCGCGTGCCGCCCATCGCGAACGACCCCGGCGGGACGAGCACGAACTCGGCACTTGGCCCTTTAGCCCCGGCATACGCGAAGGCGTCGCACATGTAGATCCCGAGCGTTGATTCCTGACGGAGCCAACTGAATCCCGGCACCGATCGACGCGTGGCGATCGGCGAGACGAGTCGTGATGCCGGCAGCACGACGACCTCGGGTGCCACCGTAGTCTTCGTGGTGGTGCGAGCGCCCCTACTCCCCCGTGCAGCGGCAAGGCCGCGCTCGAATGCGTTGCCTGTGGGCGGCGCCGCGGCGGGGAGCGTCGGTCCTGGATGGATCTGAGATCGAGAGCGCGGGGCCTCCAGGGACGATCGAGTCGCCTTCGCCCGCTTGGGCCGCGACGGCTGGGCTGGAGCAACGATCTTGCATGCAAGCGGTCCTGAACCCGCGTGGCGATCAGACTCTGCTGGCGTACGCGCGGGAGAGTCTATCGGCGCCGCCAGTTCCGTCGGCGCGAGGGTCGCCGCGTTCAGCTTAAGCACGCGGGCCATGGCGTCCCCGAGCTGATCAAGCGCACGCT
>ORMF010710495.1_pt1 | contig 20497 bp, 10 predicted proteins | sample 1779871 | NCBI WGS metagenome assembly ORMF01 (sample SAMEA104232316, study PRJEB22302) | groundwater metagenome | biome: forest; feature: aquifer; material: groundwater | place: USA | collected 2011-08-07 | depth 5.4 m | reverse complement strand
GAGCGGCTATCGGCAAGCATGCGCCGCACCTGCCGCTCCAGCATTCCTGGACTCTTAAGCTTTCCACCGATCGCTACGCCCAGGAGTTCGTCGTCGGGAATGCTGCTCCAGAGGAAGAACGATAACCGTGACGCCAGTTCGAGGTCGCTGAGACGATAGATGCTGCCCGGTCGTACACCCGCTGGATCCCGTTCCACGCGAAACAGAAAATCGGGATCGATGAGGACTCGCACCAGTCCTAACTCGATACCTCTCTCGAACCCGCCTTCACTTCTGCCGGAATTGTAAAAGTCGAGCAAGACCTCGTTATCCTTCGACGTCACCGCCCGGCGATATGCGCGACGGGCGAAGGCTGACAGAATCTTTTTGGCACAGGGCGCTTCGTCAGCCGGACGCTTGGGATAGCACACGAAAATCTTCCGGAAACTCGGCGTCTCCCCGCGTCCTTTCGCCTCGTAGGGCCCGCCAATCGTAACGGTATCAACGGCAGGCTCGAACCTGCCTGACGGTGAGCTTCTCGCCTCGTCGATTGCGAAGCTAAAGCCAATCAGCGGCGGTTGAAGGACCCCTTCAAGCTCCCCTGGCCGCCTGAGGAAAGACACGCCGACTACATGCAGTCCTGCCTTCACCGACAAACGAACTTCCAAGCCGGAATCCGCCGACTGTGCATATTGTTCCCATTCCGCATCTCCGGGAATGTTCCCCGCATAACTGGCCGGGGCTGGTCTCCCCTTGGACTGACCACCAACCGTAAACCGTTCGATCCGCTCGCCATCCAAACGGATGTCGAGCTGATGTGGCTCACTGAGACCTCGAATGTGATCGACATAAGCTCGCTTCAAGCGGACCTTGATCACGTAGTCGCCGTCCAATGGGAAGTAGTGACGAACTGCGATACCGCCACGGGAGCCGAATGGTAGGTCCTCACTCATCCGGTCATCTTGAAACGACATTTTCGGGATCGCGTAGGTCTCAAAGACAGGCGTGATTGAAACGTCTCCAACAGCGAGGCGGGTGCTCTTTCGCGCGGCAAGAAGATACCGCTCCAGCAATACTGGCGAAAGAGAAAGAGACCCCGCAATGTTGTCAAACCCCAGATCCGAATGATCCGCGGGAAGCAATTGCTCGCCGTCGATCTCTACGGCCAACAGATCGCGCACCGCGTTCGTGTATTCCGTGCGGTTTAGACGATGAATCAGTACCGACCCTGGCTGTGGTTTAGCGACAGCGGCCCGATCTAGCTCCGTCTCCAGCCATTCCCTAAAGCCGTTATAGGTCTGTTGATCAGGGCGCGGCCGGCCCGCAGGTGGCATAAGACCTCCCCGCAGCTTGCGAATCACCTTTTCCCACGTGTCCGCATGCTCCCTGACGTTTTCCACCGACACTCCGTCGAGTGCCAGTCCTCCAGCGTTCGTTCTCTTGTTGTGACAACTCACGCAATACTGAGTAACCAGAGCACGCTGCGGTGAAACCGACGCCTCGGCGGCTCCCGAAGCCTTGCTCTGGGGAGCTAGGGCATTAGCCTGGCTTGAAGCGAAGAGGATGGCAAGCACGCTCAGTAGGAGGAAACGTACATACGTCATGGTAAGTCGTCCTCGAACGTCCGATAAGCCGCCAGCTGGCTTTCCTGGGAGCATGATAGCCAACCCGCGGCCAGCAGTGGAATAGTCGGGACGATCGGCGCCGCGATGCGCACCCGCCCTCGCCGAGGGCCCGTCCGATTCAGCGGCTCGCTCGAAAACCCGATCCTGCATGCGACCTCGGCCTCCCTCGGTACCCTTGTGTTTCCAGCGCTCAGCACTCGAAGTTGCTCGGCGCCAAGGGGCTATCGGGCTTCTGAAGTTGTACGAGCGAGCGAAACAACGTAGCGCGTCTCACGCCGATACGCGCTTCCGGGCAGGCTTCCGGTGGTGTGGGGCGAGGAAGATTTTGAGCTTTCCGCCCCAGACCTGGCCGCGAAGGCTAGAGACCAGAAAGCGTTTCGATCGCGAGCTTGCCAGTGCTGTTGCCAATCTGGTCGGCGGGCACGCCGAGCTTGTCCATCACGGTCACGAGCAGGTTCGCGAGCGAGGAGTCGGAAGACTTCGAATCGCCGGGATACCTAAGGTGCCGGCCTCCCTTGAGCTGACCCGCGCCCCCCCCCACTAACAGCATGGGCAGGTCGTCGTGTCGATGGGCATTGCTGTCCGAGATGCCGGCACCGTACATGAGCAGCGTATGGTCCAGCAGTGAACCGTCACCATCGGGCGTCGATTGAAGCTTCTCCAAGTAATACGCGAACAACGTGGTATGGAAGACGTTAACTTTGCCAAGCTTATCGATCCGTACGCGGTCGTACTCATGGTGCGATAGCGGGTGATGCGCTTCGGGAACGCCAATTTCAGGGTAGGCTCGTCCGCTCAATTCTCGGCCGAACATGAAGGTGATAACGCGGGTCAGGTCGCACTGATACGCGAGAAGCTGCAGATCGAACATCAGCTTCGCATGCGCTTCGAACGTGGCCGGAATGCCCGCCGGCTGGTCCACCACCGGCAACTCCGTGGCGCTCTGTTCCTCAGCCTTCTGGATACGTCGCTCTATATCTCGAACGGCCTCGAGATACTCGCGAATCTTGCTCCGGTCGCTCGGCGCAACTCTTCGCTCGAGTTCCGCGACCCTCTCGGTAACCGAGTCCAGAATGCTCCGGTCACGCTTGAGGCCCACAAGACGCGCAGGCGTGTCCGTACTCCCGCTGTCACCAAACAGCCGTTCGAAGACGGCGCGGGGGTTGTTCTCCATCGGCAACGGCGTCGTCGGACTGCGCCACGCAATCGTACTGGTGAAGGAGCACGGATTGGTACCTTCGCAGGAGCCGGCGATCTCGGTGCCATCAAGCGTGAGCTCGAGTGAGGCTAGCTGCGTGTGTTGGCCGAAGTCCATCGCCACGATCTGATCCATCGAAACGGCCAGTTCATTCCCTTTACTTGGATCAGGCGATACCCCCGTGAGAAATATCGTGGGACCACCCGAGTGGGCTTTGGCAGTGCGCGGACCGCTAAGACCGGACAACACAAGCATAGAATTCCGGAAGGATGCCAACGGCCGAAGAATCGGCGTGAGCTCGAACGCGGTTCCCTCTGTTGCCGGTGTCCAGTATTCCATCGCCATCCCATTGGGCACATAAATCACGCCCAGTCGACGTACGGGATTGGCTGCAGTTTTGGCGGTCGCAGAGAGGGCCGGAATCATCGCGTCCAATAGCGGCAGAGCCAGGGTGACGCCCATACCGCGAAGCACGGTCCGCCGGGGCAGCGACATCTTAGTGATGAGCATGACTATCTCCTGATTACGTGCAACGAGGCACTCAGGCGCACGTCATTTAGCGCAAAGCGATCCCGCGAACAACTTCCAAATCCTCAGAGTGCGCTCTCCGCATCTGAAACGGTGCGCTCTTGACGATTCCCAAAATCAGAGAGGACCACCGGTAGTTCCCAGGCGCCGCCTCGCGAACGATGGCGCGAAGGGTCGGCATATCGTAATACTCGAGCCCGCGGCCAAGGGCATATGCCAAGAGTTTTTCAGCAACTGTCGTGACGAACTGTTCTTGACGGTTCGACAAGAGTGTCCGCAGCCCCATGACCCCTGAAAACTGAGCCCCACCTGGCAGAACTGCTGATGCATCGATAGGCGTGCCTGCCTCACTGGTAGAACGCCATCTTCCGATTGAATCAAAGTTTTCGAGGGCGAAGCCTAGCGGGTCCATCGGTGCGTGGCAGGTCGCACACACAGGATTCTTTCGATGCTGCTCGAGCCGTTCGCGCACTGAAGCCGGCCTGCCTCCTTCGCCACGCTCTGGGAGACCTGGGACATTTGGTGGCGGTTCCGGAGGAGGCGTGCCGAAAATATTCTCGAGTAGCCACTTGCCCCTCAGAACCGGCGACGTCCGATTGGGATATGACGTCAGTGACAGAATAGACCCCTGGCCCAAGAGGCCGCCACGGGGAGCCTTTTCGCCAAACGTCACCCGCCGAAAATGCGTCCCGTAGATGTTAGGAATTCGATAGTGCCGAGCGAGCCGCTCGTTGACGAACGAGTAGTTTGCAGTCAAGAGATCGACGACGCTACGGTCCTCGCCGAGCTGGCTCTCAACGAACAGCTCGGTCTCCTGCTGGAAAGCCTCGCGCAAGTTTTCGTCGAATTCGGGAAAGAACAGACGCGGATCGGGTCTCACGCCGCGAAGTTCGCGCAGGTGGAGCCACTGGCTGACGAAATTGTCGACCAGCGCGCGGCTTGAGCGCGGATCGGCGAGCAGGCGCCGTACCTGCTGCTCCAGAACAACCGAATCCTTGAGTTTTTGGCGCACTGCCAGATCGAGGAGCTCATCGTCGGGGATGCTGCTCCAAAGAAAGAATGACAGCCGCGAGGCAAGTTCGAGGTCGCTGATGCGATAAACGCTTCCCGGCGCGACGCCTGCCGGCTCATATTCCATCCGGAACAGAAAGTCCGGACCAGAGAGGATTCGCTCGAGGGCCAATTGGATCCCGGCGTCAAAACCGCCGTCGCTCCGGCCAGCTCTGTAGAAGCCCAGCAGTGTCTGGATGTCTTCCTGCGTGATCGGCCGGCGGTAGGCGCGACGCGCCAATGTGGTCAGAATCCTTTCGGCACACGATTCCTCATTCGCGCCAGGCACGGGTCGACACATGAATATCTTGCTTCGGCTCGGCGTCTCCCCCGAGCCGTCGATCGTATACGGGCCCGCAATCGCGACGGTCTCCACACCAGGGTTCCCCGTTTCATCGGTCTGGTCGTGAAGAACAAAGGTGGTCGGGCGCGGTTGCGGCACCCCTTCAGGCTCGGTCAGTTTTCCGACGAAAGAAACCCCCACCAATCGTCGCCCCGCTTTCGCATGAAAGCGAACTTCTAAACCTGCGTCCGCGCGGAGCGCGTAGTCCTCCCAGTCGGCGTCCCCCACCCAATTTCCGGCGTATGTGGCTGGCGCCGACCTGCCTTTGTTCTCGCCGCCCACTTGAAAGCGTATGATTCGCACACCATCGAGTCGGACATCGAGCTGATGCTGTTCGCCGAGGCCCTTGATGTAGTCGACGTAATTCCTTTGCAGTGTGACCTTAATGCTGTACTCGCCGTCGACCGGAAAGTGATGGTAAATGGCAAGGCCGCCACGAGACCCGAATGGCAAATCCGCGCTTGTGTAAGCATCTTGTACCATCAAGGGTGAGACACGGTACATGTCGACAACAGCACTGCGAGGAGGAAGTCCAACGGCAAGACGACTGAGCTTTCTGGCTGTCAACATGTATCGCTCCAGCAGTGCTGGAGACATCGAGAGAGACTTCGCGTTGTTGTCAAAACCGCGCGCGTTGTCGGCATCGTCGGCCGGAAGGTGAGGGGCGAGATCGATCTCGAGCGCGAGCAAGTCGCGAATTGCGTTCGCGTATTCGGCGCGATTGAGACGGTGGAAGGGTTCGGTCCTGCCACTGTTTGGGCTTACTACCGCCGCTCTGTCGATTTCTTTCTCCAACCACGATACTAGGGCGTCCGTCGTAGGCTGATCAGGCCGCGGCCGGCCAGGAGGCGGCATCGCTCCCGCGCGAAGCTTCCGAATCACGCGTTCCCACACCTCGGCACCTCTGCTCACGTTCCCGACGTCGATCGTGTCAAGCGCGAGGTCGGCAGTGCGGAGCTTCTGATTGTGACAGCTGACACAGTACTTATCGAGGACTGTATGCGTCAAAACGGCGGGCGGAGGTGAGGCCGAAGGCCGGAGCTGCGAGGGTGTGGCCGTCTTCCCATGGCCGGAAACGGCCGATGTGATGATCATGCCGATTACGGTTACGGCTGACCGAATGCTTGAACGCGTTGGAACCATGTAGACGGCTCTCCACACTCGCGCAAGTTCACTACGCGCTGAGTCTCGGACAAGAGAGTTACCTAACCTAAGTGCTACGGTATCCTACATTTATCCACGATTTGAGTCCATCACTCGTTCGGATCAAGTGAAAGAACCATCAGTTCTTGTCAGCGGCCAAGTTCGTCCCGCGCTCATGCTACAATCTGCGAAAAATGGGGGATCACAGGAGGCCGAAGGAGGCACTGAAATGTGGGCGAAAGGTTGCAGCGGATGGTGGATCGTGCCATTGCTGTTGGCTATCAGCTGTGCTACGGCGAGCGCCGAGGTTCGGTTGGTAGAGGCGGTCAAGAAGGCAGATAGAGTCGCCGTCCGCGCCTTGCTGAAACAGGGAGCCGACGTGAATGTGCCCGAAGGCGATGGCGCAACCGCCCTGCACTGGGCAGCCTACCTGGATGACCAAGAAACGGCAGATCTGCTGATCCGGGCCCGCGCTACCGTGAACGCGGCGAACGACTTGGGCGTCACCCCTCTCTGGGTGGCTTGCACCAAGGACAGTGTGACCATGATCTCAAGGCTGCTGAAGGCCGGGGCGGACCCGAACGCGGCCCCCTCGACCGGCGGAACGCCGCTCATGATCGCCTCGCGTACGGGCAACGCGGGCGCGGTGAAGTTACTACTGGAGCACGGCGCGGACGTGAACGCGAAGGAAGGCGCAAGGGGGCAGACGGCCTTAATGTGGGCGGTGGCTCAGAGGCATCCGGAGGTCGTGCGCGTCCTGCTGGCGCATCGAGCCGACGTCCATGCTCGTTCGGACGTGTGGCGTCAGGTCGTCCTCACATGCTGTCCCACTTACAACGGCGATCCTGGCGGCATTATCGAGATCGAACAAGGCGGGTTCACGCCGTTGCTATTCGCGGCCCAACAGGGCGACATCGACTCTGCCAAGCCCTTGGTGGCTGCTGGAGCGAACGTGAATGACGTTGCGCCGGACGGCATGAGCGTCCTGGTGCTGGCGGCCCACAGTGGCGTCGTGACGTTCGTGGAGTTTCTGCTCGAGAAGGGCGCGGACCCGAACGCCGCCAGCGCAGGATACACGGCGCTGCATGCCGCGGTGCTGAGAGGCAATTTGGACTTGGCCAAGACGCTTCTGGCGCACGGCGTGAATCCGGATGTTCGCCTCACGAAGGGCACGCCAAGCCGGCGAGACACCAAGGACTTTGCATTTGACAAGGTCCTGATCGGTGCGACGCCGTTTCTGCTCGCCGCAGAATGGGGCGAACTGAGTTTCATGCGCGTCCTGGCCGCCAGCGGCGCCGATCCGCTTGCCGTCATGAAGGATGGTACGACGGCGCTGATCGCGGCGGTGCGGCACGGGGAGTATGAACGCTTTGGCGGTGAACGGAAGAGGGATGTGAGCACTGACCCGAAGGACCGCGAGCGCCTCATGCTGGAAGCCGCCGACCTGGCGATCGAACTGGGCGTCGATGTCGATGGAGCCGACCAGACCGGCGCCACCACCCTACACCTTGCGGCCTACAAGAGGTCGAATTCCATCATTCAATTCCTCGCGGATCGCGGCGCTGCGTTGGACCTGAAGAACAAGAAAGGCCAAACACCGCTGACGATTGTGACGATGGGCCGAAAACTCCCGACACAGGGCGGGTTTGTGTTCGACCCGGTGGCTGTCGATGCGGCAGTGACCCGCGACAAGATCACGGCGGATCTCCTCCGCAAATTGGGCGCACAAGGGCAGTGATCGGCGGGCGAGCGAGCACGCCGTCACCTTTGAGCAGACTCCCGGTCCACGCGTGACTCCAATGTTCCATCGGTTGTCTTCGATTACTATTGCAAAAGAGCGCCTCACCATCGCGTGCGGTCACCAACGTGCTCCAGCACGCTCTTGAGTTCCTGCATCGTACGGTGCGACTAAGGTTGCAGGCCAACCTTTGGGGGGCAGCGGGAAACCGCTACCCTTCGTTTTTCTTCTGACAATGTCGGCTCAGTCGATGTATCAGGCGCCAGACATTCAACGCCGAGGGTCGAAGGGACTGTCGCCGGCGCCGAGCCGATGGTGATCTGTCCTATCGGGGAGACCGACATGACTAGACGATTCTTGTGGAGCGCGCTTTTTGTTCTGTTGGTCTGGGTCTGTTTGGTCTCGCCCGCGATGGCACAGGGGGTGGGGGCGATTGGTGGCACCGTGACGGATGCCTCGGGTGCCGTCCTACCTGGCGCCACCGTGACGCTTTCGAGCCCCCAGGGAACCGCCGGGAGCAATCAGGAGACAGCCAGCAACGAGCGCGGCGCGTATCAGTTTCTCCGGCTCGTTCCCGGAACCTACATTGTGCGCGCGCAGCTTCAGGGTTTCCGGACGGTCGAACAGCAAAACATCGTCGTCAATGCCGACGCCACTGCACGAGCCGATCTAATGCTGCCGATCGGCCAGTTGGAGGACGCCATCGTTGTCACTGGCGCAGCGCCGCTGTTGGATACGACCTCGGCATTGAAGCAGACGGTGCTGAACCAAGAGGTGCTGCAGTCTTTGCCGAATCGCATGGATGTCTGGGTCATCACGCGCGTGATACCCAGCGTGGTCACAAGCAGCGTGGATGTGGGCGGCTCGACCTTGGCTGGTCAGGCCGGCATCACCGTGCATGGCACCAGCAACGAGAACGGGTACTATATCGACGGGATGAACGTCTCGACCACTCAGAGTAGCGGCAACGTTGCGGCGCTGTTTCTCGATCCGTACGCCTTTGAGGAAGCCAATTTCAGGCTGGGCAACGCTCCCGCCGAGGCATCCACTGGCGGTCTCGTGTTCAACATGATCCCGCGTACGGGCACGAACCAGATGCACGGCGGCCTGATGTTCAATGGTACGAATCACCGACTGGCGTTCGACAATGTATCGTCGGCACTCCGAACGCAGTTGCTGCGCAACGTTCCAGCGCGGGTCCTGGCGACCAGGCCGGATTTGAAGCCAACCGCCGACATTCGGTATCTGTTTGACTACGGCGGCTGGTTCGCCGGGCCGGTCAAGCGCGATAAGATCTGGTGGTCGATCTCATTCCACGATCAGCAGATCCTGCAGTACCTCGTCGGGAGCTACAATCCGGACGGCACTTCGGTCCCCGACGACAACCACCTTTGGAACTTCTCCAACAAGCTGACTTGGCAGGTCAGCTCGAGAAGTCAGCTGTCGTATTTCTACATTCTCCAGTACAAGAAGAACGGCCATCGTGCCAGCACGACGATGTTTGTCGAGAACGGGGCGACGACCAAGGACGAGAAGTACCCGCAACTGCATCAGGTGAAGTGGACCTCGACGCGCTCCTCGAAGATGGTTTTCGATGTCTCCGGAAGCGTGAATCGCCTGGACTCTTACCAGGGGTGGCCAAAGGAAGGCGACACGCCTGACTGCACCAGATCGGGAAATCGTGCCACCGGCTGTACAAACGGACTGATTGCCGGGTTCGATCAAGTGACGAACACCCTCTTGCGGATTTTGCCCACTTATCGAGATTTGCCAAACACGCGCGTGGTTCTGCAAGGCAGCGCGAACTATTTTACTGCTGCGCACGACATTAAAGCAGGGTACCAGTTTGATTACATCTGGAACGAGGTGCTCTACCTCTCCTCATCTGGGATGAGGGCAGTGTACCGCAATGGTAGTCCTGATTCGGTGAATACGTACAACACGCCCGCGAGATCCATACCTGAACATATCCAGCAGGGATTCTACGTCCAGGATAAATGGCAGCCGTCGCGGAAGCTGACCATGAACTTGGGCCTGCGCGTGGATACGAGCTACGGCTGGATGCGAGCGTCATGCCAGGAGACGACACGGTTTGTCGAAGGTCGGTGTGTCGACAAGATGTCAGGGATTCCGGACTGGAAGGTCCTGAATCCGCGCTTTTCGGGCATCTACGACGTCACCGGCGACGGCCGAACGGCGCTGAAGTTTTCGGCCAACCGCTACATCACTCCGCAGGGAGGGAGCGTGCTTGACCGCGTCAATCCCATCTTCCTCGCGAGCGACACGCGGCTGTGGCGCCCTCAATCGGCGTGCGCATCGCTGAACAACATTGGCTGCGATCTCAATGGTGATCTGCTCCCGCAGATCAACGAATTGGGGCCCTCCTCGGGCTTCGATTTCGGGAATCTCAATCGTTATGCCGAGGGATACAAATGGCCGTGGGCCCGCGAGTATTCAGTCGAAATCCAGCGCGAGCTCCCAGGCAAGCTGGTGCTGAGCGCCGGCTACACGCGGCGCGAGAAGCTGGGCAATCTCGGATCGCGGAATATCGCGGTTCCGACCAGCACCTATACTCCTGTCACGGTCACCGAGGTCAATAGCGGCAGGAGCGTCACGGTCTACAATCAAGCGTCGGCGCTTCGCGGCCGCCGAGATAACGTCTGGGACAATTACAGAGAACTGGACAGCATCTACCACGGCACCGATATCACCCTCGATAAGCGGATGAGCAACGGCTGGATGATGACCGGTGGGATCAGCGTCGGCAAGAGCACCGGTGATATTCATCCTATTGGAAGCGATTTGAACGATCCCAACTTTCAGTTCCGCCAAGGGATTCAAGGGAATGACACGCCATTCTCGCTCCGGCTCTCGGGCATCTATGACCTGCCCTTTGGGGGCGTTTCCATGAGCGGAACACTCCAGCACCAGAAAGGGTTCCCCGAGAATACGACGGTCTCGATAGGCAATAACACCATCGCTCTCACGCAGGGGACCACAAGCCTCATTGTGGAACCCCGGGGGACCACACGGTTACCGGACCTCAATCAGCTCGACATGAGCTTCCGGAAGGTGTTTAGGTCCGGCGGCAAGATCTATCAGCCGCGTCTCGACATCTACAACATGTTGAATACATCGTCGGTGACAGCACGTGTCACGACACTGGGGCCGAGCTACGGCGCCGTGAGCAATATCCAGCGCGGTCGCTTGATCAAGCTGGGCATGCACGTGGACTTCTAGGAATCCGTCTGAGTAATCCCCGTAAGTCCGTCGCCTCGCGCCGCGCGCCCACAATGTCTCACGCCGCTCCCGGTAATGGCCCCTTTACTGATCGCAGTCGACTCACGTGGCTCACGTGAGTCGACCCACATTACGCCCACCACGGCCGGCGTTCGATCCTGCAAGCTGCTGTGCGGGCGGACGAAATTGTAGTCCTCACACCACGCGTTCAAGATCTCCTGTGCTTCGGCAACGGACGTGAAGGCATGCCTGTTCAAGCATTTGTCGCGAGGCCGAAGCCTCCCGTTGAAGCTTTCGATGACCATCGATCCGTTTCGCATTCACCCTGACAGGCGCTCCGGACGGGCAGCTCATGCTCCTGCACAAAGTCCTCCAGCACCTGTCGTACGTCGAAGCGGTGTAGCTTTCGGGCGTGGACGCCCTTGATCGCCGCGTTCGCGAGCGCCAGGTCCGCGTGCATCCGCTTCAGCTTCGGGTTATCGCTTCGAGCTCTCGGAATCGTTTCACGTCCGGCACAGATGCCCCGGCGTGCGTCCACAGCGGCGAACGCGTCGCTCCTGGACGATACTACCGCGCCTTTGCGGCGTCGATCACGATGAGATTCAGGACGGCCGCATCAGCGGGCAGCTCGCATGATCCCGATCGCCAGGAATTTGGCGGCGAGCCCAGGAACAATGGCCAGTGCCCCCAGCGCGATCCCGATTAGAACGTTGCGCTGCATTGTGTCTCCTTTCTTTAGATAGAACACGACCTGCGCACACCACGAGAGAATGTGTGCACCGCCTTACTCCAAGAAAGGACGCAGCGCGTGGTGGAGATGGTTCGGTGCTACTTCCTGTCCACGGCCAGAGCTGTGATCTTCGTAACATTGATGGCGGTCGAATAGTCAAGACCTCGAGTGAGGACGCCGCTGACTTCGACTTGCTTGCCGATGTAGTCGAGAAGCTTCGCGTGGTTGTTGCCCGCATAGTCACCGATAATTTTAAACAGTCCGTCGCCGTCGGTGAGAATGCCAAACAAGTGGCCCGGCTTCCTCGCACATTCCCGGGCACAGTCCATGTGGGCGACACCGGTGCCGGCCGCAGTACCTTTCTCCTGGTAGCACAGAACGTCCACGATCTCACCTTTAGTTGTGGTTTGCTGGGCGCCTGCCCACTGCGGCGCCCAGAACACACACAGAAGCACCGCAGCCGTGAAAGCAACTGTTCTCATACGGAGTCCTCGTATTATCGCGGCGCCTCGGAAGAAGCCGCGCCGGGTTTGACAACGACGGTCACATCGACTGGGGTCGTATAGACTCCATCGTCGGCATATGCACGAATAACGTGGGTCCCAGGCTCGTGGAATGTCGCGATCGTAGTCACGTTCCCGCCTTTGACCAGCTGGCTCATTGGACTGAACGTTACTTGTCCCGCTCCCCGGTAGTGGATCCAAGTCACCGACAGTCCCTCTCGACTTGGCCTCACGATGGCCTGAGCTTGCGGGGTGTTGGCGGCATAAGTCGGATTCGGGGATGGAATGGACGTGGCGGCTCGTGGACGAGCGGGCGAAAGTCTGGGTGCCGGGCGGCCATCGTCGCGGGCGAACAGAGTCAGGCTGACCGACTCCCCCTGCGCGATCGTTCGCTGTGCTCCACCGTTTATCTCGGCGGTCGGTGGTAGGTTATCATCTGCTCCGCTCTCGCTGCCACCCCCACGATTCGCGGCGTACACCGCTTCGGTGAGCTGATATTCCGGATTGAGCCACCCGTTCGCTTTGTCGGTCCGCCCGTGCAGCGTCAGCGTCCATACCAGACGCTTATCGCCCCAATCCGCAGGAACGCGTACTTTGAACGCGAACATTTGCCGCCGTGGGTAGAAGTACGTCGGTTGATCTCGATCAGGGCCACCAGGCTCGATCGTGTTGGCCGGTCCAATTGGAATTTCGGGTTGCTCCTCGTAGTTCCTATTTAAATACCCGAAGACCAAGTTGAACGTGCCGTCGGCGTTCCGCTCCCACCCTTCGAAGACCGGCTGGACGTTTTGACCTGTCAGTCTTCGCAGCACCTGGGCGCGTGAACCGGTGATCGCGCCGAACACACCACACAGCGCCAAAGCCCAAATGACACACCGCACCTGAATTCTCTTCATGCAAGCTTCCCACTGTGGACGAAGCTAACGTCTACCGGTCGCGCCTCAATTCGTCTGCGATCTTCGTCGTTCTTCGACCTGCTGTTTGAAGTCCTCGTCAGTGAGATACACGAAGGTGAGCCAGGAATGGCTCATGTCGTCGACCGTCCGCTGCCCATATCCAGCCCAATTCGTCGGATCCGGATTGTACCGGTTGGCCGCCGTGTTGTCGTGCCAGCTAGTGACCTGCAGGATGGTCCCCGCTGGAAGCAGCGGTGCTACGTCGTCGGCATAGACGTAGACTCTCATCCAACCGAATTGAAAGTTATTGACGCAGTTCAACGTCTCCACACGGGCGTTCGGGTGAATCGCCGTCAAACACTGCGCCTTTCCTCGGTTATGCATGTGGGGCTGATACGAGTTGAGCCGCGTCGGCTTGACCAAACGGACGTAGCCATCGTGCCGCACGTTGTCCTCGCCGGCGGGAATGTCGAGATCCGCATTGCCGCCGCCGCCTTCGCTCGCGTCGGCGAGGAGTTGGTACTTCGGAACAACGCCCTTCGGGTAAAACACCAAGCCCACGCGTGGCTGATCTATGACCTCCGTGCCGATCGAGTGGTAATGCATGCCCACCCGAATCTTCGCACCCGCCCTAATCAGCCGTCCTGACCCTTCTGGGTAGACGTCGCCGTTCTTGCCCACAGCGTACTCGTTCAGGAAGCTCGCCCCGCGCCTGTCGTCAGCGGCCCCCAGAAGCGAGGTGTCGTCACCCCCATCCTGAACAAGGCTCGCTATGGCATGGTGAGTGCCCTGCTTCGAGAGCGGCCCGAGACCCGGCTTGGTCTCAACCGCCTTGAGATACCTGTCCTCCGTGAGACCGGACTCCACGGTCCACTCTGTCCACCGATCGGAATCCGCCGCCTTCACCGTGGTCGGCACGCCCATTATGACCAAATCCGGCGTCCCAATCCCCCACTCGTTCGGATCTCCAAAGTCACGAGCGGGCGGCATATCGGCGGGATTACCACGCGGCGCGCCTGCATCTACCCACCGCGCGATTGTGTCAATCTCGCGGTCCGTCAACGAGGGATCATCCTTGAACTTGCGAACGCCAACCGTCCGATCGATGAACCAGGGCGGCATCTCGCGTTTGGCGACCTTCAGCTTAATCGCGCGCGCCCAGGGCCGGGCGTCCTCATATGTCAACAACGACATCGGCGCCATTGAACCTGGACGATGACACGCCTGACATGACCGTTGAAGAATGGGGGCCACGTCCTTGGTGAAGGTGACCGGTCCGGAGTCCGGCGCGGCGGCGACTGGCGCTCCCCCTGTCGCCAATAACCCCACACTAACCAAACTCGCGATAGCGAAAACGCCGAAACCCTTTGCCGGATTCATCGCGATCATCTCCTCTAAACGAGAGAGCGGGTAAGCGGCGATCCCGCTGGATCCTATGTCCTCGGTCTTCACATGGTCAACGTTGGTGAGCAAGCGTTGAACGGCCGTCCCCGGCTCGTCAGAAGTCCATTTGGACACCGAGCTTAACGGTGCGTGCGCCCAGAACCTCGAACGGCGTCAACCACGTCGGACCGTAGGCCGTTCGGAGCTGGAGGATAGGGCTCGCATTGAGCGCATTGTAGAGGTCGAAGATTCCCTGGATGCGGGTCCGCCCGAGCGGAAATCTCTTCATCAAGCGCAAGTCGAGCTGGGTGATTCGGTCTTCGAACTGGGAATAGGGTTCGAGGAGCTCGACCGATGCCGTGCTTGCGCCGCCGGCGAGACTGCGGCCGAGTGATGGGGCGATGAGGGCGTTTGGCACGGCGTAGGTAGCGGCAATCGCAGTCCCAGGAAGCGCCTGAAAGACCGCAGACGCCTGGAAGTCCAACGGCAATGGGTAGGTTCCAGAGGCCTTAAACCGTGTCTGATACGGGACTTGTTTGTCGCACTGATAGAGCTCCTGCGGCGAATCCACAACGAAGCACCGATTGGTCGACGCGGTCGTATTCCCAGCGAAGCTGAGCGAGTTCCCGATGTTTACCCCTGCCGACACCAACGCGCCGCGTGGGAGCCGGGCGTTAAAGTTGAAATCGACACCATTGTAGATTTCGGTCTGCTCTCCATATTTCGACGCGAACGTCACCAGATTGTTGACCAACCCGAATTTTGAAGGAGTGATGTTAGCCAGTCCGCAAATCTGATTGCCGCCACCGGGCAGCCGGGGATCCGCCGGTACCGTGAAGCAGTAGGGATCGAAGTCCTGCGGCGTCACGGCCAGGTTATCGGTGACCAGTTGGTTCCCGTACCAGGTTCGGAAATAGCCGGCGCCCACGGCCACGCCTGGCCGCAGCTCGTGTTCGACCGCCGCCGATGCCTGCCAGTTGAAGTCACGCGAGCCCCATCCGTTCAGGACCTCGGGATCATAGCGCGTCGTAATATTTCGCCCGCCGAAGTTGGTATTCGCCATCCGCCCACACTCACCGTTCGCTTGCGGATTGCGCAGGTCGCAATCGGGCACGTAATCGTTCCGCCGAGGATCGCCGACCGGATAGAAGGTGTCGTTCCAGGACCGGCTCGTTTGGTTGACCGACGTATTTACGGGGTTATTAGCACTGGCGAAACCGGTGGCTTGAGCGCCCAAGTATTTGCCCAGACTCGCTTTGACCACCGTCTTGCCCGTGCCGAACAGATCGTAGGAGATCGCAGAGCGGGGAACCAGATCCTTCCAGCATGGAACGCAATCCACCTGATCAAAACTGCGCGCGTCGATGAAGCGGCCCGCCGCTTGTTCGCTGGCGGCCGCGAACGCACGGAAAGACTCGAACCGCAGGCCGAAAGTGAGTGTCAGTCTATCAATAATCCACTGATCCTGGGCGTAGAGTCCGAGCTCGGGTTTCACGACATCACGGGTAAAAGTCGGGCTCGCGAATTGCGTGATCTGGCTAGGCACCCCGTTCAAGAACGTGTAGGTCAACCCATTGCCAGTGGTGGTAATCGTTCCAAAAGCGTAGCCCTGCAGTATGAAGAGCCCGGTCTTGAACCGATGGGAGCCGGTGATATAAGACATCGAGAAGTTCTGGTTCGACTGCCCCTGCCCCGTGTTCTGGGTATCGGGGGGGGCTCGGTACCTGAAGTTTCTCGACTGCTCCAGCACCGAGATGTCCCGCGGGTCCACGCCCGGCTGTGCAAATCGTTCAACTCTGTTCATGTAGTATGTCACGCCGACCGTGAAGAGCACCCTGTTCGAGGCCGGGTAAGTCCAGTTAGCTTGGAGGAGCTCGTGGGGTGCGTGCCTGATTCCCGGTGACGCTTCGACCGCCGTGGTGCCAGCAAACAGAGCCCCACTACCACTGATATGGTTGCAGAGGCAGTGCCGCTGATGGTCCCAGTAGAAGGTGATCTTGTTCTTCTCTGAGGCCTGCCACGTCAATCGGATATTGTTGGACCTGTACCGTTCCACAGCGTTGACCGGCCGGCTCGTGTCCGGAGTGTAGGTCCAGGCCTTTAGGTCTGTATTTTCGAAAAAGTTGGCCCCCCTTTGGTGATTGCCCCACCGTCGATGCGCGGGGAAGAACCACAGCGTGTCTCGTTTGAGCGGTCCGCCGAGCGCGCCATTGGCCTCAAAGACGTCATTGATCGAGCTATTGACAACCACCCCGCGAGCCCGCAGGTCGGCCGTCAGATTGTCTCCCTGCAACGTCTCGCCCGTGTAATCAGCAAATAAGCCTCCGCTCCATTGGTTGCCGCCATCCTTGGGAATTACGTTCACCTGGAGGCCACCGGTAATGAACTCGGCCGAGCCGCCAGAGCCTGTCTCAACCACGGCTTCGGCAATGCTCGCGTGATTGGGAAAAAAAGACCGGCCGGTCCCAGTCCCTACCATGGTGTTGTATCGCATTCCGTCATGTAACTGCTTCTGGTCGCCTTGTTTCGTGCCGTGGATCGACGCCCGGACCGACAACTCGCCCTTGTTGCCACCGACATCCATCGCACTCTGTGGCAGGATGGCCGCCGGCGTCAGGGAGACATAGCCGATAACGTTCTTCGTGGCGGGAAGAACATCAAGGAGGGAACGCGATATCGTCCGCTGCTGAGTCACATTGTGGATGTCCACGACGGGGCTCTGTCCGGATACTGTTACCGTCTCCGTAAGGTCTCCGACTTTCAGCTCGACGTTGACCGATGCGGTGAAGTTCGCCGACAGCTCAAGGCCCTCCCGCCTGACGATTGCGAAACCGGGCAACGTGAACGTGACCGTGTACGTGCCGACGCGCAAATCGGTGATCTGGTACTGCCCATTCTCGTCGGTCACGGTGGTGCGAACTTTTTCGATGAGGGCCGGACTACTGGCCTCGACCGTGACGCCGGGTAGCACCGCGCCCGTTGTGTCCTTCACCACGCCCGCCACAGCCGATCCTGTGTTCTGAGCTGACAGCGTCGCCGGAACGAGGATCATGCAAATAATTGCCGCAGTCCCCATCCATTTCATATATCTCGCTCCTCAAGCCCAACGAGTATTGTTGGTTCGCGGGATCGCACCAACGCCGGGTCAATTCTGCCTTCGCTACTCTATCGAATTCCCCCACGAACACCGGTGCATCGAGAACCCTTCGTCATGGCGACAGGGCCTTCCAGGACTCGGAACTACAAACGCAGCATGAGGCGAGAGTTGTCCGCGCAGAAGCTAGGCCCTGAGAATGCGCCTGTCAACTGCCCAAACCAATCGAGGCATCAGGTTTCCTTCCCTCCTCAAAGTTCCAGTTGGGCACTAAACTTGAACAACCGGGCGTCCAGAATCTGCGCCGGCTGCAACCAGCTCGGACCGTAAGTCGTGTTGAGTGAAAGGACGGGGTTCGCGTTGAGCATGTTGTAGACATCAAAGCTTCCCTGAATGCGAACCCCCCGCACCAAGAATTTCTTGGTCAGGCGGACGTCGAACTGGTTGATCCGGTCTTCGAACTGCGAAAAAGGTCTGATCAACTGGATCGACGCCGTGCGGGCCCCGCCGGCAAGATTGCGGCCGAGCGACGGAGCGATCTGAGCGGTCGTTGCCGGATAGCTCGCGGTAAACGGCGGGCCAGGAAGGTTCTGGAGGACCGCTGAAACCTGGATGTCCAAGGGCAACGGGTAGGATGCGGACATCTTGAACTGTGTCTGGTACGGAATCGGCACGTCGCACTGATACAACTCCTGCGGTGAATCCACGACGAAGCACCGCTTGGTCGACGAAGTCGTCCCCCCAACCGAATTCCCGATGTTCACACCCCCCGACACCAGCGCGCCGTGCGGGAGCCTCCCGTTGAGAATGAAATCGAGGCCGTTGTAGATCTCCGTCTGCTTGCCGTAGACCGAGGCAAAGGTCACCAGACTGTTGACCTGGCCAAACTTTGAGGGGTTGATGTCGTACAGATCGCAGATCTGATTGCCGCCGCCGCCGGGCAGCCGCGAATCCACCGGGGCCGTGAGGCAATAGGGATCGTAGTCCTGTGGGGCGATACTCAGGTTGTCGGTGACCGTGAAGTTGCCATACCAGGTTCGAAAATAGCCCGCGCTCAAGGCCACGCCTGGCCTCAGCTCGTGCTCGAGGCTAACCGAAGCCTGCCAGTTAAAGGGGCGACGATGCCACCCGGTCAGAACGTCAGGATCATAGCGTGTTGTAATGTTGCGTCTCCCGAAGTTGATATTCGACATCCGCCCGCATTCGCCATTCGCCTCCGGGTCGCGCAGATTGCAATCGGGAACGAAATCGGCGTTGGTGTCGATCCAAGACCGGTTAACACTATTCACCGACGTATTGACGGGATTGTTTGCACTGGCAGTCCCAACCGTCACAGCGCTCAAATATCGGCCCAACTTCGCCTTGAGCGCCGTCCTGCCCGTGCCAAAGAAGTCGTAGGACGCCCCGAAGCGTGGATTGATATCCTTCCAGCACGGAACACAATCCACCTCGTCGAAACTGCGCGCATCCATCAATAAGCCCGCCGGGTAATTGCTCGCAGGGACGTAGGCGCGGAAGTACTCGAAGCGCAGGCCGCCGTTGAGCGTCAGTCGTTTGGCCGTCCACTGATCCTGCGCGAAGAATGCGAGTTCAGGCGCCAGCTTCTCAGTCGTCGTGAGGGGATTTACATATTGCGTGAGCTGGGTAGGCCGCCCATTCAAGAACGTGTAGTTTACTGAATGGCGATTGTACTGCGTCGTAGCGGTTAACGGGCCCGCCATCCCATAGAGCCCAGCCTTGAAGTTATGGGAGCCGGTCACGTACGACATCGAAAATCGCCCGTTGACCGGAGTGGACAATGGGTAGGCGATGATATTGATAGGGGCCCGGTACCTGAAGTTCGTCGATTGCTCCAGGACGGAGATATCGTCTGGCGATACCCCCTCCTGCGAAAAGTAAGCCTGCTTCACGCGGTACCACGTCATGCCGCCCTCCAGGAGGACCTTAGTCGAGGGATGGGACCAAGTAGCCTGGTACAGTTGGTTTGGATTGTGGGAAATCCCTCTGTCCGCCTCCAACGCCGTGCCGCCGCTCTGCAGAGCCCCTACGCTACTTTGACAGAGGCAGTTGCGTTGGGAGTCAAACGAAAACGTGACCTTGTTCTTCTGGGAAGCCTGCCACGTCAACCGGATATTGTTGGAGTTGAAATACTCCGTGGCATAAGCTGGCCGGCTCAGGTCGGGCGTGTAGGCAAACGTGTGCGGTGTCGCATTATGGTAGATATTGGCGATGCGTTGGGTGTCGCCCCAATGCCGATGCGCGGAGTGAAACCACAGCTTATCCTGCCTAATCGGACCACCCACCGCTCCATTGACATCATAGATATCGCGAATCGCATTGACCTGGACGAGCCCCCGTGCCTGCAAGTCGGCCGTCAGATTGTCAGCCTGAAAGTTGTCGTTCGTGTACGCGGTAAAGAAGTATCCCGTGAATTTGTTCCCACCGTCCTTGGGAATGAGATTCACCTGCACGCCCCCGGTGGAGTACTCGGCTGAGCCACCGGAGCCGGTCTCGACGACGATTTCCTCCGCACCCGCGGGATTGACGTAAAAGATGCGGGATGACCCACCCACCAGCGTGTTGTACCGCATCCCATCCTGTAGCAGCTTCTGGTCGGCGCTCTTTCCGCCGTGAATCGCCAGCCGGACGGACAGCTCTCCCTTGCTGCCCCCGACGTCCTGGGCAGTTGTCGGAATGATCGCCGCCGGCATCAGCGCAGCGTAGCCGAGCACATTCTTGTTTGTCGGCATGGTATCCAGGAAAGTCCGCGAGAACGTCCGCTGCTGGGTCACATTCTGGACATCTACCACCGGGCTCTGACCTGACACGGTTACTGTCTCCGTAAGGTCTCCGACCTTCATCTCGACGTTGAGCGAGGCGGTGAAGTTGGCCGACAGTTCGATCCCTTCCAGCTTGACCGTACCAAAGCCGGCAAGCGTGAGCGTGACCGTATATGTACCTGGCCGCAAATCGATGATCCGGTACTGTCCCTGTTCGTCAGTCACGGCGGTTCGGACCTTCTCGATGAGGGCGGGACTCGCGGCTTC
>ORMF012623644.1_pt1 | contig 20498 bp, 13 predicted proteins | sample 1779871 | NCBI WGS metagenome assembly ORMF01 (sample SAMEA104232316, study PRJEB22302) | groundwater metagenome | biome: forest; feature: aquifer; material: groundwater | place: USA | collected 2011-08-07 | depth 5.4 m | reverse complement strand
TGCACGAACTCGATGGGGTCTTCGATGGTCAGGATATGGCCGGTGTTTGTCATGTTGCGGTGTTCGATCATGGATGCCAGCGTGGAAGATTTGCCCGATCCGGTTGCGCCGACCATCAGCACCAGGCCGCGCTTCTCCATGATGAGATCCTTCAGCACCAGCGGCAGGTTCAGTTCCTCGATGTTGAGAATCTTGCCGCGCACATAACGGATGACGATGGCAATGTCGCCGCGCTGGCGGAAAATGTTGATGCGGAAGTTGCCGATTTCCGGCGCACGATAGGAAAAATTCATTTCCATGTGCGCTTCAAAGGAATCAATCCGTTCCGGCGTCATCAGCTCGTAGGCGATGCGCTTGACGGTTGCAGCATCGAGTACCTGTGCGTTTACCGGCATGGCCACGCCATCAATCTTGATGTTGATCGGCGCGCCTACGGAGAAGAATAGATCGGAGGCCAGTTTATCGGCGGCGAGCTGCAGCAGTGGGGTAATGATCATGTGCTTCTCCTTAATACAGTCACTAGTCGTTAGACGCTAGTCGCAAGTTAAATCAAAGCCCGCGTAGCGGACAATCCCAACTAACGACTAGCTACTAACGACTACCAACTGATGTTCAAATGCCTCTTAACAATTCGTTGATGCCTACCTTGCCGCGCGTCCTGGCATCCACCTTTTTCACGATCACGGCGCAGTACAGACTGTAGCTGCCGTCCCTGGAAGGCAGGTTGCCGCTGACCACCACCGAGCCGGCGGGAACGCGGCCATAGTGCACCTCGCCGGTCTCGCGGTCGTAAATTTTTGTGCTCTGGCCGATGAACACGCCCATCGAGATCACCGCGCCTTCCTCCACGATCACGCCCTCGACGATTTCCGAGCGCGCGCCGATGAAGCAGTTGTCTTCGATGATGGTGGGGTTGGCCTGCACCGGTTCCAGCACGCCGCCGATACCGACGCCGCCGCTCAAATGCACGTTCTTGCCGATCTGCGCGCAGGAGCCGACGGTGGCCCAGGTATCGACCATGGTACCTTCATCCACATAGGCGCCGATGTTGACATAGGAGGGCATCAGCACCACGTTCCTGGCGATGAACGAACCCTTGCGTGCCGCTGCCGGAGGCACGACGCGGAAGCCGCCGTCGCGAAAATCCTTGGAGTTGCAGTCGGCAAATTTGGATGGCACTTTGTCGTAATAATTGGTGAAGCCGCCCTTGATGAAGGAATTGTCCTCCATGCGGAACGACAGCAGCACGGCCTTTTTGATCCATTGGTTGGTGACCCACTGGCCGCCGATTTTTACCGCCACACGCAGCTTGCCCTGGTCGAGATGCTCGATGACGGTAGTGACGGCCTCTTTCAGCTTGGCATCCACGGTGCGCGGAGTGATTTCGGCGCGGCGCTCAAAGGCGGGGTCGATGATCTGTTGCAGTCGTTCCATGATGTTTCCAGTTAAATGCAAAGTTGGTAGACGTAAGTTGATAGTTGTTAGTTAAAGCAAAACTCGCGCAGCGGATAACACCAACTAAGGACTTACGTCTCAGGTCTGAATTTTACGACTGAATTCAGCGATGCGCAGCGTCGCTTCCACTGCTTCTTCCAGTTCCGCCACCAGCGCGATGCGTACGAATCCGGCACCTGGATTGGTGCCGTGTGCTTCGCGCGCGAGGAAACTGCCGGGCAGTACGCTAACATTATAGTCGCGATACAGGTGTTGCGCGAATGTGGTGTCGGCCACCGGCACGCGCAGCCACAAGTAGAAACCGGCATCGGGCAGGGTGACCGGCAGCACGGGTTTGAGGATTTCGATCACACGGGAAAATTTCTCCACATACAGGCGGCGGTTCCTGGCGACATGATCCTCATCCTGCCAGGCGGCTGCGCTGGCGGCCTGAATCGCCGGATTCATGGCGCAGCCGTGATAGGTGCGATACAGCGTGAATTTCTCCAGCACTTTCGCATCGCCCGCCACGAAACCGGAGCGCATGCCCGGCACGTTGGAACGCTTCGACAGGCTGGAGAATACCACCATGTTGCTATAATCGCTGCGGCCCAGTTGCTGCGCGGCTTGCAGCGCGCCCAAGGGCGGGCATCCGCGAGAGAGCATTAAGGTGCCAAGTTTATTTGAAGCGGCTGCCCCATCCATCTCCGGGGTCACATCCCCGCTACACGGGGCCCCTGCTCTGCCCTCCGATGTCGCGTCGAAATAAATCTCCGAATAGCATTCATCCGCGGCGATGATAAAACCGTAACGGTCGGCCATCTCGAACAGCGCCTTCCATTCGGCCAGCCGCATGACGCGCCCCGTGGGGTTGCCCGGCGAACAGACGTAGATGAGCTGGGTGCGTTGCCATACGTCCTGCGGCAACTGGTCGAAATTCAGCGCGTAATTGTCTTCCGGCAGCGTGTTGAGGAAATAAGGGGTGGCGCCGGCCAGCAGTGCGGCGCCTTCATAAATCTGGTAGAACGGGTTGGGGCAGACCACGGCGGGGTTGGCACGGCTGCGGTCTGTCACCGCCTGGGCGAAGGCAAACAGCGCCTCGCGGCTGCCGTTTACGGGCAAGACTTGTGTCTTCGCATCCGGCGCGGGAATGCCATAGCGTTGCGCCAGCCATCGCGAGATCGCACCGCGCAACGCGTCGCTGCCTGCGGTTGTGGGATAATTCGCCAGCCCGTCAAGGTTTGCGGTGAGCGCATCCTTGATGAATTGCGGCGTGGCATGTTTCGGTTCGCCGATGTGCAGGCTGATGGGGCGACAGGCCGGATTCGGCGTCCCTTCGCGGAACAGGGCGGCGAGTTTCTGGAACGGGTAGGGCTGGAGCTTGTTCAGGTCTGAGTTCATCGTGTGCTAGTTTTCAGTTTGTCCAGCGGCAAGATTGGCCGGGCATTATAAAGGGCGGGCCAGTGGCATCAAAACAAAAAATTCTGGCAGTAAGCAGCCTGCTGAGCGCCGCGATAGTATGGGGGCTGATCTGGTATCCCTACCGCGTGCTGGAGCATGCTGGCGTTTCCGGCGAAGCGGCGACCTTCCTGACCTATTTCTTTGCGCTGCTGCTCGGCTTGCTGCTGCCCGGCCATGTCTGGCGCGAACTGCGTTTGGCGGGATGGTGGGGCGTGGCGCTGACCCTGTGCGCCGGCTGGACCAACCTCGGCTATGTGCTGGCGATGCTGGGCGGCGAAGTCATGCGCGTGCTGCTGCTGTTCTACCTTGCGCCGTTATGGACGGTGCTTCTGGCGCGCTGGTTGCTGGGCGAAAAACTGGATCGTTACGGCTATGCCGTTATTGTCCTGTCGCTGGGCGGAGCAATGGTGATGCTGTGGCAGCCGAGCCTTGGTTTGCCGTTGCCGCAGAACCGGGCCGAGTGGATAGGGCTCTCTGCGGGGATCGGCTTTGCCCTGACCAATGTGCTGGCGCGCCGCATACAACACTTGAGCATAAATTTCAAAGCGGCCAGCGTCTGGTTTGGCACGGCGCTGCTGACAGCTTTTGCCTTGCTGTACCACGGCGGCTTCACCTCGCAGGTGCGAAGCATCGCACCGCCCATGTGGGGGCTGGTGCTGCTGGTCGCGCTGGTGCTGTGCGCCACCAGCTTCACGGCGCAATACGGCCTGACCAGCCTGCCGGCCAACCAGTCCATCGTGCTGTTCATGTTTGAACTGGTGGTTGCCGCGGCGGCGGCGTATTTCCTGGCAGGAGAGAAGATGGACGCGCGCGAAATCATCGGCGCGGCGCTGATTGTGGCTGCCAGCCTGTTCTCCGGAAAGATGGAAGGGCAGTTGAAAAAAACTTGAATATTTTTCACCCAGGGGTTTTGGATCATGAGCAATAGCATCACCATCGGGACGCCGCTTTCCCCCGCCGCAACCAAAGTCATGCTGCTGGGCAGCGGCGAACTCGGCAAGGAAGTCATCATCGCGCTGCAACGCCTGGGCGTGGAAACCATCGCGGTGGACCGCTATCCGGATGCGCCGGGGCATCAGGTGGCGCACCGTGCGCATGTCATCAACATGGCGGACAGCGCGGCGTTGCGCGCGCTGGTCGAACAGGAGCGCCCGCACATCATCGTGCCGGAGATCGAAGCCATCGCCACTGCCATGCTGGTGGAAATCGAGAAGGAAGGGTTGGCGCGCGTGATTCCCACCGCGCGCGCCGCACAGCTCACCATGCACCGCGAGGGTATCCGGCGGCTGGCGGCGGAAACACTGGGCCTGCCGGTCTCTCCGTATAAATTCGCCGACAGCCTGGAAGAACTGCGCGCCGCGATAGCAAATGGCATCGGCTACCCATGCGTGATCAAGCCGGTGATGTCGTCTTCCGGCAAGGGACAATCGAAAGTGGATAGCGCGGGCGAGGTGGAAACCGCCTGGAACTACGCCGCCAGCGGCAGCCGCGTGAACCAGGGCAGGGTGATCGTCGAGGGCTTCATCGCATTCGACTACGAGATCACCCAGCTTACGGTGCGCGCTGTCGGAGCAAATAGCGAAATCGAAACCCATTTCTGCGAACCCATCGGGCATATTCAAATTCATGGCGATTACGTCGAAAGCTGGCAGCCGCAGGTCATGTCACCGCTGGCCTTGCAACGCTCGCGCGACATCGCCAAAAAAGTCACCGACAACCTAGGCGGGCTGGGCATCTTCGGCGTGGAGCTATTCGTCAAGGGCGACGAGGTGTGGTTCAGCGAAGTCAGCCCGCGCCCGCACGACACCGGCATGGTGACCATGTGTTCGCAAGTGCAGAGCGAATTTGAACTGCATGCCCGCGCCATCCTCGGCCTGCCGGTGAATGTCAGCCTGCGCGCACCGGGCGCCTCCGCCGTGATTTACGGGCAACTGGAAGAGAAGGGCATTACTTTCCAAGGTGTGGACGAAGCGTTGCGCGTGCCGCAGAGCGACCTGCGCCTGTTCGGTAAACCCGAATCCTTCAAGAAGCGTCGCATGGGTGTGGCGCTGGCAAATGGCAAGGATACCGATGAGGCGAGAACACGCGCCAAGTTGGCGGCCAGTAAGGTAAAGCCAGTTGCTGGAAAATTAGGATGAACGGCCTTTTTTCTTATGGCAATCATCCTACCTCTATACCCGTTCGTGCTGATGCTTCGCCCTTCGATACCTCAGGAGGCTCAGCACGGGGTACATCCGTTCGTGGTGAGGTATCGAACCACAACGGATGTACGAAGCATGAACGGGGCGTGCCAATCAGTAGCACTTCTCAAAAGCGAGTGAAGTGACGGCCTTCTACGTTTATATTCTTCGCTGCTCCGACGGCAGTTATTACACTGGACACACCGACAACCTCGAAGAGCGAATAGTCAAGCATCAGAGCGGCGAGTACGGCGGATACACTTCGACGCACTTGCCTGTGGAACTGCTCTGGTCACAAGACTGCGCAACACGCGAGGAAGCTCTTGCGGCAGAACAACAAATCAAAGGCTGGAGCCGCAAGAAAAAGGAAGCCATGATGCATGGCGATTGGAAAGCTGTACGGCAAATTGCTTGGGGAACGAATAATCCGTTGCCGAAGGAATTACAGTAAAAATATAGCGGTTCGATACCTCACCGCGAACGGTTTGCGAGATAAGAATTTTCTTTATAACCCCTCCGTTCGCCCTGAGGTATCGAAGGGTAAACGGTTCAGCACAGGTACTCCATTCAGGGAAATCGATGGGGTCAGCTTCGCATTATTTTTGGAACAATGACACCTAACGTAAATTCGACGCCAAAAACACCATTCAATCTACCCACGCGTATTTGACTGCACCTCAAACTGCGCCAGATCAACCTGTGGCTGCGGTTGCCAGCCTTGTTTGCGGTGCTCCGCCACGACGTTGGTGAAGATGCCGCCGCGCACATAGAACTTTGCGGTGAGGCGCACGAAGCGCGGCCGGGTCGCGGCGACCAGGTCGTCGAGGATACGGTTGGTGACGTCCTCGTGGAAATGGCCTTCGTTGCGGAACGACCAGATGTAGAGCTTGAGGCTTTTCAGTTCGACGCATTTCTCGTCGGCGATGTAGTCGAGGATCAGCGTGGCAAAATCCGGCTGGCCGGTCTTGGGGCACAGGCAGGTGAACTCGGGGATTTCCATGTGGATGTGGTAATCGCGCCCGGGCTTGGGATTGGAAAAAGTTTCAAGTGATTTATCAGGTTGGGTGTTCATTTTGTGCCGGGTTCCGCTTCGGTTAGAATAGGCGGAATTATAACGTTAAGACAGTTTCAAATTGCGCCTTTCCCACATCAAACTCTCCGGCTTCAAGTCCTTCGTTGACCCCACGCACATTGCGCTGCCTGGGCAGATCGTCGGCATTGTCGGCCCCAACGGCTGCGGCAAGTCGAACGTGATTGACGCGCTGCGCTGGGTGCTGGGCGAGTCGCGCGCCACCGCGCTGCGCGGCGAATCCATGCAGGACGTGATTTTCAACGGCTCCGCCAAGCGCAAGCCGGTGGGGCGTGCCAGCGTCGAACTGATTTTCGACAATAGCCTGGGCAAGGCCGCCGGGCAATGGTCCAGCTACGCCGAGATTGCCATCAAGCGCGTGTTGCAGCGCGACGGCGATTCCAGCTACCACATCAACAACCAGCATGTGCGGCGCAAGGATATTACCGATATTTTCCTCGGCACCGGGCTGGGGCCGCGCGCTTACGCCATCATCGAGCAGGGCATGATCTCGCGCATCATCGAAGCAAAACCTGAAGAACTGCGCGTATTCCTGGAAGAGGCGGCGGGGGTATCCAAATACCGGGAGCGTCGCCGCGAAACAGAACTGCGGCTGGGCGACACACGCGAGAATCTGCTGCGCGTGGACGACATCCGCCTGGAGCTGGAAAAGCAGCTCACGCACTTGACCGAACAGGCCGAGGTGGCCAGGCAATACCGCGCGCTGGAAGGCCAGCGCGATACCACGCAACACATGCTGTGGCTGGTGAACAAACAGGATGCCGAGACGCGCCGCGCGCGTTTTGTGCAGCAGATCGAGAAAGCCCGGAACGAACTGGAGGCCGAAACCGCGCGCTTGCGCGAGGTGGAGAGCCAGCTGGAAAGCGCGCGCAGCGGGCATTACCAGCTTGCCGATGCGCTGCACGGCAAGCAGGGCGAGTTGTATGCCACCAATGCCGAGATCGCGCGGCTGGAGCAGCACATTGCGCACCTGAATGACCAGCGCGCGCGCCTGACCCAGCAGCTTGCCAACGGTGAATTGCAGATGGAGCAGCAGCGCGGCCAGTTGCAGGGCGTGCAGGGTTTGCTGGCGCACTGGCAACAGCAGCAACAGGATGCGGCAGTGCGGGTGGAGGTGTGCGAAAACCGCGCGGCCACCGAGGCGCAACACCTGCCGCAGGCGGAAGAGGCGGCGCGTGCCGCGCAGGAGCGCTACAACACAGTGCAGCGCGAACAGTTGATATTGCAGCAGCAACTGCAACTGGCCGAAACGCAGCGCGAGCATATCCAGCACAACGTGCAGCAACTAGATGCGCGCCGCTCGCGCCTGCTGCTGGAACAGGACAACCTGCCGCAACCCAATACCGAAGCGCTGGCGCAGGCGCAGCAGCAAATCACCGAACTGGAAGCCGAGCGCAACGCACAGCAGCAGCAGTTGGCGCAGTTGCAGGAGCAGTTGCCCGCAGCCGATGCGGCACGTCACAGCCAGCGCGTTGCGGCGCAGGAGCTTGAACGGCAACTGGCGCAGGTGGAGGCGAAACTTGCCGCACTCAAACAGTTGCAGCAGCAGATTGATAACGACAAGAATTTGAAGCAGTGGCTGGGCAATCATCAGTTGGACAAGCTGCCGCGCCTGTGGCAATCCATCCGCATCGAAGCGGGCTGGGAAGATGCGCTGGAAGCCGTATTGCGCGAGAGGCTCAATGCGATTGCGCTGCAAGGGCTGGATCAGGCTGCGGCATGGGGCGATGCGCCGCCGGGCAAGCTGGCGGTATTCGCGCCGGATGGTGCGCGCGCCTCCGTGCAGCAAAACAGCGAACTTACCCCATTGTCGAAATTTGTGACCTGCCAGGACGAGCGTGCTGCACCGGTGGTGGCGGACTGGCTGTCCGGCGTGTACGCCACGGAAACGCTGGCGCTGGCGCTAGGCCTGCGCGGGCGCCTGCCTGCCGGCGCCTGGCTGGTGACGCCGCAGGGGCATCTGGTCGGCGCGCACAGCGTGCTGTTCCATGCGCCGGACAGCCAGATGCATGGCGTGCTGGCACGCCAGCGCGAGATCGAGTCATTGCAGCAGCAGGCGCAACAACAGACGGCGGCGCTGGAGCAGGGCAAGCAACTGGCGGCGCAGGCGGAAGAGGCGTATCACGCCATCGAAAACCGCATCGCGCCGCTACGCACCGCAGGCAGCGAATTGCAGCAGCGCCAGCACACACTGCAGATGCAGATACTGAAATTGACCCAGGCCAACGAGCGCAGCCATGAACGAGCCGCGCAGATTGCGCACGAATTGCAGGAACTGGCCGACCAGTCTGCCGGTGAGCAGCGCCAGCGGCAGGAAATCGCCGAGCGCATGGAAATCATGCGCGAAAAAATTTCGGTGCAGCATGCCGAGACGGAAGGGGCGCGGCAGCAGTCCGTGGTGCAGGATGGGCGGCTGCGCGAGCAGCGCGAGCGTGCGCAAAGGGCGCAGCACGAATTGCAGGAAGCACGTTTCTTTGCCAAGACCTGCGCGGAAAAAATCACCGATCTGGAGCACAACCTGAAGCAGATTGGATTGACGCTGGCGCAGCTGGAGCAGACTGTGGCGCAAAGTCGCGATGAACTGGCGCACATCGAAGACGGCAGCAGCAAACAGCAGCTGCAGGAAGCATTGGAGCAGCGCCAGGTGCGCGAACAGGCGCTGGCGGAGGCGCGCAATGCGCTGGAGCACGCCACGCTCAACCTGAACAGGCTGGAGCAGGAGCGCATGTCCTGCGAACAGAAGTTGCAGCCGTTGCGCGAGAAAGTCAGCGAGCTGTCGCTGAAGGAACAGGAAGCGCGCCTGCACTACGAACAATGGGCGGAGCAGTTGCAAGACGTGGACGAGGCGGCGCTACTCCCCCTGCTGGGAAATGCCAGGCCAAATGCGCTGCAGAACGAACTGAACCGGCTGAACGAAGAGATTGTGGCGCTGGGCGCGGTGAATCTCGCGGCACTCGAAGAACTGCAAGCGGCGACTGAACGCAAGGCGTATCTGGATGCGCAGGCGAAAGATCTGACCGAGGCGATGGCAACACTGGAAGATGCAATCCGCCGCATAGACAAGGAATCGCGCGACTTGCTGATGGCGACTTACGATGAGGTGAACCGTCACCTGTCCGAGATGTTTCCGGTGCTGTTCGGCGGCGGCGAGGCGCGCCTGGTGCTGACCGGCGAGGAGATTCTGGACAGCGGCGTGCAGATGATGGCGCAACCGCCGGGCAAGAAAAATTCCTCGATTCATCTGCTGTCCGGCGGCGAAAAAGCGCTCACCGCGATTGCGCTGGTGTTCTCGCTTTTCCAACTCAACCCGGCGCCGTTCTGCCTGCTGGATGAAGTGGACGCGCCGCTGGACGATATCAATATCGAGCGGCTGTGCAAGCTGATCCGGAAAATGGCGCAGCACACCCAGTTCGTGTTCATCAGCCACAACAAGATCACCATGGAACTGGCGCAGCAACTGGTGGGCGTGACCATGCAGGAACGCGGTGTGTCCCACGTGGTGGCGGTGGATATCGAGGAAGCGTTGCGCCTGCGCGACGACAGTGCGATTGCCGCCTGATAGTCAGAGGCTTTAGTAAGATTCAGACACTTCGTAGGAAGCTAAACCGCTACTCTGTATCGCAGTAGATGCTGATTTGTTTGCGTGCATCCTCGATGTTTTGCCGGCGTGTCGAATCGTCCATATAGGTGATTTCGCCCTTGTCATTGTAGGTTGCGATTAGTGGGCTGTTTTCAAAGGCTCTTAGATTGGCCTTTGCACCCGCACAGGATTTTCTCTTGGCAGTAGCTTCTTCTTGTTGCTGTGTGACCTTTTGGGAGGATTCTTCCCTGGCTTTCTGGGCTTTCTTCCATTCCGCTTCACGCTCGACGAAGGTTTTTTGCGCTGGCACTCCGCTGGCCGGGTCGCGCGGGGTAGCCAGAGTCTTCGTTTTTACGTTGCCCGGGGGCGGCTCATCGGAATAATGCACCTTGCCATCGGCATCTACCCATTTGGTGAGCGCACCATAGGCACTGAAGCTGAGCAGTAACAGGCAAATCGGCAGGTAACGTTTCATTTTGTGTTTTCCTCGTGAGTGATTCACAAAAAATATTGAAAATCGTTCGTCTTGAGCCATCAGCAAAACTCATGATAAGTCTAGCATAGTGAAGTCGAAACATAATAACCAGTAAATTGCCTGCACTTCGACTCCGTGCCTCGCGCATCCGGAATGGCTAAAGGGCTTGGTTCGGGTGCCTAATTATCCATGTCCAAAAAAATCTGAATGAATAGACTTGAGCAACCACCGCATTCGAGGGTAAAATGCAGGACTTTTTAGTGGAGAGCTTAAAGATCATGTCTATTACGGCAGCGCAAAAAGCGCAAATTATGACCGAGTATCAACGCGGCAAGGGCGACACCGGTTCCCCCGAAGTACAGGTTGCACTGATGACTGCGCGCATTAACTACCTGACCGGTCATTTCAAGGAACATACCAAGGATTTCCATTCCCGTCGCGGCCTGCTGCGTCTGGTGAGCCGTCGCCGCAAGTTGCTGGATTATCTCAAAACGAAGAATGAGGACAGCTACCGCACGTTGATTCAACGTCTGGAATTGCGCAAATAACGTATTCAAGTGGGTCGCTGAGGCGGCCCACTTTGCTTTTGTGACATCCCACAATCCATGGCGCCTGAAAGCGCCATAATTATTATGTACTAGAGAGGCGAACCTTGAGTCATTACAAGAAAACATTAGCGTATGGCAATCATCAACTCACCCTGGAAACGGGCGAGATTGCGCGTCAGGCAAGCGGCGCGGTTATGGTCAGCCTGGATGATACGGTTGTGCTGGTCACCGTGGTGGGAAGAAAAGATGCCAAGCCGGACCAGGATTTTTTCCCTCTGACCGTGGACTATCAGGAGCGTACTTATGCCGCAGGCAAAATTCCAGGCGGTTTTTTCCGCCGCGAAGGGCGGCCCAGCGAGAAGGAAATCCTGACTTCACGCCTGATCGACCGCCCGTTGCGCCCGCTGTTCCCGGAAGGCTTCTACAATGAGGTGCAGATCGTCGCCACGGTGGTGTCTTCCGACTGCCAGATTGATTCCGACATCCCCGCCATGATCGGCGCTTCTGCCGCCCTGGCGATCTCCGGCATCCCGTTTGACGGCCCCATAGGCGCTGCGCGCGTGGGTTATCTCGACGGTGGCTATGTGCTCAACCCGACCGCAGACCAGCTCAAGCAATCCCAGATGGATCTGGTAGTGGCCGGCACGACACAGGCGGTGCTGATGGTGGAATCGGAAGCGCAGGAGTTGCCAGAGGATGTGATGCTGGGTGCGGTTGTGTATGGCCACCAGCAGATGCAGGCAGTGATCCAGGCAATCAACGAAATGGCGGATGCGGTCGGGCTGGATGCATGGGACTGGACGCCTCCCGCCAAGGATGAAGTACTCATTGCCAAGCTCGCCGAACTGGCTGAGAACGACCTGCAACAAGCTTATGCCGTGCGCCAGAAACAGGCGCGCACTACTCAAGTGGATGGAATTCGCACCCGCGTGGTGGATGCACTGCTGGCAGCAGATGACACGCTGCAAAAGAATCATGTCAATGATCTGTTCAGTGCGCTGGAAGCCAAGATCGTGCGCGGCCAGATACTGAATGGCGAACCGCGTATTGACGGGCGCGATACCCGCACCGTGCGGCCGATCGCCATCCGCACCGGCGTGTTGCCGCGCGTGCACGGCTCGGCGCTGTTCACCCGCGGCGAAACACAGGCGCTGGTGGTGGCTACGCTCGGCACCGCGCGCGATGCGCAAATCATTGACGCCCTGCAAGGCGAATACAACGACCGCTTTATGCTGCATTACAACTTTCCCCCCTATTCCACCGGCGAGACCGGCCGCGTCGGCACTCCCAAGCGCCGCGAAATCGGCCATGGCCGCCTGGCCAAGCGCGCCCTGGTTGCAGCGTTGCCAAGCGAGGAGGAATTCGGTTACTCCGTCCGCGTGGTTTCCGAAATCACCGAATCGAACGGCTCCAGTTCGATGGCTTCGGTGTGCGGTGGTTGCCTGGCACTGATGGATGCCGGGGTGCCGTTCAAGACTCACATCGCGGGCATTGCCATGGGTCTGATCAAGGAAGGCAACCGTTTTGCCGTGCTGACCGATATTCTCGGCGATGAGGATCACCTGGGCGACATGGATTTCAAGGTGGCGGGCTCGGAGCAAGGCATCACTGCTTTGCAGATGGACATCAAGATCAACGGCATCACGCGCGAAATCATGCAGGTTGCCTTGAGCCAGGCGCGCGAAGGGCGCATGCATATCCTCGGCATCATGAAGCAGGCCATGCCTGCCGTGCGCGCCGAGGTTTCGGCGCATGCGCCGCGCATGATCAAGATCAAGATCAACCCGGAAAAGATCCGCGACGTGATCGGCAAGGGCGGGGCGGTGATTCGCGCCCTGACCGAAGAAACCGGCACCACCATTGATATCGACGATGAAGGCAATGTGACCATCGCCAGCGTCAGCAGCGAAGGCAGCATGCTGGCCAAGAAACGCATCGAAGACATCGTGGCGGAAGTGGAAGTGGGCAAGACTTACGAAGGCCCGGTGGTCAAACTGCTGGATTTCGGCGCAATTGTGAATATCATGCCGGGGAAAGACGGCTTGCTGCACATTTCACAGATTTCCAACGAGCGCATCAACAGTGTGACGGATGTCCTGAAAGAAGGCCAGATTGTAAAGGTCAAGGTGCTGGAGGCGGATGAAAAAGGCCGCCTGCGTTTGAGCATGAAGGCCCTTATTGTTGCGGAAGGGGCAGCAGCCCGCGTCGCGGAGTAGCAGCGAAAAAAGCATGACAAAAAGCCCCGTCACGAGTGACGGGGCTTTTTGTTGTTGAACCTCATATGCTGAGCCGGCTCCTCAAGTATTATGAGGATTTTCCGGCTTTTATTAACTTTTTGTTATAGAGATGCACTGATCATGGGCTCACCGAAACACAAATTATTTCGGAGTTTGCTGTTGTTATTTATCGCAGGATCAAGCCTGATGGCAGAAGTAGCGCAGGCAGCTGATGAAGGGATATTTCTGGAGCTAAACCAACCCCCGATGGAGCGAACCATGGGGCAAGGCCGAAGCGCGCTCTGGACCTTGTCTGACGTGGCGACCCAATATCAACCATCGCAGCCCACACCCGCGATGCAAACTGCCTTGCAGGCACAGCAGGCAGGTCGCTTTCTCGACGCGCTGATACTGCTCGACGATGCGGGCAAAAGCGGGCAGGTCGGAGCGGATGCCATGGCCGAGATAAATTTGTTGCGCACCAGCTTTTTACTGCAAGGCAATCAATCCCAGCAAGCGGAAGAAATACTGGCATCTTTGCTTGCCGGCACTCAACATGCTGCCGATGCATACGCGCTCACCGCCATGGCATATTTGCAACAGGGAAAAATGCAGCAAGCGCTGGAGACGGCGAATCATGCGCATGATTTGGGGGGAGGCATATTGCCGCATCTGGCCCTCTCCTATACCTTGCAAGGACTGGGGCGTTTGGAAGAGTCAAGCGTAGTGATGCATGGCTTCAATACCCAGACACCGCCATCAGCGATCGCCTTGGCGCGCGAGGCTGAACTCGCGCTGACACTCGACCGGATTCAAGCGGCAAAGGCGCTGGTGAATCAGGCGCAAGCAGTGGACGCCACGCACCCCTATGTCATCGCCGTGAGCGGCCTGGTCTGGCTGATAGACGGAAAAGCCCGGGAAGCCAAAGCCGCGTTTGAAGCTGCCTTGCAGCGTGATCCCAAAGACGCCAAGGCATTATTGGGTTTGGGTTTGGCTGAAATAAAGCTGGGCAATTTCCAGGCCGGGCAAAAAAAATTGCAGGCGGCGAATGAAGCCGCCCCCGGCAATGCGCTGATCCTCACTTATCTGGGCCGCGCACAACAGCAAGCCGGCCAAACCGAGGCAGCAAAGGCAAGCTGGCGCAGCGCCCAGCAAGCCGACCCCAGAGACCCCAACCCCTGGTTGTATCAGGCACAGGCGGAATTGCAGGCCAACCATCCGCTGGACGCGCGCGAAAGTTTGCGCGAAGCGCAGGCGCGGACGGCCTATCGCTCGGTTTATCGCGGCGAAAATCTGCTCAGGGAAGACGAGCAATTATTGCAGGCCAATCTTGCCGAGACACAGCGCAGATTGGGATTGGAGAGCCTCGCTTTTCATACCCTATCCGGCTCGGCCAGCGAAAAAAATGCGGCCAGCTTGAGAAACCAGGCCGATCTCCTGCAAGGGCAACGCTTCGGCGAATCGGCGCGGCGCAGCCTGCTGCTGCAAAGCCTGTTCAGCGACAAACCGGGCAACCTGCCGGCAGCATTGGATATCTATGGTGACGGCGGATGGGCGATCGGCGCCAACACCCCGCAGCATGGCCCAGTCAGCGGGCTCAGTGTGCTCAGCGCGCAGCAGGCAAGCTATAACAATTACGACGAGCTGTTCGGCCGACGCGCCATGCTGGAAGCCGACGCCGTTAGCGGCAGCCAAAATAGCAATGGCGAGCAAATTCGTCTGGGCGTGGACAGCGACACGCTGGGGCTGGGCATTGCACAGCATCAGTTCAAGACGGGTGGTTTTGCGCCTTTCGAGAACCTCGACAGCCGCGTAGGGCAAGCCATCGTGCAATGGCGGCCGTTCCAGTCCTCGCAGGCGTTTGTGTCGTACCAGACCTTCAACTCACAACACGGCGAGACGTTTAATCCGGCAGATCCGTTTGGATTTCATGCTGCGATTGTGGATAACAGCTATGTAACGCGCCTGGGCTTGCGCCATAGCCTGACGGAGGACAGCGAGTTGCGCGGCTTATGGAGCCTGCAGCAGACCGATCAACGGGAGGATTTTTATGATTTCTCTGTCCCGCCAAATTATGTCCTTCTTCTGTATAGCAGCAGCAACGCGCACAGCGAGGAATTGCAATATCGCCGCAGTGGGGAGACCTATGCCATGCAATGGGGCGTGCAACAAACTCGCGGGCAAATAAATTTTTCGTATCCCTCAATTCCCTTCGACTTCGGTTACACACAAAATGCGCAACAATGGTATGCGGCCTGGCAGCAGATGCTGAACCCGCAGTGGCAACTGGATGCGGGATTGGGCTTTGGCACAATTGACGATCAGGGCAGCAAAACTTACCTGCAACATTGGTTGCCCAAATTTGGACTGGTTTACACGCCGGATAGCGGAACGCATGTGCGCCTCGCGGCATGGCAAGGCATGGATGCTCACGCAGTGGGCGATGCCACGCTTGCGCCGGTCAGTCTGGCGGGCTTTTTGCTGGCCCGCCCCGGCGATAACGGCCAATGGGTTCAAGGAATTGCCTTGGGCGCAGACAAACAACTGAGCCCCGCCTGGTTGCTGGCTGCTCAAACGCAGCAGCGCAAGACTGATCTTCCGGTTATTAATCCACCGGATCAAATTTTGTTTGAACAGCAAGTTGACGAATCCAGGCTGGCCTTGCACTGGCAACCGCAGGGGAAACCATGGGTCGTGAGTCTGGCCTATGACTATGAGCGCATCAAGAATGATCCTTTATTCAAAGCATTGGATTCTGTCAGTGAGCAGCACTTGCACGCGCAGCAACTGGCGCTGCGCTGGTTCGCCAGCGCGCAATGCACGGTGAGTCTGACATGGAGCCATAACCAGGTTGCCGTCACCCAAAACATATCTGATTATTCAGTGCCATTTCCATATATTCAAGTCCTTCCTGAATTCGCCAATAGTTTTAATCAACTGGATGCCGACCTGAGCTGGCAATTCGCCAAGTCGGGTTCGTTGACCGCCGGTGTGCGCAACGCCGCAGATGCACGCTTCAAGTACATGGACATCGACACGCTGAACCCGCGCTTCAGTAAGGGGCGGCTAGTGTATGCCAAATTCAAACTGGCCTGGTGAGGAAGCAATTCGTATTTATTTTTTTAACCACAAAGGGAGTATAAAAATGAAAAACCTGTTGCTATTGTCAGCCTTGATCTTTGCCGCGCCTGCATGGGCGGCCGATACAGCGGGCGCACCTGCCAGCCAGCCTGCTGCTGCAAGCGCTGAACAGGCCGCCCATCCGGGCAAGGAAACACCTAAAAAAGCCAAAAAGAAAAAGAAAACGGCCAAGAGCGCGGCAACTGACAAGAGTGTTTTAAGTTGCCCCACCGGGTGCTCATTGGTACATTGCCCAGCACCTGCTGGACCTGTTGTATGCTGCAAAAACAATGTGCCTTGTTGAACTAGCGGGCGCATTCCAATGTTGGCAACGGCGGATTTGACCGGCAGCTTGCTGCCGGTGGTTGTCGGGTTTGACCAGTTGCTCAATGGACAACAATATGGGATATAGCGGCTACATATTTGACAGGCGTGCTTATCTTACAGCGACAGTCAATTTCTAACCGGACAAGCTTGTTGCCTGTTCAGGTTCTTCGCTCTGCCAACCGCATTGGCATTGGGCTTGCAACAGCATTCCTGTTGCTTCTTTATTCAATAAACCCCGCTCATGCCGAGCCGCCTGGTTACATCAAACCGCTGGTCGTTGTCGTTGTGCAGGGCGAAAGCAGCGAGCCTTATCTCGAATTCACCCATGCGCTGCGTGACAATATTCTCAAAAGGAATGTTGATCTTGTGGTTGTTGATGATCCCGCCAAACCGATTCCGGATTCCGACCTGGTAATCAGCGTCGGGATGAAGGCCGCCACAGCCGTTGCTGCCAGCAGCGCACCAGCTGTTCTCAATGTGCTCATCCCGAAAGCAGGGTACGAGAAATTGTTGCGCGACTTCCCGGCGCTGGCGAATTCAAGAACTTCTTCAGCGATATTTCTTGATCAGCCGGTCACGCGCCAGATTCACCTGATTGCTGCCATATTGCCGGGCAAGCGCCGTATCGGTGTGCTGTTTGATTCTTTTCCGAACGGCGAGCTTGCTCAACTCAGGCAGCAGATATCCAGGCATGGATTAAGCCTGCACGAGCGTGCAATTGGCCCGGCGCTTCCGCTTCATGAGGCGTTGCAAGAGGTGCTGCATGACAGTGATGTGCTGCTGGCGCTGCCTGATTCCGCAGTCTATAACAGCTCGACCCTGCGCAACATCCTGCTGGCTACATACCGCAGCGGCGTTCCCCTGATTGGTTTTTCACCCGCCTATGTCAATGCAGGCGCGCTGTGTGCCGTATTCAGCACCCCGGCGCAGATTGCCGCGCAGACCGCCATGGCGATTCAGCAATTCTGGGAAACATCTGCTTTGCCAGCCGCGCAGTACCCCCAGCAATTCGAGGTAATGGTCAATGAGCAGGTAGGGCGATCACTCGGTTTAAGCATAAAGAGCCCGGCTGAATTGCAGAATGAAATGAGTGCGCTCACCAGGAGGATGCCATGAAGCGTTCCGGCATCCAACAGCAAACTTTGCTGGTTGCGTTGATCCCGATTCTGGTGATGACGACGTTGTTCGCGGGTTATTTCATTACCGTGCGCCTTGCCGACCTGGATCGTGCGCTGCTCGATCGTTCGCAAATGATGGTGCGCCAGCTTGCTTTCTTCAGCGAATATGCGGTTTTTTCCGGCAACCGCGCATTGTTGCAGCAGAATGCCGATGCCATGCTTGCCGATCAGAATATAGATGCGGTGGTGGTGCTGGATGCAGATTCCAAGCCTCTGGTGGCGGCAAACAAACAAAATAGCAACCATGAAAATCTGGCAGCGAGGGTTAATTCGGTTGCCCCGATTTATCAGGGCAGGAATGCTCTCGTGTTGTATGAACCCATTGTTGCCACCCAAATCAAGCTGGACGAACTGGATCATGAAGTTGATAAACCGAAGCCAGCTTCGGCCAAACCGCTCGGCGCGGTCATCGTTGAAATCAGCAAGCGCCACCTTATCAGCCAGAGAATGGAGATACTGGCCTTAAGCCTGCTGGCCATACTGTTTGCTTTAACTTTATCCTTGATGGTGGCGTTGTGGGTGGCACGCCGGGTCACTACTCCAATTCTGGGCATGGGCCTGGCTATTCGCCGCATTGGGGAAGGTGACTTGAGCATGCGCGTCCCTTCCCAATTCAACGTTGATGAACTGAGCGAACTGGCTATCGGCATCAACCAGATGGCGCAGCAATTGCAGCAGGATCGCAATACCCTGGAATACCGCATTGCGGAAGCGACCAAGGAATTACGCAGAAAAAAAGAAGAAGCGGAGCAGGCTAATTTGGAAAAAGCGCGGTTTGTCGCCAACATGAGCCATGAGATCCGCACACCGATGAATAGCGTCCTCGGCATGGCGCAGCTGGCGCTCAAGACGGAGACAAACCCCAGGCAGCGCGACTATCTCGAAAAAATCCACTCCTCCGGCGAGCACCTTCTCGGCATCATCGACGACATTCTGGATTTTTCCAAAATTGATACCGGCAAACTGAATATAGAAACGATTGATTTCGAGCTCGACAGAGTTACGCTAAATCTTGTTAATTTTGCCGCCTGGAAAGCTTCCGAAAAAGGCATCAAACTGACCCTTGATATCGACCCGGGTATTCCACGCATCCTGCGCGGTGATCCGTTGCGGCTGAGCCAAATACTGATCAATTACGTCAACAATGCCGTCAAGTTCACCGAGAAGGGTGAAATCATCATTCGTGCCAGAAAGATTGAGGAAAGCGAAAACGACAGCCTGCTGCGTTTTGAAGTGCAGGATACCGGCATCGGCATGACCAGGGAGGAAGTGGGCGGGCTATTCCAGATATTCCATCAGGCCGATAACTCCACCAGCCGGAAATATGGCGGTTCCGGCCTCGGGCTTGCCATCAGCAAAGGGCTGGCAGAGTTGATGGGTGGCGAAGTAGGGGTAGAAAGCGAAGCAGGCAAGGGCAGCACCTTCTGGCTCATCGTGCGGCTTGGCAACGGCGGCGGCCTGGAATGGCTTCCGCCGGAGAAAAACAGGCGTGACGGGCAAATACAGGCAGATAGCTTGTGCACTGTGCTGGAGGCAATCAATGGCGCGCACATTCTTCTGGCTGAGGATAACCTGTTCAACCAGCAGGTGGTGGTTGAGTTTCTGGAACATGCTGGAGCTGACGTGTGCATTGCCAGCAATGGAAAAGAGGCGCTCGATCTGTTGCGCCAGGAACGCTTCGACTGTGTGTTAATGGATATGCAGATGCCCGAGATGGACGGCTTCGAAGCCGCCAGGATAATCCGTGCCGACCCGGGCATGGCTGGAACGCGGGTGATTGCCATGACTGCCAACGCAACGAAGGAGGACCGTGAGCGCTGCCTTGCCGCCGGCATGGATGATTTTATCGGCAAGCCCTTCAAGCCCGATATGTTTTATGCCACCATTGCCAAATGGCTCTCGTCGCGGCCATCACGGGCAGAACTTCCATTGGCGCCTGCTGCACCTGCCGCCGAAACAATATTTGGAGGCGATCCGGAGGTCATTGACCTTGCGGTGTTAGCCGAACTGATGAGCAGTGACCGGAAAAAAATGCGCGAGTTTGCCCTCAGGTTCATAGAATCGACCCGAACGGGCATAGCCAGAATCGAAGCCGCACTGGAAAACAAGGATATGGCGGCACTGGGCACCTTGGGGCACCACGTCAAGTCACCAGCCGGAATGGTGGGCGCGATGGGGTTTGCCAACCTGTGCCGGACCTTGGAGCATAGCGAAGATATGGAACAGGCACGGGATGTCGTTAGCCAACTGCGACCGTTGCTGGAACGCATCAAGGAACACATTGATAAAAGCCTGGCGTGAACAATATGGCGTATGAGATTTTCAACTGACTGCCGCCTGTGCCCGCGCCTGGCTGATTTTCTGCACCAGGTGCGCCAGGCACAGCCTGATTACTATGCGCAGCCGGTGCCGTCTTTCGGTGATGCGCAGGCACACCTGTTGATAGTGGGGTTGGCGCCCGGCATGCACGGGGCAAATCGCACCGGTCGTCCGTTCACCGGTGATTATGCCGGCAACCTGCTGTATTCCACCCTGCACCAATTCGGCTTTGCCAGCCGTGCCGAGCCGCTGGATGTGGCAGGCCAGGCCAATGCCGATCTGGCCTTGCGGGATTGCCGCATCACCAACGCCGTGCGTTGCCTGCCCCCGCAGAACAAGCCAGAACCAGCCGAGGTGCGGCAGTGCAATTCATATCTGGCAGACGAGCTATCCTCCTTGCCGCAAGGCGCAGCAGTGCTGGCTTTGGGAACCGTGGCCCATCAGGCGGTGCTGCGTGCGCTGGGCCTGCGCGCCAGGGATTATGTGTTTGGGCATGGCGCGCAGCACGTGATGCCGAACGGCCTGATGCTGTATGACAGCTACCACTGCAGCCGCTACAATACCCAGACC
>ORMF011680061.1_pt1 | contig 20509 bp, 18 predicted proteins | sample 1779871 | NCBI WGS metagenome assembly ORMF01 (sample SAMEA104232316, study PRJEB22302) | groundwater metagenome | biome: forest; feature: aquifer; material: groundwater | place: USA | collected 2011-08-07 | depth 5.4 m | reverse complement strand
GCGCGCGAGGTGTTCCGCGGCACGCGCATACTCCGGCCGAGTGCCGATGCTCGAGCCGCAGAAGACACAGACGCGCGACGGGAAGCTCACCGGCTCGAAGAATAGCGCGTCCACTCGCCGCCTTGCATTCGGGGAGAACGTCAGGGCCTAGGGCGGCCGCGACCGTTCCGGGGGGGGGCGCCGGGGCGTCAACCTGCCGCCGGCGTTCTACGGTCAGCCTACCTCGGCGGCCGCCGTGCAGCGAGTCGAAGCCGGGGGAAGGACAAACTTCGTGTCACCGTGGGCGTCTGGACCACTGACCGGAGACGGTAGACCGTAGACCATTACAATCACCTCGTGAAGATCACCGTCGTGGGAGCCGGCATTGTCGGATGCTCCGTGGCCCACGAGCTCGCCTCACGTGGGGCGCGCGTGCATGTCGTCGACATGCGAGGTACCGGTTTGGGCGCGACCCAGGCATCAGCCGGGATCCTGGCGCCGCATGTCGAAGGCCACATCGAGGCGCTGCTTCGGATTGGCGTCTGCAGCCTCTCCCTTTACGATGCCTTTGTGACCCGCGCCTCGGAGGACGCGGGGCAGCCGATCGAGTACGAGCGGACAGGCACCCTGCAGGTTGCCGTCGATGTGGGTGCAGCCGCGGAACTCGAAGCTGCCGCGCAACGACTCGTCCGGAGCGCCGTTGCGCACACCCTGATGGACGGCGACGAGGCGCGGCGTCTCGAGCCATCGCTCTCACCACGGATTCGCGCGGCGTTGCTGTTGCCGGAGCACGGCTACGTGTGTGTCGTCCAGTTGACGTGCGCGCTTGCCGCCGCCGCGGCGAGCCGTGGTACGACAACGACCGCGGCAGTAGTGCAGCGTGTCGAGACGCGCGGTGGCGTCGTCGTTGTCACGACGCCCGCAGCAGAGATTGAGAGCGACGCCGTGATTCTTGCCGCTGGAAGCTGGACGAGTGGGCTCGCGCAGCCGCTGGTGACACCGCCGCCAGTTCGTCCGGTCCGCGGCCAACTCCTTCATCTTCACTTCAAGCAGCGGCCCCTGTCGCGCGTTGTGTGGGGAACGGACTGCTACCTCGTGCCGTGGCACGACGGCTCGCTCCTGGTCGGTGCTACGGTTGAAGACGCAGGTTTCGACGAGAGCGCGACTGCTGCCGGCGTGACGCATCTCCTGAGGGCCAGTGGAGAGTTGCTCACGACCACGCCCACAGCACGGTTCGATGCAGTGCGCGTCGGACTGCGCCCCGGCACCCCCGACGAGTTGCCTCTGATTGGCCCTTCGTCAACAATGCGCGGCGTCTACTACGCGGCGGGTCACTATCGGAATGGCGTCCTGCTGTCACCGTTGACCGCCAAACTGGTGGCGGACCTGGTGATGGATGGTCGGCGCTCGCCGGAGCTCGAGCTGGTGAGGCCCGATCGGTTTGGATTGTGAGGGGTGATGGCGCTTCTGTCGAAGGCGGAGATCGACGAACAGCTCGAGACACTCAACGGGTGGACCCTCGCTGGTAAAGCGATTCGGAAGCAGTTCACCTTCAAGGGATTTCCCGAGGCGGTCGCGTTCGTCAATCGCCTCGTGCCTGACGCCGAGCGCGCCGATCATCACCCCGACATCACGATCAACTACCGCCGCGTAATGCTGTCCTGGTCAACGCACGACGAAGGCGGCCTCACGGCGAAAGACATTACGGGCGCACAGATGGCCGACCGCCATGCGCAAGAACAGGCGTGAAGCTCAAGAAGTTCTACTCCTCGCGCGAGGTTGCATCGCTCACCGGGCTGACTGCGCGGCAGCTCCAGTGGTGGGATGCACGGCGGCTGTTCGCGCCGGCCATCGCGCCGCAGCGGACCGAAGCCGGCGGCTTCACGGAGCGTCGTTACACGACGCTCGACGTCCTCGAGCTGCAGGTGCTGGCGGATCTGCGCCGCCGCGGCTTTTCGATTCCACGGCTCCGCCGTTTGCTGTCGACGCTGCGTGATGTCTTCAGTGTCAGGCTGTATGAGGCGATCGGTGATGGCGGCGCTCTGACACTGTTCATCGGCGGCGATCAGCTCTACGCGCGCACAGTCGACGGACAGCTTTTCAATCTCGATCAGCCGACGCAGGCTTTGATGATGGTTGGGGAGGAGTTACCGATGCGCCCGCTCGTGGCGCGCGAGCGGAGACGCCGCCGCCCCGTGCTGAGACAAGCCACGGAGAACACGAAGACGATTTCAACCACGAAGGGCACGAAGACCACGAAGCAAACTGGACACAAAGAAATCTAGGTACTTCGTGCGCCGAGGAAGCCCGTCAGGTGATGGGGAAGATTTTCTCGAGGCCGTCGGCGGGCCGGGCAATGACGTGCACGCCGATCAGCTCGCCCACCCGGCGGGCGGCGGCGGCACCCGCATCGGTCGCGGCCTTCACGGACCCGACATCGCCCCGAATGAGTGCCGTGACGAGACCGGCATCGACCTTCTGCCAGCTCACGAGAACGACATTCGCCGTCTTGAGCATCGCGTCCGCGGCCTCGATCATGCCGATCAGGCCGCGGGTCTCAATCATGCCGAGCGCATCGCCGATTTCCGGTTTCTCGCTGGCTTGAGGGTCGTTCTTCTGCGCGGCCATCTGTGGCGCAGAGTCTACCATCCTTCCCGCTCGCGCAGCCGCGTAATGTGCGCCACATGGTGGCGCGAGTGCCAGCCGTACAACTGCAGCAGATGGTCGACGGTGATCGGCCCGATCTCGGGATGGTAGAGCGATCGCGTGAACTGCGCCGGTGTCATCGACGTCCAGACCGCCATCCATCGCGCGTGCAGCGCGTCGAGCAACAACAGCGAAGTATCGACCGGCAGCCGCTGGTCCGCGAGCTTCGCGAACGCTTTCTCGTCGTATGGCTTGATCGTCGGATTGTCCTCTGTGAGTGCGAGCTTCAGGCGGACGTACGCGTTCAGATGACTGTCGGGCACGTGGTGCACGACCTGGCGGACGGTCCATCCGCCGGGGCGATACGGTGTGTCGAGCTGCGACTCGGAAAGACCGCGTACCGCATCGCGCATCCCCGATGGCAGCGCCCCGATCGCGCCGATCGCCTCATTCCGCATGTCGGGCGTAATCGTGGATGGCGGCTTGAACTCGCCAATCGGGTAGCGCAAGTCAGGCGTCATGGGTCCGTTGTACATCCAAAGTCGGAGGGATTGGCAGCGGTACAATTCCCGACTCCCAAGGAGAAAAGCAGAATCATCCTGGGAGTTGGAAGTTGGAACCTGGGAGTTCGGATGAAACTCGTCGTCGCGGAAGGCCCGTTGCTCGAAGAGATTATCGACGCCACGTTTCCTCTTTGGAACGAAGGCTTGTCGCGAAACGGGTACGCGCAATGGAACGCCGCACAGATGCGCACTGAGTGGGGCCGCGAGAACCTCCATCGCTTCGCCCTGCTCGACGATCGGGGGCGGTGGGTGGCAGGCGCAAAGCGGTACCGCCTGCCGATGCGGCTCAACGGCGTCGAGGGATGGATGTGCGGCTTGGGCGCAGTTTTCACGCGTCCCGAGGAACGCGGCCGCGGGTATGCCGGTGTCATTGTCGAGCAGCTCATCGAACGCGCGCGAAACGAAGGCGCGGCGATGGCCGGCCTCTTTTCCGAGATTGGCGAAAAGCTGTATGCGCGTCTCGCGTTCCGGACGGTGCCGCTCGACGAAGTCACCGTCCATGTCGAGAGGAAGGGCGGCGGATCGCCCGCAATGCTCGTGCGCTCAGGCGAGGAGCGCGATCTCCCGGCGCTTGCTGCGATGCACGATGTGCGCTCCCAGAGCGTCCGTTTCACGCTGCGCCGTAGCGCGCCGCTCATTCACTACGCGTTGTCGAAAAAGCGGCTGCTCGCGGGCCTCGGCCCTCGCGGTCTCCGGCACACTGAATTCTTCGTCGCCGAAGAAGGCGTGTCCGCTGTGGCGTACGTGGTCCTTACCGTCAGCAAGGGAGGGTGGACGCTGGAAGAGGCCGGCGATCGAGACCCGGCCGGCGCGCGCCTGGGCGCGATCCTGCAAGTGCTGCTCGCACGCGAACCGTCGCACAAACCGCCGCTGATCCGAGCATGGTGGCCGTCGGCCCTTCCCGCGCCGCCACAGGTCCGATTGATCGACCGCGTTCCCGCCCGGGTCATCTTCATGCTGCGACCGATCGCGAACGTCGCAATCCCGACCCAAGCCGACGATGTTTTCTACTGGCGAAGCGACTATTTTTGAAGGGCCAGGCAGGCCACGAAGACGAATTGGCTTTGTGTTCTTCGTGGCGACATCGTCTTTGTGGCCGACAAGGCGTTGAGGCCGGCCCCGAAGCGAATCTTAGGAGTTGGGAAATTGGGAGCTGGCAGTTCAGCAAGCGGGGACCGGTTTAGCCGGTCCGGTCGATAACCGATAAGATTGACGCATGAGCCAGGAAGTGCTCACCGAGCTCGTGAAAGCCCTGGAGCGGGGCGACGAGGTTGCCCTCGTCACCATCGTCGCGGCGCAGGGATCGACACCGCAGCGCGTCGGCGCGAAGATGATCGTGTTTCCGGACGGCCGGACCGTTGGGACGATTGGCGGCGGCTGCTACGAGAACGACGCCTTCTGGAAGGCGAAAGAGGCCCTGCAGTCACGGAAATCCCAACTCGTCCGCTACGATCTCACGGACGACTTCGCGCAGGAATCCGGACTCATTTGCGGGGGACAGATGACGGTCTACATCGAACCCGTTGAACCCGCCCCGCAGCTGTACATCGTGGGGGCGGGTCACGTCGGCCATCAGCTCGGGCAGGTCGCGGGCCCGGTCGGCTTCAACATCCACGTGCTCGACGATCGAGAGAAGTTCGCCAACGTCGAGCGCTTCCCCGGAGCCGCCGAGGTCATCGTCGACTCCATCCCTGATTGGCTGCACAAGGCGGTGATCCCTGCGAACGCCTACGTGGTCGTTGTCACCCGCGGCCATCAACACGATCTCGACGCGTTGCGCTCGTTGGCGGCGCGCGACCTGCGTTACATCGGTCTGATCGGCAGCAAGGCCAAGATTAAGAAGATCTACGACGCGCTGGTCGAGGAAGGGATGCCGCTCGAGTGCCTGTCGCGCATCCACGCGCCGGTCGGTCTCGTCATCGGGGCCGTCTCGCCGGAGGAAATCGCGATCAGTATCCTGGCCGAGCTGATCGCCGTCCGTCGCGGCCGCATCGAGGAGCCCCACGTCGCGGCGGCGTCGCTGCAGTGGAAGAAGCTCCCCGCGTCGCTGACCAAGGAATGATCCCGGCGATCGTGCTGGCGGCAGGGAAGTCCTCTCGGATGGGACGTCCCAAGGCGCTGCTGCCGATCGGCTCCTCAGGGGATACGTTTCTTACCCACATCCTTCACGTCTTACGCGGCGGCGGCATCGCGCGCGCGTGTGTCGTCATCGGCGGCGACGCAGGCGTCGTCCGCGCGACGCTGCCGCCGGACGATGAGTTCCTCCACGTTGTCGAGAACGAGAACTACGAACAGGGACAATTGTCGTCGCTGCTTGTCGGGTTGTCGTCCGTCGAAGAGAGCGATGACGATGTGAAAGCCGTGATGGTGACGCTCGTTGATCTGCCTCTCATCACGGCGGCGACCGTGCGCGCCGTGCGCGACGCGTATCGCAACGCGCCCGGCGCGCCGATCGTCCGTCCCAGGCGAGTTAATCGCTACGGGCATCCGGCGATCTTCGATCGCAGGTTGTTCGCCGAGCTGAGGAACGCGGATCCATCCACCGGCGCAAAGCCGGTCGTTCACGCACACGCCGCGGAAGAAGTGAATGTCGACGTGGCCGATGACGGCGCGTTCACCGACATCGACACGCCGGAGGACTACGAGCGGTTCATCCGCCCGACGCTGAGCCAAGCCACAGAGACACAGAGACACGGAGGGGAATAATCTCTCTGCCTCCGGGCTATCAGTGGCTTGTGATCGCTAGCGGTTGGCGAGCTTCAGGTCGAGAGCCTTTGCCTCTCCATCGGTCGCATCGCGAACCACTCGCAGGAGGCCGCGACGATGACGTGGCACAACGAGGACGCCGGTCAGCCGTGCTCCTGCAGCGCGTCCGCCGAATTGCGGTACAGGGTGCCGAGCCATTGGAGTGCGTTTCCTGCGGCCTTTCGTAGTGCAGATTCTGCCACGAGAGTTCCGTGCCGGTCGTGCAGGACTGGCGATCTCTGAGCGTGGCGTCCGGTGTAAGTGGCCAGTCCGAGCGCTTGCATCATGGCAGGTTTCTTCAACAGACCTCAGTCGTGCCAAACGCGCCTGCAGAGCCACAAAAAAACATCCTTCGACGATGGGAGCCCCGGAGATCGCGGCGTTCCTGTCATGGCTGGCGACTGCGCTCAGCGCCTGATTCTGCGTCGATGAGCTGACACGGTCATGACATTTGAACCGTGCAAGAGTTGCTCGGGCATTCCCGCCTTGTTATGGACGATGCTGCCGGTTGCCATCGAGGAGCGGCTCCACGGACACTTGCGGGAGGTGAGACGACAGCATGAACGGGATCTCGCCGACGGGCAACCGGTCGAACGGACTGCGAACGCCAAGCCCGCCGCGGTTCAGCACCGCGTCGGCTCTGATTCTTCGGCGCATCGACGCGAGACTCAGTGCGGGGGATTCCAGCGTTGGCCGCAAGCGGGGAGCCGCGATCGTTGGCGTCCCGCAGGTGTCCTTTCCGGCGTTGGCTGCAACCGGACTCAGGTTTCACACGGGGCCTGCAGCCAAGCCTGTCAGATGGGGCCGTCGGGAGGGCGTGGCGCATTGATTTTCGAGCGCTTTCGAGCAAGACTGCCAGCCCAGTCGCCCGCGATGGCTGCAAGCAGGGCCTGGCGGTCTACTCAGTAAGAAGTTAGACCGCAGGAATTGGGAGGTCACTGGAGTTCTTCTGGGGGAGCATCATGCGCGTCTGAATGGCATTTGCCATGAGCATGAGGAGTTCATCGATGCGAACGACGACAACATGGCGGGACTTGCTTCAGCCTGGTGACGCGAAGGACTTCTTCTCTCGCGCCCCTCTACCGCCATTCAACCCGGCAGCAAGCGCATACAGCCGCGAGAACGCGTGGTGGCTCGCCGAACTCAGTCGGCTCGTTTACCGCCGCGATGTCGAGGAAGAGAGCGCGCCACCGCAACCAACCCGGAGTAGCTTTCTTGCAAAAGCCGAGCTGCGCCAACGCCGCTTTTTTGCTTCGCGGCTCACCGACACGCAAGCAATGCTGGTCGAGGGCGAGCGCCCATCGGCGTTTGCCGTGCTCGTTTTTCGTGGCACCGAGCAGCGGCCCCAAGACTTCCTCGCGGACATTGAGATCGGCGCGAAGGCGATGTCGACCGGCGGGGTTCAAGTTCACGAAGGGTTCTCGGAAGCCATCGATTCGGTGTGGGCCGACATCAATGGAGAGCTTGCAACGCTCCGGTGTCCCGTGTTTTACACCGGGCATAGTTTGGGAGCCGCGTTGGCCACATTGGCGGCCTCGCGTCGTGCGCCACAAGCCGTGTATACGTTTGGATCACCGCTCGTCGGTAACCAGGGGTTTGTCACGTCGCTCGGCGGTGTGCCTGTGTACCGTGTGGTCGACGACACTGACGCCGTGACGCTCGTGCCACCGGAAGTCTTAGGATTCCGTCATGTGGGCGTCCTGCAACGTTTGAGGGAGCCCTCTGTGGAATCCGCGCTCAATCCTCTTGTGTGGTTGCGGCGTCTCGCTGGGCCGCCGAAGCCATTTGCCGATCACGCCCCAGTCAACTACGTGGATAGAATCGGGTAGGTGTCTGCGGTCTAACTGCACTGCACCTGACGTCAACCGGGCCCGCTCGCGCGTGCCGCGGGTGAGCGGCAAGGCGTTAGACCGCACGACTAAAGTGAGTTTGGTATGGGACGAAAGCCACGAGCACGGCCTATAAGCGAAGTCGGATACTGGTCCGGCTTGGCCGCGTTTGCGGCAACCGCCGGATACGCCGTGGTGCAGATCCTACAGGTCGCGGGCGTGCTCCGATTTCCGCTTGACGAGATTCTGGTTTATGGGACGTCCCTCTGCATCGTTATACCCTTCGTTCTTGAGATGCTGTCGCTCCACTATTTGACTACGAGCGACAAGCAGTTTTGGACCCATGCGTCGCTGATCTTCACAACTATGTACGCGGTGTTTGTTACCGCAAACTATGTCGTCCAATTGGCAACCGTGATTCCCCTGAAAATCCGGGGTGCATCTGAATCGATCCGCATTCTGGACCAGACTCCTCACTCTCTGTTCTGGGACTACGACGCAGTGGGCTACATCTCGATGGGCTTGGCGACCTTGGTCGCGGTTCCCGCGCTAAGTAGCACTGGCTTTGAAAAGTGGGTCAGGATGTCATTCATCGCCAATGCTCTCGTGACACCACTAATCAGCATCGTGTATTTCTATCCAACGTTTTCCAACCGTTTGCTATTCCTCGGTTTTCCTTGGGCCGTCACTGCCCCGCTTTTCATGTTGTTGCTCGCGATTATGTTGCGAAGAAGACGAAGCGGTTCGGCGGTTGGTCATGAGATGGCGGGCGTGTGATGAGCGGTCTGACTAACACGCCTCGCACCAGACGGCCGCCGGGGCGACCGGAGCGGCCGCTGGTGAACGCTGGTCTAGACCGACAGGAGTCGGCCGATGTGGCGCGGCTTCGACAACCGCGGCAGCCTCACATGTCGTTCACCCTGATGCCCGATTCCGGTGCGGCCGTGAGGGTGACACAGGGGCACTGTCCGTGCGAGCCTATCTCCGGGAGTCTGCATGCGTCGCACACGACTTCTCTGCGCGATTGGCGTGAGCGTTTGGTCGGCCGTGGTTGCCGGCAGCCAGGTCGCGGCCCCTGTAGTACTGTCCCTGGGGCTGCGGGCCCACGTGAAGGACGAGCGGTTCGGGATCGTCACGTCCATCAGAGGGCTGCCACTCGGCGTCCGAGACGGGCTACAGACGTTGTTCGGCAGCCAGGCACTCGACATCGCTGAGCCCGGAGCCGAGTTTCAGGTCACCGACGTGATCGTCGATCCGAAGCTGCCGATACGTCGGCTGGTCGCGGCGGGGTGCTCGACGGATCACTGCCTCGTCTACTACGAACGCGGCGGCGTCGCCCACACGTGGCAGGTGGCGCTGTTTCACTGGACGCCGGCCACGACTCGGTTCGAGTGGGGCGGTATCGCGCCACGCGGCCTGGCGTCAATCGACGACGTTCGGAACGCCATTCTGTCCGGAGCGATCAAAGGACCGATCAAGTTCTGGTAGTTCTTCAGTTGCCGGTCACGAAGTTCTAGGACCGATGACACGGGCCATTGTGGAACAGCCCGACCGGCACGATGCTGAACCGCCGCGGCTGAAGCCGGGCGTTCGGCCGCTGGAACGAGAATCGAGGTTTTGGCATCGTTCCAGACGGACAGGATTTCACTATGAAGAACTTCACGGCGGTTATCGAGCGGGACGCCGAGATGGGCTTCTACGTCGGGTAGTCGAAATGCTCCTTGAGGAAGGTGACCCCAGACTCGAAAGCGAGTTCATCGGGACTCAGACCGTCGAAGTGGCGTAGTGCGTGGCGAAGCCACCGGTTCTCAAGCCCCGCGAAGTCGTGGCGCTTCTCGGGAAGTTAGGGTTCGCGGAAGTCAGGCGGCGAGGCTCACCGACAGTTTCGGCATACCGACGGTCGCCGGACGACCGTCCCGTTTCATGCGGGGCGCGACATTTCGCCGACACTGCTTCCCAGATCGCAAAAAAGAGGTTTCATGACGAGGCCCGCGCCGGTGAATGGCGGGGGTTCCGTTCGTCGAGGCTGGGCGAGCAGTGGCGCGTCATCGGCGACAAAGGGTCAATGCCGCTTCGAACGTCGTGCGCGCCGCGGCTCAGCGCGAACGTTGGGCCGACCACAAGAACCGAGCGATCTGGGCGGAGAACTTCCCGCCGAAGAGCCCTGCCGCGAGCCGAGGCGCTCGACGCGGGGCGTTGTTCAGTCGCTCAGCCGACGAAGAATTTCGACAGCGTCCGTGCTTGTGAACGCTTCGTTGTGTGCGCTTGGCTCAGCTACACTCTTTTCCATGTTCATCGCCGCGATTGCTCTTGCCGCCGCCGCGCTCGCTCAGCAGCCTCCGGAGGCTCCCAAGTCAGAGGTCGCCGTCCTCAAAGCGGGCTTGGGTGCCTGTTCTGTCGATTTCACCGTGAAAGACTCAGACGGCAAGCCCGCCTATGCGGCCACCATCCACGTCAGGGTCCGCTACGGCGTTTGGGGCATCAAGCGCGCGGACCTGGAGGTCGGCACCAACTCTGACGGCGAGGCGCGCATCGAAGGCCTGCCCGGTAAGGCCAGGCCTCTCACCTACGACATTCAGAAAGCCGGTAAGAAGGCCGCGGTCGAACAGAACGTCTCGGACAACTGCCATGCGAACTATGAAGTCTCCCTCAAATAGAGGGCGTCTCCCACACCCAAACCGAAACCGCCGATTAGCAGGCAGCTGCACCTGACAGCACCCGGCCGCGCTCACGCGCGCCCCTCGCGCTCGGTGGTATCGTGACTCGCGCGTGCCTCAGGTGAGCGGCAGGCGTTAGCCAGACAGAATGATTCCGGAACGACGTGGGATACGTGATGGCGAGGCCGAGGTGATTCGCGCGGTCCTGGAGCGAGCTCGTGTCGGTCCTGTCGACGAAGCCGCAAGCGCGGCTATCGCGGAGCTCGAGGTCGTTGCACGATGCGAGTGTGGGTGCGCGAGTGTCGATTTCGATTCACCGGCGTCGGACCGACGCTCTACCGCTATTGCTGACGGCACGGGAACAACACCGCGGGAGGGACAAGTCGGAGTGATTGTTTGGGGGCGACCCGACGCAATCACTGGCCTTGAGATCTACGATCTGGGCGTGGGAGACGACGACCTTGTCTTGCCAGTTCCGACGTCAGTGATTCCTTGGTAGCAAACGAGCTGGCTAACCGGCCGTATCTGGACTCCTCCGTCAATCAAGAAGACACCGGCCAGTAACCCGTTCTTCGTTGCCTGCGGCGACGAAGGTGTCCTTCGTCGCATAGGTGCAGTGAGGCCACGGCGCGAGCACGGGTCAAGGCTGCGCGCAGCGCACCGCCGCAGGCGGTGTGGCCTTGACGCGCGCGGAGCGTCGTGGCACCGCCGCTGCTCGTGCCAGACGGCCCACACGATCCGTGCGAGCTTATTCGCGACAGCCACGGCGGCAATGTTGTGCCCGCGACGCTGCTGCGTCTGCAACGCCCAGTGTTGCAACGCAGACGGATTCGCGCAGGCCTTCGCGTGACAGAGGAGCGACCGTGCACCGTGGATCAGCAGCATGCGAAGGTAGGCATCGCCCTGCTTGCTGATCGCGCCGAGACGGCGGTGCATCGTGGCTGAATCTTCTTTGGGGGTGGGCCCCAGGTAACTGGCGAAGTGACGACCGGAGCGAAAGCGCCGGATATCTCCGACCGACGCGACCAATGCCGTCGCCGTGATCAGCCCGACGCCGGGCACGGTTTGCAGCAACGTGACGTCGGGCATTTGTGGCGCGAGGACCGGCGATCGGTCGGGAACATCGGTTCGCCGTCCCGAAAGAAACGACGACGGTCCGAATCGAGCTCGAATGGAGCCAAAAGAGAGATGCCGGCTCCGCCACGCACGTCGAATGGCCGATTATCGCGGCCGGTCGAGCCGAAATACGCCAAGTGGCCGCAGAAATCCTGCAAACGGCACGAAACTCTCAGAATGAGTTCGAAAGAAGCCGGAACGACCCGGTTGGCGCCGACCTCTGTGCCTTCGTGGCTTGTGATCAGCGGTTGACCAGCTTCAGGTCGAGCGCCTTCGACTCACCGTCGGCCAGAGCAAACCTCGTCGCCCGGTTCTTGATCTGATCCAGGAACTGCGGGTCGCCACCTTCGCCATCTTCGAGATAGTCAACCGCCACGGCCAGGTAGCGATCGTCGGCAGGCAGGGCCTTGATGCGGAACTGTCCCTGCTGATCGGCGCGCGCGGTCTTCACGAATCGCGACGGGAACGCCCATTTGGCGGGATCGTCCGGGAACACGACGACGGTGTAGTCGCGCGTCACCTCGCCTCTGGCAGTCGCCACCTTGCCGTTGACGTCGGTGACCTTGTCGGTGACCACGATCTGCAGGCCAGAGTTCTGTGCGCTGCCCCGGAACTCGAGCGCGGAGTCGGTCACATCGGCGCCATTCAGCGACACCGACTTCAGCGTCCACTCCTGCGGCAGACCGTTGACGCGGATGAACCTTTGTCCGGTGAGATTCGTCAGGACGAAATTGCCATCGGCATCGACCTGCGCAGGCCGCGTACCGAATGGGCCTGGCAGGAATTGCGCGCCTTGCGCGACGATCGAAATCGAGTTCGTACTCAGCTTGGCCACCGACCCTTCGGCCGCGACTACGTTCCCGGTGATGCTCGCACCCTTCGATGTCACAAGGGTGAGTCCAGGAAGGTCGTCTCCGCCAACGACAATCGGCAGCGAGGCAATCTCGATCTCCGGCAGGCCGCCCGGGCCACCCGGCCCGCCGATTCGGAACGCGAAGCCTGCGCCACCGCGGCCGCCGCCGAAGCCGGCCACCGCCATCAGCGTGTAGCTCCCAGGCGAGACGTTGGCGATGGTGAAGCTGCCGTCGGGCCGCATGCGACCGGCGTTGCCGCCGAAGCCGACAAAGCCGCCGGTATCTGCGTCGGCCGGCATGAGGCTGACCATGCCGTTGGCGAGCGCGACGCCGTTGGAATCGAGTGCCATGCCGGAGATTTTCACGGTGCGCACCGGCTGCAGCGCGAAGTTCACGTTCGGCTGCTCCTGCCCGATGCCGAGCGTGACGCGCTGCGCCTCGGCCACGTTGCCGGTGCCCGGATAGTAGGTTGACGCGTAACTGGTCGTGTCGCCGCCCTGATCGTCAAGCGGTCCGTTGTTGTTGCCGCGAAGCGTCGCGCTGACGTAGTAGTCACCGGGCGGAAGACCGTAGATCCGATAGGCACCCGTATCGTCGCTCTGATCGCCGCCGCCGCTCGGCGTCAGCCGTCGCGTCCCCTGGACCATCTGGTACCGCAGCACCTGCACGCGCGCGTTCGCCACCGCGTCGCCGAACTCGTCGAATACGCGACCGGTGATCGCGGCGCCTCTTGGCAGCGAGAAGTCCGCGCGTTCCATCAGCTGGCCGTCCGCGATCTCGATTGGGGTGCCCGCCTCGAACGCCCGATGCTGCCCGTAGCGGAGCGTCATGAAGCCGGCCTTCGACACGGTGAGGTTCCAGCGTCCGGCTGGAAGATCCTTGAACTCGAAGCCGCCCTGCGCGTCGGTGCTGACGAGACGATTCGCGCGGAGCTCACCGGATTGCGCGCGCACCTGCGCGCGGCGGACCGGGGTGCCGTTGTCGGACGTCACAACGCGGCCCCGAATGATCGCGGTGCCCGCCGCCTGATCGCCCGTCCCATTTCCCGTCCCCGTCAGGTCGCGCGGTGGGAGCTGTCCCGCGCGGCCACCGCCGCCGCCCTGGGCCCCGCCGCCACCCTGTCGCTGTCCTTGGGCAACGAGCAATGGCGAAGGGACAAAGGCGACCAGAAGGAGGGCAAACAATGCCGACACCACCTGGGTCGCTGGGTGCTTCATGGCGAAATTATGACGCCCCCCGCCCGGGAATGGTTGTGAAGAGTTGGAGGCAGGGCTAGGGTGCCAGCGCGTCCGCGGCCCGGTCGAGGGCGGCCGCGAGGCGGCGTTCCTGCTCGGCGACGCGCCCGGTATCACCGGCGTCGACCGCTTCCGAGAGGCCGGGAAGGAGCGCCGGTTCATAGCTGAACGCGGGCGCGTAGATCTGGTGCCGATACCACGGCCGGCCTTCGAGGCCGGCGGGATCGAGCAGGGCCCCTCCGACGTGCATCAACCGATGGTTGATCGCATCGATCGCCGACCGATCTCCGCGCGCGAGTGCCTCGGAGGTTCGTTGAACGCCGCTAGCGGCCGCGGCTGCGAAACGCGCCAACGCCGATTCCGCGATCGTGAAGTCGGTTGATGTGCCGCGCGCGGATTTCGCCGTCCAGCGCTGCTGGACGGCGGCGAGAAATTCGCCAATGCGCCTGGCGTACCGAACCTCGTCGAACGGAAGCACATCCGCGTTCGCAAGCCGCATCATCAGCATCGCCCAGATGCGCGTCAACTCTGCGTGCCGGAGAAAACCGGGATCCGCGAAGCGCGATACCCAGTCGTGATTGTCGTACGCCGAGTGATACACCCCATACGGTCCCTCGAAGCGCAGGTCGACAACCGGCACGCCGAGGAAGTTGAGGAACACCGTATAGTCCGAGCCTCCCCCGATACGGGTCTGTATCGCGGAGTCGGGCGCGCCCGTGACGGACGAGACGAGGCCGGCAAGCTCCGGTACGGCGAGCGCGGAGAACGTCGATCCCGAGACGGCTGCATCGACATTCAGGTACGCGACCGCTTTCTCGCGCAGTTCGTGCTCGTGTTCCTCGCCCCACTCGGTTGACGACGCCAGGGCGAATTCCTCGGCGTCCCAGCTTGCAAGGATGATCGTGCGCGCGGGGCGGAAGCCGCTTCGCGCGAGTGAGCCAAGCGCGCGCGCCGTTTCCATCAACACCGCGGAGCCGCTCGATGGATCGACGCCGCCGAACACCCATGCGTCGCGGTGGTTGCCGCCAATGACCCATTGGTCGGGATGTGCCGATCCGTTGATGCGGCCGATGACCGTCCAGATCGGGCGCACGGCTTCGTTGTTGGTGACGCGAACGCGCAGCAACGCGCCAGGTCCGACACGATAACTGGTGTCGATGGCGCCACGCCACGAACGCGGCGACGAGGGGCCGCCAAGCGCCTGCAGGATCACGTGCGCGTCGCGCGCGGAGATCGGCACGCTCAGGATCGAAGGCAGCACCTCCGTGGCGTCACGCGACAGCCGGCGGGCCCCTGGCGTCGACGACCAACCGGGCGTGAGCGGATCGCCGGGCGCGAGGAAGTCGAATCCGACAGCGCCTCGCTGAACGTGATCGCCAGGTCCACGCGGGCCGACCGGGTACGCCGGGGTGCGTGCGTCCCCTTCGTCGATCGGATCCGAGTACATCAGGACCGCCGCCGCGCCGCGCTGCTGCGCCGTCAGAACCTTGTAGCCGCGGTAGCTGTAAGGAACGGAGTAGCGGAGAAGGACGATCTTGCCGCGCACATCGACACCTCGATCGGCAAGCCAGTCGAAATCGGATGGACTGCCGGTGCCTGCAAAGACGACGGGCGCCGTGACATCTCCGCTCGCGCCGTAGGCGTGAAACGCGACAGCGTCCTCCTCTCCTTCGTTGAGCGTGGCACGCCAGGGATGGGGCGCGATCATTTCGATGGAGGTGTCTCCGGGGTACGGCAGAAGGACGTCGTGCTCGACGATCTCGACCGAATCGAGCCCCGCGGCCAGCCACTGGTCGCGCGTCCATTCGGCCAGGAGCCGGTCTCGCGCGGTGCCGGCGACGTGAGGTTCAGCGGTAAGAAAGCGGTGGTCGGCCTCGAGACGTCTCGTCGATGGAAAGCGTGCGATGCGCTGCTCGACCGTGTGCTGGGCGGGAACGCTCGTCGCACTGAAGCCCTGGATAGGTGTGGCAAGGCCAGGGCGCGCCGGCCGAGCGACAAGGAGCACGACCGCACCCGCGATCGTGCACGCCAACGTCGTCCAGAACCCCGCGCAGGCTCGCCAGCCCATGCCGCGCATCCTACACCGGGGTCAGACTCGCGCGACGGGCAGAACGAGGGTCAGACTCGAGCACCAGACGTCACCCGAGTCTGACCCCAGTGATGACTCGACTCAACCTGTCGACAGCGTCGCGCAACTGATCGTCGCTCAGATACGGCGCAGGCCCAAGACGCAGAATCTCGCCGCGGGCGTCGGCGAAGACTGCCGCGTGGCGCAAGGCACGCACCAGTTCGGTGGCGCGCGGTGTGCGAATCGCAAGGAACCCTGCGCGGCGCGTCCTCGGGATTTCTTCCACGTGAGCAATCGACGGATCGGCATCCAACGCGGCAAATGAGGATGCCAGAAGACCGACTTGATGGAGGCTGATCTCGCGAAGGTGACCTGGCGTGAGCCCCTGAGCGACATGAAAGTCGAACACCGCAGCCGCGCGGTAGTGTGAAGTCGGATCGTAAGTCGCTCCCGCAAACGCAGCAGCGCCCTTCGCATATGTCACGCGCCCGTGCTCCGCTGATTCCAGTTGGTCGAACTCCGCGAACCATCCCGTCAGGACGGGTCGCATCCGGCAGTCCGGCGGCACGCGCAGGAAGCAGTTGCCCTCGCCAAGCTGGCAGTACTTGTAGCCACCGCCGGTGATGAACGCGTTTTCAAGACCCATCGCACGGACATCGAATGGAACGACATTCAGTTGATGATAGGCATCGACCAGGAGGGCGGCGCCGTGCGCGTCGCACGTGGCGGCGACTCGATCGAGCCCGGAGACGATCTCCGCGGTCTCGAACAGGACCGATGACGCCATTACCGCGAGCGTCCGATCGTCGACGGCTCGAGCAATGCGATCGCCCAGGTCGCCCGGAGGAGATGTCGCGATTCTGACGACCTCAACGCCGTCCTCGGCAAGACGATCGAGCTGGCGGCGAATCGTGTGAAATTCCCCGCTCGTCGTGACGATGCGGCGGCGATGCTGATACGGAAGCGCGGACATCCAGCGCGTGACGAGCTCATGCGTGTTCTGGCCAAGCGCGATGTTGTCGGCCGAGTCTCCCAGCAGCCGCGCGAAACCGTCGCGCACCTTTCCGGCCTCCTCCGAGGCGCGCACCCACTTGTCGTCCACGAACTCCGCTGCGTCGAGCCAGGCGCGCTGTTGCGCGTCGAAGGCCACGTCCGGCCACGCCTGGTGCGAGTGGCCTGTCAACAGCAGCCGCTCCGTGACCCGGAAGCGCGAATAATGAACGGTGAGCGCCGTTGTCAGAGGTGTCCTCTGATCTCCCAGAGATCCGGGAAGATTGGCTTGCCCACAGTGCTGGCGAGATACGCAGCGCCGCTCGATCCTCCTGTTCCGCGCGTGACGCCGATCGTCCGCTCCACCATCTTCACGTGCCTGTAGCGCCACTCCTGAAGTCCCTCGTCGAGGTCCACGAGACGCTCACAGAGATCGGCGTTCTTCGGATCGCGCCGATAGATGTCGATCAGGATCTGCTGCACGTCAGCGGACGGCTCGACTGGGGACGTGACGTTTCGAGACAGCTGTGCGGAGGGAACCCGGTAGCCTTCCCGTGAGAGGTAGTGAAGAAACGAGTCCCACAGCGTCGGCGCGTCGAATCTCTTCGTCAACGCCCCGCGAGCGCGGCCGCCTTCCGGAAATCGCGCGATGGCCGCCTCGCTCTTCGCGCCGAGCAGAAACTCGATCTGGCGGAACTGGTCAGACTGAAAGCCGCTGGCGGCCTCCAACCGCGCGCGAAAGCTCAGAAACTCCAGTGGCGTCATCGTCTCGAGGATGTCGAGCTGCGCCACCATGACTTTCAGGATCGTGAGGATCCGCTTCAGCGTGTGCTGCGCGCGGTGCGGCTCGTCGCCCGTCAGCAGCCGCGCCACGCGATCGAATTCATGCAGCAGCTCCTTGAACCAGAGCTCGTAGACCTGGTGAATGATGATGAAGAGCATCTCGTCGTGCTCCCCATCGGAACGCGGCTGCTGCAGCGCAAGAAGCTCGTCGATCTTCAGATAGCTACCGTACGTGACCGCGGGATGTGCGTCAGCCATGTCGGTCCCCGATAAATTCAACCACGCGTATGCTTCGAGACCGTCGTGTCATCGTGGTTAGACTGTGGAACATCGAGACCGACGGCGCGCATCAGCGCGATCGCATTACTGCGCGTCACCGGCCCTGGTTTCATGACGTAATCGAACTGAATCTCTCCACCCTCGAAGCGGTCGTCGAAGTGCACGTTGACTGCGCGCGGCGCGAGATCGTCCGCGCCCTTCGTCAGCGCGAGATCGTGCGTGGTGATCAGGCCGATCGCCTGGCGGTCGACGAGCGCGCGAAGGACGCCCGAGGCGCCGACGACGCGGTCGTGGGAGTTGGTGCCATGAAAGAGCTCGTCGAGGAGGAAGAGAACCGGCACGGCACCAGACGCGAGATCAGCGATGTCGCGGATGCGGGTGATTTCGGCGTAGAAACGCGATCGTCCCTCCTGGAGCGAGTCCTGGATGCGCAGCGTCGCCCCGATGCGCAGCGGCGTCAGCCGTAACGTCCTGGCGCGCACCGGGGCACCGGCGAAGGCGAGCACCGCGTTCACGCCAACGGTCCGCAGCAGCGTGCTCTTTCCCGACATGTTCGAGCCGCTGACAACGAGCAACTGCGGCGCGGGCCTTTCATCCCTCGACTCAACCCGGGGTGACCCTGAGCTTGTCGCCCCTCGACCGGGCTCGGGACGACCCTGAGCTTGTCGAAGCGTCGAATCGTCAGGTCCGCGGGTCTCGCCCAGTTCGACATCGTTTCGAATCATGCGCGCGGCCGGAATCAGCGGATGCCCGAGGCCGACGCCATCGAAAACGCCGTGACGCGAGGGAGGCGTCACGACCTCAGGAAAGGGATCGTCGGGATGCTCGTATCGGTACGCGGAGAGCGACGCGATTGCTTCGAACTCGCCTGAGACGCGCAGCCACTCGCGCACCTCGCGTCCGTGGGCGCGGCGCCACGCCTCGATGGCGAGGGCAAGGTGTGTGCCCCACAGCACTGCCGCGGCAAAGGGCCCAAAGAACATGTTGTGCTGCCAGTCGTGGAGCTCCACCATCCGATGGAGTCGCCGAATTGAAGCGGATGCTCGGGCGGCCGCGTTCGTCGTCCTGACGCCCGTAAGCCGATCCTGCAGCTGCGTAAGGCGTTCGGCGGTGAAGCGCTCCTGCTCGAGGAGGGCCAGTACGACCGCAAGCACGTCAAGGTCTCGCGCGGCGCCATCAGCCCCGTGCAGCGCCGTCGTGGTCTGCTTGCGCAACGGTAGCGAGAACAGGATCTCCAGCAGCACGATCGCCACAAACGGCCCGGAGTCACCGGTCGCGATCCAGAATCCGGAGGCGACGATCGCCGCCATCGTCAGGATCGTCGCAACAGGACGTATCCACCGGCCGCTCAGGTGCGGCGGCCCCTCGGCCCACGCGACGACGGCTTCGCTGTGAACGCTTGCGCGGATGTCGGCGCCGGCAAGGGACAGCGCCTCGCGAAGATCGAGGCGCGGCGCGAGGTCGCTGGTCGCCTGCTGTCGCGCAATAATTTCGGGTGCTTGAGCGGGAGCCAGTAGCCATCCCGCAAGCGTTTCTTCCCCGGCCCGAGTGCGCGCAATCGACAGTAGCTCGAAGAGCGATGCGGGGCCGAAGAGATCGAGATCCTGTGAGTACAAATGGTCGGGATCGCGAAAGCGCTCGCCGGTGTCGCCGGTGCCCGCCCACCGGTCTTCGATGCGCGCGAGCCCACGCTCGTAGAACGTGATGGCGCGCGCCGCCGCGTCGCGCTTCCGCAGTACGCGGTCGTGTCTCACGACGAGACCAACAAACACCGCGACGGGAAGCGCCGGCCACCAGGGAGCGATCCATCCACGCCACACGGCGATCGCACACAGGACACCGCCGACAAACACCGCCAGCCGCGAATAGCTGAAGCGGGCGTCGAGCCGCGTCAGACTGAAGTGGGTCTCACGGCGGGCACCCAGGCGTGCGCGATATTCGTCGGCCGGCGCGTGCGGCATCGAGCGATTATGGCGCGAGCGAACGTGCGAACTGCCCGAAGTCCCGTTCAGGGGGCCCGTGCAGGGTCTCCCGACCTCCGATCATCGCCTTGTTGAGAAAGTCCACGAGCGGCGAGACGGCCCGGAAGACCTTGAGGAGGTCGGTATAGAACCGGGCGCTGAGCGCGAAATCGGCCGGGAATTCACAGCCTGCGACGAACTGCTTGTGCCGGAGGTACTCGGCTGCGGGATGATCCTTGGCGTACCCGCGCGGTACGCGCGTCAGCCGTTCACCGCCGAGGCTGCCGATCGTCCGCGTAAACGTCGTCGCGGTGACGATGCGGTGCAGCTTGCGGTGATGCTGGGCGACCGAGGCACGAATCGCCTGCAGATCGGCCGGCGACGGCATGTAGGAGCCACCCCCGACCCAGACCCATTGCGGCGCGATTTCGAGATAGAGTCCCGCGCCTTGTCCCTTCGGACACTTGCGCGAGGGAAAATGCGCGGCAACGTGCGTCTTGAGCGGCGTCTTGTCTTCGCTGAAGCGGGTGTCGCGGTAAATCCGGTACAACGACACACGCGGATCCGCGACGAGGTCCGGCGCAAACGCCGGGAAGTCCGACGAGAGCTGCTCGAGCAGCACGACCATCGGCCCCCGGACGTGCCGCTCATACTCGTTCTTCCTCGCGCGAAACCACTCGCGATCGTTGTTCCGCTTCAGCGCCCGCAGGAACGCCAGTGTCTTCTTCGTAAACGGTGAGCGCACGATTAGTGGACCGTCCGAAGGGAGTGAGAACTCGTCACGACGAGCCATCGAGCGCGAAT
>ORMF011011453.1_pt1 | contig 20514 bp, 29 predicted proteins | sample 1779871 | NCBI WGS metagenome assembly ORMF01 (sample SAMEA104232316, study PRJEB22302) | groundwater metagenome | biome: forest; feature: aquifer; material: groundwater | place: USA | collected 2011-08-07 | depth 5.4 m | reverse complement strand
GTATCTCGACGTTTGTAATTCCAGATGGCACACCCACAACCACCCTAGGACCCAAAAGTTTTTTATTATTTTTTTGAGCTTTATTGAGTAAGTATGTGATCATTTCCTCTGTCACTTCAAAGTCAGAAATAACTCCGTCCACAAGTGGTCGGACCGCTATGATATGTCCTGGAGTCCTCCCTAGCATCTGCTTGGCGTCTTTGCCCACAGCCACTACCCGCCCAGTTTTCTGGTTTATAGCCACGACAGAGGGCTCGTTTATGACAATGCCCTTTCCATGAAGATAGACAAGGGTATTGGCTGTACCTAGGTCAATACCAATGTCGTTGGAAATCCACCTCTTAAATTGTTCGAAATTCTTGATCATACGAATATGCGAATAATACACGAATATGCGAATGTCTGCGAATAAGCAACGAATCTAAGAATCTCGTCGAGCTAAAACCTTTTCAGAGCACCCGCAGGCCGCAAGCATGGTCTTGTCAACGACCATGAGCTTGTCGAAGGGTAGATTGACAAGTTGCGGCCGAGGACTAGAGTGAGCTTTTCGCTGGAAAAGCGAGTGTCTCTGAAAAGATTTTAGGGAGTAAGAGATTCTTTAAAAAACTATCCTAAAACTTTCAATGCTTCAGCTATCGTCATTAATTCTGAATCTTCGCTAGTTCTATATTTCACTTCAATTTTATTTTCCTTTGTCTCGCTCGCCTCGCTGGAGCTTTGGCGAAGCAGGCCAGAGCCTTCTGCGGAGACGGAAGCAACTGTTTTATCCGAAACAACAAATCGCACTGGAATTCCAATCAAATCAGAGTCAGCAAATTTTTCTCCAGGTCGTAAGTCGCGATCATCATAAAGAACTTCTATTCCTTTTTTTCTCAAATCAGAGTAGAGATCGTCGGCAAATTTTATAGTGGAGTCATTTACACCAAGTCTGACAAGATGAACCTGGAAAGGAGAAACCTCTTTTGGCCAAACCATGCCTTTGTCGTCAGAAAGCACTTCAACTATTGTGCCCATGAGACGAGTGGTACCTATTCCATAACAACCAACAACCGGTGACACATCATTTCCTTCTTTGTCTTTCACGGTAAAATCAAAACTCTTTGGATACTTTTGGCCCAAGTCAAAAACATTCCCAACTTCCGCGGCAGTTCCTCTCTGTAACATTGCATTTCCACATTTTGGACAAGTCTCTCCTTCTTTTACTTTCGACACTTCGATGTTTGCACAATGTGTACATGATGAACAATATAAAATATCATCTTCCCCTGCTTCAGTAAGAACCATGAATTCATAAGATAATTTCTCACTAAAGCTTCCGCCAGACGCCTCTGTAACTTTTGCTTCCAGGCCGCAATTTGTATACACTCGCAAATACGCCTGTTTTACAATTTCATAAAAGCGATCAAAATCCTCTTGGGAATCATGGAAGCTGTACATATCTTTCATCCCAAACTCGCGACCTCGCATGATTCCGCTCTTTGCACGAAGTTCATCGCGATATTTTTGACCGATTTGATAGATAGCAACTGGAAGATCTTTGTATGACAGAGCATATTCCTGAGCAATAGGAGTAACGATTTCTTCTTCGCTTTGACCGAGCGCATATTCTTTTTCTGTCCGACTTTTTATTTTAAATAAAACATCCACGCTGTCCCATCCACCTGTTTTTTTCCAATTTTCACTAGGGTGAAGAGTGGCCATGCGAATTTCCTGACCTCCTATTTCATTCATTCCTTCACGAATTATATTTTCAATTTTAGAAAGCACTATCATTCCGAGAGGGAGATACGAATACACCCCTGCCATTTCTTTATGAATAAAGCCTGCACGAATAAGAAGCTCTGCGTTTTTTGAAGTTTCATCACTTGGCGCTTCCTTCCTGGTTTTTGTAAAAAGTTGTGACTGTCGCATGAAAATTTACAAATTTAATCGAATTTGCGAATAACTCAATCATAGCTTAAAAAAATATTTTCGGCAAAAAACTTCTGAATTCAGAAGTTTTAAAACAACCTGAAAATATCGTGCGCTGTAACAACTAACATCAAAACAATAAGCAAGGCGAAGCCGACAAAATTTGCTTTTTGGACAAATTTGGGAGAAATCGGTCGGCGGATTATTGATTCAATTAAGAGAAAAAACAATCGTCCGCCATCTAACGCCGGGAAAGGCAGAAGATTTATCAGGGCCAAGTTTATAGAAATCAGAGCAGTTAAAGAAAGAAGATAAATGAAGCCCAATTCTGAGGCTTCGGATACGACAGAAGCGATACCTATAGGACCGGCCACTTGAGAAAAATCTGATCTGAATGTTACTACATTCCAGAAGAAATCAAAAAGTCCTATGGCAGTTGCTTTCAAAAGTAGGGCTGTTGTACGAGCTCCTTCTAGTAGAGCAAGATGTATGGGCAATTTCAATATTCCCATACTCTCTGTACCAATACCAATGACTCTTCTACCTGCAACATTTGTGGCGTCCGGCTCTATAAATAGAGTGTCAGGAAGATTCTTGCCACGAGCAATAGATATTTCTATGCTTTTTGAATCACTTTCTGTTACAAGACGCTGGAGACTTTCCGGAGTCAAGTCTTCGCCTGAAAGAGATGTCTTACCGGCTGAAATACTTTTTATAACGTCTCCAGAAATTATGCCTGCTTTCTCTGCCGGAGAATTAGAAATAACTTTTGTAACAACAAGCTCAGCGTTGCCAACCTCCCCAAATCCGGAATAGCCTGTTCCGGACGGCATACCGATCATAAAACCTAGAGAAATTAGAAGCCAGGCGAAAATAATATTGAACGTTACCCCAGCTACCAAAACGCTGGCTTGAATCCATTTTGGCTTGTAATGGAAACTTTCTTTTTTATCCTCTTCATTTACTGTTTCATTGTGGGAATCCTCGCCAAAAATTTTTACAAATCCTCCGAATGGAATGGCGTTCAAAGTATAGAGCGTATCTCCCCACTTTTTTGCAAAAATCTTCGGAGGAAATCCCAGGCCAAATTCGTCCACCCGAATACCTGATTTTTTTGCCACAATAAAATGCCCGAACTCATGAACGAGAATTAGAATGGCAAGAATTAAGATGAAGATAAGGATGGACATGTAGAAATTTATTCCAAAATTTCCTTTTCTTTCTTCGTAAAAATTTCTTCCAAAGTCCTATTTGTCTCATCGAGCATTTTTTGAAGCTCAGCTTTTAGACGAAACTGGTCGTCTTCGGAAATTAGGTTGTCTTTCTTTTGTTTATCAATATCCCTTATGACCTTTTCTCTTTCGTTTCGCAAAGTAACCCTAGCATCTTCTAGTTTTTGTTTAGCAATTTTTACCAAAGAGACTCTTCGATCTGAAGTCAATTCTGGAAAAGCGATCCGAAGTCCCTTGTCATCTACAGATACAGATAGTCCTAAGTCGGATACGGTAATTGCTTTCTCAATAGCTTTGGCTTGCGATACATCCCATGGAGAAACACGGATTATCCTGGCATCTTCTACCGAGACATTGGCAAGCTGATTGATGGGCATCATCGAACCATATGCTTCCACCTTTACTCCATCTAAAATAGCCGGATTTGCACGCCCAGTACGAATCGAGGTCATCTCGCGTTTTAGCCAGTCTTCGGCCTCTTTTATTGCCTGTTTGAATAAAGTGAAGTTATAAGCCATGAGAGAATACTAGCACGAAAAATTTCTAAATAGAAAGCATCACATTTTCCAATATAATCTTGATCGGGGCACCGCGATCATATAGAGAAGCCCGGGCCTCCTCACATACTTTTAGTTGATTTGCAGTTTTTTCCACACCAATTTGGTACAACTCTTTTTCTATTTTATTTAGAAATGAAATAGCATCTTGTTTCGTACTCTCCTCGTCACTGATAGCATCTGTGACTTCTTTGACTTTTGTTAAACGATCTTTCAGGTTTAAATTTAAGATACTTTCTATTTTTCCCGACTGTGGAGACTTGTCGCTATTTTCCTCTATTACCTGCATACGGGAACGCAGAGTTGGCAGGAGAATTTCTTGAGGAGAGATTATAAAAAAATGAGTTCCGGCAGTCGGCTCTTCAAAAACTTTGAGCAAGGAATTCTGGGCCTCATGACTTATAAAATCTGCCTGAATTATGAAAATCTTCTTTGCCTCGCCGAAGTCTCTGGTGGAGGTGGGTTTACCCGGGCTGAAACTTTTTCTCTCAGAAGCCTCCGCAATAGCTCTGGCATCATCAATCGTCAAACTATTAAATTTCCCATACCAAAAATCTGGATTCCCGGCTGTTTTAATCCCAACTGTGTTTTCCAAAAAATGTTTTAGTTTGGAATAAACTTCTTCGACTTTGTTTCCAATAATAAAATATGCGTGATGCAGAGTCTCGGAGTGTTTATATAAATCAATGAGTGATTGCATGTCTAAATTATACCAGAAACAAAACAGCCCCTCATGATGAAGGGCTGCGCTGATCAATAGGGAGCTTCAGTCGCTCTCGAGATTCAAGCTCCTTGGCCTGCAAAACCAGAAGTCTGTCCCGCGCTTTGATGTCTTCCGCCTTGATATATCTTTTTTGTTCCTCTGACATTGGCGGCAAAACAATATCTCTGTGATAACTCATTCATCCTCCAATCCGTTAAAGATTGTACTATATACAAAATAATTTCCAAAATTTTAATCTTACCTCTTTGCAATAATACTTTTCTTATAAGTATCTAGATGCTCTAGTGCTATGCCAGTCCCCTTCGCCACGCAGTATAGTGGATCTTTCGCAATAACCGCTTTCACACCTGTTCGGCGGAAAACGAGCTCGGCCATATTGCGAAGCATGGATGATCCTCCTGTCATAATAATTCCCTGATCAATAATATCGGAAGAAAGTTCCGGCGGAGTTTCTTGGAGGACATCTTTTATAGCCTTGATCATCTCGCGCAGATCTTTGCTGATAGCTTTGACGATTTCGTTTGTCTTTATCTCCACACTCCGTGGAAGTCCAGTAACAAAATCTCGTCCCTTTATCATCATGGCAAACTCTTCATCGAGTGGAATAGCCGAGCCAATTTTTATTTTTATATCTTCAGCTGTCTTGTCGCCGATGGCCAAGTTAAATGTTTTCTTTATGTAATCTGTAATAGCATAATCAATTTTATTGCCAGCGCATTTGACAGAAGTGGAAGCAACGATCCCCCCGAGCGATATGACAGCAACGTCCGTCGTCCCTCCGCCAATATCCACTATCATATGCCCCAAAGCTTCGTTGATAGAAATACCCGCACCGATAGCCGCTAAAATAGGCTCCTTTACCACGTATGCATTCTTGGCTCCCGCTCGGATAGCCGCTTCTATAACTGCCCTCCGTTCAGTAGAGGTTACTCCAGCCGGAACAGAGACCAGAACCTCAGGCTTAGCAAAATTCCACCTACCTAGAGCCTTGTCCATGTAGTGCCGGAGCATGGCCTCTGTTACTCTGTAGTCAGCAATAACACCATCTTTCATTGGCCTATAAGCTACAATATTTTCCGGAGTACGGCCGATCATTTCTTTTGCCTCAATACCAATAGCTACGATGCGGTTGTCCTCTTCTGATACGGCCACGACAGAAGGTTCGTTTAGGACAATTCCCCGGCCTGGAACAAAAACCAAAATGTTGGCTGTTCCCAGATCAATGCCAAGTTTTTTTGAGAAAATTCCCATATGAGGTACAATAGCACAAACAATTTCTAATTTCTAATTACTAATTTCTAAATAAATTTTATGAAAATCCCAGAGAAAAAATGGATTATAGGTGGAATCGGAATATTAATTATTCTTCTTATTTCTGGATTTTCTGCATACAAACTGGGCTATAGACTGACCAGTAATTTCACCCTTGGAAAAATTGGGTACCTCTCCATGACTGTCCCTCTTCCCGACACATCTGTATTTATTGACCAGTCAAAAAAGATTGTAACAACAAAAGATAATGAGGTGGTAAAAATTCCTTTCTCTCCAGGCGAGCACTCAGTCATAGTATCTCGCGAGGGGTATTTTCCTTGGACAAAAAATTTTACAATACCTAGTGGAGAAGTGGTTACTCTTTCCCCATTTTTCATTTCTCAGAATATTTCCGGGATGCTCATTAACAAACAAGATCCGGAATATTTGCAAATAAAAAATGATATTATTCGGAGTAAATTGCCGACACAAGATAAACCGATTATCTCAACGGACAAATTAGTCTCTCTATGGGTAGAAGACAACGCCATCATGGTAAAAAAGGATGGGGCAATTCAAAAAGTCATCCAGTCCGACACAATAGTGAGAAATGTAGCCTTTTACAAAGACAGAAGCGATACAGTCTTGTTTTCCACTACCAACAGCGTTTACGTAATAGAGATAGATAAAAATGGGGTTCAAAATGTCATGCCGATTTACAGAGGACAGACTCCTTTGTTTATTAAAGCAGATAGCAATTCAGTCTATGTTTTGGACGGAGAAATTCTGATGCAGGTAGTGATTTAGTTTGACAATATAATATTACCTGTTTATTCTAGTATTAGAAAACCTCAGGGAGGATATGGTGGAAAAAAGATTAGCCAACGGAACCGAGGTCGTGATTGGAAAAAATATCGTTCGGGGGATAATCGAGGAATCTTTCCAGAACCCGAACAAAACATGGACCTACAAAGTCCATGTCCCATCGCTGGATCACAATCCCTATTATTTCAACAGCGACCAACTGACGGAAGTTCCGTTAACGGTCTAACTGCTTGAAAGGCCGCCCGAGGACTCGGGCGGTTTCTGCTATAATACGATTTATGAATATTCTTACTGTCATTCCTATTTCAATAGGCATACCGAAAGATAGTCTGACTTATTTTACCAAAGCCGACGTTTCAGTCGGCTCTATTGTCTCCATTCCTCTCCGTAAAAAAACTATCTATGGGTTAGTGACTAGCAACAAACCTGCTCAAGAGATAAAATCGGAATTGAAATCGCTGACTTATAGTATAAAAAAAATAGACAACATCGAGACGCGCTCTTTTCTCTCCAATGAATTCATAGAAAGTTGCCAAAAAATTAGCGATTACAATGCCGGGAGTGTTGGTTCTGTCCTGTCCGCGCTTATCCCCAACGCAATTTTGGAAAACAGCAGTGAATTATCATTTACGCCAAAAAAGTCTGTCAATCCTTCTTTTCACGAAATTGCCCTGCTTCAATCCGACGATGAAGAGAGATACGCCACGTACAGAAGTTTGATTAGAGAAGAATTCGCAAAGGGGCGGAGTGTATTTTTCTGCCTGCCAACAACTGAGAACTTGCTCAATGCCACATCCACACTGGAAAAAGGTATAGAGAAATACACTTATACTCTACATGGCGGACTTGCCAAAAAAGAAGTCCAGGCTTTGTGGAAAAAAATTATAGATAACGAACACCCAGTCCTGATCATTGCCACGGGATCTTTTTTGTCTATTCCCCGCAGTGATCTCGGAACAATTATTTTGGAAAAAGAAAGTTCTCGCGGATTCAAAATGCAATCTAGGCCATTTATTGATATGAGAGTTGTTGCAGAAATGTTGGCCAAGCAGATGAATATCCGACTAGTTTTAGGTGACATACTCCTACGCATAGAAACATTGTGGGAAGAAAAAAGGGGGAAATATTCCGAGCTTGCTCCACTCAAATTTCGCTCACTGACTACAGCTTCTTGCGAGCTGGTAAACACCCGGACCCCCCAAGACATGAAAAAGAAAGAGTTTCCGATATTTAGCAATAAATTACGTGATCTGTTAAAAAACACAATAGAAAACAATGAGAGAACTTTTCTCTTTTGCGGACGCAAAGGACTCTATCCTGTGACCGTGTGTAGTGATTGTGGGACAGTTGTTGTTTGCAAAAACTGTTCGTCACCTGTAGTGCTATATGGAAAAAAAAATATTCAGGGCAAAAGTATGAATCTTTTTGTCTGTCACCACTGCGGGGAAAGATCACAAGCCGAGCGACTATGTCTTCACTGTGGCGGATGGCGTCTAAACCCAATGGGCCTAGGAGTAGAAAGAGTTGCTGAAGAGATTGAAACTCTTTTTCCGGGAGCCAAAGTGATAATAATGGACAAAGACCATATCTCTACTCACAAACAGGCGGTTAAAGCTCGGGATTTATTTTACGAAACCGCGGGGAGCATCATGGTCGGAACAGAAATGGCCTTGCCTTATCTTAACCAGAAAATTGAGAACACAGCAGTTGTTTCTATTGACTCATACTTTTCCATTCCAGATTTTCAAATAAATGAAAAAATATTCCACATACTTTTGGAAATGCGAGATTTGTCCGTTAAACACTTTTTGGTCCAGACCCGCCAAGAAGAAGGCAAGGGGCGGATAAAGATATTTGACTATGCCCTGCGAGGAAACCTGGTTGATTTTTATCGCGAGGAAATAGAAGACAGAAAATCAATTGGCTATCCCCCATTTGCAACCCATATAAAAATAACCCTAGAAGGAGAAAAAAATACTGTCAAAAAAGAAATGGATGAGATTGCACTTTTTCTCAAACCCTATGAACTTCAGGTTTTCGATGCATTTAATCCTGGTAGCAAAGTGAAACACTCTATTCATGGGCTAATCTCTCTTTCCAAAGATAAATGGATAGACACTGTGCTACTAGAGAAGCTTCGAATGATCCAGCCCCACTGTATGGTTCGCATAGACCCGTCCACTCTTTTATGATAAATTGCAAATGTAATTGCAAATAAATTATGAAAAAGATATTACAAAAGGATGCGCTTATCCTGCGAAAAACAGCAGAAAGTGTGCCTGTAGAATCCATTCGGTCTCCTAAAATCCAAACCATTTTGGAGGAAATGAAAGAGGCTCTGGCCTCCCAGGATGACGGCGTGGCTATAGCTGCTCCACAAATCGGCTACCCTCTTCGCATATTTATCATTTCCAAAAAAGTAGAGGGAATTATAAGGGAAGCTAAAATAAATAAAATGCAAAGTAAAATTTCTCCTGAAAAGTCTGCTGAAGAAGGAGAAGATATTATTTTCATAAACCCTGTAATAAAAAAAGTATCCAAGGAAAAAAAACTGGTTGAGGAAGGCTGTCTTTCTGTTAGATATCTATATGGAAAAGTCAGTCGAGGAGTAAAAGCAACTGTGGAGGCTTATGACGAAAAAGGTAGAAAATTTGAAAGGGGAGGAACCGGTCTCATGTCACAGATATTCCAGCACGAAACAGATCATTTGGACGGAGTGCTTTTCATAGATAAAGCAGAAGAGATTGAAGAAATCCTACCTGAGAAACAGAAAAAATTAGAAAAAATGAAAAAATGAAAACAAGTAACCAGAACATGAAATGGGCATTCTTTGGCACCTCTGAAGTTTCTGTCTATGTTTTAGAAGAATTAAGCAAGGTTGGATTTATTCCCGCTTTGATAATTACAACTTTAGATATGCCGAAGGGAAGAAAATTGACCCTAACTCCTTCACCTGTAAAAGTCTGGGCTCAAAATAATGATATAAAAATTCTCCAGCCAGAAAATCTAGATGAGAGTTTTATAAAAGAATTAAAAAATGAAAATTGGGATTTGTTTGTTGTCGTGGCTTACGGCAGAATTATTCCAAAGGAAATTTTGAATATTCCACAGCACAAATCAATAAATATTCATTATTCGCTTTTGCCCAAACTGCGAGGAGCTTCTCCTATTGAAGGAGCGATACTTTCTGATGAAAGAGAAACGGGAGTAAGTATAATTCTTATGGACGAGAAAATGGACCATGGCCCGATACTTGCCCAAGAAAAAGTGGAGGTCTCTAGTTGGCCGCCAAAAAGATCAGAGCTAATGGAAAGTCTAAATCAAGTAGCTAGTAAACTCTTGACCGATATTATTCCTAAATGGATAAGTGGAGAAATAAAGCCGATAGAGCAAGACCATGATAGAGCTACATTTGTAAAAATGATAAAAAAAGAAGACGCATTGATTGATTTAAAGGATGATGATTACTTAAATTTCAGAAAAATTATGGCCTACGAAAGGTGGCCAAGAGCATATTTTGTAGAAAATAACAAAAGAGTAACTATTAACCAGGCTATATGGAAAGACGACAAGTTAGAAATTATGAAAGTGACACCAGAAGGCAAAAAAGAAATGAATTACAAAGATTATTTGAGAGGCAAGAGGTGATTATCTTTTCCTTATATCTATCATTTTCAGCAAATTTTTCACTCTTGTTGCTCCCCTTCTCCAAAGTTTACTTAGTTTATTTTTTCTGGAGACTATCGCTCTTTCGGCTTCGTCGCGTACTACATCAATAGCGGTGTAGAGATCAACTTCTTCTGCACTGGCATATATCTGAATTTTGCCTGGTTCTACTATATTTATTTCAGCTTTGAATATGTCTCCGGATTTGTGATGATTAGTCGTTCGCCCTATTTCAACCTCGCACAAAATATTGTCTTTACTGCTCAAGAATTTTTCCAAAGAGGAGATCTTTTTTGTGACATACTCATCTATAGCAGGAGTGATATCAAAATTTATAGATCTGATTTTAATGTTCATGTGTATATTATATCATTTGAATCTCCCCTTTGTACGAGTTTAATAAAACTATCTTTAGGTAGTATAAAATAAATTGATACTTTGTCAACTGCTTTGATCTAAGTGTAAAAGAGTCTCTTTGAACTTAATTGCTTTCCTTCATTTTTTTGATATTATCTTTAAATGTCTTCTAATGAAAATTCGAAGACAAAACATTCCGCGGTAGCTCAGTGGTAGAGCAATCGCCTGTGTCGAAAGGTTCCCTGTGGTATACTTTAATCATGTATACCAGAAAGGAGAAAAGAACCTATGCCGACCGTGCCGTGTATATGCGAATGGCTGTAAAACGAAGACGAAAAAATCTTCGTGAAATGGCCAGAGCATCACAAGGTAATAAATGTAAAATATGTGGCTATAAAAAATGCCAGCGAGCTCTCAGTTTCCACCATATTGATCCTTCCAAAAAAGAGTTTGATCTTTCTTCAAAAGGTCTGACACGTTCTTGGGAAAAAATACAATTGGAAATTAAGAAATGTATACTCGTTTGTGCAAACTGCCATATGGAAATACATGACGGCATTACGCAGCTTCCTAAAGTAATTTAGGATGAAAAATAAGGTGAATTGCTGGAAACCCACAGTTTTAAAATTGGGGGCAATCAGCAGCCAAACCCGCCAAAGTTTTGCTTCACAAAATTTAGGCGGGAAGGTTCAGAGACTATCTCGAAAGAGAGTAGCCTGCAAGATTTGCAGTCGAAGCGCCTTATATCCCACTCACAAAATTGTGAAGGATGATGATATAGTCCATGCCAAAGGCAACTTTGGAACAAATGTAAGCGATTGGTCGTAGGTTCGATCCCTACCCGCGGAGCCCGAATCAAACTTGGGTCAGAAAGGTGGAAATTTTGGAGGGCGACGCGTAGCGTCGCATAAGGAAAAGAAGGATTTTCTTGGACTTTTTTGTCGTGCAAGATGAGGTTCGATCCGAAGATTTTCTGGAGAGATGATTTTTTGGAGGGGAGGTCGTTCCTTTTGGCGATTTTACCTAGGGTACTAGCCGTTTCAACCCACTCTCGCATAGGTTCGAGCCACGCAGTGGCGTCTCTTTCCAATCTCTCCATATTCTCCTCGATTGACTTCCTTTCGGAAAAAAGTTTGTTTCGTTCTTTCAAATAAGTTTCTCGATCAATATCTTGTGCTAAATAGACATCGAGAAGCCTTTGAATTTTCTCTGAAATGACGAAAACTTTTTTTCTTAAACTATCAATCATTACAACTGATTCAGAATTAACTTTTTTCTTGTCTTCTTCCATCAATAAACCGAACTCTTTCGCCCAAGGTGAAGGCATCGAGTAATTGGATAAAATAGTTGAAAGCTGTTCTGTTAAAACCTCTTCTCTAATACAAGGTTCGTTACATTTGATCACTTTAGACTTGTGGGTACAGTGATAATAAACATACTTGTGGACATTTCCGTTTTTACAATTTTTAACTTTATCTTCTGCGGTTATCATCATTCCGCAACTACCACATCTCAAAAGTCCACAAAAAGGTTTTGGCTCAATGACAGCTTTCATTGGATGCCCTCTTTCAATCATAACTTTTTGAACTTTATCAAAAAGTCGTTTTTCAATAATCGGCTTGTGTTTGCCTTCGTGAATTTCTCCACCATATCGGAAATGTCCGTAATAAAATGGATTTGAGAAAATTCTTTTTACACAATCTTTATGGATATGATTACCATACAAACTTCGGACATTTCTTTCAAAAAGAAAATTCGTTATATCTTCAAAACGAGAATTACCTTGTGAATATATTTCAAATGCTTCACGAATTATTTTCGACTTCTTCCTATCAACAACAATTGTTTTCATTCGCACATCATTCAAATATCCAACAGGAGCTGTGCTTGGAAATTCACCTCTTTTCACTTTTGCTCGCAATCCACGTTTTGTGTTTGCACTTAAGTCTCGGATAAACTGATTGGCCATTCCAAACTCAACGGACATCATCAAAACATTATCGGATGGATAATAACTTTTATCATGAATACGAATATGCTGAATAATTCCTTGTTGTAACATCCAACTTATCTGTCCTCCGTCTACCGGATTGCGAGCTAAGCGATCAAGTTTCCAACACACTATTCCTTGAGCTTCTCCTTTTTGAATTCGTTTTATCATTTCATTAAAAATCGAACGACCAGGCATCTTTGCTGTCCGTTTTTCCACAAACTCATTTGTAATTTCCAGTCCTTCACTTTTTGCAAGTGCACGAAGTTCAGCGAGTTGTCCTTCAATAGACATCACTTGTTTATCTTCAACATCTGTACTTTTGCGCGCGTAGAGAAAATAGTTCATAGTTACATTGTAACTCAATGAGAAAAAATCAAGAAATAGAAATAATTAAACCGAAACCCTACGAAGTTGTTGGGGTAAAATTCGATTTGTTGGGGAAGATTCCAAAAACATGGCTTGCTTACGGAAGATATGGACTCGGCGTGGATTGGAAAGATGTTAAAGGTGGTTATCTACCTATGAGTGGTCCGACAGCTAAGATATTACCCGGACTTCTATTTAGATTTAAGAAAAAGGTTCGGTTTTATTCTCACGTTGATTTAAGTTATTTCACAGCCTCAGAGCATCCACGCGGACTTATTCTCGAAATAAGTGGAGACGGCAATCACTCCTTTCTTTTTCCAGTTATTATTCAAGGTACCAATAAAGTCTATGAATCAGAATATGAGCTATTAAAAAACGAGCTTTCAAATACAATAAAAAGAATCACCAAATACAAAGAGGATTTAAAAAACTACAACAATGAACTTGAAAAAATTAGAAAAAGCGTTGTTTATGATAAAGAAATTTTAAATGACATTTTTGAGATATTAGATAACTCCAAAGAAATCTTTAAGCCATTTACCGAATCCGAAGAAGATGAACTAATAAAAGCCCTTGAAGAAAAGTATAAAGAAGCTATTCAATGGCGAGGGCCACTCTTTGGAGGGATAGCAGGTAGAATGGATGGTTTTGAATTTCGAGTTTATAGCGATGATCATGACAAACACTTCCATGTAGTGCATAAAGGTAAGGGAGTTAATGCACGTTTTTCATTTCCAAAAATGGAATTGATGAGCTATTTAACAAGAACAACCATTGGCACAAAGACTGAACAAAAGATTCGTGAGTTTTGTGAAAAGCCAGAAATATTTGCGAAACTTGAAAAGGAATTTGCAAAAAGATCTCATATTTCCTAGAGGGAGCTTCGCTGATTAAGCGAAGAATTGTGCGTGCGCACGGGTGGGTGGGGCAAACGCACATAAAATCTGCACGACCTCCCCGACAAAAAATCATTTCTCCAAAAAATCTTTGGATTTGAATTTTTGAACCTCATCCTGCACGACAAAAAAGTGGAAGATTATCCTTCTTTTCCTTATGCGACGCTACGCGTCGCGCTTCAAAATTTTCCTCATTTTAACCCAAGTTTGATTCGGGCTAGATTATACGACCAGATACGAACCTATTTTCAAAATAATTTTGGTAAATGAATTCCGTCACGGCTCAGTGTCCGCTACACCACACTGTCGGGTACGACAGTGTGTCTCTGCTCCCACTGACCCGCTCCGCCCTCGCCTCGCCACCGTATTCATTCTAGGTTTTTTGGCGCGACTTCCTTTTTGATTTGGTATGTCGGTGGCGGTCTCAAATAATATTTATGAAAATGAAAGAGCCAGCGAAGAGTTCGCGTTTCCGCTGACTCTTCCACTGGCTCACCACTCTTCGATGTTCTGTGATAGTTCGTTGAAGTCGAGACGGACATTGCATTCCACTCGTTCGCCCGGCTCGAGCCAGCGACCTTGCGGTGTACCGAATGTGCCCGGCTTGCCAAAGATCGGCTCGACGCAGACATAGCTCATCGGTTGATCCGACCAGATGGCAATGTGAGTGCAGTCGTCAGGAAGATCGAGCTTCACGTTGCAGATCGTTCCGATTATGATCTCAACCAAGTGCTCGTCTCTCTCCACGATTCGTGCTTTCGGTCCAATTTGTGATGCACCGCAGGCGTGCGTTGCAAAGGTGAGGGTAGAACTACGATTCTCACCTATGACCACCCACAAACCTTTGTGAGGCAGAGGTGGGACAGCGAAGTACGGATGGAAGGCTGGCAGGATGGGAACACGGCCCGCTTTTCCTGTATGGCAGACCGACAACTTGGCATCATGTCCTTCCGTTCCCAAGCCGTAGCTCACTTTTGCCTCAATCCCAGCATCTCGACCACTTCCTTCAAAATGAGCGAACTGGAATGTCCCACCAAAGTGTGGTTGGAGAAGAACCTTCCGGAAGGGGCCGTGTTTACCGAGGGTGGCCCATTCCGGCGGTGGTGTGCCGAAGTTCGGGTAGCACCAGTGCGATTCTCCGCGCTGTTTGAGTTCTCCGTCAACACGTGTCATCCGAGCTGGGCCCAGAATGAAGTGCTCACGCCACTGCCACTGGAGGATGGAACCGCCCTGAGGCGATACCAGAGCTGAGTGATCTCCGTTTCTAAGCCACATTGCGGTATCCTTTCTATGAACAATTTCTAGACGGAACTATACAATAAATCTTATTGACACACAAGTATTGGAATGTTATGTTTGACAGCAGAAAGGGTGTCCTCAATTTCTCAACACGTTCACTGAACTTTGGAGGAAAGAATGACAATGCGTTTTATGAGCCCTAAAGGCGTGGATAACATGCTGAAGCTCATCAAGGACAAGGTACCACCTCCTCCAGAGATTACAGAACTCAAGGAGGAGATCGAGCGTAGGACCAACGCGGCGGAAGTAAGAACTTCTATCACTGGCGAAGTTGATGAGGACGAGGTCATGCAGATCGTCGCTCTCAAAATTCGTCTCGATACACTCTACGGTAAGTGGTGCGAAGGAGAACTCTGATGGCTCTACAATATAAAGACTCATGTGTTCTATGGGTCAAAGAACCGGGCGGAAAATGGGTCAGATTTCTCAATTGCAGAAGTCGCGAGATCGCTAATGTCGAAGCAGATAGGCTCTTCGAGACCAGCACATACTACAAGATGGGAGAGACTGTGAAGATTCTTTCTCCTAAAGTGGACCCCTCTTTCAATAGAAAGGAGTCAAAATGAAGACTGGAAAAGCTCTCGGGTACGCTCTGGCAGTAACAGTGGTTTCTGCCATCCTTCTGACACTCTTGAAAGGTACACCCACTCAAGAACAGCTCTGGGGAGTGAGTGCAACAATGTTTGCGTTCGCCTTCGTCGTTCTCAGATTCGCAAAGTCCTGATAGAAGTGAGACGGAATCCAACAGGGGTTCTGACTCATCGTCAGGACTTTCTGTTTTTGGTAGTATTATGCTAATGGAAATTCAAGAACAACTAAATCAAATAAACGAAAGGAACAAAAGAGTAGAACTGGATAAAGCTTGGGAAGTAAGTTTTACTCGCAGACTTTTTATTTCTATAGTCACTTACATTGTGGCTAGTGTGTGGTTATGGAGTATTAATGAGTCAAATTTCTTACTAAAAGCGATTGTCCCGACAGCAGGTTATATTCTTTCAACACTTTCAATCCCGCAACTTAAAAAACTTTGGCTGAAAAATAAAATCTAAATATGACTTTATTTTACGAAACAAAAACAAGGACCATAGTGAAAGCAATTTTCTGGAGGATTATTGCCACTTTAATAACTTGGGGAACAGTTTATTACTATACAAGAAAATTGTCAGAGTCTATTGAACTCACTATTGTCGCGGCAATAATTGGTATTACAGCATATTATATCTACGAAAGAGTTTGGAATAGAATACAGTGGGGTAAAAAAGAAAATATTGAATAGGTTATGAAGACTCTTAAATTCAAACATGATTTTGTAAAAGAAATTTTGGAAGGTAGAAAAACTACTACTTGGAGATTGTTTGATGATAAAGACTTACAGATTAATGATGAGTTAGAACTGATTGACGCTGAAAATGGAGAAAAGTTTGGTAAAGCAAAAATAACTAGTGTTGTAGAAAAAACAATAAAGGATTTAACGGATGAAGAACTTAAAAACCATGAGTATGAGAGCAGAGATAAAATGATTGAAAGTCATAAGAAATATTATGGAGATAAAGTGAATCTCGATACACTCGTCAAAATAATTAAATTTAAGCTGATATAAAATGGGTCATAAAAACATACAAGAAATATTAAACTATCGTGTTGAAATTGAATCAGAAGTTACTGAACTTTTGAAAGTAACTAAAAGTGTTTTTACATTAGATCATGTACGAGACGTCATATACTATGAAGAAGAAACGGATGATATGCAAAAAGTTATCGCTATGTTTGACGATGGTAACCCTGAAAATTTAAGTAATGCAGTAGAAACTTCTACTGATGCCTGGAATTATTTTCCACATAAATTATTGAATGGGTTATCTCCAGCAGAAATATTATTTGAGCACGAACAGAAAAATGGTAAATGAAAACCGCCTCGCCTGTGAGAGCGCGAGGCGTTCTCAATCGGCGGGCGGGTTGTGTCTAGTCTGAAACGAAGAAGCCGTCCTCGTTCTGGTTGAACGACGAGACGAAGATCTCCACCTTGGCTTTCGGGTAGAGTGCCTTGACGGCATCACCCATGGCTTCGGCGAGAAGTTGCTTCACTTCCCAAGTCCGTTCGGGCTTCGTGAAGAGTCCTGAGACTTCCACGATGACCTCGGAACCAAGACCGTACTGCATCTGGTCGGGTGGGAACAGACAGGTCATGTCGTTCTCATCCTTCAGACCCAGTTCGGTTCTTGCGACAACCGTTTTCACGATTGTCTTGTGAAGCTCACGGAGGTTTTCCTCCGTTTGGCTTGCGGGCAGACACCACACTTTGATTACCGGCATTGCTTCTCCTTTCTAATGGCACAAATTGCGGGAACCGCCAAATGTGCCAGTGTGACGATGACTGGCATCGTCAGTTTAAGGGTTAATCCACCGAGCAGGAAAGTGACGAATGTCGTCAGCCCGTACGCTGAACCCCAGAGAATCCATGGGAGCGATTTCTCTTTTGTCGGATCTACCCAAACACCTTCCCACGATGGCCAGAAGGAAAGGACAAGCGCACTAATCAGTACGAGATTTGCGCTGAGCGGATTGTAAAACTTCCACACAACGATAGTCACGAGACTGATAGCCAGAATGACCCACTCCTTCCAATTTGGCCATTCAAACTTGCCAATCACCAGTGCATGAACGAGTGTTCCTATGCAACCGACAGCACCAACGAAGGTCTGTGCAGCTACAACGAAACTCGTAATTGCCATGAATGACAAAGCGTTGAGACTGGCCAACAAGGCCCAGATTGCCCAACTAACGAAGTTGGGCTTTGATGTACCTTCCTTGGCTTGGGAGTTGTATTTCCAGAAGCCAAGAGCATGGGTGGCTGATGCCACCAACGGAAAAACTATCAGTGCTAATGCTTCTGTCAATTTACACCTCCTTGTAAAGAACTGTGGATTTGAATGTCCCACCAAAGAAATCAAAATTATTTCTTAATTACTTTGGTAGGACGGCGAGAGTGTGAGTCTCGCCGTATGAAGAGATTTACCTCTTCTTGATCTGGTTGATGATTTCCTTCGTGCCCTGCTCCCACGCCCACATGACTTCCATGTTGCCGATGACGTTCTCTCGGACCATGGTTTTCTTCACCGCTTCGTTGAGCAAGCGCTCTGCGATGAAGTCGTTGTGTGGACAAGAGGTGACATTGCGAATCTCCTCATCAGAACAGTGGACGACCTCGTTCCAAGAACCGAGATCTTCACGCATGATTCCAGTAACACTGGCGTGAAGTCGATCTTCCAGCGTGTACATGTCGACAATCCGAACTGTCTTCTTGTTTGGTTCGTAGTGTGTGCTAACTGTCACACGATACTTCAGACCTTCTGAAGTTGTGATGACATTCGCGTACACGGTCATCTTGCTTCCGTCGTTGTTGTAGGCGATCATCGGAGCACTCAGTCTCCCAACAATGCTGAGAGCGAGGAGTCCGATTACAACCAACACGATTGAAAGTCCAACTGCTTGAAGCGGCGGCAGACCTTTTTTGGTAATCATCTGTCTATCTCCTTTGAAAGAACTTGTGATGAACTATTCGTCCCACCAAAAAATTTAATTTATTAAATACTTTGGTGGGAACCCGAGCGATGTTCTGCTCGGGTTTGGGTTCCTACTGGAACCAGATGTGATTATCCTTGACCACGACGTAGAGTCGCGCTCTCGGATGGATCTGCCTGACATAGCGTTCGGCGGTTGCGACTGGATTTTCGCCAGTGTAACCGATCATCGCTTCGCCGAAGCCGATCTCACGCGGGTTGTAGGTACAAGGTGCGGTGTAGATGATCTCGATCATGACTCCTCCTGCTCGTCCCGCTCGTCGTCGAGATAATCCTCGTCAACAAACTTCGGATGGAAAGTGTGAACGTATTCCCACTCGCTTGAGTCGTCCTTGCGACGCTCGAGTGTGTATGACTCTTCGATCCGAGGATCATCGAACTCATAGATGTTGGGAATGTAATGCTTGATCGAGAAGATCAGCACTTCGCTCGACGTGTCGTCTGGGACGTTCCACTCTTTCGTGACTTTCCGAGACACATCTTGCACGACGTTCTGAAGGCTTCCTGGTCCGTCTTCGTATTCCACGCGATCAACGTAAGTGTTCCTGACAAGTCTGCAACGCATAGTCTTCTCCTTGAAATGGTGTGAACCAATTTAAGGAGCTCATCCGCTTTTTTAAGGGCAAAGGATGAGGCGACCTATCACAACCCTGATAGCCCAACAGGTTGTAACTTTCTATCCACCATTATACACCCTTTAGGTCTACTTGTCAAGCCAAAAGCGAGAAAAATATGGCTTACCAAATGAGCCGTTTGGTATATAATAAATAGATGTCAGATGAAACAGCTCCAAATATAGATGCTTCCACTACTTCTCCAATCGAACCACAACCCCAAACGGCTCAAGTACCACCAAGTGAGCCGTTGGTTTCTGAACCTATCTTGGAACCCGAATCGGTGGAAACCGATTCTACTCCCATATCTTCTCAACAGACGGAGCCTGTGATTGTACCCAAACCAAATCTCGCAAGAGACTTACTGAACAAAGCACGCTTTGCAATCCAAACTCGAAAGAGAGTAAAACTTGATCGCATCATGACTTTGTTCGCGAAGCGAACAAATATAACAAACGATGAAGTAGAAAAGTTTTTGCATGTGTCAGATGCAACCGCAACACGGTATCTAGAAATCCTAGAAAAAGAAAATAAAATAAAGCAAAGTGCTAAAACTGGAAAAGGAGTTTCGTATACAAAAATATAATTCTGAATTCTGTGGGAGCAAAGTGTGTGTGCGAACTGGGAGGGTGGGTCAAACACACAGAATGTAGCCTCGGGCATTTCCGCTAGGGCGTCCGGTATCTGACGAGCGCCGTCGTTTTCAAGGTCGTATCCAGTAATAGCGGAAGCGACACCACAAACTCTGAAATGAAAACGAGAAGAGGGGTTGTGCTAGGGCGGACTCCGTAGGCACAAACAATAAGTAACAGAATAATAAGTAACCACAAAACAAAAGAAAGTACCGTAAACTCTCCACCATCTCTGCGAGGAGGAGACCGACGCTGGGGAGAGGATTCCTTCCTCTCCCCAAATAGCTGTTCTGCTCTGAGCGAAGCGAAGATAGCAGAACTCCTAGCAATCTAGGCGCTCGTAGCCCTAGCGGAAATGCCCGAGGCGGATGCCGAGGGTTGCACCCAGGGACTGCCACTAGCGAGAAATAAGCACGAGACAAACGGCTCACATACCACGATATGAGCCGTTATGATAAAATCTAGGAAGTACACGAAACGTCCGTCACCGAGTGAATTCCGTCAGTTTCTCCTCCTTGGAGAAACCCGCCCGAGACCGCCACCGACATACCAAATCAAAAAGGAAGTCGCGCCAAAAAACCTAGAATGAATACGGTGGCGAGGCGAGGGC
>ORMF012543732.1_pt1 | contig 20518 bp, 26 predicted proteins | sample 1779871 | NCBI WGS metagenome assembly ORMF01 (sample SAMEA104232316, study PRJEB22302) | groundwater metagenome | biome: forest; feature: aquifer; material: groundwater | place: USA | collected 2011-08-07 | depth 5.4 m | reverse complement strand
GAATCGGCAAGGCAAAAAACCGGCTGGATACATATCAAGCAAAAACAATGAAAACCCTAAACAAAAACGCGATCGTTTACGCGCAGTGACCGCTGGTCCGGCCCAGCGCCGCCCTCCGGGCGACGCTCCGGTCCGGACCAGCAAGGAACTAACAAGGGGGGGCCAAATCAAACCATCGAAGTGGGCCAAATCAAGTTGACAAACCCACCCTGAAGGCATTCAGAGTCTAAGGTCACAGAAAGCCAAAGCACAGGCTGACAGAAGACAGGCAAGAGTAGATCTAGATCGGCAGTTTAAGAGGATTGAAAACGACCAGCGAAACGTGGCCTGGAAGCTCGTTGAATCTCAGCTTAGAGAAGGACTGTTGAGCGCCGGCACCGCTCTAAAAGTCGGCACAGGCATGGTCGCAAAGCAGATGGCCGACACGGTCGCTCGAGTTGGTGAGGGAGCACTAGACATTGCCCAGGTGCGTGGTGCTCAAGCGTTAGGTAAAACAATTCCTCGAACTACTACTGTACCGGGGTTCCGAGAACTCTTTCATACCATCAAATATGCCAAAGATGAAGGCTTGCCAGGTCTGAAGAACATTCTCAAGGGTCAAGACTCTACGATCATGCCGGGGCACTCAGGGCCAACTGGGAACCCCTTTCTTGATTTTGCGCTTACGCCGATTTCCAAAACACTCGGAGCGAAAGAACAAATTCTCCGCACTTTTGCATATGGATCAAAGCAATACGATGTGGCCCGAACATTGGCAGAGAATGATCGCCTTGACGGGTTGGTTTCACGTGAGGAAGTTCCGCAACGCGCTCAGGATTATCTGGACGGGAAGTCGGGGATCGAAGGTGCGAGAAACAAAAAGCTAGCAGATTCTTTTGGGATCCAGGCGGCGAACTATGAAACCCGGTCCAAGCAGATAATTAAGACTCGTGAGCCGTTCCGCTCCGAAGAGTTACAGACTAGCCCGACAGAGCTAATCAATTCGCTGTCGAGACAGTATGCTGACAAACAGGTGTACGCAGGACCGTCCAGAGTCCAGGAATTCGTTAAGCGAGCATTTGGAGGCAGCGAGGCCGGTAAACTGACTGAGGCCACGCTAGTTCCCTTTGTCAAACGCCCATCGAATTCAATTATCGATCTTCTCTACACCTACACAGGAGTAAGAGCACCATCGGAAGCGTTTCAAGCCGCCTTCCGTAAGAGTCTAGGGCCAGCAGAAAGGGCGAGTCTCAATCAAGCGTTGGTTCGGGGTGGGGCTGGATATGCAGTCATGGCTTTAGGCGCGATACTGAACAAAGCAGGAGTGATGACGTCTGGTGACGACGGCAAAAGCAGGAATGTTAAGCAAGCCGCAGGCTATCAGCCGGGCGCTATCCACATTGGTGGTCGGTATTATAAGGTTGGAAACATACCGTTTATAGGTTGGCTTCTGACTGCCGGCGCGACAGCGCGAGAGAAAGGACTGAAGGCCGTTCCCGGCGCCGTGGGAAACGCAATTCTTGATCATCCATTGATTCGCCTGGCTGAGTCAGCAGGGAATGCAATAGACGTAGTCAAAGGACGTAAGAGTATTGGTAAGGTTGCAGAACAGTCGGCTGGCTCAACGGCCGCCAGGTTTGTTCCTACCATCCCCCGTGTCGTTGCGGAAAGTACAGACACAAAACAACGCGACATTGAGGGCCTAACCGGGCCGACAAGAGAAAGGCTTCCTTACTTTAGAAACCAACTTCCAGTGAAAAAGGACGTCTTTCAGAACGAGATGAATAAGCCCCGACTCTCTGCGTTCGATCCGTATAAATCAACCGCAGACAGATCAACTCCGGGAACGAAAGAAATGATCAAACTAGGGCTGGATATTAACAACCTGAAGGAAGAAACTAAGCGCAACGGGGTCACTTTCAGACTTCCTCAGAGTGCTATCAATAAAGCCAATCCTGCTGCGCTGAAAGCCATTGATCGTTATGTTCAGAGTCCGCGATATAAGAGCTTATCAGACGAACAGAAACGGGATGAGATAAAGAAGACTATCCACGAATCAAGAGCACCTTTTGAGCAGATGAGAAGGCCGGCAATAAGCCTCCGGCCACGTTAGGCTCGGTTACTTATTTCGTTGTGATTCCTGCAGCTTTGGCAGATTTCTTCCAGGCATCTTGCAGCCCATTCGCCACGTCTTCTGCGCGTAGTTTGATGCTGTCACGGTGGGGACCAAAGACAAATCTGACACCATAATCTTCGTTCCAAAGTGATTGACCAGTAATGGATTTGAGATAAACAGAAACTCTCGCCCTCGTCGTTCCTTGAGCGAGTTGTGTTGCGAGAGCACCTTTCAGGATGGCATCGGCATCATCTGGTTTTTCAACAATTGTGAATCCTTTCTCGGAAAGTTTTTCGCCTAACAAAAGGCGGAATCTTTCCGCATCATCAGATTTTCCCATTTCATCAATGAATATTTTCCGAACCTCGTAGAGATTTTTGCCGCCGGACCTTTCCGGGGGTTTGTTGGGCGAAATTGTCGGTGCGTCGTTCATCACGCTAGCCGGTGCCTGTACCATTGCTAAAATGACCGCTTCAGGAACGCCGCTATCTTTGAGTTGCCCCAACACGGCGGGAGAAGTGTCAAAGTTAGATCGTGAGTTTTTTATTTTTGCGACGATCACCTCCGAGGAGAGCCCAGTCTTAACAAGCTCAATGACGTCCTTGTTTGTCAACGAGGGGCCGTTAGGTTGCGCTTGCGCAAGTCCGGCGCTGCTAGACGCAGTGAGAAGCACCAGGAATACGATCACGCAGTATGCTTTCTTCATTACACTCCTTTCGCTAAGGCGAAGCCGACCACCTCAGAGTTGCCTAAACTACGATTGCTTTAAGCTCTCACGGCTTTCGGTTTCTTAGCAGCCTTCTTTGGCCGACCCGGTTTCCGGTTCTTCACTAGCTTGAGGTCTTTTTCTTCAATGAAGTAGTCGCGAGCCAGTTTTTGAGCGGGTATGCGCCCGGCCTTGATAAGCGCCCGAACGCGGTTAGCTGTGATGCCCAATCTCCGACCAGCCTCAGCGGTTCCGATCATGCCTTGATTATCACCAAAACGAAACTATTCCGCAAGCCCCTAGTTAACTTGACAACAACTATTCAGCACCGTTATAGTTTATACGTAAACAAGTAAAAGGGCTGGTAACCCGCAAAGATTGACCAGCCCCGAATCAACCCCAGTCCCGTAAAGAAGAGGAGTCAATATGCTTAACACTAACACCGGACCAACTCTCCCCACAAATCCACTCAACGATCAGTTTTCTAACCCTGCGGACGCGTGCAGCCAGCGGCAAGTTGCCGACCTCGCAGTCTGTATCGCAGCCGAAATCGACGGGCCAGCGGATGCCGTTCAATGGCGCGATGCGTTCTGTCACGAATGCGAAACAAACGAATGCCTGAACGGAACTGCAGAGCAGCTAGCAGAGAAGATATTTGCTCTCGGATGGGCCGTTGAGAATTTGAAAATGTTCAATCTGATTTGCCCTCGCTGCTCAAACGCTGAACCAGAAGTTGACGGACTTTGGGCGGCAGCCGAAGACCAATACGAGCGCTGGAAAGATGCGCGGTTTGAGGACTAAGGAGGCCAACATGCAAAACATCACGCGGATAGCTAAGTACGGAAAGAATAGTTTCACCAAAGCGCAGCGCGTAAAGCCTCGCGCATATCGGCGCAAGGGGTTGGCCTATCTCGCCTTCACTATCAAGTCGGCGCGAGTAGATGGCCCGCGCTACATCGTGAGGATCGCGAGTGAGAGCCGCCGCATTCTTGCTGAATGCGTCAACGCGGCCACTAACGAGCCTTGTCAGGGTTTTCAGTATCAGGGCCACTGCTATCACCTTGGCCGGGCACTGATACTCATGGGTAAGCAATAACGGAAGTCTAAACCGTTGTTCTCCATCGGAGGACACTCGAACCAGACTTGTCGGTACGTACCGACAAATCTACATGTTAAGGAGACACGACAAATGAACAAGAAATCAACCACAACTAAAAGGCGCGCAGGCGCTAGCAAGTCCCGCAAGAGACCAGCCAGACCACCGGCCATGTCGATAAAGGAAGAGGTTAGTAGCGTCCTAAACGCCGTAGAGGAAATCAGGTCAGGCTTTATCCGCGAAGCCATATTATCCGCGCTCGCTCATGAATGCGGTCGCGTCGGCCTTGCGGGTCCCACCTTCGGCGACCACGAAGCCTTTGGCGAAGCGCCGGGAGAGACTCTAACCAACCTGTTTACGCGAATACGCGGCGAGCAAGTGAACGATGTTGTGAGTAAGGCCAATCAAATTGAGCACCTGCTCACCGATCCCGCGACAAAAGAAGCAACTCGCAAGGTGCTTCAAGGTTGTCTGTTGGAAATCAGCAAGGAATTGGAAATGGGAGTTGCTGATCCGGCGCTAGCGCGAGATTTCTATCTCGCGGCCACTAAAAAGTACGGACAATTCGCCACTAACGATCTATTCATTAACCGACCGCTCAAAGAAATTGACGAGACTCTCACTGGAGCATCCGAGAAACGGATCGCGCAGATACTCAAGCGCCACAAGATAGTCGCGGAATCTCCGGAAACCGCAAAGCCGCAGCTCGCATACGACAAACTGCGAGAGGCGGTCGCGATCATCACCGCAGATGATACCAGCGATGAGCGCGCACGTGCCTTGCTGGTTCTTATCAACGAACTCAGACGCCATCGGAGCGATCGGATCTATGTTGAAGACACAGCCTCGACGGTTGCGCTCGAAGTGTTCAAAGAAACAAAGACGTTCGAGAGTGCCGCCTTTTCCTTCGCTGAAAGGGCATCTGTCTAATCGAAGCGCCCAAACGATAACGGGGCTGGCGCGCCCGTTGAAAAGTACGCCAGCCCCACCGCAATAAACCTATCCACCAAAGGAGAACAAGTCATGCAAAAGAAGAGTAGCAAGAAAAAGACGGCAAAAAACGAAATCTGGGACTTGGCTGCAGAGCAAAAAAGGTGTGAGCAACAGGCCGATGCTCTGATGGCGTACTTCAAAGCTTCTTGCCCGGATTTTATTACCGACGCGCTCGTTGATGCAATTAGCCGCGCCGGGAAAAAGGTGGACTTTCCGACCCCTACATACCTGCCAGAAGAAAGCCCGCGAGAAAGACGAAAGCTGCTCGCAGACCTCTTTTCGCAAACTCGAATGCTGCGTCGACCTAATGATCGGGAGCGGATCGCCCTCGCTATCGAGGAAATCCTCAACAATGACTTGACGCCCGAACGGCTCCACAGAGATGTAGGGAACTTTTACTGTGACATCTCGAACAAGCTCAATGTTGATACAGCAGAGAGAATTAGCGAGGCGCTCGCGTTTGGTGAATGCGGTTTCGTTGCGTGTCCGGGCACAACCGATGGGAGCGTTTGCCCAGGCCCAGATTCGCCACAACACAATGCCGAAGCGTCAGTGGCGGCGAACTAACCAGCGCCGAGGGGGGTTGATTAAAAGGCGGTTCCCTTTGGTTACCGCCTTTTAGCCCCGCCCGGACGTGATCGGAGGTGCGCAACAATGAAACAAGTTGAACGTGGACTCCACGGCGAAAAACACCGGCGCATAGAATCGGCCGCTCTGTTGAAATTGTTCAAGAAAAGATACGGTCGAGATGCCGCATCGGTGTCCGACCTGGACGAGTTTTTCAGAAGTGTCGACTCTGAAGCGCGAGTCGATCCCTATGTCACGCTAACCCCAGACGAGATCAACGAATGCTTAAACACTCATAGCTCTAAATGGTCGTTTGGCGCATTCAGGCTCCCACCGAAGAAGGGCGGGCGGCCCGATGCTTTATAACGCAAGAAGTGGTACTGGACCGACGAGTGATCGAATCCGCTAGGGCAGTCTCACCCTGCCCCTGTCCCGTTTTAAAGGTTTGCAGATTTCTGCGAACCTTTGCGTGCTCATAGTGGTTCAACGGGGGATGTGATCTCAAGTAGTTTAACCTTCCCAGTTGCATCTCTTTCTACAACGCCAGTCACGCGAACGCGTTTATTCAGCCATTCTTTTGCTTCTTCGTCGCCTGCATCCAAGTAACTGCAACGCGCATCGTTTATTTCCATGTTTTCAATGTGACGAAGATCAAAACGGTGGGTGTCCAAATCCATCTCGCGCACATCCCCAACGATGCTGACTGGCTGTTCTTTAAAGGCTGACGCGCTCGAGCTAACTGGATGTTGTAGCCTCTTGTGAACTGCCTCTCTTATCTCCGGAGTCAGCGGACGATTCAAATCTAGACTCTCGATATCCTTGCCGGATATTCGGACGCTATCGATTCCAGATCGGATGGTAGGAGCAAATTCTTTTATAGCCAAAAGAGCTGTATCCCGCACCTTTGCATCAGCAACGATCTCCGATAATTCGTCAAAAGATCGTCCTTCCGTCACATGTTGAGTAACAAGTCCTATAGTTCTGATGGCCTCTTTAGCCGCCCGATAGTAGTCTGCGGCAAAGAGCGACTCCTGGCCTTGTTTTTCACTGAGTTCGTTGGATGAAGGCAACGTAAATCCCAAGATCAAACTACCTTTAGCGAACGCAGAAAGACCTAAATCCATCTCGTCTGGGGTGCTTTTCATTTCGGCGATGTGGGCCACGGCTTTTGCTACTTTCGTGACTTGCAGTCGCACTTTGGTAAACACTCCGGCGATAACCGATATACGAGGATTTTCACGGCTAATTGCAGGACCTTCCAACCTAATTAGGAGATCCGATTCTTCAATGGCTTTAGCAAGTGGATAGTCTTCCACATACATACTTTTTAGGGTCTCTACGTAAGGTGCACAGACGGCGTCAATCATCTCATCACTGCCGCCCTCTTTCTTTAACCCGGATTGGAGCAAAGCGATCTGGGCATAGAGGATGTTAGCCTTGTAGTCTAAGACGTCACTCCACTTGCCGAATTGTTTGTTGCTGCTGCTCATGATTGCAGGGGTACTCTTAATATACCCTTCTTAGACCCGAGAGGTAAGCCACGCCTGGTGGCGTCTTCTGGCCTCAAATACTGGAAAAAGAGCCTAAGATCATTTACTCCACCAAGCGGCATCTGAACCAAGGCGAACCATAAATCAACGAGGTATTGCGTCTTAATAGCGCCTTGGTCAAACAAATGAGGGTGGACGCTCAATACGCGGAAGAGGGCTGCGATGTTCACTAACTCCAAAACCACGTCAACATCCTTTGGTAGATCATTGTTTGTAACGAAGCCTCCGTCGACATAGGCCGTGTCCAATTCCGTAATCGGTCTTATCACATCAAAAAAACTCGCACAGCCATGCCATACTGTTTGGCGGTGGTCATTGAACACAAACACCGGCGGGATCTCGTCCAGTTGGCAATCGTGGACGCCCAAAGGGAGAAGTCCGTCAGCTGTAAATGGAGGGATCGGCAGAGGGCGTCTCCTGTGTGGTCAGGTCTTAGGGGGCTCGCGTTGTGCCCTGCGATCATAAGCCCTCCTAGCAAACGTAACGCCACTGGCTTATAGCATGCGCTACCTGGCAACACAAGGAGTCCGAACCTCTCAGTAAATACCTAGCCATGGTAAAATTGCGGTAGTTAGAACACGGAGGGTTGAGACATGCCGCGCACTTGCACCGTCTGTTCACACGCGAACCGAAACGAAATCGAAACAGCCCTGAGTAACGGAACGGCGTTGCGAGACATAGCGGCACGGCACGCGGTCACGTCTTCGAGTCTCTTCAGGCATAAGAACCACTCGAAGGCCACCCCTCTAGAATTAGTTTCACCAGACGATCAAAACGGAACCAGGCAGGCTGAACACCTCACCGGAAAGCGGGCGGTCTTTGTCACTTGCTACGTGGGCGAAGCCCGAGGCAACGGCACCCAGGCGGCGAGGCTTGCAGGCTATGAGGGTGACGACAACACTCTTGCTGTGACAGCTTCCCAACTACTTAGAAATCATAAGGTGATGGATGCAATTGCGTTGCGCTTAAAGCCTCTTCAAATTACCGCTGATGAAGTGGTTAGGGAAATATCAGAAATCGCAAAGGCACCGTGGGGTGAGTTCATAACGGTCAAGACAAAGAAGAACGGCGAGGTCGATGTACGGATGCAGCTATCCGATAAACTCAAGGCTCTGGAGCTTGCTGGAAAGTACCGGGGTATCTTGGCGGACGTGATTGTGCGAGATCGGCTAATAGTTTTTGCCCGCGACGTTTACTACCGAATCACTGACCAGCTACAGCTTCCAGACGAGCAGGCGCGAGAGTTTTTGCTGCCGATACTTCAGCTTGAGCCGGACCAATTAGAGAGGGTGAGTTGATAACTATGAAGACAAGAGAAGAGTTGGCAGAATATATTAGGAACAGGATAGAAGCCCAAGACAGGCGCGACCGTGAAAAAATGCAGGCAGAGATTAAACGCAGGATTTTATCTGCCGGAGTACTGGACGATGCTCAGGCGTGCGCAAAAATCGTGAACGATGTAACCGAATCTTGGCCGGTTAATCCACTGCTCAAGGAATACAGAAGACGAATAGCTAAAAGTTGACCATAAATTCCGGCCTTGCTTGCCTCGCGTCTGGCTGACCTGGACGAGCGCCACCCTGAGCGCGCAGACTAACGTCACTTTCGAGGCTCCCTTATGAGAATACGCACCCTTTCCCTTTCCGTGTGGCTTTTGCTTTTGCTTGGTTTAACCGCCAATGCTCAAACGAACCCAAAGCGTGACAACCTGCGCGGCTTTCAGTTTACCGAAGTGATTATCAAAGTCGCGCGATCACGATCCGCCGGGGCGGAGGTTGGTCTTAGCGAGCGCCAATTGCAGGTCGATGTAGAGTTACGATTACGAAAAGCCGGACTTCACGTTAAGGATGTGAATGATCCGATTACGATTGAGGATTTGCGGGCCTATGAAATAACCCCTAGCCTTGATGTGCTCGTCACCATCGTAGGCAGCGATGATCTTAAAGGGGTCTTTGCTGCGGATGTGAATGTACGATTGAAACGCATGGGGAAGTTCGGCAAGGATTACTCTCAGGCTATCTTCGCGGCAGTCTGGACAGACGGCATAACCAGCATACTCGGAAAGGACATGGTTGAACCGGGAATACGCCGACAAATAGCTGACCTTATCGATCGGTTCATTAACGACTACCTCGCGGCCAATCCAAAAGCCGTAGGTTAGTCAACTATGCGGCGCCAGAACCCTCAAAATAGGCGTGTTTCACCGATAGCACGGTTTAACACTTTCCCTACATACCGGCTATTATCAGACGCGATTATCCTTGTAAACTGTTGATTCTATTGGCTCGTGATTGCGGCCGGCGTTTCATCAGTAGGATTCCACAAGATGTAGCGTTCGGAGTGTCCTCTTAGCCAGTCGATGTCTGATTGGTTTAACGCGAAAGGTCCTTTGAATGAGGAGTAAGGGGACGCTTCGAGGCATGATAAAATAAGCAATTCACTTTCCGGCCTTGCTTGCTTGCGTCTGGCCGACGTGAGGACAAGCGCCACCCTGAGCGCGCAGGGCCGGATTACTTATCAGGGAGAGAACTACAGAACTCGGGCCAGCAGGGGGGCTCAATGAAGCAGAGTAAGAAAGCACGTCGCGGCGCCGCACCGACACCCGCCACAGACCGCGAGATCACGGTCACGTATACGCCGGAAGTTGTAAAAGTTGGACCTAACCTTGTCGTTAGGATGGTGATTACCACGTCCGATTCTACCGAGCTTTACGGCGTTCAGAAAGAGATTCCACTAGGGCTGCTGGCCGGGCACATCGGAAGTCAAGCAGACCTCGACGCGAAGCTGGCCATGATGATGAGGGACTATCACGAGACGTTGGGCGAGGCGTTGAGATACGAAGCTGGGGCGCATCTGCTCGACACGGTAATCATGTTTCTACTCAATCATCGAATCCTGCCGGTAGCGAAGAAACCAGTCATTGACGAACTATTACTAATCCGATCTGATCAGGCAGCGAAGCGTCTTGAGCGATTGATAGGCGCGACCCCGGGGCAAACCGGGCGGCCGCGTGACCCTGAGAAGTACCCGAGCGCCATCGCTGGACAAGTGTTAGGGGCAATCTGGAAAATCCGCGAGAAGAACAAAGCCGCTATCTGTTCGCTGTCAAAGGTCGCAGAAAAGCTCAGAATCCCAAAGGCCACATTGCAAAAGCGACTTGAGCGCAACGGCCTCAGCCTGAAAACCTTGCAACGGTACGCAGACCGCACGCCCGCGCCTAAGCCGCCAGAATCGTATACATAAGTCACCCCGCGAAATGTCGTCGTTATTTACCGGGAACCTATGGAACCCGACTTAATAGCGTGGTATAGTCGTCTCGTTCGGGTGGTGGTTCTTGAGCGCTCCCGGTTTCAATAACCCGAACGGTGACGAATAAATTTCTCGACGATTCAGCCGGGAGCTGAACTTTAAGAACCCATCCGCGTTCCCCAACGTCACCGGGGGCCGGGCGGGTTCTTAACTTTTGATAGATACAACAGTCCCCGGAAAATCCGAGAACTGCTGGTTGCTCTGAAATAAGTCGCCGCGTTGGTAGCGCGGTTTTCAAGGAGGGTCGGTAACGTGCAAATACTACAGGTTTTCCCTTCCGATGGCAAATCTAGCCTTCGGCTCATAATCCATGAAGGCCTGCCCGCTCCAAAAGCGCCCGCGAACCTTCCAATTCTCTCGACCGACTATATAGCCCGACAATTCCGATTGCTTGACGATTGGCCCACATTTGAACGGCTAGCTGGCTACGATGCCGCAACGATCTCGATGCTCGGATACAGGACGACTCGCCGGGGTGTCGTTGGTAAAAAGATCGAAGCGCGGCGAGGTTCGGCCATTGTTCCCGTGCGTGACCCGTCTGGCCGCGTCGTCGCCTTACAGGACGGCGAAGGAAACTGGCTCACTCGTCCGAGGGTTCATTGCGTGAACATGGTTCGTCGTTTTTGGACTGGCGAGATCGAGATTTTTGAGAACGTAATTCAGGCTGACGTAAACGCATTGACGCGCAACATTTCTGCGCTTGTTTTGGGTGGTCTTGAACTTCGCCAGTTAAGCCAAAATCTCCTTGGCCCCAAACCGGCTATCGTCTTTGCGTTGGAGGTTGCGGCATGACCCGACACTTCCAGACTGTGCGCCGCTTTTATCTTCCGCGAGGCAACACGAGGCCGCGTAACCATTGCCACCGTCGGCACCGATGGGGAAAAAGAAGGGCGATGGCGTGATCGAGCCTTACCTCATCCGGTCGAGGTTGTTTCTGGCGCTCGGCGTGCCAGCTTCACTCTGTGCGATTCTCCACGCGTGGGCGATCGTTGCAAATCGCAAATTCTGCCACGCCCTTATGGGCGCTCTACTCTGTCTCGACGGCACAGAGAAAGCAGTAAGAATCGCAGTTGGACGCAAACTCGACGCGCTCGCGCTTTTTCTTAAATCCTCTGGCTATTTGTTCGGCACAATCAAACGCGGTGCAGAAACGGACGAGGGAATCACACTTTATGGGTCTTTCATTCCTAACCTGGCCGTTTCTTGGATTCAGGAACAACTCGCCAACGACCCCGACATCTCCAACCCGATTGTTGCTATTGACCGGTACGTTCTCGAAGCCATCGCCCGTTTCATACCCGTGAGTCAGGAATCAGAAAAAGAGAAAAAAAAGAAGAAGGAGCGAAAGAGAAGAGAGGGGGCCTACGACAGTAATACATTGGGCCTCACTTCTGAGGCATTGGTTTCTCAGCCTGTTTGTAACTTCGTTGATGCCCTGCGGCTGGCTCGTATGGGCTTTTTTGTCTTCCCTGTGCATTCAATTGTTGCGGGTATTTGTTCTTGTCGTTGGGGGCGTCATTGTAGAAAACCGGGAAAACACCCTTGCATTGCCAGTTGGCGCCAAGTTGCCACCCGCTACGAGCCTTCAATAGTCCGACTGTGGGGCCAGTTCCCTTACGCGAATGTAGGGGTTGCTTGCGGAACAAGATTACTGACTGGCGGGTTCCTCATAGTCATTGATTGCGACTTGCGGCATTTCGGCCACGGTTCGATCTCGCATTTGGAAAGAAACGAGCTATGCCCTCTGCCGCCCACTTTTGAGCAGAGCGCAGGGGGCGGGCCGCACAGGTTTTATTACTATCCGAGAGCTTTCCATTCCAGCCCCGGTGCGTTAGGGCTGGGAATCGACATACAGGGCCTCGGAAAGTACGTCGTAGGAGCCGGGATCAATGCTCGCGGCACACGATACGCCGTCACGGTAGACCTTCCTATCGCCCGACTGCCTGATGAGTGGGCTAATCGTATTGACGCGGTTCGCAATAAGACTCTGCCGATGATCACCGAAGGCGGGCGCACGACTGCGTTGATGAGCTGGGCGGGCGGAATTATCGGAAGCGGGACGAGCCGCGATCTCGCTGTGATTACCTTGAGAGATTGCCGCGATAAGCGAATAGAAAACGGCGCATGCGACTTTCCCGATGAGAGACTCGACGAAATGATTGACTACTGCGTCAAGCAGGAGCAGTCAAAGGCGAGGAGGGTGGCGGCGGCATGAAGCCACTCATTGCAGACTGCGATCTAGGGCATTGCGCCGGTTGCGGCGTCGGCATCGACGCGGGCGAGTGGTACATGCCGCGCGCCGAGGGCGCGACTCACGTCAACTGCACACCCATGCCACGCACCACGCCACAGCCCGCGCCGGAAGTGTCCATGCTTTTATTCGCGGACCTGGAGCGAGAACTGATTGAGAGCGCAAAGGAGGCTGTGGACACAACGCGTATCAGGTTTGATGGCGCATCGGCGCGGTCAATTGACGTGGCGCGACTTGCCGGCCAATTGGAGAAGGTTTTCAGGTTAATGCGAGACGGGAAGTTTAGAACTTTGTCCGCAATTGCGGAAAGTGTCGGCTGTCTTGAAACCTCCGCGAGCGCGAGGTTGCGCGATTTTCGGAAGGCCCGAAACGGAGGCCACGATGTTGCCGTGCGCTACATCGGCAACGGCGTTAATGAGTATCGGCTGATCCTGCGAAGCAAGGGGGACGTTGAGGATGGGCAACGAGCGGCCTAATCCAAAACTGGCAGGGCAGATTTTGCGAGGCTATGAGGCGCTGACCTCTGGGCAGTGGTTAACCCTGCCGGAGTTGAGCCAGCGCACGGGCGATTCTCAGTCAAGTGCCTCGGCTCAGATCCGACACCTGAGAAAGCCAGCGAATGGCGGTTATAGAGTTTTGAAGCGCAGGCGCGGACGCGACGAGTCGGGATTGTTTGAATATAGATTGCAAAAATGAGTGATGTTGCCCAGATAAATGGATCGTTGATTAAAACCAGCAAGCGCCTTGCTATCGCCTCAAATAAGTACACGAAAGCTTGCCAGGACGCGGCAGAGAGAAGAACCGAATATGACGTTCAATGGGCACAAGAGCTACTGAGAGCGTCGGGGGATACGGTGGGCGAGCGACAGGCCAACACGACGATTGTTTGCAGAGAATCAATGAGAGAAGCACGGATAGCAGAAGCAATGAGAGATGCCCTTAAAGAACGACTGAGAGCTTTGCAAGCGATTCTAAATGCGACCCAAACGCGAGCGAGTTTCTTGAAAGAGGAGATGAGGCTTACTGGCAAGGACTACTAGCGTCCAAATGTCTCCAATTGGAGACAAACCAAATGATGCAAATTTGCACCAATGAATAGAGATCAATTAGCCAGGCAATTCAATGTCAGCAAGCGAGGGATCGCCAACGCGGTCTTTGTCTTGAACAATGGGACGCCGGAGATTATCGCCCAAGTTGAAGCGGGTAAGATCAATCTTCAAGAAGCAATGCGAATGCTTGGAAAAACCACGCAGCGAGAGCGAAACCGCCGCCGCGTTCGGCAAACTCTCGAGCTATGTGAGGCGGTACTTAACGGCGAGCAACACGAGGCGGAGATACTCGCCGCCCAAATAATCTTGAGAGTGGCCCACACGCGGGCCGCAAAAGGAGACTGTGATGCACCGACAAATAATGGCGATGGTTGAGGAGTCAACCCAAGAAGTTAACGAAAGAACATTTGATGAGCGGATCGCGGAGGGGGAGAAAGCTATAGAAGCCTGTCGCCAAGTTGGAGCGAAGGGCTTTCGGGCGACGTTGAGGGACGCGAAAGGCCAGGGCGTTCAAAGCGCGGAGTTTCCGTTAGACGAGGAACGGACGCCCGCCCAAAGAGAGCGTTGGGCTGTCAAGGAAGAAGGCGAGCAGCGACGACAAGTCCGCCTTCCTGACGGACCACGATTTGCAATTCCTGGACTAAAAGCGGCGCTTCCTGCATTGCTGGCTAGGGCTGACTCCGAACGACTAAACCTCTTAGTTGAGGCGCTCGGAGCATATATATTCGTTTTCGAGTGTTCGGGCTCTCCGTTTGTTCCTCAAAGCTCCTTTGCGAGGATGCTGCCGCACAGTTTTCTAGTCGCCGAAATCTCGCACGACGAAAAGGAAGTTCTAGTCTGCTTGTCCATCGGTGAACATTTAGAGGCCGGCAGAATGCGAGTAGTGCGGCCAGTAGACACAGACGAGGCGAATAAAACGGCGCATCAGATCAGCGCCCATTTAGAAGTTAATGTCTCGCGTCAGTTCTTCTTGCCTGGCAGCCTGCGATTTATTGAAGGAGATTCTTTTGAGGTCGTAGCCCGGCCCTCAAGGATCGTGCAAGTAGACCGTCAGAAACTTATTGCCAGCGGCGCACTACCCTTTGATCTCACAATCGACGCGCCAGCGATGCGAGCAGCGCGCGGTGAAAGAACGCAATACGCGCTTGCGCACGATTTGCCGACGCCAAAGATTTAACAGAGCAGTTTTATGAGCATAGAAGAACAGTTTACCGAGATAGTGCGGGTGGTCGTTCGCGAAGAATTAGCGGCGTCAGGGAACGGCGACGATCAGCTTTTATCCGCCGATGAAGTAGCGGCGCTTCTCGGGTATCCGAACAAGCATTCTGTTTACGCCTTGAAGCGCAAAGGACAGTTGAAATCTGTAGCGCTTGGCGATAAGACTTTGAGATTCAGGCGCGGCACTGTTCATGCCTTTATTCAGGAACGCGAAAGCTAGGTAGTGCCCTATTAGTGTGTTGCTGACTTATGAGATATTTTACGTTGCCCGGTTTGAGAAACACGCTCCCCGCTCCGCAACGAGTTGTGTTCTGCGGCGATCATTGGCCGTCAATATTTAGTTCATGGACTACGGACGTTAGATACGCCAAGAACCTCACGGCTTCTATTCCGCTGAGTGTGATTCTCTGGACATGATCTTTGCGGCCAGAAACAAAGTCTATGATGAGGTTTTCACCATCGCGTCTAATGACGGTCACGTTGTCCATGTTAATTATGGTGTCCCCGATCTTAACAAGTGAGTTTTCCATCTCCAATTTAGCCTTTCGCGTTTACGTTCAGTTCGGCAAAGCCTTATCAACGTCAGAATTGACGGGCGCGGCGATTATAGGGCGGTTGCTGCCGTCAGTAAATCTTTCACCGTCCAAACATGCTCGACTATCCCAGCGGCCATCGCTGCGTCAAGAGTTCGGAGTAAGATTCTGATTTTCAGCAACACACTAATAGGGCACTACCGAAAGCTAGAAAGATTTATCACACGGATTTGTTGCCAGCAGATAAGCGGAGGCCGTACAGTCCGCGCCGGAGGCGACAACGACATGGCACAAACAGGAATCCAAAAACGAAATGGGCGATATAGAGCGCGCTACTTCGCAGGCTTCGATTCAAATGGACGGCGGCGCTATCCGTCGCGGACGTTTGACAGGTTGGCCGACGCAATCAAGTGGCGAGCGGGCCAGGTCAACGCGAAAGGATCGGGCCGGCACTTCGAGATTCATAACCTAACCGTCAGCGCGTACGTCGATCAATGGCTGGCTTCTAAAAAGCAATCGCTCCGCGAAAATAGTTTGTACATGTACACCCAAACTCTCGACACTTATGTAAAGCCATTGATCGGACATCTGAAGCTGTCACGTCTGAGGCCATCGCACATCGAGGCAATGCAATCGGAGTTGTTAGGTGGCGAACTATCCGCGTCCACCGTGCTGAGTGCGCGAATACTCTTAAACGGTGCGCTAAAGAAAGCGGTTCGTTTAGGCTTGATCCCGACGAATCCAGTCACGTCCACGGATGGACCAAAGCGGCCAAAACCTGTCAGGTATCCTCTCACCGTTGAGGAAGCGTTGCGATTCGCTGAGACGTGTAACGCGTCACGGTTCGGCCTGTTCTTTTTGGTGTCGCTGTCGACCGGACTGAGGCCGGAAGAATGTATCGCGCTACAGTGGCCCGATCTCGAGTTGGGCGAGCGCGGCATTGTGAATGTTAGCCGCGTGATCCACGCGCTACGCGGGGGCGGATGGAGATGGCACGAACCAAAGACAAAGAACGGGGTACGCTCTATTGTCTTCCCCGGCGAGTTGGCCACAAAACTCACAGAGCATCGCAAACGCCAACTTGAACAAAAGTTAAAGGTTGGTCCGAGTTGGCAGAATAATGATCTGGTGTTCTGTACGTCGCTCGGCACCCCAATCCTGACCTGTGCTTTGCACAAGGAGTTCAAGACGGTCGCCAAACGTGCGGGACTTCCCGCGACTGTAAGGATTTACGATTTGAGACATTCTTTCGTCACGCTCTCTCTAGTCGCTGGCGTTGACGCCAAGACAGTGAGCCAGGAGGCGGGACATGCCAGCGTGGCGTTCACGCTTGATCATTACGGTCACGTCTTAAAAGAAATGCACGAGGCCGCGAGCGACAAACGCGAGCAGTTATTGAAGGGGCGCGCATCGAGTCGGTGAGATCGTGCGCGACTTATGCACCCTGAAATGAGAAAAGAGCGGCTTTTATTAGGGGATTTGAGCGGCTAATTAAGATCGAGCATTTAGCTTTCCAGTTCCTCAGTGTTCAGATGATCGAATTTGTTAACAAACGCTGGACGTGGCTCGCGATTGTACCTGAGTGTGCCCGTTGATGCACATTCCGAGTCCTGAATGCGTCAGTTTGTGCCCGATTCGCCGACGGTCAGAATTGAGCCACAGATGAACACAGATTTACGCGGATAGAAAGCTAAACTGACTGTGCTTATCCGTCTATCCGCGCAGATCTGTGGCCGGTTCAGTTCACAACGAGCCGGGGTTCTTACGATACATGTCGGCAAGCGCGGGTTTGTTCCATCGCTGATAAAGCTCAACCAGTCGCCGCTGTGCTAACAACGTCCGCGGATTGCGTACGCCCTGCGACTGGACCAAAGAGGTGTGGCTGGCTACCAAAAGCGTCTCGGCTTCGTCGTAACGCTTTTGGGTGGTCAAGCATTCGCCCAGCGCGCCCCTGGTTAAGGCCGTCATGAAATGTTGGTCGGGAAGGTTTTCCTCACGCAGTTTGACGGCTTCGCGCAGCAGACCCTCGGCCTCAGCGGGCTTTCCAAGTTTGTTCATAACAAGGCCTTTGATCGTAAGGGCCGTTGCAAAGCCGATGTTTCTCGGACTCGAATTTTTGCGGTAATTATCGAGCGCCAAATCAATCTTTTTTTTCGCTGACTGGTAATCTCCATTCAGATAGGCGACCTGCGCCTGAAGGCGAATGTTGTCGTAAATTGCCAAGTAATCCGGCCCGTAAAGTTTGCGATAGATGCCTTCGCCCTCGACGAGATTCGCCTCGGCATCTGCGAGTTCACCATTTTCCATCAGGATAGATCCCATCAGGGTCAGAGCCGGCGGCAACTTCGGGTTGTCATCTATGCCGGCTTGCCGAACCCGGGATACAGTCGCAAGCTGCGACGTTTTTGCCTCCTCGAATCTGCCCTGGTCGAGAAGGAGCAGGGCGAGAATAGTGCGTGTAAAGTCCACTTGGGAATCGAGGGAGAATTGCGTCGCAACATCAAGAGCCTCTCGGACAAGCTGCTCGGCCCGCTCCGAATCACCGCGGGCACGGCAGGCAGCCCCAAAATCCGACAATTTCTCAACATACAGTTGAGGCTCGATCCGGTGTTGCTGAAATTCCGAATGCCAGCTTCCAAATCTCCGTTCGTAGATCTTGTAGGCACTCTCATAGTCGCCTTTTTCCTGATACAGGCGAGCCAGGCTATATTCGACCTTTAGAGTCCGCGTGCTATCCCGACCGAAAAGCGATGACTGCTCGTTGAAAGCACGTGTCAAATTTCTCTCGGCCGCGTCATACATGCCTTGATTGAGATAGGCCGAACCGATCAACTGACGCAATTCGGCGCGAACCTCAGGTTGCGATGAGAGTTCTTCGCCGTCAAGTCGTTCCTCGGCCTCTTTGAGAACGTCAACGATCGTGGCTTGGGAGCCTTTTTTTCCGCTGCCTCCGCTTTCGGGAATCGCAGTCAGCAGCATTTTTTGCAGGAAATCGTTGACCGCTTCGGCTTTGGCGTTTTCTCGCCGGGCATTGCTGTACTGCCGGAGCGCGATCCCTAAGCCCGCAATCAAAGCCACAATCACAAACGCCGTAGCCGAAACAGCGATCTTGTTGCGTTGGTAAAATCTTAAAGCACGATACGAGAGCGTGTTCGGCCGCGCCGTGATCGGCAAGTGGTCCAAGTGGCGTTCGATGTCATGGGCAAACTCAGCCACGGATTGGTAACGTCGCGCCGGATCCTTTTGCAGGGCCTTGAGCGTGATGTTGTCCAGGTCGCCGCGCAGTTGTCGTTGGCGAATTGCCGATTGCGGATTTTCAGATTTGATAGTCCGGCTGGGCAGAGACGGTTCGTCGCCGCTGACAGTCTTGATAATTTCTTCAAGACTCTTGCCTTCAAAGTGAAATGGTTTCTCGTTGGTCAACAGTTCGTACAAGATCACGCCCAGGCTGAAGACGTCCGAAATGGTCGTCACGCTCTTTCCGAGAATCTGCTCGGGTGCAGCGTAGGCCGGAGTGAAGGCGCGAAACGCCGTCTCGGTTCGATCAGCATTCGTCGTTCCACCCGGCGTCGCCGCGGGTTCCGACAACCTCGCCAAACCGAAATCCAGTAGTTTTGGCTCTCCTTCATCAGACACCAGGATGTTCGAGGGTTTAAGATCGCGGTGAATGATCAGATTTTGGTGGGCGAAGGAAACGGCCCGACAAACCTTGAGAAAGAGCTGCAAGCGTTCTTCGATGGTCAGTTGATGATTCTCGGCGAAACCAATGAGTGGGTCTCCGGCAATGAATTCCATGGCCAGGAAAAGTTCGCCCGCGCCGGAAACGCCGCCATCGAGTAGCTTGGCGATGTTCGGGTGATTCAACGAGGCGAGGATTTGCCGTTCGCGGCGAAAGTGTTTTTCCAGTTCAGCATCGGCGAAACTTTGCCGAATGATTTTCAGCGCGACCTGTTGTTGAAATTCGCCGTCGGCGCGTTCGGCCAGGAAGACCGCTCCCATGCCGCCACGGCCGATTTCCCGCAAGATGCGGTACGGACCGAAACGCTTGCCCTGATACTTGTGACCGTCTGTCTGCAGTTGCGCTGCGAGGTCGATGGTGTGTTGCTCAAGCAGGTTCTTCGGTTCCTCATGGGCCGCCAGCAGCGATTCGACTTCGCGGCGCAGCGCCTCGTCAGGGCCGCACGCCTCCGCGAGAAAGTGCGCGCGCATAACGACCGGCTGTTCAAGCGCCGCCGTAAAAACTTCCTTAACCTTTTCCCATTCCTGCTGCTGCATTTGAGTCGGAATTACCCCGGCAAATAAGCCACAGATGAACGCAGATAAATACAGATCAGAGGGAATCTTCCCACAGAAGAGGTCGCAGAGATTTCAAATAAGACACCACCGACCGCAGATGCCGACTATTTTCTAATCCGCGTTTATCCGCGTTCATCTGTGGCCTATTTCTTACCTAGTTCGCGTTGAAACCACGCCTTCGCGATCGTCCATTCACGTTTGACGGTCGTGGCCGAGATCTTCAAGACATGCTCCACCTCGTCGATGGACAAGCCGCCGAAAAAGCGGAGTTCGACGATCTTCGCCTGGCGCGGATCCAGTTTTTCCAGACTCAATAACGCATCTTCCAAAGCCAGCACGTCAAACGCCTTTTCGTTGGCGAAACTCACCGCATCGTCGAGCGCCAGCTTTTGCTGCGAGCCTTCGCGTTTAGCCGCATTCCTGCCGCGCGCGTGGTCAACCAGAACCCGCCGCATCACTTGCGCTGCGACGGCAAAAAACTGCGCGCGATTCTCCCAACTCACGTTTTCCCAATCCACCATTCGCAGGTAAGCCTCGTGGACCAGGGCTGTGGCCTGCAAGGTGTGGTCGGCGCGCTCGTCTTGCATATACGCGCCCGCGAGATGGCGCAAGTCTTCATAGACAAGTTCGAGCAGCTTCCCCGGCGCGCTGTTGTCCCCCTCGCTAACGCGAGCCAGCAGGAGGGTCACGTCATGTGCTGGGCGCTTTTTCATCACAGTGTCCCCCGACAGAAGGGCCTAAGCATACCAAAAACTTCAGCGGGGCAGAATCCCGACCGTAAGGGAGGGACTGTGCGCTCAAAGCCGCCACCTCACTTACGGGACTGTGCGCTCAAAGCCGCCCCTCCCTCACGGT
>ORMF010594809.1_pt1 | contig 20518 bp, 10 predicted proteins | sample 1779871 | NCBI WGS metagenome assembly ORMF01 (sample SAMEA104232316, study PRJEB22302) | groundwater metagenome | biome: forest; feature: aquifer; material: groundwater | place: USA | collected 2011-08-07 | depth 5.4 m | reverse complement strand
GTAAGTTGCATGGGTCGGCTTCCTTGCCTGGGCGGCTTGTGTTGTGTGTTAACAAGACAAGTTTCCCATAAAAGAGCAACGAAGCCGACATCAACTTACCCGGAATTCCGCCTCGGAAATCTGCGAAACTCGAACTTAGCGCGCCATCAATCCCTTGCGGCAAAGCGTGCTCATGCCAGAGCCTTCCCTGCAACCGATCGCCGATGCCGTGACGCGCCGCGCCCAGCGTCAAAGTTTTGTCACGCCGCGCGACATCCGCTCGGAGCTGGCGCTGGCCGGCTTGCCGGAGGCGCTCTGGAAAGACGTGCTCGCCCTCGCCCGAACCCACCTGAACTATCGCCAGGGACGTTATTACCACACGCGCACCGTCAGCGCCCGGCTCTTTCAGGAACAGGCTCAGCAGCGGGCCATTGAAAAAGCCGTGCGCAAGCTCATCCGCCAGCATCGCGCCGCCCTGCGCCAGCGCGAGCGCCGCGGGCAAGCGCGCAGCGACTTCATCCAGCCGGTCAAGGTCCGTACCGACAACGGCGCCGTGTGCAACCTCGTCAGCCGCGATCTTTCGACCACCGGCATTCGCCTGCTCGGCACGGTTCAACTTCTAGGCCAGAAAGTGCAAGTGGAATTGCCGCAGGGCCGCGACGCCCCGCTGGTTTTGACCGTGCGCATCCTTTGGACGTGCGCCGTCGGCGACGGGCTTTTCGAGAATGGCGGAAGCTTCATGGCGCTGGTGGCGTCGACGTGAGTCCGTGCCGGACCGACCCGCGGGAATCGCTGCGCTCATCCCGCGGCTTGACATGTGCCTCACGCGCCGCGTTCCTTGGCGCGCTTGAGGAGCATGCTCACGATCGCCGGCGGCACGAATTTGGTAAGGTCGCCGCCGAACGCCGCGATCTGCCGCAACAGCGTGCCGCTGATGTGCGAGTACGTTTCGCGGGCCATCAAGAACACGGTTTCGATTTCGGAATCGAGAGCGAGATTCGTCAGCGACATCGTGAATTCATACTCCATGTCGCTGGTCGTGCGGATGCCGCGCAGCATGATGCGCGAGCCGACCTCGCGAACGAAGCGCACCGCCAGGCCGGCGAACGGCTTCACTTCGACGTTCGGCAACGGCGCGACCACGAGCTTGAGCAAATCGACGCGCTCTTGCTGGGTGAATAGATTGGACTTTTCCGGATTCTCGCCGACGCCCACGATCAGGTGATCGACGAGCCGGCTGCCGCGCTGGATGACATCGAAATGCCCGTTGTGAACGGGATCGAACACGCCGGTATAAACCACCAAACGCGTAGCCATGCGAAAACCTCAGGGAACGCCGCTTACGGCTTAGCGATCACATCATCCGCGGTGTTGCGCTAAACCGCAAGCGGCAAACACTACAAATACCCTACCAGCCGATCGATCTCCTCGATGCTGTTATAGCAATGCGGGCTGACGCGCAGGCGGCCGGCGCGTTTGTTGACGATCAGCCCGTTGCCCCGGCACAGCCGCATCTTCGCCACGGCTTCAGTCGGATCGGCATAAGCCAGCGCGACGATGCCGGACCGATCGCGATCCATTCGGCTGCTGAACACCGACGGCGCCGGCCGTTCGGCAACGCGTTGGCACAGATAATCCGTCAACTCCAGCACCCGTGCCGCGACCTGGTCGATGCCGATTTCGAGCAACAACTGCAGACTTCCGCCCAGAGCCGTGATGCCCGCGACGTTCAGCGTACCACTTTCGTAGCGCCCGGCGTGCGGCTTGAGGCGAAAGTCGATCGTCGAGAAATCGCGGGCGCCGACGACGCTGTTCCAGCCGATGTCCAGCGGCCGCAGCCGCTCGATCCACTCGCGGCGAATCCAGAGGACGCCGGCGCCTTCGGGCGAAAGGAGCCACTTATGCCCGTCGGCGGCGAGAAAATCGATTGGAGTTTTCTGCACGTCGAGGGGGAAAACGCCCAAGCCCTGGATCGCATCAACGAAGAACGCGATCCCCTTCTGCCGGCACCATTCGCCCAGTGCGTCCAGATCGTTGCGAAAGCCGCTGGCGTATTCAACCCAGCTCAGGCTCAACACGCGCGTGCGTGCATCGACGGCCGCGCTGATGTCGTTGATCCACAAGCGCCCATCGGGCCGGCTCGGCACAGCGCGCACCTCGACGCCGCGCTCGCGCAGGTTGAGCCAGGGATATTGATTGGCGGGATACTCTTCCTGCGCGATGACGACATTGTCGCCCGCCTGCCACGGAAATCCCTCCGCAACGATGCCGATGCCTTCGCTGGTGTTCTTGATGAAAGCGATATCGAGCGGCTCGGCGCCAATCAAGCGCGCCGCCAGCGTCCGCACCTCGTCGATGCGCGCCAGCCAGCGGCGTTCGTTGACCAGGCCGTTGGCGGTCAAGTCGTCGCCCCAGGCGCGCAGCGCTTGCAGCGCACGCAAAGTCAGCGGCGCGACGGCAGCGTGGTCGAAGTACGCCCAACGCTCGGTCACCGGCATTTCGGCTCGCAATGCGCTCCAGTCCATATGCAAGCATTGTTGCGCTTGCCGTATAATGGTCAACTGAATTTTCCGTTTCCCGGCTTGCCGTTTCGCGCTCGCAAGATCACGCGCGGGACGAACAGCAAGCAAGCAAAGGACGGGATCAATGTTTGGGCTATCCGGGAATTCGCCTTTCGATCTGCGCTGGCGCATGTTCGGCATCCCGGTGGGGATCAAGATGAGCTTTTGGTTCTTCTGCCTCTTCTTCGGTCTCCCCTATTTGTTGCTGCGCCGTTGGGACTTGTTCGCGATCTGGGTCGGATGCACGCTGTTCTCTTTCCTTTTCAAGGAACTGGGTCACGTCCTTTTTGGCCGTATCTTTGGCGTACGCGGCGGCATCGTCCTTTATGCCTTTGGCGGCTCTCCAGTCGGTGACTATGAATCGATGCGGCGCTGGCAGCGCATCGTCTTCCATGCCGCCGGCCCCGCGTTCAGTTTCTCCCTGTGGGCGGTCGCCGTCGTGTGTCACAACCAAAGCGACCTGCTCGTTCAGTTGGGCAGAGCTGAGATACCCGTGCGCTACGTCCTGCTGCGTTTGATTCAGCTCAACTGGTTTTGGGGCATCATTCACCTGTTGCCGATCTACCCGCTCGACGGCGGCAAGATCGTGCGTGAATTGTGCGAAGCCGTCTCGCCGCGATTCGGGCTGATCTTTTCACTTTTGATCTCGCTGGCATGCGCCGGCGGGTTGGCCGCCTGGGCAGCCTACGCCTACTGGAAACCAGCCGAATGGCCTTTCGGGGATCCGATTTTCAGTCTGATCTTCGACACCATGATGGCCGTGCAGAACCTGTTCATGCTCGTACAAGCTTTGCGCGAGCGCCGGCCGACCAGCGCGAGCGAACACGACGACGGCCACGAGCAGCCCGCGCGGCAGCAAAAGGACTACGAAGACTATCGGCCCTTCGATGGCGGCCGTCCTGAAGACACCGAGAGGCGTTGACCGGTCGCCATGAAAATCGCCGTCCTTTCCGATACCCATAGCCGAACCGCCACGACCACGCAGGCATTGGCGATCATTGCTGAGCGCGACATCAAGCTCATCATCCACTGCGGCGACATCGAAGACGACGACGCCGTTCGCTGCTTCCCCGCGCACACGCACTTCGTCTTCGGCAACTGCGATCACGACCGCGATGGCATTCGCAACGCCATTGAAGCAATCGGCGCAGCGCTGCACGAGCCGTTCGGTCACCTGGAGATCGCCGGCAAGTCCCTCGGATTTCTGCACGGCGACGACAAGCACTTGCTGGACGAACTAACGATGGCCGCGGCGTTCGACTTCCTTTTCCATGGACACACGCACATCGCCAGGGATGAACGCATCGGCCCGACGCGCGTCATCAATCCCGGGGCGCTGCACCGCGCCCGGCCGAAGACGTTTGTGATTCTGGACGTGGCGACGGGGGAAATTGAATCGATCGTCGCGGAATAACTCATTGTGCAAGTTGTAAGTGACTTCATCGGCGGTCACGCGATACCAGTGCGGCTCGACGTGGTTGAGCGCCTGGTACACATTACCAAGCGACACTCGGCCGAGCGCCTCGAAAACCGCCACGCATTAGCAGAGCTTCGGCTCGGCAGGAGCCTCGCCCTTCTAGTTCTGAAACAGCCTCTTAACCACGGCTGCGATCGTTCGTACAATCACCATTTGTCCCCCAGGACCTCATCCGAGATGGCTAGCCTAATCCAAATCACCAAGGCCGTCAAAAGTTACGGCGATCAGATGCTACTCGACGGCGCCGAAGCCACCATCAGCGATGATGTCAAGGTGGGGTTCATCGGCCGCAACGGCGCCGGCAAAAGCACGCTGCTGCGGATTATTCTCGGCGAGGAAGAGCTCGACAGCGGCGAAGTCATTCGCCATCCAAGCCTGCGCCTGGGTTATCTGCGTCAACATGATCCCTTTCTTCCCGAAGAGTCCGCCCTCGCATTTCTGATGCGCGACAGCGGCGAGCCCGATTGGAAATGCGGCGAAGTCGCCGGTCAATTTGAGCTGAAAGGGGCCGACCTGCGCGGTCCCATCGCCAAGCTGTCCGGAGGCTGGCAGACCCGCGTGAAGCTCTCGGCCTTGCTGTTGCACGAACCGAATCTGCTGCTGCTCGACGAGCCGACGAACTTTCTCGACCTGCGCACGCAGATTCTCCTGGAGCACTTTCTGAAAAGTCATCGCGCCGCGTGTCTGATCGTCTCCCACGATCGGGCGTTTCTTGGCGCCACTTGCGACCACACGCTCGACCTGTCCCGCGGCAAATTGACGACCTTCCCCGGCAAGGTCGACGCTTTTCTCGAATTCCAGCGCGCGAAACGTGAGCACGAGGAACGCTCGAACGAGACCATCCTCGCCAAACGGCGCCACTTGGAAGAATTCATCGCCAAGAACAAAGCTCGCGCCGCCACCGCAACGCTGGCGCGCTCCAAGAGCAAGCAACTCGAACGCCTGGAATTGACGGAGATCGCCGGCGACGAACCGGTTGCCCGAATCCGCGCCCCGCGGGTCGAGCCGCGCCAAGGCCCCGCACTCCGCTGCCGCGATCTAGCCATCGGCTACCCCGAACGGCAGATCGCGTCCGATATCCAATTGGAAATCGACCACGGCTCACGTGCCGCGGTCGTCGGGGATAACGGCCAGGGCAAGACGACGTTCCTTCGGACGGCGGTGGACTCGCTCAAGCCACTTGCGGGCGAAGTCCGCTGGGGATATGGCTGCAAGATCGGCGTCTACGCCCAGCACGTCTACACCAGCCTCCCGGAGAGCAAGACCGTTCTGGATTACCTTCACCAGCAGGCCGCCTTCGGCAAGAAGGATCAGGAGATTCTCGAAGTAGCCGGCGCCTTGCTGTTCCGGAAATCCCATGTCAAGAAGCCGATCTCCGTTCTGTCGGGAGGAGAACGCGCCAGGCTCTGTTTGGCGGGGCTGTTGTTGAGCGACTACAACGTGCTGATTCTCGATGAACCGGCCAACCATCTCGACGTCGATACCGTGGACGCTCTTGCCGAGGCCTTGCTGGAATATGAGGGGACCGTCATCTTCACCAGCCACGACCGGCACTTCACAAAACGAGTTGCCACCTGCATCGTCGAAGTGCGCGACGGCCGAGTGACCCATTACAGCGGACAGTATGAAGCGTACGTGGATAAGGTCAACAAGGAGATCGAGGCCGGCGAGCGCGAGCTGGCGACCGAGCGGAAAAAGCTGCCGCCGGCGCTTGCCAAGCACCCCCCCCATCCCCCCCTTCGTAAGGGGGGGCAAGGGGGGTCATCACGCCCGGCGTCCAGGAACGAAAAAGTCGTCCGCAAGGAAATCAGGACGGTGGAGCAGACGATTGCCCAACTCGACGACAAGAAACGCACCCTCAATGCCGCATTGTTGGAATCGACCGATGCGGCCGAGGCGCTCCGCCTGCATCACGAAGTCTCCGCCCTGACGGAGCAGCTCGCCGTTGCCGAGGAACGCTGGTGCCGGCTACAGGAAGAGCTTGAAGCAACCGCTTGATGCGCTTTGCGGATGCAGATACGTCGGGCTCATCCGCGGAATGCTCATATTGGCTTCGAAAGACAGGGCGATGCCATTAGCCTGCATTGCTCACCAAGAGAGCGGGGCCGCGCGGTGTCGCGGGACGGGTTTCCTAACCCGTCCGGCTGCGACGGGTTAGGCGATTTCAAGGAAATAACCGGCCGGCCTGGTTCACAAATGCGCAAAGGCATAGGTGCTTTTCGAGACGACAGGATTTCGACACAGTTGGCACGCACTCAACTTCCTATCCCCTTGATCCATCCAATGTTACATCAAAAAAAATGCCGGCATCACCTGACAGAATGGTGTAGTCCCTACAGCGTTTGCACTGTCACCCAGAAATGACAAGAATTGAACCATGTCGTCGCGCTCAGTCGCTCCCGAATCGTAACTGCTTATCTGGAAATCTGTTATGGCAGGCAATTCGGCGACTGGGCCACAATGCCACTTTTGCCGCGCGCTCCCGCGTTGGCAACGTTGCCAGCTTTTGGCAACCTTGGAAAACCAAGGCGGCCACTTTTTGGCAACGTTGCCAGATTTTGGCAACCTTGCGATTCGAGCCACCCCGGTCAGCCACCTGACTTCTGGTCATTCGGCTTGCGTAATTGTCCCTATCGCTCGCCCGTCGCGTGCGCTATGCCAGCCTCCTACCGCCTGCCCTTGTTCAGGGGCTCGGCAGCCAGCACGTCAACAATCGCCGACCAGTCATTGACCTCTGTGCTGCCGGGCAGGCGCCGACTGCCGGTTGCGAGGCTATCGAACATGACGCCATCCACCGCGTGATCCTGGCCGAGTAGATGCCCGATCTCGTGGGCCAGGACGGTAAGCAAGTTCATGCGTTTCTGCACCCCCATGCCCCCCCTTGCGAAGGGGGGGGCGGGGGGGTTGCCGGGGGTGGTGAACTCGGAATCGTCCCACGGCGTCGGATCGACGAACCAGCCCCAGCCGGCGGCGTTGGTGTTAATGGCGCCGTCGCCGGCGCTCACACCTAGTGCTCTGTCACGCATGAATTGATGAGTCGCCAGAAGTAAGAGCCGCGCACGAAGTAAGCGGCCCACTCGCAGCCGCTTACTTCGTGCGCGGCTCTTGTGATCCATCATTCGACGTGTGACATAGCACTAGGGTATAATGAAAAGCAACCAACCAAGCACGCGAGGAGCCATCATGCCTTTGCTTGATCATTTTCGGCCACCGTTGAGTCAACGGCGCCATTGGGACAGTTTTCATGGAGCTTGGGCCGAGGCCATGGCGACCAACCTCAATCAATCCCTGTTGCCGGAGCGGTTTGTGGCCGAGGCGCGCGTCAAACTGGGAGGCCAGGTGGAGATTGACGTGGGCACGTTCGCGGAAAATGGCATGGCCCCGAGCTCGGAGTCGGGTGGAGTTGCCGTCTGGGCTCCTCCGAAGCCGGTCGCGACTGCTGCTCTGGGTTTTCAAGACCCCGACATCTTTGAAGTCCAGGTCTTGAGTGAGGAGGAAGGCCCCCGCCTGGTGGCCGCCATCGAGCTGGTGAGCCCCGCGAACAAGGACCGCCCCGCCCACCGCCGCATGTTTGCCGTCAAGTGCGCCAGCTATTTGCACAGCGGCGTCAGCGTCATCATCGTGGATGTCGTGACCGAACGCTCCGGCAACCTGCACGCGGAATTGCTCGAGCTTTTGCGCGTGCAACTCTCGACCCCTGGTCAAGGTGTCCAGGATCTTTACGCCACCGCTTATCGAACGGTGCCTGCGCCCCAGGGCCTGCATCTGGAGACTTGGGCGCACTCTTTGACCCTGGGCGGTTCTTTGCCTACTCTCCCCCTCTGGCTCCAACCCGATCTCTGCCTGCCCCTGGACCTGGAAGCGACTTACCACGCGGCTTGCGTAGCCCGGCGGATTGCCTCCTGAGCAACGGCACGGCTCCACTCTCGGCTGGAGCCGCGCCGGTGAACGATTCCCGATCGCGAAGAAATCGCCTTACCATCTCCGCTTGTTCGGAGCCTTTTCGGAAAACAACACGTCAACAGCGGCGCGCCAATCGGCGTGGCTGCCGACGCCGGGAGTTCGACGAATACCGGGTGCGCGAGCGTCGGCCATCACGCCGTCAGATTCATGTTCCTGACCGAGCGGGTGGCCGATCTCGTGGGCCAGGACGGTAAGCAAGTTCATGCGGTTCTGCACCCCCCCATGCCCCCCTTGCGAAGGGGGGGAGCGGGGGGGTTGCCGGGCGTGGTGAACTCGGAATCATCGCCCGGCGTGCGATCGACGAACCAGCCCCGGCCGGGGACGTTGGTCCCCGGCGTTCGGCCTGTGTTCCTTCGCCTCCGTTGCCGTGAGTTTCTGCCGCCTTACACCGCCACCAGCGCTTCGGTCAAGAGATCTCGGTCCAACGTGTCCCGGACTAGGTTGGCGAAGAAGAAATCCCGTCCCCCGTTACCCATGAGCGTGTTGGCGCGGCCGTTGGAGCGGACGGTGTTGGCATTCAAGATCGGCGCGCCGTTCGTGCCGTTCTTGAGATTGGCGACACGGGTGGCGTAGTCGTTGCTGCTGGTCCATTCCGCCAGGAGGGCCTTGAGCGCGGCGGCGTTACGGTCGTAATTGGTCGTGCCGCCAATCAAGATATCTTCGTCGCCGCCGCCGTTGAGGATGCCGGCCAACGCGCCGGCGATGAGCAGGTCGCGGCCCGCGCCGCCGGTCAACACGCTGCCTTGGCCGACGAGGATGTCGTTGCCGACCAGGATGTCGTTGCCGGCGCTGCCGATGACGTTCTGGATGCGGGCGATGCCGCCCGTGAGACCCGTCGCCGTGCCCAGCGGCAGGTTAACCACGACTCCGTAACCAACGCTCGAGTTGCCAGCGCTACCCGCAGAGTAGAGGGTCTGGATCTCGGCGAGACTGAGGGCACGGTTGTAAATGGCGGCCTCGTCGAGTCGGCCGTCTATGAAGTCTGCCGGATAGGCCGGAATGGAACCGCCCAGGATCTTGCTGGCCTGCAGCGGCACGACTGTTTTGCCTGCGTAGCTGAGGCTGGACTCCTCCACGCCGTTGACGTACAGCCGCACGGTCTTGGCGGCGTCGTCGCGGACCGCCGCCAGGTGAAACCACTGGTTGAGCTGAATAGGCGTGGTGCCCGCCAGCGTCTCGCCGGTCGCGTCCGTGTAAGACTGGTACCAGGCAAAGGTCGATGCGTCCGCAACGGTTCCCAGCGCGCCCTGGCTGGTGTTGCCGCTGGGGAAATCGGCGAGGAAGTACTTGGCGTGGTCCAGCGTGTCCAGACGAACCCACAACGACACGCTCATGCTGCCGGGAAGGTCGAGCGAAGCGTTGCTGCCGAGATCGACATAGTCCAGGTTGCCGGTGAAGTCGAACGCCTGCCCAACCTTGCCGGGCACGAAGGTGACATTGCCGTGGATGGTGCCGTGGTTGCCGCCGGCCGAGTCGGCGGCGCTTCCTTCGCCCCGATACCAGCTGACGGGACTAGGGACGCTAACGATCGCCGAATAATCGAGGGTGTTGACGCCGCCGCCGCCATCGATGGAGATAGCGGACGCGAAGGCGGTGCTCGTCAGCGCGAAGGTTTCGTTCGCGGCGCCGCCGCGGAGGGCGATGGAAGCGTTCGCACCGAGGTTCCACTGAACCGGGTTCGGCGCAAACCCTTCGATAATGTCATAGGGACCGCTGATTGGCCTGAGTTGGATGTTTTTCGGCGTCAGGTCGGCATTGCCCGAGTCATCGAGGACCAGGGTGACAGCGTCATTAGCCGAGTAGCTGGTGACCGTGACCGGTCCGAGGATGTTGGCGAGCGTGCCGCCGAGCCTCGGGGCCCGGCTGCCGATCGTCACCTGATCGCCGCTGGCGGCTTGGATTCCGAAGAACGCACCGGACAACACACTTTTCACGTTGACCGTGCTGCCGCCCACCATGGGCGCAAACAGGGTCATACTGTACATACCGCTAAAGATTACTGGAGCCTGGTCCTCCCGGCTGATAGTGGTGGAGGTCACCGTGTAAGTGTGCGAAGCGGTGTTCCCATCATCGTGGTATAGGGCGAAAGCCGCATTCGCGTTCCCGTTGAGGATGACCGGACCGAGGATCGCGTTGGTGGAGGCGTCTACTGCCGCGAACTGGTCCTGGCTGCCCGCGGCGCTGTTGACGGTCACGGTACTGCCGGCTGCACTCCCGTACACAATGACGCCACTGCCGCGGCCGCTGCTCACGTTGAGCGTGATCGCCTCGATGGCCGCGAACGAGATGGGGGCCATGGTCGCAACCGAATTGGCGTCCCTTCTCGTCAGCTTGTCCGCCGTAAGCGAGTAGTATTGCAGGGTAGTCGTGCCCTGGTCGTTGAAGGTGACCTGGTCCTGGCCCCCTTGCCCGTTGAGCGTCAGCGGGCCGCGGAAGTCGCGTAGCTGGCTGGGCGGGCCGAAGGCAGGGTTATTGCCGCTGCCGACATCGACAGTGTCGGCGCCGGCGCCGGTGTTGATGAGCACGGAGGTCGCCGCTGGTGAGCCGGCGATCTTGAAGAGGTTCCCGCCGCTGCCGGCCTTGAGCGTCACCGAGTCGACATGATCGAAGATGACGGACACGTTGCTGGGGCCGTTCAGCGGGCCCGCACTGACGCCGCCGCGGGATTCTTGGCCAACAAATTGGCCGACGGCCAGGTCGTAGCGTCGGGGCGTGGTTGTGCCCTGGTCGCGGATGAGGAGTTGGTCCGTCCCCGCTCCGCCGATGACGGTGAGAATGCCGTTATCAAAGAGCTTATCGGCAGCGGTTCCGACGTTGACGACATCGCCGCCGTTCCCCATCCTGAAGAGGCTCGTCGCCGCCGGCTGTAGCTTGACGTTCACGATGTTGCCGCCGCTGCCGCCCTGCCATTGGAAGCTGCCGAGCGGGTTGAGCGAAACCCCGATGTCGGCCGCACCCGACCGCCGGAAGAACGTCGCGAAGAAAATCTGGACAACGTCAAGCTGCTGCGGCGTCGTCGCCGCCTGGTCGTTGAGAATCAGGTTGACGTAGCTGCCTGGGCCCGGTGTCACAGAGATCGCGCCTTGAATGCGGTCCAGCGAGTTGGCGGCGTTGCCGACGGTGATCACACTGGAGATGCCCGGAGAAATGAGCAATGTCCCGGTTGTGCGGCTGACATCGATCGCATCGTTGCCGCCGCTCGGGAGAATCGTCGTGCTGTGGCCAGGCCCGACTTGCATGGTATCCTGGACGGCGATGTTGTCCTTCTGCGCGCCCGCCTGCAGGGTCAGATCCGAGAGATGCTCGTAACCAATCCGAGCCTTGTCGAGGCGCTGGACGAAGTTTGCGCCAATAACGTAGTCGCGCCTAACGGTCGAAGCGGCGTCGTTGATCGAGAGTACGTTCACCGCACCCGTGCGGCCAGTGATGTCGATCTTGCCGTTGATCGAGTCAAGGCTGGCGGTCGGCGTACCGATGGTGATGGAGTTCCGTCCTTGCGTGGCGCCTTGAACGTCAAGGGCCAGGGCGCCGGTGGTGCCGTCAATGGTGACGTTATCGCCTCCCGCACCGGTGTTGACCGTCGTCGTCGTTACGCCGCCCGGCGTGTTGCTGGCGGGCGTGTCATGGATCCTGAAGGTATTGCCGCCCCTGCCGGCACGAATCGTTAGCGAACGCAGATCGTAACTGTCGACAAAAATATCTCCTCCTGCCGTCAGGCCGCTGATCACGGTGTCATTCCTGTCCCTATAGATGATCACCGTGCGCGCGAACTTATCGGCAGAGTCGTCCACGTTCACCGCGTTGTGGTCGCCGGTAATGCTCAGCAGCCCGGCTATGGACCGCGTGCTGCCGTTGTTGCCGACGTTGACCGTGTCGCCCCCCCCTACTTGGGCGTTCACCGACACGTTGCCGGTCGTGGCGAGAAGGTTGACGGTGTCCGCGCCGGTACCGGTGCTGAGGATCATGGACGAGCTCGGGGAACCGGACACTTCATATCGGTTCCCCGCGTTGCCGCCGTTGATGAAGACCGCGTTGGTGAAGCCGGTGTAATTAATCAGGCCTGTCCGGTTGGAAGAGCCTCCCCGGTTTTGACTCAGGCGCCTGCGCTGGACGCTGCTCCCCGTGATGTCGTACCTGGCACTGTAGGTGTCGAACGCCTGGTCGTTGATGAAGAGGGTGCTGGTGCCGGCCCCGCCGCTGAGAATCAGGTTCCCGGCAATGTTGCTCAGGTCGTGGGCAACCGGGCTCACGTTCACGGTTTTGCCACCGGACCCGCCGAAGACCTGAACGGGAACGCCGGACAGCGTGTTCTCGATGTTGATGACGTCGTTGCCGCCCCCGCCGCTAATGTTCACCCTGCCGACGGAAGCCCACAGGCCGGCCCACTGCGTCTGCCCGTTGACGATGACCTCGGCGAACTTCGAGTTCATCGGGCTGGTGCGCAGCGTTATGACGTCGGCACGGGCGACGCCGCCATCGTCGCCGTTGACCGCCAGCGAGTTGGTCTGGGATACGGACGCCACACTGGCCGAGTAGGACTCGCTGTCGGCGGTGAACGTGCCCTGGACGGCGCCCGGGTTGCCTGCCCAGAAGACCTGCGCCGTGCCGTCGCGGACGGCGAGGCCGATGTACTCCCCGAACTGGTTCCCGTCACTCATCGAGGCGGCCCGCGACCGTTGCGTCGTCACGTTTGCCTTCTGAAACTTGGAGCCGCCGTTTCTGCTGCTGGCCAGCCGGAGGTTGACTTGGCTGGTGAGGGGCGCGCCATCGTTCGTATAGTAGGCGACGTTGACAGTGCCGGTGTCCTGATCGACGGCCACCCAGGGGAGAAAGTCCGTACTGATCGTGCCCTGGACGTTGCCGTCGCCGGTCTCCTGCGTCCAGTGGGCGCCCTGGTCGTCCGACCAGACAAGATAGACGTCGGTGTCGTCAAGCACCGAGAAGCCGAAGCCGTCCACGAAGGCGACATAAAGCCGGCCGTTGAACGCGCCGCCGCTGCGGTCCACGTCCAACACGGGCCCGTTAAAGATGCCGCGTCCCGGGTCAGCCGCCACTTTGTATTTGAAAAGGTACTTTTTGAGGTTCCGAACCGTGGTATTCAAAAAGCCGAAAGATTCCGTGTTGGACCACAGGCCGTCGAGGTCTCGGTTAAACAGGATTTGCGTGTCCGTGTACCACGTGACGTACAGCTGACCGTTTGGGCCGACGCTGGGACAGGCAAAGGTGCCTACGTCATCTTGGAATGCGCTGTCAAAACGGATCGGGGCCGTGAAGTTCGCGCCACTGTCCCGGGAGCCGGCAACCATGTTGCGATTGTTCTGGAAATCCACGTAGGCGACGTAAACGGCCTGTGTCGTCGCGTTCGGGCCGGAGAGACCGGTGGCGAGCTGCCACTTGTCAAGCCCGACGCCGGGCGGCTGCGGGACGCCGCTTACCGGGGCCACGGGAATGTTGTTCTGAGTGTCTACGACCCTGAACCGGGTGAACGTGTTCCCGCCGTCCGCACTCATAGCGACCACCACGCGGGTGGAACCGGTCGTGAAACCGGTGAGGTTTCCAGCGGCGTCGAACGTGGGAATGGAATTGTTCATGCCGTACGCCACATAGAGGTTTCCAGCGGCGTCGAACTTGAGCGCCGGATCGAACCGCTTTCCGCTTCTGAAGCCGTCATCGTTAATCCCGGCGACTCCGTCGTTGCCGACATCGGTGATGAGCTGCCGCGTCCAGGTGCTGCCGCCGTTGGTGCTGGAGAAGACCTGAATCCGATTCAGGTTGCTCGTGTCGTGGACGAAGCCGGCCACGTTGAGCGGGTTGGTGGGGTTGATATCGACCTCCATCTCGCTCTCGTTGGTGGCTAAATTGTTGCTGGCGTTAATGTTTTGATTAACAACCAGGGTTTGGTTGCCGTTCAGGCCGAGGTAGGCCGAGAGCAGCGTGCGGTCCTCCAACGCCTCCAGCGTGGGCCGGAACCCCTTCGGCCGCTGCTGCGTCACCTTCGCGTTACCATTTCGGCGCTGCCGTTGGGCCGTCGCGGAATCCCGGTTCAACCATCGGTGCATCTTGTTGAGAAACATGGAACACTCCTTCAATTGGAGAATCGTGTGGCTTGCGGTAGTATGAAAAGGCAACGTTCCCGGCGCGCAAACCGAGCGCCGGGGCGAGGCCGGGCCGGTGAGGGACTTGCTTGGCGGCTAAGACCTCACCGGCCGCTTTGTTCGGTTCCACGCTTTGAGGACGGTTTACAAAACCATCCTACTTCTTTTCGATCTTCGCCGCGCGAATAGGCGGGGCCTTCGCAGCTTTTGGGTTGGCAGGCGCGCAGTCGAAACGGGCTACGAGATCGTTGAAGTCGCGGTCGCCGCCGCCGGTCAGGTCCTCAAAACCGAAGAGCCTTTTGGCGAACCAGCGCACATGATCGAAGCGGTCGGCGTTGGCTGCCTTAACCGAGAAGAACACCTGAGGCCGGCGTGTCGGGGCAATGTTGCGCGACACCGCATCGCGGCTCGTGCCGTTCTGCACGAGATAGAGGACGAAAAAGCCGCCCGCCGGCAGCGATAGGCGCCGCACCGTTCCCGCCCGGTCCGTGCGACTGAAGATCACCTGGCGCCGTGCGAGGGCGGCCGCCGCGTAGCCGGAGTCGCCCGGTTGGAGAATACCGATGCGACCGGAGGCGTCATCGACCAGCAACAGGCCCAACTCATTGTGATACGCAGCGCTTCGGCCCACGAGCGTGAACGTCAGGATCTGCATGGGTGCTGCGCTGGCCGGGACGGGGATGACGCCGGGAGCGAGCGGAGAAATCGGCGCGGTGACGGTGACGGTGTCGGTGTCCGTGCCGGAGTTATTGACCGGCGTCGGATCGGCGCCGTTGCTGCCGTCGTCGGCAACGGAGGCGGTGTTGACGATCTGAGTCTGTCCCGCGGCGGCCGGATTATTCGTCGTCACGGCGAACCGTGCCGAGCCCGAAGCGCCGCCCCCCGCGAGGTTCGCCAAGGCCAAGGTGAACACTCCCGAGCCCGGCGTTGTCTGCGTCCAGCCGGGCGTGCTGGCACCCGCATTGAAGGCGGCGCCGGTTGCCAGCGTCTCGGTCAGTGTCACTCCGGTAGCGCCCTGATTGCCCACGTTGGCGTAGCTGAGCGTGTAGGTCAGCGTGTCGCCCGGACTGGCGGACGACACGCCGTCGCTGACGCTGATCCGCAGGTCGGGAGCGGCCGTGAGCGTGTCTGAATCCGTGGCAGCATTATCGGCCGGCGTCGGGTCGGCGCCGTTGCTGCCGTCGTCGGCAACGGAGGCGGTGTTGACGATCTGAGTCTGTCCCGCGGCGGCCGGATTGTTCACCGTCACGACGAACCGTGCCGAGGCGGAAGCGCCGCCCCCCGCGAGGTTCGCCACGGCCAACGTGAACACTCCCGAGCCCGGCGCCGTCTGCGTCCAGCCCACGGTGCTTGCCGCCGCATTGAAGGTGGTGCCCGTCGGCAGCGTCTCGGTCAGTGTCACTCCGGTAGCGCCCTGATTGCCCACGTTGCCGTAGCTGAGCGTGTAGGTCAGCGTGTCGCCGGGACTGGCGGACGACACGCCGTCGCTGACGCTGATCCGCAGGTCGGGAGGGCCGGCCGGGCTTTGCGCAAAACTTCGCGAGAACTCCGACGTGTTGCCATTGGGATCCGTGGCCGTGGCTGTGATGAACTGCCCATTGGCGACGGTCACCGGCAGCGTGACCGAGAACGTCGCATTGCCGGCGGCATCGGTGTTCACCGTCGTGAAGCCGAGGAACGTCTGGCCCTCGCCGAAGCCGGTCGGATCGGCGGCGGCGTTGGCGAAGAATTCCAGCCGGAACCCGTTGGTGCTGGGCGTGCTGTTGAACGTGCCGGCGATGGTCGTGTTGCCGCCGGCACTGGTGACCGACGTGATGACCGGGTAATTCTGTCCCCGATTTCCCGGCAGGATGTCGCCGTCGCCCGGATCGTTGGGGAGAGGTACGCTCAACACAAGCAGTGAGATCCCCAGTTCTCCATTGGAAAAGATGGAATTGCTCAGGATGGCGTCGCCGAAGTCATTGTTCGTGATGATAACCCCATCGAATCGATTGAAGGCGATGGTATTGCCCTGCCCCGGGCTCGTCCCCCCGATGAGGAGGCCACGGCTTCCATTCGTGACGATGCCGAGGTTGTTGCCCAATGCCGAAACGCCGTCGCGCTGAGTTCCGATGAAATTGCCCTGGATGCGCCCGCCACCCGTTGGGAACTGGCTGATAACCACGCCGCCGCCGATGTTGCCCGAAATCAGATTGCCGAGGATACTCGTGTTCGACGCCGAGGCGCCGGTAATTCCCGGGCCGCCCGCGTTAGCGTCGTTCAGGGCCAGCGTCCCCGTGACGTCCGTTCCGATGTAGTTGCCCTGAATCAGAGTTCCATTACCCGTGAGGAAGATCCCTCCTTGCACACCGCCCGAAATTAGGTTTCGGTCCGCGGCGGCGGCGCCGCCGAAGACGTTGTTGTCGCCCGTCTCCACCCGGATGCCGAACTGGCCAAAGGACCCATCCGCCATGCCCGCTGGATTCGTTCCGATGAAGTTCCCCGCGATGATGACGTTGCTCGCGTTCACCGTAATCTCATCGCCGCTGCCATGGATGTTTAGTCCGCGGATGACGGTCCCGTCGGCGTTGACCCTCAGACCGCCGACCCCGCCGCCGTCCGGGCCGCCGTTCAACTCGATGAGCAGGACGGCGTTGATGCCGGCGTTGAGCGCGTTGGTGTTGGCGCTCGCCCCCGGCTGCGTATAGCCGTCGATGACCACCGGATCAGTGACGGTCGGCAGGGGGGAGGTCGGGCTAATCGTGTGCACGCCCGCGCCGGGGATATTGAATTCGATGCGGTCCACGATCCCCGGCCCGGCCTGGCCCGCCGGGGCGTCGCCGGAAGCCGCGTTCGTGTTCGCCGCCGTCAGCGCCTCGCGCAGCGTGACCACGCCGTCCACGGCGATGGTATCGCCGATGCCGGTGACGGTGATGACCGTCGGCACACAGCGATCCTCGAGCGCTTCGAGGCAGGGTCGCCAAGCCAGTGAAGGCCGGCGCTTTGGTCGCCCGCGTGTCGCAGTCGAATTCAGGAACTTGAAGTTCTTGATTCCCATGGGGATCTCCTTCGCGATGTTTGGTCTGCAATACAATGGATGGGACATCGTTCCCGGCGCGCAAACCGAGCGCCGGGACGGTGCCGGGCCGGTGAGGGACTTGCTTGGCGGCTAGACCTCACCGGCCGCTTGGTTCGAACCACGTCAGGCTGGAAACACGGACCTATTTCTTTTCGATTCCCAACAGCTCCTCGGCTTCGGCGCGGAACGCAGTCAGCTCTTCGCGGTGAGCCGCGGAAAGGCCGGGTTGCGCTCCGGTCCAGCGAACTGCCCAGGCAAGGTAGTCCTGGGCCCGCGCGGTCTCGCCCACTCGGTGGTGGCACATGGCCAGGAAGTACAGATCGAAGGCCAGGAACTCGTTGTCTTGCTTGTCGAGATTGGGCCGAAGCGTGTCCACCGCCTCGCGAAAGCGGCCGGCACGGTAATAGGCCACGCCGAGCGTGTTGCGGTGCATGGCATTCCCCGCAGCCAGGCGCACGGCTTTCTCCGCCAGGGGCAAAGCGGCCTTCACGTCGCGGAGCGCCTCGGGCGCGGTCACATAAACCCAGGCCAGATCGTTGCAGGCTGCCGCGCTGTTCGGGTCTGCTGCAGCGTTGCGTCGGTATTGCTCGATGGCCTGGCGGGCCTTTTGCTCGCGCGTCAGGCTCTGCTTGGCCAGATCGCCGGGAAGGACTTCAACCTTTGCCAAGCTCGGCGGCTTGGGATCAACCGGACGGAATTCGGGCCAGTTCCAGTCCAGGCCCATCGCCTTGAGCCGCTGGCGGATGGCGCGCAGGTCCCAGACGTGGATCGTCTTGGCGTAAGGGGCCGCCACCACCAATTGCGTGCCGTCGGGCGTGAAGCCCATCCACCCGGCCCGTTCGCCGCGCGGGTCTTCCAGCTTGGCGACCGTTCGTCCGGTCGCGACTTCCTTGAGATGAATGACGGCCGGCGCCATTTCCAGGGCCATGAGGGTGCCGTCTGGGGAAAAAGCCACGTAGCCGGGGGAGAGCGCGACATCCCGGTCTAGCCGGCGGATCGGCTGCAAGGTCTCCACGTCCCAGAAAGTGAACGCATCGCCGCGGCTGATGATCAGAGCGCGGCTGTCGGGCGTGAAGAAGACTTGCGCCATTTGTCCGAGAACCCATTCGTGGACCATGTTGCCGGTTTTTGCATTCCAGAGCCGGACGCGGTCCGAATGCCAGCCGGAACTTGCCACCCAGCGGCCATCGCGACTGAGAGTGACGAAACCAACGCTTGGGTGCGCGAAGGGCTGGCCCTGAACGGATTCCGTGGTGAGGTCCATGACCATCCCGGCGCCCCCCGTCTCGCTGACCATCGCCAGCGTCCGGCCGTCCGGACTGGGCGCGGCCCGTTGCGGAACAAAGGGCAGCGCAATCTTCCGGGGCGGACCCAGGTGAAGCTCGTTGGCGGCTTCCTTACGTTCCTTAATCGGCCAGCGGTGAAGTCCGGTGACGCCACCGGTGAGTAATTCGAGACCGTCGGGCTGAAAGAGGACCCAGGTGCTTTCGGAAGGCAGCAAGGCCAGTTCCCGCCCGCTGGACAGGTCCCACAGTCGGTCGCCCGCGTCGCCCCTGCCCAGCGCCAGCAAGCGGCCGTCGGGACTGATGTCGCCGTCGTAGTAACCCCCTCGGCCGGCGCCCAGCCGGCTGACGATAGTTCGGTATTCGCGGCTTGGCGTCACCTCCAACAACTGCACCTGCTCGCCGCCTTGCCACTGGCAACCCAACCACTGGCCGGTGCTGCTGAATTGAAGACAGGATGTGCTGAGCGGCAATTGCATGAGTTGCCGGCCCGTGGCAGAATCCCAGAGGCGCAAAACGCCTTCCCAGGAGGCTGACGCCAAGAGACCGCCGTCCGGATGGAAGCTCAGGTTCGTGACCTGCTCCACGTGCCCCTCCAGGGTCGCCAGCTTGCGCTTCGCCGCCGCATCCCAGATTTGAATGCGCGGGTCGGATCCCGCCACGGCCAGGCGAATCCCATCGGGGTGCCAAGCGACGGCTGGAAGGTTCATCAAGCCTATCGGCAGGTCGGCGACATGGCTGCCCCGGGCTGAGTCAAAAATCGACGCGACGGTGCTCTTGAAGTAGCTCACCGCCAGCCAGCCGTTGTTGGGGTGAAAAGCCAACGCATGAGCATCGGCTGGCAAGCGCCAGCGGTTGGTTTCCCGGCCGCCGGCAAGGTCAATGACAAGGACCCAGTTTTCCTTCGCGATCGCCACCTGCCGGCTGTCTGGACTGAACGCTAGGTTCGAGCACGGCCCCAGTTCGTCGCGAAAGAGCGGCTTTTCATCGGCGACGCGCCAAAGTTGCACGGCGTGGTGATCGTCGAGCACGGCCAGAAACTGCCCATTCGGACTCGACCACATGCCGCTCGGTAGGTTCTTCGGTTTCGTGTTGATGCTGCGGATTTCCACGTCGTCCGGGATGCCGCGGATGCTGATGATGCCCTGATCGTCGATCCGGGCATAGGACCGGTATAGACCATCGAAGGTGACTCGCCTGTTGCCAGCGGGATAGGCATGCAGGCTTGGCCCGCGGCGGATGTCGGGCAGGGCCAGGGCGGCGATGGCTTCGTCGCGCAGCCGCTCGTCGGGCCGGATGCGGGCGGCTTTTTCCAGGGCGGCCAAGCTATCCAGCCGCTGGCCCATCTGCCGGCTGAAGCGGCCCGAGCGAGCCTGGTTCAACAGAGCCAGGAACAGCTGGTCCGTGGCATCCCGCTCGCTTTGCCGGGCCGCCGCCAGCGCGGCCTCTTTGTCCTCGAGGGCGTTATCCTTCTGTTTCGCTTCGTTTACGGCCTCGACTTCCGCGTGGGTCGCGCGGATCATGCCCAACGTTGTGCCGATGATGCCAACCAGCAACGCCAGCACCAGCAAAGACGCCGCCAGCACCGGCCCCTTATTTCGCCGCAACAACTTGCGCAGTCGATAATGCACCGACGGCGGGCACGCCTGCACCGGCTCGTCGTTCAAATAGCGCTGCACGTCGGCGGCGAAGTCCTTGGCCGTCTCGTAGCGGCGGTTGCGGTCTTTATCCAGCGCCTTGAGCGCAATCCAATCCAGCTCGCCGCGCACAAGCTTCGCCAGCTTGGCCGGCTCCGTGTGGCGCTGCGCCGAGATCGACACCAGCGCCTCGCCTGAGTCGCTTAGCCGCGTACTCGGCTTGGGCGGCTCCTCCTCCTTGATCATGCGGAGAATCTCGGCATACGCCGCTTCCTTGAGCCGCTTGTGGGTCAGCGGGGTGCTGCCCGTCAGCAACTCGTACAAGAGCACGCCCAGCGAGTAGATGTCGCTGCGGGTATCGACGCCCAGGGCGCTCATCTCCGCCTGTTCCGGGCTCATGTATTCCAGCGTGCCGACCATGGTGCCGTACTGCGTGAACAGGGTCCGTTCGGTCAGCTTTTGCTC
>ORMF010518624.1_pt1 | contig 20546 bp, 21 predicted proteins | sample 1779871 | NCBI WGS metagenome assembly ORMF01 (sample SAMEA104232316, study PRJEB22302) | groundwater metagenome | biome: forest; feature: aquifer; material: groundwater | place: USA | collected 2011-08-07 | depth 5.4 m | reverse complement strand
CTGATAGCCGCCGACGTAGGCGACGCCAGACTGCAGCAGCGCCTTGGTCACGGCCAGAATGCCCTCGCCGTAGAAGGTGTCGCCGGCGGCCAGCCGCAGGCTCTCGATCTCCTTGTGGAACGAAACCTCAGCCATCGTGTCCCCGTGTCTTGTCATCCCGGGACTTGTTCCCGGGATCCACCTATCCGCGAGCGCCGGAGCAATTGGGACGATGGATCCCGGTGACAAGCACCGGGATGACAACCGGAACCAATTGCCTCACACACGACATCAGTCCAGATCCGACATGACCTTGCGCAGGATGCGCAGCAACCGCGGCTGGTCGCGCGGGCCGATGATGCGGTCGAGATTGCGCTCGTGCCGTGCGGCGCATTCGGTGAGACGCCGTAGCGTTGCCTGACCCGCCGGCGTGAGGGTGAGGTGGTAGCTGCGCCGGTCACGCGCCAGCCGCTGCCGATCGATGAGCCCGCGGCGCTTGAGGTCGCGAAGCGCCGGCGTCAGCGTCGACTTGTCCTTGCCGGCGGCGCGGCTGAGCACGGTCTGGCTGATGCCGGGGTTGCGGCCGATCAGGGTGAGCAGCGCGAAGCGGCCTGGCGGCAGGTCCACCTCGCCAACCTCGCGGGCAAAGGCCTGGAAGGAGGCGATCTGCGCCATGCGCAGATGAAAGCCGACCCACTCCGCCAGCGGGCCATAGTCGATCCCGTCGACGAATGCGCCGGTGCCGTTGCGCTCGCGCGCCTCCACGCCAGCGGGCTTGCGGCTCGAGGAAAGCGAGTGCACCACGTGTCCCATCCCATCGCCACAGCCGAGCACGGCCGCACCTCGATTCCAGCATAGCGGAATCGGGCGGCCGAGACCACGCAAGATGGTTTTATATCCGACTAATTCCCTTTACAAGTTGTGCCACATCGGGCTGAATTGCGCCCATACCAACAAGCATCAGCAAACATCAACAAGCATCGGGTTTGCGAACCAGGCCCTGGAGGAGCTCGAGGAGGAGGAAGATGCGCACGCGTCTGGCTGGAACCACATTCGCTCTGCTCGCCGGCGCCGCCGCGGCAGGGCTCGCAGCGCCCGCGACGGCGCAGGACAAGACCTTCGAGCTCAAGCTGTCGCACTGGGTGCCGCCTTCGCACCCGCTGCAGAAGGCACTGGAGGACTGGGGCAGCTCGATCGAGAAGGCGACCGGCGGCACCGTCAAGTACAAGGTTTATCCCTCCCAGCAGCTGGGCAAGGCCTTCGACCACTACGACATGGCCAAGGACGGCATCGCCGACGTCACCTACATCAGCCCCGGCTACCAGCCCGGCCGCTTCCCGATCATCGACGCCGGCAACCTCCCGTTCATGATGTCGAACGCCAAGGGCGGGTCGCAGGCGCTCGACGCCTGGTACCGCAAGTACGCCGGCACCGAGATGAAGGACGTGAAGTTCTGCCTCGGCTTCGTGCACGACTACGGCTCGTTCCACTCAAAGACCAAGAAGATCGTGGTGCCGGCCGACATCAAGGGCATGAAGATCCGCCCCGCGCATGCCATCATCGCCAACCTCGTGACCGAACTCGGCGGCACCAACGTCAACGCTGCGGCGCCGGAAGTGCGAGACATCATCGAGAAGGGCGTGGCCGACGCCGTCACGTTCCCCTGGGGCTCGATCCCGCTGTTCGGTATCGACAAGGTGACCAAGTACCACATGAACGTGCCGCTCTACGTCACCAGCTTCGCCTGGGTGATGAACAAGGCGAAGTACGAGAGCATGTCGGCCGCGCAGAAGAAGGTCATCGACGATCACTGCACCAACGAGTGGGCTTTGCGCGTGGCTGCGCCATGGGCCGACTTCGAACGCGCCGGCGTCGCCAAGCTCACCAACGAGCCCGGCCACGAGGTCTATACGATCTCGGACGCGCAGCTTGCCGAGTGGAAGAAAGCGGCCGAGCCCGTGGTCAAAGCCTGGAGCGACAGCGTGCGCAAAGTCGGCGGCGACCCGGACGCGATCCTGAAGGAGCTGAAGACCACGCTGGCCAAGTACAACGCGGCCTATTGAGCGCACCGCACGCCGGCCGGCGCGGCTGTAATTGCGGTGTAAGGGACTTGGCGGCGGCGAGCGTTTCGCCGCCGTCGCTGCGAAGGGGCGGGGGTGCGGCAGCCAGTGTCGGGGAAGCGTTGTGCGTAGCGTCATGGACCGCTTCATCGATGGCATAGAGCTCACCGCTGCGGTGTTCATCGGCATTGTGGCGGCCGACGTCTTCATCACCGTGCTGCTGCGCTACTTCTTCGGCATCTCCATTCCCGACAGCTACGATTTCGGCCAGCTGCTATTGGGCATCCTGATCTTCTGGGGCATCGCCGCCACTTCCTATCGCGGCACCCACATCACCGTCGATCTGGTCTGGGCCAACGTCGGGCCGAAATGGCAGCGCGCCATCGACGTGTTCGCCACCCTCGTGTTGTTGTTCGTGGTCGTGGTGCAGACCTATACCCTGCTCGACAAGACCATGAGCACGCGCGATGCCCACGTGCTGACCTACACCCTGCGCCTGCCGACGTGGCCGTTCTTCGCCGTTGCCTGGCTGGGCGATGTGTCGGCGGTGCTGCTCATTGCCGTGCGCACCTACCGGCTGATCTTCAATCCCGCGGAGATGGCCCGGGCCGCCGCTGCGATCAAGCCGGTGGAATGAGGCGCGGATGAGCTCCGACCTCGTCGCCATCGTCGGGTTCCTCGCGCTGTTCGCGCTGATGCTGCTGCGCGTGCCGGTCGGCATGGCCATGGGGCTCGTCGGCGTGACGGGCTTCGGCTACCTGAGCGGCAGCGGGCCGGCGCTCAAGATCGTCGGCCACACCTCGATGCGCACGGTGACCGACTGGAATTTCGCGGTCGTGCCGCTGTTCCTGCTGATGGGGTCGTTCGCGACGACCTCGGGCATGAGCCGCGAGCTCTTCCGCGGCGCCAACGCCTTCCTCGGGCACCTGCGCGGCGGGCTCGGCATTGCCACCATCGCCGCCTGCGGCGGGTTCGCGGCAATCTGCGGTTCGTCGGTGGCGACGGCGGCAACCTTCTCGCGCGTCGCCTACCCGGAGATGCGCCGCTACGGCTACCCGCAGAGCTTCGCCACCGGGGTGATCGCGGCCGGCGGCACGCTGGGCATCATGATCCCGCCCTCGACCGTGCTCGCCGTCTACGGGCTGATTACCGAGCAGGACATCGGCAAGCTGTTCATCGCCGGGGTCGTGCCCGGCCTCGTCGCCGTCGCCATGTACATGGCGACGATCACGATCATCGGCATGATGCGGCCGGGCTACCTGCCCGCCGGACCGCGCAGCACCTGGGTCGAGCGCGGCGAGGGCTTGCGCGACATCTGGGCGACGCTGCTGCTCTTCGTCTTCGTCATCGGCGGCATTTACGGCGGCGTGTTCACGCCGACGGAGGCGGCGGGCATGGGCGCGGGCGGCGCCTTCCTCATCGGCATAGCGCGTCGCCGGCTCTCAGGGCCTGAAATCCTGCGCTCGCTGCTCGAGGCCACGCGCACGACGGCTGCCGTCTTCACCGTGCTGATCGGCGCCATCCTGTTCGGCTATTTCCTCACCATCACCCAGACGCCGCAGAAGGTGACGGAGTTCCTGACCGGCCTCGGCCTCGGCCGTTACGGCGTGCTGGCGCTGATCATGGTCATGTACCTGGTGCTCGGGTGTCTGATGGATGCGCTGGCCATGATTATCCTCACCGTGCCCATCATCTTCCCCGTCATCAAGCAGCTGGGCTTCGATCCGATCTGGTTCGGCGTCATCATTGTCATGACGGTGGAGCTCGGGCTGATCCATCCGCCCGTGGGCATGAACATCTTCGTCATCAAGAGCGTGGTCGAGGACGTGAAGATCTCGACCATCTTCTACGGCGTGCTGCCCTTCATCGTCACCGACATCCTGCGCCTCGTGCTGCTGATCGCCTTCCCCATCCTCGCGCTGTGGCTGCCGTCCAAGATGTGAGGCCATAACCGCCGGCTATCGACCTGGCGCACGCTCGGCATTTCAACTCGCGGTCTTGCTTCGCCATTCTCCCACAGAGCCCACGCGCCTGTGCTGGGCAGCCGAGAGGAGGGTTCCCATGCAAACACGCACTGCAACGATCGTGTCGGCGCTGCTGGTCGCCGCTGCCGTGTCGATCTATCTCGTCGCCGGCTCGAGGACCAATCGCGTCGAGCCGGCGTTCGAAGACGGCATCGTGCGCGTCGAGAGCGCCTATGGCTTCAACGAGACCATCGACCGCGTGAAACAAGAGATCGCGGCCAAGGGCATCATGTTGTTCCAGGCTGTCGACCAGGCGAAGCTCGCCGCCGACGCCGGCATCAAGCTCAATCCCTCGACGCTCTTGGTGTTCGGCAACCCGCCGCTCGGCACGCTCTTCATCACGGCGAAGGCGGAATCCGGCCTCGATTGGCCGGTGTGGCTGCTGGTGCAGCAGAACGACAAAGGGGCAGGTGTGGATGGCCTACACGGATTTCGCCTGGATCGCCCGCCGCCACCGCATCACCAACCGCGATGCGCAGTTCAAGATGGCGTCCAGCGTCATCGCGTCCATCACCTCGAGTGCGCAGCGCAAATAGCGGCACACGGCCGCAGAAAAAAGAGCGGGCCCGTCGCCGGACCCGCTTTCGCATTGTAGGCGGCTGATGCCGCGTCAGTGCTTGGCCTTGTCGCCCTTCATGCCGGCCCGCTCGCGCTCGGTGAAGCCGCCGGACTGGGCTTCCTCCGCCGCATCCTGCGCCATGGCGTAGCGGCGGCCGCGCGAGGCGATCGCCGCCATGCTGGCGCCGACGTGGGACTTGGCGAAGCTCGCGACATTGCCGGCCTGCAGGCCCATGGCGCTCGCCTGCGCCCAGGCGTCGTGGCCGGCGCCGAGGTAGAGCACCAGCCAGCCGTCCTCCTTCTGCTTGCGGTCCAGCAGCGCCTTCAGGGTCTCCTTGGTGTACTCGCGCGAGGCATTCTCGAGCCCGTCGGTCATGACCGCCAGGATGCAGCGCTCGCCCGCGGTCTTGCGCTTGTCGAGGAGCGCCACGCCATGTCCGACCGCATCGAGCAGCGGCGTCGACGCGCGCGGCTGGTACTCGGAAGCCGCCAGCTCGGCGCAGCCGCCGGCCGGCACGTGGTCACGGATTACGTCGATCCCTTGCGAGTCAAAGATGATGAGGCTGACGTGCGCCTCCATGTCCTTGTCGTCCTTCACCTGCCGCAAATAGCTGTTGACGGCACCGATTGCGTCGGTGCGGCAATCCTCCATCGATCCTGAGCGATCGAGCACGATGCCAACGTGGACTTTCTGAGCCACCAGATTGCTCCATGTTATGAAAAGCCGATCCTGCGGACCGGCAATGCCTCAGGTGGGGAGCACCTGCAGTTTGCTTCTTAATCCCATAAAACCGCTTGTTTTAAGGCTTTTTCTGGGTGACTTGATGGGTCAGGTGAGCCACCGGACCTGGATCGTCACAGCTCCGATTCCTTGAATGGCCCTGCAGTCGAGGCGATGGCCATTGACCAATATCAAGGGCTTGCGTTGCGGCCGACTTTGGCGACAGGCGGCGCCTGCTGCGCCAGCTCCGTTGTTCTAGATCAATGTCAGACATGGCCGGCGCTGCCAGCTTGCAGGCTGCATTGGGCGCCTGGCGGAGACCTACATGTTCAAGCACATTCTGATTGCCACTGACGGGTCAGAATTGTCGCAAAAGGCAGTGGCCCAGGGGCTTCAGCTTGCGAGCGAGCTCAAGGCCAAGGTGCTGGCCATCACGGTTACGGAGCCGTGGACCATGATTGGCGGACGCATGCCCACGCCATCCGTCATAGAGACCTATGAAGAGGCGGCCCGCGAGAATGCCGCCCGGATCGCCTCCTCCGTCAGCGAAGCTGCCAAGAAGAAGAATGTGATGTGCTCGGCAGTGCACGTCTCGGGTAGGCACGCGGCAGAAGGCATCATCGAGGCCGCGCAGAAGAACGGATGCGACCTGATCGTCATGGCTTCCCATGGACGCCGCGGGCTTGGGCGGGTCCTTGTCGGCAGCGTCGCCACCGAGGTGCTGGTCCGCAGCACCCTTCCCGTCCTCATCTGCCGCTAGGCGCAGCCGCGCGGCCGTCGGTGTTGGTGATCTGGGTCACAGGCGCTGGAGGCTTCAACCTTGGAGTTCCCACCATGACAACCGGACTCGACGTGTTCGACGCAACCCTGCAACAGACGAACCTTTGGCTCAAGGAGCTGATGGAGCATCTGGCGATCGATCGCCGGCATGCATACAGGGTGCTAAGCGCCACGTTGCACGCCGTTCGCGATCGGATCGGCCGATCGTGCTGCTGGACATGGATCTCGCTGCGAGCCCGCTGCTCACCGACCTCTACCAGCTCAACATGATCCAGGCTTACCTGGAGCACGGTGAAACCAACACGGCGGTGTGCGAATTTTTCGTGCGTAAGCTGCCTGCTCAGCGAGGATTCCTTATTGCCGCCGGGCTCGAGCAGGCGCTCGACTTCCTGGAGGACCTGCAATTCTCGCCCTAGGAGATCGACTGGCTCGAGAAGAGCGGGCGGTTCGGCAAAGACCTCCTCGATCACCTCGCCGACCTCCGTTTCACCGGTGACGTCCACGCCATGCCCGAGGGCACGGTGTTCTTCGCCGACGAGCCGATCCTGCGCGTGACGGCGCCGCTGCTCCGCCACTGGCATCGTGAAGAAGAAAGCGCCGAGTCGCATGATTGCAATCATACGCTACAGTTGGCCAACGCGGATACATTGACGAGGCGCTTGGCTCGGCGAGCGCCTCTTGCAAGAAACTCTCGGATCGAAACCATGCGTAAGCTTCTCCTGGCGGCCACCTCCGCGGGCCTCGGTCTGTTGGTTGTCGGCGTCGGCGTGGCACAGCAGCATACCCACCACCGAGACCATCAGGCCGCGTCGGCCAGCGATACGCGCCAATTAGTGCATTTCCCGGACCAGTTGCGCGAGCACACGTTGGCGAACATGCGCGACCATTTGCTTGCCCTGCAGGAAATCCAGGAGGCCTTGGCGCAGAAGCGGGAGGATAAGGCCGCGCGCATCGCCGAGAAGCGGCTCGGCCTGTCGTCTCTGACTTTGCACGGGGCTCACGAGGTCGCTAAGTACATGCCGCCAGGCATGCAGGATATCGGCTCGGAGATGCACAGATCGGCGAGCCGGTTCGCGCTCGAGGCTCAGAATGCTGGCGTCACCGGTGACCTGCGGCCGGCCCTCGACGCATTGTCGAAAGTCACCGCCCAGTGTGTCGGCTGCCACGCCGGCTACCGGCTCAAATAACGCTTCCGTCTTGTGATCCTGGCGCGACCAGCCAAGGGGTTTGACGCAGCTCAAAGTTGGCGCGGCGCCGTTGTGCCACCAGGAAAGTGCGTGGCGGAGACATAACGCTTCGGCGACTAGAAACACAACCAAGGCCGCGACCAGCATGGTAAAGCGCCAGCAGCTCAAGTTCGGTATCGCCGCTGCGGGGGCTCTGCTCGCCGTCGTGGCCTTGGCGGCCTACACGTGGGGCCGTCCGCTTGCGGTCACCGTGGCGCCCGTCGAGAAGGACGTGCCCATTCGGGTGTTCGGCCTCGGAACGGTCGAGGCCCAGACGGTATCGCGCATCGGCTTCGAGACCGCTGGAACCCTCGTTGAGCTGCACGCCGACCATGGGGATACCGTCAAGGCGGGCACTTTGCTGGGCCGGCTGCAGAGCCGCGAGCAGGAGGCGCGCGTCGCCCAAGCGAGGGCGGCGGTTGTGCAGGCTCAAGCTGGCATCGAACAAGCGGAATCGAGCATCGAAAAGGCCGACGCGGTCCTGAAGCAGAAATCGGACACCAACCAGCGTCGGCAGGAGCTGGTGCAGCGCGGCGTCGTCTCTCGAGAGACGGCAGGTGACACGCAGGCCGCAGCCGACGTGGCAAGGGCCGACCTCAGCCAGTCCCGAAGCGCCGTGAGCGTAGCACGGGCCAACCTCGAGCAGGCCAAGGCTGTGCTCGCCCTCGAGGAGGCACGGCTCGCCAAGTACAGCCTTTACGCTCCCTTTGAGGGGGTCGTGATGACGCGCTACCGCGAGCTCGGCTCGGCCCTCAATGCCAACGAGGCCGTCTTCCAGCTGGTGGACCCCGCCACCATTTGGGCACTTGCTTATATCGACGAGGCGAGGGCCGGTCCGATCGAGGTTGGACAACCTGCGGAGGTCATACGCCGCTCGGCTCCGGATCTACACATGAAGGCAAAGGTCGTGCGCATCGATATCGAGAGCGACCGGGTCAACGAGGAGCGTCGCGTCTATGTGCGTTGCGGTGGGTGTCCCCTTACCTTCCATCTAGGGGAGCAGGCGGAGGTGCTGATCACCGTCGCGCGGCTGCCCCAGGCCCGGCTGGTCAAGCAGGCCGCATTGCTCGAGGTGCAGGGCCGGCAGGCGGCCGCCTGGACCGTCGAAGGCGGCAAGCTGCAACAGCGGCGGGTGACCCTTGGGCAGCGCACCATCGATGGGCGTGTCGAGATCGCGAGCGGCGTGCCCGAGGGGGCGCAGCTCGTGACCTCGCCGACTACCGGCCTCACAATCGGTCGCCGCGTGGTCATCGCGCAGAACGAGAAGCCGGCGGGCGAGAAAAAGAAATGAATCTCGCCTGGCGCGATATCCGACACAAACTCGGGCGCTTCATACTGACGTGCCTGGGCCTGAGCCTGCTGCTCGCGGTCGTGATCACGATGGCCGGCATTTATCGCGGTCAAACAGCCGATGCACTGGCGCTCGCGCGGGCCATAAATGCGGACGTTTGGGTGGTCGAGGCCGGAACCATCGGCCCCTTTGCCGAATCCTCTCGCATTCCCGGCGACACGCGCGAGATGATGGCACGCATCAATGGCGTGGTCGAAGCCGGCTCGATCACGCTGCAGAACATTCAGATCGTGCGGGGCGGTCGCAGGCTGCGGCTGCAAGTTGTCGGCTACGAGCCGGGCCGTCCAGGAGGCCCCGTGCGGCTCATCGACGGCCGCGACATCACGCGCAGCCACTACGAGCTGATCGCAGATCGGCAAACGGGCTTTGTTGTGGGCGATACCGTGCATCTCGGCCGCTACGATTACACCGTCGTCGGCATGACCTCCGGCGTTGTCACTTTATCGGGAGACTCGATTGTCTACATGTCGCTTCGGGACGCGCAGCAGCTGCAGTTCGATCTGGCCCCGCCGGCTACTCGACGGGAGTCGGCGCGCGGCGCAGCCCGCACTCAGACCGACCTCGTCAATGCCGTGGTCGCGCGGCTCGCACCGGATGTGCCGACGGAGGAGGTGGCCGAGGTCATCCGCCGCTGGAAGCACCTCTCGGCGTTGTCGGAGAAGGACCAGGAACAGCTTCTCACCCTGACGGTCATCGAGCGGGCCCGGCGCCAGCTCGGCATGTTCATGGGTATCTTGACGATCGTCTCGGCCGTCATCATCGCGCTCATCATCTACACGCTGACGATGGACAAGGTCAGGGAGATCGCGACGCTGAAACTGATTGGCGCGCCGGACCGCACGATCATCGGCCTCATCCTGCAGCAGGCATTGCTCATGGGCATCGTCGGCTTCATCGCCGGCGCGACGCTGGTCTATCTCTTCAACGGATGGTTTCCCCGACGCATCGAAATGCTGCCCGAGGACATCGCCACGCTGTTCGGGGTGGTCGTGGTTGTCTGCCTGTTGGCGAGTATGCTCGGCGTGCGTGCCGCAATTCGCATCGATGCCGCTCGCGCGCTGACGGGATGACGTGATGGGCGACCGCGCCAAATCATATCCGCTAGTCGAGCTGAAGCACGTCAGCAAGCACTTCGGCGAAGGCGAAACGCGTGTCGATGCCTTGCGGGACATCACCTTGACGGTCTCGTCCGGCGAAGTGGTCGGGCTTCTGGGACCGTCGGGCTCGGGCAAGAGCACGCTGCTCAATGTCATTGGCGCCATCATCGATCCGATCGAGGGATGGATGCGGCTCGATGGCGAGGTGGTCTATGACGGCCGGTGGCTGCGGCATGATCTGCGCCGTATGCGCCTGGAAAAGATCGGCTTCATCTTCCAATTCCACAATCTGCTGCCGTTCCTCGACGCGACCGACAATGTCGCCCTGGTCTACCATCTCGCCGGCGTGCCGCGCGACGAGGCCATCAAGCGCTCCGTTGAGCTGCTCGAGTATTTGCAGGTAGGGCATCGAAAGCACGCCATGCCGTCGCAGCTCTCGGGCGGCGAGGCCCAGCGCGTTGCCATTGCGCGTGCGCTCGCCAACAAGCCACGCATCATCCTCGCGGATGAGCCGACCGCGGCACTCGATTCGGCGCGCGCGGGCATCGTCATGGATCTCCTGCGCAAGCTCGCGCGCGAGCAACAAGCAGCGATCATCGCCGTCACGCATGACGAGAAGATCTATGACCGGCTCGACCGCATCTACAAGCTGCGCGACGGCCTGCTGATCGACACCGAAGAGCGCGCTGCTGCCTGATCGGGAGCTGGAGTGGCATGTACGCGCGGACGGTTCAAACGATGGCTCTCTTGGGCAGCCTTGTCATACTTTGTCTGGCCTCCGTCTTGGCCCAGACAGAGGGGGATCGTGTCGAGCTCATCATGTCGAAGCTGCCATCTCAGAACTCGGCCACGTACAGGGCAATACGAAAGCTGGCCGGCAACGCCACCGGCCAAGTCCTGCCGTTGACGAAATCGGAAATGTGGTCGGTGCCGAAAGAGAAGGTGGACGCCGTCAGGAAGGCAGCGGCGGCATATGGGGCGAGCGTCTATCAGCTCGGCGATGACTGGAACGAGGTATTCCATCCCATGCCGGGCGCCAAGGGCACGGCGGAGAGGAGGAAGGTCGTGAAGGAGCGCGCCAGATCTTCCAAAGAAACCATGCAGATCTTCATGACGGAGAAGCAGAAGATCATGAGGGAACGCGCCAAGGCTTCCAGGGGCACTATGAACGTCGCCATGATGCTGGCGCCGCCGCCTTGGGCGGTCGAGTATGCCCTGACGAAGGACGCCAGCGCCAATGCGCCTGCCCGGATCAGGCTTCCAATCAATGAGAAGACCGTCCTGACGATCAAACGCACGGCTGTAACGGTAAAGTCCGACGTGATCATTTGGAGAGGCACGGTTGATGGCATCGGATTGCCGGTTACGCTGATGTGGTGGCCGGATGGGAAAATGACGGGCACGGTCCAGCACGAGGGCCGCCTCTATTCGATCCGGCACATGGGCGGTGAGATGCATGCTGTCGTCGAGATGAGCGTGGAGCAGATGCCGCCGGAGCACGCATCAATCACGTCACGCCCGCGACTAGACGACCCGAACTTGCGTGACGAGCCATTGGTCGACCAAGGCCACACGGGCGTGCTGCGGGCCGTAACGGCACAGGCCGCCAAGCCAACCGCGCTGGCCGCGCATGGAGCTGCCCCTTCACCTCCGGAAGTGATCATCGATGTGATCGTCGCCTACACGAAGAAGGCCGCGAGCAACTACACCGACGTGAAGCGCGAGCTTGTCGACCTCGCCATTGAGGAAACAAACGAGTCGTTTCGCAACAGCAAGCTCGATTACGTCAAGCTGAGGCTGGTGCATGCCTATCAGACCGACTACGTGGAGGAGGGCGACTACTTCGATCACGTCTGGCGGTTCGCCGACGCGGACGACGGCTACATGGAGGAGATCCACGACCTGCGTAGCAAGTACCACGCCGATGTTTTGGTGCTCATTGTCGACGATCCAAAGGGTTGCGGGCTGGCAACGCGCGTCTTCGCCGATGCAGAAGACGCATTCGCCGTGGTGCATCATGCGTGCGCGGCCACCACCTACTCTCTGGCACACGAGATCGGACACCTGATTGGCGCACGCCATGATCTCTATTCCGACAACATCATGACACCGTTCCCATACGGCCACGGCTACGTCAATGACACCAAGTGGCGGGATATCATGAGCCTCCGGGAGAGCTGCGGCGGCTGCCCGCGTCTTCCTGTCTGGTCCAGCCCGAAGGTGATGATCAACGGCGAGCCCGCTGGCACACCGGAGCTCGACAACGCGCGTGTGATTGCGGAACAGGCGGCACGAGTTGCCGCCTTTAGAGAATCACCAGCCGAGCAGCAAGATCGGACGAAGAGAGAAGAAGGGCCGTTACGATGATTGCCAGACGGATGCTGTTGCGCGCGCTGCATGTCGCTGTCGCCCTGTGTGCCTTGGGTTCGGCAGCCCATGGCCAGACGCGCTCGGCTGTCGTGCGTGGGCACGACCTCGCGGAACAAACGTGTGCAGGCTGTCATGCCATGGACGCCGGGCAAGGAAGCACGACTCAGGGAACGCGGGTGCCGAGCTTCAGAGCAATCGCAGGCCGACCCAATATATCCGCCGAGAGGCTGCAGGCGCTCATCATGACGCCCCGACATCCAATGCCGGCAATACCCTTGGGGTTGGGCGAAATCAACGATCTCGTAGCCTATATTCGTTCGCTCAGATGAGGGCACTTCGCGCCTGACCTGACAACACCGCTAGTAACTGCGCCTGTCCAACCTTTCGAACAGCTCCTTGGCGTCCTCCAAATCGCCGGTTTCGCACGCGTCGTAGATGCGCAGGGCCCAGCGCTGCAGGGCCGCGCGCCGTTGCGCCGTGATGTCCTTGTGCTCGAGGTCTTCCAAATAACCCCTGTAGGCCGCGGCGCAATCGGTATTGCCGTGATTGGAAATAGCGCCGCCGGATATCACCGCGAGCGCTATCAAGACGATAAAGGCATGTCTCGACCTGCGGTGCCCGTCGAGCGCTCCAATTGGAAACCCAACAAGGGGCAACGCCATACGTCTCCGGCACGCATCAAATGCTCTTGCGACGACCGCTGACACCGGTGGTGCTCCGTAACCCGAACCTCGACCCCCATCAGCCATACGGCAGCTCCGTATCAGGGCCCAAATTTCGGCCTGCCGACGATTGTCACGATCAGGCGGTCAATCTCGAGCACCTCGCCGGCAACGCGCTTGGCGTCTGAAAGCGTGACGCGGTCGATCTTCTGGTTGCGTGTGAGAAGGTAGTCCGTCCCTTCACCGTCGAGCCACAGGCGCAGGAGCGAGCTTGCCACCTTGGCGCTGGTGTCGAAGTCCAGCAGGAAGGAGCCCATCAGATAGCGCTTTGCATTCTCGAATTGGGAGGGCGTGGGACCGTCGCGGGCCATGCCGGCGAGCACATCCCTGAGAACGCCCAATACCGCCCCCATGTTCTCGTTCTTGGTCGAGAACCCGCCGAGCACGAGCGATGTCATCGAATCACGGATCAGGCTGGTCTTGATCGAATAGGCAAGCCCTCGTTTGACGCGAACCTCCTCCATCAGCCGCGAGTCGAAGCCGCCGCTTCCGATGATGTGGTTCAGCACTTGCAGCGCCGGGAAGTCTGGATGATCGCCTCGAAGCGAGGCGAGTCCGAATATCGCCGTCGCCAGGGGAAAGTCCTTATCGATGACGACAGGGGCTGGCAAAGGTCGGGGCTCGACGCTTCCGACGTCTGTCAGTTGCGCCGTCTCCGGAAGGCCGCCGAATATCGAATCGAGCGCCTCGGCAGCCGCGCGTCGGTCGATGTCCCCCACGATCACGACCTTGAGGACATCCTTTGCGAAAGGCCGCGCGTACTGTGATTTTACATCATCGCGCGTCAGGCTCGCTACGGACTCCGGCGTGCCGTTGATGGGCCGGCCATAAGCGCTGCCGGCGAAAGCCTCGGCGTACCAGCGGTTGAGCGCGAGTGTTGTTGCTTCGTTGGCTGCGAGAGCCAGGTTGGTCAGGCTTTGCGCTCTGACCCGGTCGATGGCCTCTGCATCGAAATGCGGCGCTGTGAGCGCCAGCCGCAGCAATTCGGCTGATGGTGCGAAGCGCTTCGACAGCGTCTCGAGGCCGCCATAGATCGCATCCCTCCCACCCGATACGGAAAGGCGCGCTCCCAACTGCGAGAGCTGCTGCTTGAAGGCTGCGGCAGAGAGATCGCCGGCACCCTCCGTGAGCATATCCGCAACCATACCGGCTAGGCCTTCTTTGCCGCGCGGGTCCTGCGCAGCTCCACCCACGAACGCGAACTTCATTGCAATCAGCGGTACGCTGTGCTCCTCGACCAGCCACGCCTTGATGCCTTTGGCGCTCACGATCGGCTCGACCGTGAGCGCGAGCGCGGGGGGCATGCCTGCGACCAGGGCCATGAGGACGCACGCAAGCCCGACAAGGCCGCGAAATTGGCGCGATGAACCGGGACGATGGACTCCACTGAGCATCCGGAACCCTTTCCAGTTACCGCTTGGGCGGCAACGCAGCCGGGCTGGCCGTGACTGTTGCTGGAGCCGGCAGTGGCGTGAGCGTGCCTGTGACCGACCGCTCGGGGCTGAGAAACCCGTTCGCTGCCCGCCTGATGTCATCCAGCCCGATGGCCTGGATGCGGCCCGGGACGGCATCGATGTCGGCGATCGAACGTCCAAGCGCGACGCCTTCACCGTACCGGCGCGCGAGCGACGTCTGATCGTCGGACTCGAACACACGCCGGGCTTCGAGCGCCGACTTGGCACTGTCCAGCTCCTCTTGCGTCACGCCGTTCTCGCGGACATCGGCGATGACTGCGTCAAGCGCTGCCTCGACTTTTTCGAGCGGCGGCCCGGCGGCGGGTATGACGAGGAGCACCAGCCGGCCGCTGTCCAAACCATTGCCGAGGTAATTGGAGCCCGTCGCGGATGCGAGCTTGTCCGCCACGAGGCGCCGATAGAGGCGGGAGGTATCGTCGGCCCCGAGGATTTGAGCCAACAGCTGAAGGCTCTCGGCCTCGCCCGGACGAGCCGACGGGTAGCTCGGCACGTAATAGTAGCGCAGGAGCACGGGCGCGCCAGCGCGCGCATCCTGCAGGTGCACGCGACGCGCGGTAATCGGCTCAGGCTCCTGCGCTCGCGCGCGGCGGCTCGCCGCCGAATTGGGCTTGTTGCGCCCATAGGTCGCCTCTGCCAGCGGCCGTACCTCCTCCGGCGTGACATCGCCCGCCACGATGAGAACCGCGTTGTTGGGCGCGTAGAAGCGCTTGTAAAAGGTCGTAGCGTCCTGGCGCGTCAACTTGGCCATTTCATCTGCCCACCCGAGCACAGGATGGCGATAGGGGTGGCTGCGATAGAGTACGGCGAGCATCTGCTCGCTCAGGAGACTGACCGGGTCCGCGTCGACGCTGGAGCGCCGCTCTTCCTGGATGACGTCGCGCTCGGTGCGCACCTCTTGCTCGACGAGCCTGAGGTTGACCATGCGGTCGGCCTCCAGCTCCATGACCGCACGCAGGTGCTCTTTGGCGACGCGCTCGAAGTAGGACGTCGTGTCGTGCTCGGTAACCGCATTGTCGCGCCCGCCGAGCCGCGTGATGATGCGCGCGAATTCGCCCGACTGCATCCGGCGGGTCGACTTGAACATCAGGTGCTCGAGAAAATGCGCGATGCCCGAGGTCCCGTGCGGATCGTCAGCGGCGCCGGCGCGATACCAGACCATGTGCGTGACGACGGGCACGCGATGATCCGGGATGACGACGACTTGCATGCCGTTGGCGAGCCTGAACTCGCTCACGCGAGGCTCGGCAGTCGCACGGCCGTCTGGAAGGAGGAACGAAGCCGATGCCGTGAACGCAACGAGCACCGTTTGAATCCACCGGCTCAGCGAAACGTTTCTCACGCGAGCAATCCTCATCCGAAGTTGGGAACCAACTATCGGAAGGCAATCGCAGCGCTGCCGGCCGCTGCGGTCGGACACCAACTTGGCGATTGCCGAGCCTCGAATGGCATGGGCGCCCTAGACACGCGGGGCGCCCACACGGATAGGCAATCTCTCTTTGGGGAGAGCCCTATCACTTCTTCACATAACCCTCACGCTGCATCTTCTCCCAGAAGTCGGCGGGGATTGCGTAAGCCTGCTGCTCGAGCCTCTTGTAGAACTCCCCGGTATTGAACGGCTGGTCGCCGGCCGAGCAAGCCTCATAGCCGCGCAGAGCCGTACGGCTGAGCTTGGCAAACTGCTCGCCGGACATCTTCGAGTAGCCTTCGCGACCAAGCTTGTCCCAGAAGTCCTTGTAGTCCTTCGCGCAGTTTGCGGCCGCGGCCGGGCTCGCCAGGATGCCAGCCACCACGGCAGCGAGTGCTAAACGCTTCATTTCGATTCTCCTACATGCCTAGCAGCAACGAGCCGATCCCGTCGCCCGCTAACAATCAGTAAACAGGGTGCCGGGGGTGGCCGTATTGATCTTCATCAACGAGGCGGGGTTCAGAAGCAGAGTTTTTTGTAACAAAATGTGTCAGGCGCCGCGCGGCCACCTCTCAACACTTCGACACAAGTCCGCCGTTGCGGCGAATTGAGGGGCACTGCCTACCGCGCATCCTGGGAGCTATGGTTCCTTCTACTTCGACGGCCTCTGAGCCTGGTGCGAGCGGAACCTGCATCAGCAATACCAACAGCGTGTGGGCGCCCTAGAGATCCGGGGCGCCCACACAAACTCATCGAGCCAACCGAAAGACCGATCACTTCTTCGCGTAACCCTCGCGCTGCAGCTTCTCCCAGAAGTCGTCGGGGATAGCGTAACGCTGCTGGTCGAGCCGCTTCCAGAACTCATCGGAGTTGAATGGCTGGTCACCGGCCGAGCAGGCGTCGTATCCGCGCAGCGCAACGCGGTTGAGCTTGGCAAGCTGCTCGCCCGACATCTTCGAATACCGTTCCCGGTCCATCTTGTCCCAGAAGTCCTTGTAGTCCTTCGCGCAGTTTGCTGCCGCAGCCGGGCTGGCTAGGATGCCGGCCACTACAGCCGCGAGTGCTAAGCGTTTCATTTTGGTTTCTCCTAGTCGCTAGGGGCGACAAGCCAATCCCATCGCCCGCTGAAGATACTTCCACCCGAGGGCACTGCTCTCGTTAGCGCCCGCAGCGTCTTTTGATATTTAGTGTGGGAGCAGCCTTTAGCGTATGGCTGCGATCATACGGCCCGGTCCGTATTTAGAATGAGGCTGGCCTGCTTGCGAACGATGACTCCTTCCGCTTGCAAGGTCGCCAAAGCTCGATACACCGCCTCTCGCGTTAGCCCGACGTCTGCTGCGACATCCTGAAGCTGTCCGTCGAGTGTGATCGAGCGTCCATCGCGACCCGCCGACAGTCTGAGGTATTGAAGCAGGCGTTCGCGGGCCGAGCGGATGTTGCGTAGTTCGAGGCGTGCCCGCACCGCCTGTAGCTGCCGCGCCAATCGCGCGGCAAAGGCTTCGTACAACAGCGGATCGGCTCGCAATGCGGACAACAAGACTGGCTTCGGATAGACCCGCACACGGCTTGGCGTTGCTGCCAGCGCGTCGCAATGATAAACGTCCGAGAACAGCGCGGCCTCGCCGAGAAGATCGCCCGCACGCGCCGTGTGCAGGGTCACGAGATGGCCGTCGATCGTGCGGCGCAGGAGCCGCAAGCGCCCGCTCATCACCTCGAAAATCGCCGACGACGCATCACCCTGGCGGAACAGTCTCTCATTCTTCCCCAGCTCGCGCTCGCGAATGGACGGGCCTCGCCGTACACGATCGGGCAATGCATCAAACAGCATGGCGATCCAGGCTCCTCTCGCGCGGCACTACCTCTCGCGAGCATCCCAAGGCGCAAATGGTATCGTCGCTTGGCCCCGGAGGCGTTGACGCAAATCAAGTCTGCGTCTTCCGGCGGGACGCCGCCTGAGGACTACGCCACTACCAAATCGCAACCTGCCGCCGCTTCGCTTTGACGCGCGTCAAACCAATGCAAGCCCGTGCTGTGCAACATGTGCTGCCATTTGGCGAGCTCGAGCAAATGGTCACCGACGCGGCGGACCTATCGACATGGCGCCTGAAGCCATACTGGAAATCCAGGAGCCGTCCGGCATGGCATCCGCAGTTCCTGCCGGTTTGACGGCTGCCGACGCTCAGCGGCGGTTCGCTGAGTTCGGCCCCAACACCGTGAGCGAGCAGGCTGCTTCGCGCCCGCGGGTCTTTCTTGCCAAATTCTGGGGTCCTATCCCGTGGATGCTCGAGGCTGCGATCCTGCTGCAGCTGGGACTCGGCGAGTACGTCGAAGCAGTGGTGATCGGCGGTCTGCTCCTCTTCAACGCGACTTTGGGGTTTGTGCAGGAAGGCCGTGCCAGCGCGGCGCTGGCGGCGCTCAAGGAGAGACTGGCGCCGACGGCCTTGGTTCGTCGCGATGGCGAATGGGTGAGACTGCCAGCATCGCAACTCGTGCCAGGCGACGCGATCAGGCTGGCGCTTGGGGCGCTGGTTCCCGCCGATGCCACCATCACGTCAGGCTCGGTGATGGTCGACCAGTCGCTGCTTACCGGCGAATCCGTTCCCGTCGATGCGAATCCCGGCAGCCAGGTGTACGCCGGTTCCTTGGTGCGCCGCGGCCAAGCAATTGCCGAAGTGACGGCGACCGGCTCCAAGACGTATTTCGGGCGCACTGCCGAGCTCGTGCGCATCGCCCACGCCGGCAGCACCGAGCAGGCAGCAGTCTTCGCGGCGACCCGGAATCTTGCGGTCGTCAACGGCAGCATCGCTGTGCTCAGCGTCGCTTACGCCTATCTCATCGCGCTACCCTCCTCCGACCTGATCCGGCTTGCTCTCACGGCACTGCTGGCCACCATTCCTTTGGCACTGCCGGCCACTTTCACGCTGTCGGCCGCACTGGCCGCACAGATCCTCGCGCGACGCGGCGTGCTTTTGACCCGTCTCTCGGCCGCACACGAGGCAGCCGCCATGGATGTCCTGTGCGCCGACAAGACCGGAACCCTGACGCGCAATACGCTCGAGGTCATCGAGGTCGTGGCGATGCCGGGCTTCGACCGCGAACGCGTGCTGGCGCTTGCGGCATTGGCGAGCTCCGAGGCGGACCAGGACCCGATCGACGCGGCCATTCGAGCCGCGGCTATCGCGGCCGGTCGCGTTGCATCAGAACGCCTCGTTCGCTTCATTCCTTTCGATCCGGCGACAAAGACGTCGGAGGCGTTCGCCGTCGATGGTGATGGAGGCGAGCTTCGCATCGTCAAGGGCGCATTCGAGATTGTCGGCAGGACGGCGCCCGCGGAGGTGCGCCACCAGGTCGATGACCTTGCCGCGCAGGGACACCGGATCATTGCAGTGGCCGCGGGACAGCTGGGAGCACTGCGCCTGGTGGGGCTGGTCGCTCTCAGCGATCCGCCGCGCGAGGATTCGGCAGAGCTCATCGCCACGCTGCGCGACATGAGCGTACGTACCGTCATGGTGACCGGAGATTCAGCCGCGACGGCCGGGGCCATCGCCAGCAAGGTCGGTATCGCCGGCGCCGTTTGCCCGCCGGAACGGCTGTCCGAGGAGCTGAGCGCGGACCAGTTCGGCGTGTTCGCGCGCGTCGTACCGGAGGAGAAATTTCGGCTGGTGAAGGCCCTGCAGCGCCACGGCCACGTGGTCGGCATGTGTGGTGACGGCACCAACGATGCGCCGGCTTTGCGACAGGCACAGATCGGCATTGCCGTATCGTCCGCAACCGATGTCGCAAAAGCTGCTGCCGGCTTGGTGATGACCGAGCCCGGGCTCGGCGGCATCGTCTTCGCCGTCCGCGAAGGCCGCATCGCCTTCCAGCAGCTGCTGACCTACACGTTCAACATGCTGGTCAAGAAGATCGAGATCGTCCTGTTCCTGGCGATCGGGCTCGGTCTCACCGGTCATCCCGTGCTGACGCCGGCGCTCATGGTCCTGCTGTTCATGACCAACGACTTCCTCGCCATGTCGCTGACCACCGACCGCGCGAGCTTTGCGCCATCCCCGAGCGTTTGGCGCATGCGCAACATCACCGCTGCGGCGGTCATCCTTGGTGTGTGCAAGCTCGCGTTCTCCGTTTCGGCGCTGGCTGTGGGCAAGTTCCAACTCGGACTCGGCACGACAGAGCTGCAGACGCTGGCCTTCATCACGCTCGTGTTCGGGAACCAGGCTGTCTTGTACGTCCTGCGGGAACGGCGCCGCCTTTGGAGCTCCAAGCCGAGCAATTGGGTTCTGGCGTCGTCGGTCGCGGACATTGCCATTGTCTTGGTGCTGGCGTTGTCGGGCACTCTGATGCAAGCGCTCTCGTGGCGCGTTCTGGCAGCAGTATTCATCGCCGCCGCGGCATTTGCGTTGATCCTCGATCAAATCAAGCAGCCGGTCACACGCATCATCAAGGTCGAGTGAGACACCCGATGCCCCCTTCATAGGGCGAGTGAAATGACACATGCAGCGCGCCCCGGCGCCTTCGGAGGTCGCGCCGGAGAACTCGAAGCCAGCATCCCAGTTGGGTGGAGGACTGAACTCCTGTCCCTGCTTCCACTGGCTACCCAGTTCATCGTAGGCGGCGCGCTTCTCGGCGTCGCCGAGCACTTCATGGGCCTCGCCGATCTCCTGAATCGAGCCTCGGCCGTGGGATCCTCGTTGATGCCGAGATCGGCGGATTTGCCGGCGTCTCGCTCCAGCCTGCGGCGGGCGCGCATGGCGAGCCCTCGGCTCTGCTGATGATGCGCG
>ORMF010463840.1_pt1 | contig 20547 bp, 14 predicted proteins | sample 1779871 | NCBI WGS metagenome assembly ORMF01 (sample SAMEA104232316, study PRJEB22302) | groundwater metagenome | biome: forest; feature: aquifer; material: groundwater | place: USA | collected 2011-08-07 | depth 5.4 m | reverse complement strand
CGCCGCCGCCAAAGCTACTAAAATCGAAATCGCTGAAGTCTAAACCTCCAGGCTGCGGCCCACCGGTCGTTCGCTGCGCTCCTTCCCATCCGGAAGGCGGAACGCCCGCGCCGGCCTTAACAGCACGCCAATTTTCTCCGTACTGATCATAGAGCTTGCGATTCTCGGTTTCGGAAAGAACGTCATAAGCTTCCTGCAACTGCTTGAATTGTTCTTCTGCAGCTTTATCCCCTGGATTCAGGTCGGGATGAAACTTGCGTGCCAGCTTGCGATAAGCCTTCTTGATCTCATCGTCAGAGGCATCGCGCTTGATGCCGAGCAGCTCGTAGTAGTCTTTTGTCTTTGCAGCCATCACCTTGTGTCAGAAGCCCGACCAGGGAGGGTTAGGCAGTCGATCAAGGCCCTCCCTTACGGTCGGGCTATCGCCTTCGATGGTTGCTACGGCTGAATTAGTTGTTCCAAGATCTATACCTATAGCTTTCGCCATGATTCAATGCTCCTCTCGTGGACAACGGCTCGATGGCGAGGTTTGCCCAGTCCCGTAGGGACGGAATGTTTATAGACTCTAGTCCCGCTTATGTTCCCCCAGCTATGTAGGAGTTCTGCAGTCCGTCGCGGCGACGAACGTTTGCCATGAAGAAACTGGGCGAACCGCGAAAAATAAGGCTTTTTCGCGCAGTTTCTAAGGAGCGAAATGTCATCCGTCAACCCCCATAAAGAAGCGAACAATTCCCGTCATGATAAAAGCGAATGCTGCGACTTAACGGCAAGTGGATGAAACTTCCCTTGTGGGTGAAATAACCCGCAGATTCACGCCGGTACCGGAATAGATCGGTAGTGTACTACTTTAAAAGTGGACTCTGGCAGAGTACTTGTCCCGAATCGCTATTGTTTCTCATCTGAGTTGGTGATATAAGCCGTTGTCGGGGGCGGCAATCCCTCGGTTACGCTGTGCGGAGCGTCGCTTTCCAACGGGGAAGTCTCTGGGGGCTTCGTAGGCTCGCCGACTTCCCCGCCTTGATAAAATCCTTTACGTTGCGCGGGCTGTTAGAATCGAATCACAACTGAATAGCCCTCCAAATTGGGGGCACCTGACCAGCGGCGAGGCTGAGGCCTCGCCGCTTTTTCTTTTTGTCCTGGTTAGCGGCCGGATAATCTCCGCGTCACACTAGCTACCTGTGGCGAAGAGCGACGTTTCAGATTCTCCACCAACCGTGATCCTGATGGCGCCTCTCATTGGCTTCAAACGACTGATGACGAACTGGGCGAGGAAGGCCGCCGTCTGGCCTACCAGACGAACAGCGACCCGATCAAAGCCGAGCAAGCAAGAATAGAAGACGAAGGAGATAAACTGCGCTTGGTGAATACCAGGATTGTGATGCTGCATCACGGCCGGATTATCTTCGAGGTCCCGATGAAAAGTTCTGGGAGTCAAAGGATCCGTTCATTCGCGAATTCCTGGAATTCGAAACAGCTGTGGCTTCTCAGAAGTAGAATGTCTTTGTCGGTGATGGAATCGCCGAGTGCGACCATCACTCGCGAAGGCCGCGAAGCACGAACTTCTACGCCTCCTTCGGGCAACTACGATATTGAATGATGATAAGTTCACGCACTGGGATTCGAACCCAACGGCGTCGTTGGCCCGCCGCAACCTGAGCGCGGCCCCTGGCGGAACTTCTCGCGCTCCTCCGGCGTCATCTGCTCCCAGCGCTCGGCCATTCGCTCGCGCACTCGCTCGCGTATTCGCCCATCTATTCGCCGGCGCGAATTGCGATGCCCACCACCAAGTCCAACGCCTCCGAACAAAATCCGGCAGAGAGCCAGCAGTCCGATGGCCTGCCAGAAGGGGATGAGCCGCAACCCGAAAAATGCCGGAGCCAGCCAGTTCCACAAAAGCATCACTACTCCGCCGCCAATTGTGGTGAAGACCACGATCCCCAGGATCGCCAGTGGCGCTATTATCATCAGTCTTGTCAGTCTCGTCATTCTCATCAGTCTCTCGTTCATGTTTCGATTCCTCACTTATTCGTAAACTCGTCGTTATCTGATTTCCGTTTTCTCCGCGACCTCTGCGAAATCCTCCCCTTCCTCTGCGTTAAGTTCTTGAAGAGCACTCAACCGCGGAGGGCGCCGAGGTCTTCGCAGAGGGGCGCAGAGAATTTCAAGTTTGCTCACTACTTCAAAATTTCGTCGTGAATGCTCTGCAGTCGCTCGCGCAGATGCAGCACCGCGTAGCGCTTGCGCGAGAGCAGGGTGTTGATGCTCACACCGCTTTCCGCCGACAACTCTTTGAAGCTGCGCCCTTCGAGTTCGTGCGCGATGAATACTTCACGCTGCTCATAAGGCAATTCGTCGAGCGCAAGTTCCAGCTCATCAAGCAGCACGCCGCGGACATAGAGCGCTTCCGGCCCGGCATCGGGAGACGGCAGAAGATCTTCGATCTGCGGCAGTTCTCCTTCTTCGTCGCCAAGGTCCCTGGGCGCAGCATCGCTGAAGGTCTCTGACCTCTTCTTACGGAAAAGGTCCGTGATGCGATTGCGCGCGACGCGAAAAAGCCACCCCGTAACGTGGTCAATCGGCATCAGTAGCCGATTGGCTTCTACCAGTTGGTAGAAGACCCCCTGCAGGATGTCCTCGGCGTCCGCAGGGTCGGGCACTCGACGGCGGATGAACTTACGCAGCCGGAATCCTTCTTCCGCGACAATTTTGGAGATCTGCCTATCTTGTTCGAAGCCTTGCTCGTTCATCCACGTGATCGGCGGCTCATACATCCACTACTGTAGACGAACGGCAGCGAGAAATATTGTAAATGTTTGAATCGGCGAACGAGGGTGAAAGCCTCAACGCCGAAAGCGTTCGCCAATTCCAACCCAGGCCGCGCTCTGACCCTGGGAAAAGCATGTTGATTTCTCGAAAACGCAACTCTGAAAGAGTAAAACTGACTTCGGATTCGCACGTCTGAACACCCACAGATCCTCGTTAATGCTTCGAGATCCTCTGCGAGTGATTGGTGTCCATTGACAGTGGCGGTGGAAAAGGTTCAAAATGCGCCAACTCGCCCGACAACCAACCTAAGAAAGTAGAGGAGAGACATCATGCCTACCATTTCAGGATCTTTTTCCGGAAAAATCACCCAGCAGTTTGGACTGCCCCTTAATGACCAATCCAATCACGTACTCGGCATCGCCGAGGTTAACGGTACGCAGAACTCGCCTGATCCATTGTGGAACGACTCGAAGATTACATACTGGGGCGTTAACGACTTGCTCAACGGAGAGGGCTCGCAAACCGGTTACTTCAACAACAACCATGCTGACGGCGGCAGAGACTTTGGAACCTTCGAGGGCAAAGTCTCCGCGGCAGGTGGCACGATGACCGTCGAAGGCACTTTTAAATTCACCGGCGGCGATGGTCAGTACCGCGGAGTTACTGGCGGTGGCACGTTCAAGACCGTGGCAAAATCGGAGACCGAGATCGAGGCCACGTGGAACGGCGCTTACGAACTGGCCAAAGCGCAGGCGGGCTGATCACGAGGAAGGCCTCCGGACGTCGCCGCTTCACGGTCAAACGAAAAAATCATCAAACTCAACGGGATGGCTCCGAAACCGGGGCCGGCCTGGCATTCTGCGATTTTCAATAATCACCGTTCCGAACTCCTCGCCATTACGTGTAGGTTTCTGCGGGTTGATGAATGCAAATGCTGGCCAAGTAAATCTTGCCGCCCTAGGAGATTTATCGCCCTCTCCCTCTGGGAGAGGGTTGGGGTGAGGGCTTACGCCTCATTGAATCCATTGATATTTTTTCTGGGAATGTCACTCGCCAACCACGGAGCACAAGGAAGAAAATAGGTTTCGCTCTCGTACACCTCATCCCCGGCCCTTCTCCCAAAGAGAGAAGGGAGAAAACTTCTTATCTCCCTCTCCCATTGGGAGAGGGTTGGGGTGAGGGCTTACGGCCGCGTTAGCCCACACCATGGTTTTGTCTTTGAATGCCACTCGCCACCCACGAAGCACAAATAAGAAAATTGGATTCTGCGCTTAAACCCTCATCCCCAGCCCTTCTCCCAATGGGAGAAGGGAGAAACACTCATAGTTCGTTAAGTGTTCTTATCTCGCTCTCCCGTTGGGAAGAGGGTTGGGGTGAGCCCTTACAGCGCGCAGACATCAATGCATAATTCGGGCAAACGAGGAGAATAACTTTTCTCGCATCCCTTTCCTTTCGGCTAAGGCACGTTTCGTCCTTCGCCGTGCTCCAGTACCCAGAAGGAATCGCCCTTGTCTTGTTTATTTAATGCTTCACGAAGTCTAAGGACCGGTTCAAATTCGCCATCATCGCCAACCGCAAATGTTCCAAAATGTATTGCCATGCTAACTCGTGACTCCAATAAGTGGTGCACTTCGATTGCTTCGCTGGGCGATATGTGGACCGGATGCATGAACCATCTCGGAAGATACGCCCCGATTGGCAATAGGGCTAAACGAAAGGGTCCGAATCGATTCTTGATTTCAACGAAGTGGCTCCCCATGCCGGTATCGCCGGCAAAGTAAATGCTGCTAGGCCTTGTCAAAGTGAACAATGCCTCGCTGAAGTGCGGTCGTCGCAGCCTGTGTTCGATCAGTCACGCCCAGCTTACTGAGGAGGTTATTGATGTGACTCTTGACCGTGGCTTCGCTGATATTCAAAAGGCCGGCTATTTCCTTGTTACTCCTGCCCCGGACAATTTCCTCGAGTACTTCCAGCTCCCGGCCCGTCAAGTTTGATCCACTCATTCTTTCTGCCAGCCGCTCAGCCACTGGGCCAGGAATCAGGCGCGAGCCCGCATGAACCTTTCTGATCGCCTGTTCCAGCTCCTCGAAGAACATGTCTTTGAGGAGATATCCCTGAGCGCCCGCCTGGAGCGAACGATAGATGTCCTCGTCTCCATCATAGGTGGTAAGAACGATGATGCGCGCAGCCGGAAACTCGCGCCGGATCAAGGAGATTGCGTCCACGCCGCCAATGACTGGCATGCGTAGATCCATTAAGGTGATATCGGGTTGATGTTGACGAAACAATTCGATCGCCTGCTGCCCGTTCGTTCCCTCGGCAATCACCTCCATGTCAGCTACTGTGTTGATGAGCGCGACAAACCCCTGCCGCACGACCGATTGATCGTCAACCACCATAATGCGAATCTTGCTGTCGCTACTCATTCCTGAATTCTGCTGAACACAGCGACTCTAATCACAATCCACCCTCTTTTTTTTCATCCAGCAATCGGAACATCAACAATCACTTCCGTACCAGATCCGTTCTCGCTGCGTATTGACAGCTTACCACCGATCTGCTCGGCGCGTTCGCGCATGCCAACCAGTCCGAAGCGGCCATCAAAGTTCTGCGTCTGGGTGTCAAAGCCCTGACCATCATCTCGGATGCTGAGCTGCACGTTCTTCACATCAAAACTCAGATTGATCAGAATGTGATCCGCTTGCGCGTGTTTCACGGCATTATTAATTGCTTCCTGGCCAATGCGCAAAAGATTCTCTTCAATCGATGGCTCCAACGGGCGAAACGTGCCCGAAACCTGAACCTGCGCCTCTACCGAACTCTCGGCTGTTACGCGCCGTGCCGTTTCATTCAGGGCGGTCGGCAAATCGTTCCTTTCAAGAGCTTGTGAACGTAGATCCCAAACGTAGCGTCTGGCTTCGGCGATACTGTTGCGCACGAGGATGCGCGCGCGATCCAGATGAGTCGTAGCCTTTTCAGTAGAAACTGCCATCAGACGAGTGACTAATTCGAGCTGCACTGAAACACCCAACATCTCCTGGGCCAGGTTGTCGTGAATCTCGCGCGCGATGCGGTTTCGCTCAGCCAGCACAGCTCCGAATCGCGATTCCACCTGGCGGAGACGAAGTCTGTAGATTTGCCAAACGAATAAGGCCATTAACAGGAGGCAGACAAAGTAGAACCAGTAGGTCTGATAAAAGTGTGGCTTCAGATACAGCGCGATAGAGGCGCCGGTTTGATTCCAGACACCATCGTTGTTGCTGGCGATCACCCTGAACTTGTAATCACCCGGCGGCAGATTTGTGTAATAGGCGATTCGCCGGGTGCCGCCTTCAACCCAGTCTTTGTCGAAACCTTCCAGCTTATACCTGAAGCGGACTTTTTGCGGCGCGATGAAACTCAACCCGGCGTAAGAGAATTCGAACCTGGTCTTGCCCGGTGGGAGTTCAATCTTCTGACTGGCATCGACGACCTGATCATCGATGCGCACTTGTTCCAGTGCTACCGGCGGAGGTTGTTCATTAATCTTTATCTTGTCCGGATCGATCATAGCTACGCCTTTGACAGTCGAGAACCAGAGCTTGCCATCATTACTCTTCCAGGCTGACGGATGCCCGCCGCCACTACACTCGCGCGTTATCATGCCGTCCGCTGTGCCGTAGACAATGGGCGTGAGCGCCCTCAGCCTGCCGTTGGCAAAGTCGTCAAGCTCTTTTTTCTTAACCCGAAAGATGCCGTTGTTGGAACTGAGCCACAGGTTCCCCGTACCGTCCTCGAGGATGCGATAAACAACATCGTCCACCAGTCCATTCTTGGTGGTGTAGGCCGTGAACTTTCCGTCCTGCAAACGATTTAACCCGCCGCCGTTCGTACCGATCCAGAGAATCCTATCGCGATCTTCATAGAGTGAAAGGACCACTTCACTGGAAAGGCCGTCCTTAGTGGTATAAGTTGTAAAAGTCTCATCTTTGAACTTACTCAACCCTCCCAGGGTCCCTATCCACAAACTTCCCGCGCTGTCTTCATAGATGGTTCCTACAAAATCATTCGAGAGCCCGTCAGTCGTTGTGTAGATTTTGAAGCGCCCGTCTCGGAAACGATTCAGCCCGCGCCTCGTGCCGACCCACAGACTGCCGTGATGATCGGCGTAGATTGATCTAACAAAGTCATTCGAAAGGCCCTCGGCGGTAGTGTAGGCAGTAAACTTTCCGTCCTTTAAGCGATCGAGGCCGTCGGGAGTGCCAACCCAAAGGCTGCCGTCGTCGTCGCCATACAGAGCCAAAACCACGTCACTGGATAACCCATCTTTCGTGGTGTAGTTGGTGAACGTTCCATCCTTAAAGAGACTCAGGCCGGCGCCATTTGTGCCAATCCAGATATTGCCCTTGCGGTCTTCGTAGATCGACTTAACTAGATCGGCGGCGAGACCGTCTTTTTTTGTATAGGTGGTGAACTTCTCGTCCTTTATTAAGTGCAGGCCGCCGGATTCTGTGCCGATCCAGACACTGCCTTCGCGATCCTCAAAAACCGAAAGAATATTCCCGGCTGCCAATCCATCTGCCGCATCAAACAGTGCGAAATGACCATCTTTATATCGGGCCAATCCGCCGGCTGTGCCACACCAGAGAGTGCCTGCCGCATCCAGACGCAAGAAAACGATTCGGTCGTTGGGCAATCCGTCGCGGATCGTATAGGTTTGAAAACGGCCCCTATCAAAAGAAGTCAAACCGGTGGGCGTGCCAAACCAGAGGCGGCCGTCTTTGTCCTGAACGATGGACGAAACGCCCCTGTTAGCGACCTCCACGGGCAGAGAAAAGTTATTGAATCGTCCTTCCTTGAACTGACTTGCACCCGCCGAGGTGCCCACCCAAAGTGTGCCTTGCTGATCCTCAAAGACACTATTCATCGGCAATCCGTCTGGCGACGCAAAGGTAGTGAGTGAGCCTTCCGTGATACGGATTAACCCGGCCGAGGTCGCGACCCAGAGGCTCCCAGCGTGGTCTTCATAGATTGACGCGATCTTGTTGAATGCCGATCCACCCGGCAGCTCGAAGGCATTGAACTTTCCCTTCTGCAGTTGGACCAAGCCGTCTACTGTGCCGATCCAAAGAATGCCGTGGCGATCCTCTAAGATGGCGCGTACATCGTTGCTCTTGAACTCCGGAATATTCTGCTTATCAAACACGGTGAAACTGAAGCCATCGAAGCGAGCCAGCCCTTCTTCAGTTGCAATCCAGATAAAACCATCGCTGGCCTGCGTTACTGCGCGAACAGTATTTTGTGGTAAGCCGTTTTCCGTGGACCAAACCTCATGGCCAAACCGAGAGAGAGGCCTCGCCGGATCGAGCGCCGCGGCAGGGCAAACCCAGAGCAGCAAAAAGAAAAGCGGCTTAATGAGCGAGGAGATCTGTGTGTGAACGACAGGGGGTGGATGCATTGACGATACTCTAGCGAGCTTGAACAATGGTTACCTTGCTCGCTCATCCTGTAACATTCGCCGTGGATGGTCTGGTCGATTATACTCAATGGCCCGGTTCACACGCTACGCGGGCCCGAGACCCAGGAGATAAGCGTTTGCGCACTAATACACTGACAAATTCACTGACGGTGTTGTCACTCGTGTTTTGTATTGCGACTACACCAATGGCGGCTGCTCGCACACGCTGGCGCACGGCGACTGAACCGGAGCTTCGGAAACTTATCCCTGCCCGCGCGCCGGTGATAAAGGAGAACATTGAAACGGAGTTTCGCACCGCCTCTGGCGTGACGGACGGCCGCGGCAGGTTCATTGCGGGGGTGGTCATGATTACCGCAGGCTATTCGGCCGAAGGTAAATACTCGCACTTCTTCATCACACAGACGGCCCTCAAAGTCGGATCAATTGATTTGACTCCCGGCGAATATGTTTTTGGTTACCAGCGGACAAACAACGACACAATCCGCGTCAGCTTCTACCGTGCCTCCAGCGGAGCGAATGTCGGCGATGTCGACGCCCACGTGAACCGCCGCAGCACAATGGTCCGATCGCTTCTAATCTCTCCTCCCGTCGGTGACAAGGGAACTGTCCAGGTGGGACGATTCATTTTTGATTATCGCGTTGGCAGTTAACGCGCGGAGTGAAATCGTAAACGGCGACCGCGGAAGTTTGATTCATCTTCTACTGCGAGGATGGAGAAGACCAAGCTAATCCTCGACGGTGAAATATCCTGAGCGCGTTTCATTTGTTGTTCCATCGCTGACTGTGATTCTCAGTTCATAAGATCCTGCCGGTATCTTTTCCAGGGGAAGCCCGGCCATGTACTGGATGCGTCCCGACGCATCGGGAGCGGGCAAGTCTCCCGGTATCTGAGCCAGTGTGCGGCCCTGTTGTCGCAGTTCTATCGTTAGCTTTGGTGTTGTGTTTGTCCCCGGCGCGGTGTATGCCGTAAGGAAGAATGGCACTTGCTTGAGTGTCTTGTGAATTGGCTCTCCCAGATTTGGATACACAATCATGTTAGCGACGTGAAATGGATTGTTCCCCTTTTCATCCGCGCCATTCGTTTGTTCGGCCCGTTTTAAGATCACGACGCTACTCAGACGCAGCTTGCCTTCGTCGGCTTCAAAGACTTCGATGTTGCCGGTGCGCACACTGGCGCGACCGGTTGGAGCGTCATACGCAATCGCTTCCAGCGTGTAGCGACCGGGCGCCAGATCCACCTCACGATAGAAGAGGACCCGGCCCTGCTTTGTCTCCTCGAGCTTGTCGAGCGGCCCGCTCAGGCGATATTGCTTGCTTAGTTTCTCGACCACTTGTCCCGTCTGATCTTTGAGCAAGACCACGATAGAAAAGTCGGTGTTATAGACCTTCTTTTCTTTGTCAACATTAATAGTGAAGTCCGACATGAAAGCCTCAGCCATCACTGGCGCGAGTCCTGTTCGTCCCCTTTCCGGGAAGCTGAAGCCAACTGCGTGAAACGGAAACGAGTTGGTCATTGGCGCATTGCCCAGCGCCGCAAGTGCTGGAACTTCGTAGGGAAGCACGGGCGAGGCGAATGTGCCCTTGATGGCGTAGTAACCTTTGCGGCTCTGTACCGCGAGGCCCGATCGTTTTACCTTGACCTCAATTCTGCGAAAGTGGCCGTCGTAGTTCTGGTTCTTCGAGCTATAGCTCATCAGATAGTGGGTGTGAAGGTCCTCGTCGACTCTCTGCAGCTTCCCTTTCAGGTCGTTGGAATCGGTGATGAGCAACCCTCCCGTTTCGTCAGCGAGTTGGCCCAGGCCGCTGTCCGGGTTGAGGCGAAGCAAATTCTCATTACGCTCCAGCCCCTTTGTCATCGCACCCATAGAGTCCATACCGTTGGCCCCTTGGGCCATGCGAAGATTGCTGCGCGATGTGATCTCACGATTCGTCTCGGCCGTCTTGCTCTCAGCTCTCAAGCCGGCCGCGTCAACCGTATAGAAGCTGACACTGTTTCGGTTAGCTGTATTGATGACCGAGCGGAAGGCCTCGAGCGCGCTTGGTGGCAGAATGAGCCCTTCAGAGAAGAAGATAACTGCCTTGCGCCCCGGGAGCTGGTTAAGTGACGTCGCTATGAGCAGCAGGCCGCGAGTTGTCAAATTGCCCATCTGATCACGTTGCAGCTCCTCCGAATACTCAAGCCTGAGCAACGCCAGTTCGAGATTGTGTAATCCGCCTCTGTCGTCTTCCGGTTTTTGCGCTCCCATAATGGCTTTTGCCAACCCGTCCCTCGATACCCGCGCTTCCTGGTTATTTGAGGTGTAGAGAGAAGGGCTATGCAAGCCTGCCTTCTCGATGCCCAACTTTACGAGCTGCCTGTCATCGGTGAATGATTGAAGGACAACAAGTGGCAGATCTGTGATAAAGACACCCACCAACTCATTTTTGTTCACGCTCTCTCCCAGATAGCTGAGGGCCGCTTCGCGGGCGCGGGCGCGAGCCTCAGGCGTGAGGCGATCGAACACCAGTGCGACTGCGGTGATGCCTGAGTCGGGTTCAATGCCGGAGCGAGACTTTGCCGAAGTCGGAGTGCCGGTATCACCTAACCTGGTTTCACTCTTGTGGCGGCGACTACTCGAAACAACGCTACTGGTTTCGCTTTCCGGTGTAACCAGGCGAAACGAGGTTAGCTCTTGCCGGACTCCATCCTCATAGATGTCGAAGTCGGAGGCTTGAAGATCCTTTACCGGTCGTCCGCTTTTGTCTCGGACCACCACATCAAACGGAACTTCGCCCGTGTTGATGACCACCTTCGCAGGATCTTGATTACCGGAAGGCCGCTGAGCCTGAGCGCTGCTTGTGACATTTGGCCCAAATATACATGCGAAAACTATGCATACGAAAAGCCACCAACCGCGCATAAAGATTTCCCTCCTAACGTTCACTCTCCTCAGTGAGACCAGGTAGGTTAACACCAAAACAACTCTCGACGTCGGCCTGCCGGACCCCAGTATACGCGCCCACCCAGTTTTGCGGAATCTTGCCGTCGGGCGACACGATGATTGTTTGCGGCGTGCTGCCGAGTAGGTATTGTTTCCTTGTATCGTCTGTTGGATCTTTTTGCACTCACTCTAAGTTGGGCGGAATCTATGAGCTAGGTTCGATTCCGATCGCTGCATCCACTCCTTTCAATAACTTACAGGCAGTTACCAACCTCAAGTGAATTTTCACTATGTGGACTTTTGTCAGGGTCTTTGACGAAATTGAGGTTTATAGAAGAATTCTTGCACAGCGAAGATCAAAATCATCTACATTTTTCGCTGAAGGTTGTGATCTTTGCGCCCTGCCCGCTGCTCACTTCTCCCGCGCATTGTTAATCGCATGACTCAGGGACAGATTGGGCTTGAAGAAGAAGCGGGAATGACCGACAATGGGCACGCTCCGTCGTAAACCAATCCAGCATCAGGAAACAGCCAACCGTAATGAGAATCAAAGCCCTCGTAGTCATCGCCACGATGTCACTCCAGATCTTTTGTCAGCCCGTGCAACAAAGTCTGATTATGGCGCAAGACCTTCAAAGAGTTGTTCGTGCCGAGGTCGAAGACAGCGACAACTTTTTCCAGGCAGCGTCTCGCGTGGCAAAGCCTGCGCGTGATAACACCGGCAGGGTTGAAGAACTTCTCGCTCGAATGAGTTTGGAAGAAAAGATCGGCCAAATGACTCAACTGCAAATCGCCACGGTGACATCAGGCCAGGATCAGAATACTCAGATCGATCCCGCCAAACTGGACAAGGCGGTGGTGAAGTATGGCGTCGGCTCGATTCTGAACGTAAATAGTCAGGCCCTGACGGTTGATAAGTGGCGTGAGATCATCGGGCAGATTCAGGCGGCAGCACAGAAGACTCGCCTGAAGATTCCCGTTCTCTACGGCATCGACTCGATTCACGGCGCAAACTATGTTCAGGGTGCGACGCTTCATCCTCAGGAGATCGGGATGGCTGCGACATGGAATCCCGTGCTGATGCAGCGCCTCGCGGAAATCTCGGCTGCCGAGACACGAGCCGCGGGTATTCCCTGGACCTTCTCTCCGGTGCTTGACCTTGGCCGCCAGCCTTTATGGCCTCGCTTCTACGAAACCTTCGGTGAAGATCCCTATCTCGCCAAAGTCATGGGCGTTGCTTTCATACGCGGCGTCGAAGGCAATGACGTCGCCTCGCCCAATCATATTGCCAGTTCGCTGCAACCCTACGTCAGCTACAGCTTTCCTTTGAACGGAAGAGACCGCACGCCCGCGTGGATCCCTGAGAATTATCTGCGGGAATATTTTCTGCCATCGTTTGACGCTGCCGTTCGGGCTGGAGCGCGCACAGTAATGGTTAACTCCGCCGAAATCAATGGCACGCCCGGCCATACCAATCACCACCTGCTAACAGAAGTGTTGCGCGGTGAATTGGGCTTTCGCGGGTTCGTTGTTTCTGATTGGGAAGACATCAAGAAGCTCGTCAGCGTGTGGCATGCAGCGCCGGATGAAAAAGAAGCGACGCGCGTCGCAGTGCTGGCAGGAATTGATATGAGCATGGTGCCTAATGACTACAGCTTCAGCGATCTCCTGCTGCAACTTGTTAAGGAAAACAAAGTGCCCATGTCGCGCATTGATGAAGCGGTCCGTCGTATCCTGCGCGTCAAGTTCGATCTGGGTCTGTTTGAAAACGCGATGCCTAAGCCGACTATCGGGTTTGCGACCAGCGAATCACGACAAACCTCTCTGCAGGCGGCGCGCGAATCGATGACCTTGCTTAAGAACAACAACGGTCTCTTGCCGCTGGCCAAAGATCGCAAGATCCTGATCACCGGACCAGCGGCAAACTCGCTCGTCTCGCTGAACAATGGCTGGACATACGTCTGGCAAGGAAATGACGAGTCGCTCTATCCAAAGGACCGGCAAACAATTGTTCAGGCAATCAAAACGAAAGTGGGAAACAACGCGACGTATGTGCCTGGAGTAACGTTCGACAAAGAGATTGACATTCCGGCAGCCGTAAGCGCCGCGCGCGCGGCTGATGTTACAGTTGTATGCGTCGGCGAAGGCTCCTACGCCGAGACCCCGGGGAACATTGCTGACTTAACGTTGAGTGAGCCACAACTAAAATTAGCGCAGGCCATTGAAGCCACGGGAAAACCAGTGGTGCTGGTGTTAGTCGAGGGTCGTCCCCGCATCATCAATCGCATCGCAGATGGCGCTCAAGCCATACTCATGGCCTACAACCCCAGCAACGAAGGCGGTACCGCGATAGCGGACGTTCTGCTGGGCGACTACAACCCGGGCGGTAAGCTTCCCTTCACTTACCCGCGGACTCCCAACAGCTACATCACCTACGATCACAAACTCTTCGAGACTGAGGAGACCGGCTTTGGAAACGCCTCGTTTGGTCCTCAGTTTGAGTTTGGTAGTGGCCTGAGCTACACAACTTTTAAGTACAGTGATCTGAAACTCAGCTCAAAAGATGTGCCGCCGAATGGCCGGATTAATGTTAGCGTGACCGCGACGAACAGCGGCACCCGAGCGGGTAACGAAACAGTCATTCTCTACTTGCGCGACGAGGTGGCATCGCTCACCCCGGCAGGCAAACGCGTAAAGCGTTTCGCCAAGATCTATCTGGAGCCGGGCAAGAGTCGCGTTCTTACTTTCACATTAAGGCGCGATGATCTCTCTTTTATCGGCAGTGACAACAAGCCCACGGTTGAGCCTGGAGACTTTACCGTTCTGGTCGGCGGGTTGAGCGAACAATTCACTCTTCATTGATTATCCGCCGAGGAATCGAGCCGAGGAGTCATCATGAAAAGGGCCAAACTCTTTTTCTTTGTCTCAATCGTTATGCTCGTGCCTGTTTTCAGACAGGCCGCGCACGCTGAGGTCCATGTCCCGTCAATCATTGGCGACAACATGGTCTTGCAGCAGGGACTCAAGGTGCGCATTTGGGGAACGGCGCAACCTGGGGAACGCGTGACTGTGACTTTCGCTGGGCGCAAAGCTAATGCAACGACTGACGCGATGGGGCGTTGGCAGACACTAATCGGACCCTTCAAGGCGGGTGGCCCATTCGCGATGACTATCAGCGGAAGCAACACGCTGACTTTCAGCAACGTGCTGGTCGGCGAGGTCTGGATTTGTTCGGGGCAGTCGAATATGGAATGGCCCCTGGTCAATGCGAAAGGTGGCACCGAGGCCGTCGCTCAGGCTAACTATCCCGAGATTCGGTTGTTCACTGTACAAAAGAAAACTTCCGCCGCGCCGCTGGACGATGTGGAGGGTCGCTGGGTGGTCACGACTCCGGAGCAGGTACCCCAGTTTTCTGCTGTGGGATATTTTTTTGGACGCGAGCTTTACCAGCATCTGAAGGTTTCCGTCGGATTAGTTCATACCTCGTGGGGTGGCACTCCGGCAGAAGCCTGGACCAGCCGGGAGGTGCTCGCCTCTTTGCCAACACTCAAGCCCATTCTTGAGAGATATCAAAGAGAGCTGCCAAAAGCGCCACAGTCGCGTCAGGAGCTGGAAGCCAAACTGGCAGAATGGGACCGCGCGAATCTCTACCAGGATCCCGGCAACAAAGGTGAGGCGCTGGGATACGCAGCAACGTCTTTCGACGCCGCTGATTGGAAAATGATGAAGCTGCCGCAACCGATTGAGACGGCTGGTCTGAATATCGACGGCGCGGTCTGGTTTCGAAAGGAGATTGATGTGCCGGCCTCTTGGGCCGGAAGGGATTTGATATTGAACCTCGGCCCAATTGACGATTTCGACGTGACTTACTTTAACGGCGCGCGAGTCGGAGCGACGGGAGCCGAGACCCAAAACAGTCACCTGGTCCCACGGCGCTACAAAGTTTCCGGCTCAGTTGTTCACGCAGGCAACAACTTGATTGCCGTTCGGGTCTTTGATCGAGCTGGTGGCGGCGGCTTCATCGGTGCTCAGGAGCAGATGTCGCTCGCACCCTCAGACGGGCCAAAGACTGACACCCTCTCACTCGCGGGCGAATGGCGCTACCAGGTAGAACTGGCGCTTGAGCCGAAGAAGCCCGACTGGGGAACGCGGCCTTCTCAGCCAGGGCCCAACAATCAAAACAGTCCAACCGTGCTTTTTAACGCGATGATCGCACCACTCACTCCCTATGCTATTCGTGGCGCGATCTGGTACCAGGGCGAAAGTAATGCCGGTCGCGCATATCAATACCGCACGCTCTTTCCTGCGATGATCCGAAATTGGCGCGCAGCCTGGGGCGAAGGCGACTTCCCTTTCTATTTCGTGCAACTTGCCAACTGGCAACCAAAGCGGCCCGAGCCGGGCGAAAGTGAATGGGCCGAATTGCGCGAGGCGCAAACGATGACCTTGCGAGAACCACACACCGGCATGGCCGTGATAATCGATATCGGTGAGACAAACGATATTCACCCACGCAACAAGGTCGACGTAGGCCATCGCCTCGCGGTCTGGGCATTGGCTGATACCTACGGCCAGAAGCTTGAGCCGTCGGGTCCGCTCTACGATGCTCTATCAATCGAAGGAAGCAAGGCTCGGGTGAAGTTCAAACACCTCGCCGGTGGCCTGAAGACCACCGGCGGCGAACCGCCAAAAGGTTTCGCGGTCGCGGGCGCGGATCATAAGTTTCATTGGGCCGAAGCGCGCATTGAGGGCGACAGTGTGGTCGTGTGGAGCAGTGACGTTCCGCAACCCGTGGCTGTTCGTTATGGCTGGGCTGATAATCCTGACTGCAACCTTTACAACAAAGCCGATCTAGCGGCGTCGCCTTTCCGCACTGACGATTGGCCGGGCATTACGGTCGGTAGAAACTGACTGTTGGTCCGACCACTCAAAGCTTGATTGGTGACATCAAGATCGGAGGATCAGTGAAGGCCTATCACCTTAAACAAATACTTCTGTTGGCTTTGCTCCAGCTGAGCCTCGGCCCTTCTAACACAACCAGCGGCCAGCCGAAGTTCGTCACAACGCAAGGCAAACACTTCATCTCGCCCAACGGAAAGCCACTTCTCCTCAAAGGCATTAACCTCGGCAACTGGTTGGTGCCCGAGGGTTACATGTTCAAATTCAAGACTGCGAACTCACCGCGGCTGATCTATGCAGTCGTCAATGAGCTGATTGGTGAGGATGAGGCGCGCAAGTTCTGGCAGACGTATCGTGACACCTACATCACCTCCGCAGATATCAGGTTCATAAAGCAGTCCGGCTTCAACTCCATTCGTGTTCCCTTCAACTATCGACTTTTTGTATCTGAAGGTGAACCGGCAAAGTTGGAGGGCGAAGGCTACAAGCTTCTCGACCGTCTTGTCGGGTGGTGCCGGAACGAAGGTCTGTTCGTAGTCCTCGATATGCATGCGGCGCCGGGCGGACAGACCGGAGATAACATCGATGATAGTTGGGGCTACCCTTTTCTCTATGAAAGCAGCGAGAGCCGCCAACTAACGGTCAACATCTGGCGTAAGATTGCCGCGCGTTATCGAAACGAGCCTATCGTTATCGGTTACGATCTACTGAACGAGCCGATCGCGACCCACTTTGACGCCGCTGCCTTGAATCCAAAGCTCGAGCCACTCTATCGCGACATTGTGTCCGGAATTCGAGAAGTGGACAAGCACCACATTATCTTTCTCGGCGGTGCCCAGTGGGACACCAACTTCAAAATCTTTGGGCCACCCTTTGATGACAAGCTGGCATACACTTTTCACAAATACTGGATGGATGTAAACAGAGACGCGATTAAGGACTTCCTTGATTTCCGCGACAAATACAACACGCCTATTTGGATGGGAGAGTCGGGCGAGAACACTGACGAATGGATCGCGTCATTCAGGTCGTTGCTCGAGCAGAATGAGATAGGCTGGGGTTTCTGGCCCTATAAAAAGGTGGACGCGACGTCTTGCATCGCGTCCATTAATCGACCTGCTGAATGGGACACTATTGTCAACTTCGCCAACGGCCCGCGCACGACCTTCGAAGAGATAAGAAAGAACCGGCCGCCAAAAGAAAAGGTCCAAAAAGCGTTGAGCGATTATCTCGAGCAAATCAAATTCGCGAATTGCCGGATCAACCAGGGATATCTGAAGGCGCTGGGATTAAAATGACTGCAAAAGCACCCTGACTTAAGCCCGATCACCTCGCCTCAATCACCACCGAAGCAGGCGCCAGTCCCTCCGCCGTGGCTTTCAAGGTTATCTTCCCTGCTCTTTCCTTCGATTGAATAATAGCGAGGGCCAGGCCGTTGAAGGCTTTTCGATAATTCGCTTTGAACGGCTCGTGGCTAATTTGACTGCCGTTGTCGACTCCGGCAATCGACGCCTCGCCAGTCAGTTGAAACTTAACCAGGTTATCCGCATGAGGCACCACAGTGCCGTTTATATCAACTACCTTTACGGTGACGAACGACAGGTCGCTTCCGTCAGCCTTGATCACTTTCCGGTCCGGGTCGAGGATGATCCGGGCGGGCTGACCGGCGGTACGGATTTCTCGAGTGAGCACAACCTGGCCGTGGCTGCGCGAGACTGCCTTAAGTATTCCGGGCACGAAAGGCACTCGCCACATGACATGTAGGTCGTCGCCGGACTTTCGTTTTGTGCCCAGAGATTTTCCATTCAAAGACAGCTCGACCTCGTCGCTGTTGAAGTAGGCCCAAACGTCAACCGGCTCGCCTGGCTTCCAATTCCAGTGCGGAAAAATGTGCAGCATGGGCCTGCTGGTCCACTCGCTCTGATACATGTAGAAAGTGTCCTTGGGAAAGCCCGCCAGATCGATGATGCCGAAGTACGAACTGCGCGCCGGCCAGGGATAGGGCGTCGGCTCGCCGAGATAGTCCCAACCGGTCCAGATAAACTGACCGGCGAAGAAATCGGTCTTCTTTACGACCTTCCAGGTCTCTTCCTGAGTTGAGCCCCAGGGCGCGCTCACATTGTCGTAAGCCGAGACACTGAAATCCGGGTTTCCATTTTTGAAGTCTTCATCCCATTTGGTCGGCCAGCGGCGAATCACATCGGAGGGCATGTCATAGCTGCCCCTGGACGCGAGGGCCGAAACGGTTTCCGTTCCGATGAACGTGCGGCCGGGAAAGAGCTTTGGAAATTGCGGAATGCGATTGTGCGCATAGTTCGTTCCTACCAGATCAAGATCGCCGTTGGCGATCAACGTGTTCTTCGGATTCACATTATTACAGGCAGAGGTGATCGGACGCGTCTTATCCAGGCTGCGCACGATGCCGGAAAGTTCTCTGCCGATAATGCCCGCGGCTGGATCGTCACCCCATTGTTCCGAGATCTCATTGCCGATGCTCCAGATGAAAATACTCGGATGGTTACGATCTCGCAACACCATGTCTTCCAAATCCCGTTTGTGCCACTCGTCCCAATCGAGGTGGTAGTCGAACTTCGTCTTCTCCTTCTTCCACATGTCAAAGGCTTCGTCCATCACGATGAAGCCCATTCTGTCGGCCAACTCGAGTAGTTCGGGCGCGGGCGGATTGTGTGACGTGCGAATACCATTGACGCCCATCGCTTTCAGCATTTCGAGCTGGCGTTCGAGTGCGCGCGTGTTGACCGCGGCGCCCAGCGCGCCCAGGTCGTGATGATCGCAGACGCCGTTAATCTTCACCTGCTTGCCGTTCAGGATGAATCCCTGTTCGCGATCGAAAACGAAGGAACGGATGCCGAAAAGCGTTTCGTACGCATCGATCAACCTGCCGCCGGCTTCGATCCGCGACACCGCCCGATAGAGGTAGGGATTTTCGATTGACCACAACATCGGGCGATTGATGGTCAGCTGATTTGGCACTCCGGCAATCGCACTCCTCTCCAGTTGGCGCCTGGATTCTGCGCGGGCGACTTCCTTGCCTTGCGCGTCATAGATTGTGGTCCTCAGCGTAAACGACTGAGCATTCTCAGACGAGTTTCGTACCGTAGTTTCGATATCGATGGCCGCGGAGGCTGTGCTTACTTGCGGAGTTGTGATGTACGTTCCCCAGTGATCGATATGAAGTTTGTCGACCGTTGTCAGCCAAACGTGTCGATAGATACCGGAGCCTGAGTACCAGCGCGAGTTAGGCTGCTGAGAATTGTCGACCTTCACGGCCAGCACATTTCTCTGATTCCCGTAATTCAGATATGGCGACAGCTCGTACGCAAACGAGATATAGCCGTAGGGCCGCTTTCCAAGATAATGCCCGTTAATCCAAACCTCGCTGTTCCGATAGACACCGTCGAAATCGATGAATACAGACTTGCCGTTTGCAGAGGCCGGCACGGTGAATGTCTTGCGATACCAGCCAACCCCACCCGGTAATGCGCCCCCACCGAAACCGGCGGGATTCTTTTCACTGAACTCGCCTTCGATGCTCCAATCGTGGGGCAGATTCAAGGCTCGCCATTGTGAATCTTCTAATTCAGGCGCCTGTCCGTTGGCGACGTCGCCCAGGTGGAAGCGCCAGCCCTGATCGAAATTGATCGTGTTTCCCGGTCTTGCGTTCGCAAATGCTGGCGAGTTCCAAAGCACAGCCAGTGTGGCTATTAGAAGGCAACTTATTGTCAGTCTCTTCATCGTAATCGATTCCTTTTGTAGTTGAATTGCCGGCGCCTGGGCCAGACATATTCCTGCTCTATCGGAGCAAAATGTTTTATGGCAACAGACCGATCCAATGGTCTCGCTCCGTGAACCAAACCATCAACCTTTTTCTGGCAAGGTTTGCCAGGTTCGATCGAGCATTCGCACCCTTCAATGGGCCTGCTGAGCAGACTCATTGAATCCGGGAACCAGCTAACGCAAATGCGGTTTGACCATCTTTGGGGGGACCAACTACTTCTTAACAGCTAATCCCAAAGCTTTGACCACCGCTGCATCAACCGTCGGGTGTCCGTTCTGTTTATTGACCACGCCAAAGCCGCCCGCATAATCCCACATGGTCCAACCGATGCCGTACTTTTCCAGCGCGACCCGCATATCACCGATCCAAGCGACGCGATCGGCCACCGGGGCAAAGTTACGAAAGGTCCCAAACTCGTTACATGTAAGAGGCACCTGATACTTCGCGGCCCAGGCGGCAGCCATCGAGATCTCCCGGTCGATACGGGTTGCGTTCCAACGGTCCTCGCCGTAGCGAAGCAGATTGTTGCGGGCCGGTTCATCCTGAATCGTGTCGAGAACTTTCCTTACGCTCTCTGGACTCGATGGGTACGGGACGTTCTTATAGAAGGGCACAATGGCGCCGGCCCACGTCGCACCCTGATGCGTGAACGTGAACGGTTCATAGAAGTGGAAGGTGTAAATGATATTCCGGTCGGCGTAAGG
>ORMF011122047.1_pt1 | contig 20554 bp, 14 predicted proteins | sample 1779871 | NCBI WGS metagenome assembly ORMF01 (sample SAMEA104232316, study PRJEB22302) | groundwater metagenome | biome: forest; feature: aquifer; material: groundwater | place: USA | collected 2011-08-07 | depth 5.4 m | reverse complement strand
GCGGGCATGCCCGGTTTCAGTTTGCGCGTCACCGTCACATAGAATTCGGACAGCACCTGTGCGCTGGTGCGGCCGCTGCGGTCGCGCCACAACTGCGCGATCCAGCGTGCTGCAGCCTGCTGCTTCGCCTTCTCCCGCAGATCGCGCGCATAGACGAGAACGTTGGTATCAACGAAGACCGGCGCGCCCATGCAGTTCGTCCCGACTGGGGTAGCGCTGGCGCGGGCCGGAGAGGGTGGTGAGCGGCGAGGCGAGGTAGCGTCGCATGGCTTCGTCGTACTCGCGCGACTCCTGCATGCGTTCGCGCAGCAATTCGCCGACGAAACGCGAAAGGCTCAGGTTGTGCCGGGCCGCGTACACGCGCGCCCAAGCGGCGGTCTTGGTATCCAGGGTGATCGTGACGTTCTTCATCGTTGGCTCGCTCTGCTGCGATACATAATAACACAGAACCAGTGTAATTAAGAGCGCGTATCGCGCTGACCCGTTGGATTGCGGCTGTTGGCTCACGCCAGCGGAGTGTTCGGCGATGTGCGCGGCCTGGTCATTCGAACTGTACCGCGGTCCAAAAGCCGTCTGACATATGTGCACACGCACTTGGGCTGGTATAGGTTGCGTGACAAGGAGTACCTGCGGATCGAGATCCCCACCTGCATGCTCCCAGTGCTCTAAAATGCCCCACAATCACCCATACGACTTCCTGAAGGGCCATTATGATCTACCTTGACTACAACGCGACGACTCCGGTACTGCCGGAGGTGCTGCACACGATGATGCCGTACCTCACGACGGAATGGGGCAATCCGTCAAGCGCGTACAAGTTCGGCGCGAAGGTGAAGTCGGTAATAGAGACGGCGCGGGCTCAGGTGGCGGAATTGATCGGGGCGCAACCGCGCGAGGTGATCTTCACGTCGTGCGCCACGGAAAGCAATAACGCCGCCATTCACGCCGCGCTCAAGGCACATCCAAACAAGCGGCATATCGTCACGTCCGAGGTCGAACATTCCTCGGTGTTGAACTATTGCATGGCGCTGGAAAAGGATGGCTATCGCGTCACCTATCTGCCTGTTGACCGTGACGGATTGCTGAAACTGGCCGACCTAGAAAATGCGATCGCGGATGAGACTTCGGTCGTCTCGCTGATGTGGGCGAACAATGAGACGGGTGTGCTGTTCCCCGTGAAGGAAATTGCTGAGATTTGCCGGTCACGTGGAGTGCTGTATCACTGCGACGCAGTGCAAGCGGCGGGTAAAATCGAGATGGATATTCGGAAACTTCCAGTCGACTACCTATCGCTGACAGGCCACAAGTTTCATGCGCCGAAAGGAATTGGCGCGCTATACGTCCGCCGCAAAACGACATTCTTACCGCTAATTCACGGCGGTCAGCAGGAGCGCGGTTGGCGCGGTGGCACGGAGAACGTTGCGCTCATCGCCGGAATGGGCAAAGCCGCCGAACTGGCGGTGAAAAAGCTTCCGGACTACGGCCGAGCCGTCCGCCCGTTGCGCGACGCGTTGGAGGAAGGAATTCTCGGCACTGTCCCGAACACCGAACTCAACGGTCATAAGACTGAGCGCCTCTCCAACACCACCAACATCACGTTCCGTGGCGTCGAGTCAGAAGCGCTCCTTGTGCTATTAGATCAAGCGGGCATTTGCGCTTCGATGGGCGCTGCTTGTCTCGGCAACACCGACGGCCCCTCGCACGTTATCAATGCCATGAACCCGGACGGTCTTGCTTCTCGTCAGTCGTTGCGCTTCTCGTTAGGAGTCGAGTTGCGACAGGATGAGATTCGCGCTTGTGTGGATACGCTCATTCGGAGCGTCGCTGCTGTTCGGGACTGATGTGTTGTGCGGCTTCGGAGACAAGCGATCGGTTTAACGATCAGCTTGCACAGTTAGCAGAGCCACCGTTTCAGCCAGAAAGCCTGGATCTACGAAGGGCACTTCATCTCGGCGACGAGTCCGTTCAAAGTGAAAATCGCGTTTTCTTGGTCGGCAATTATGCCGCCTTGCAAATGCGGCAACCCATCGAACGCAAAGTAGTCCACGCCTATTTTGGGGTCAATGAGGACAATCTTGGCCTGCTCTGGTGTATTCGTGCAGGCAATGCCAAGAATGATGTTCTGCATCAGCACCGATTTCCCGCTACCGGTCGAACCCGCGATGAGCGTATGCGGCGCATTGGATTTCGGGGAGAGGAACAGCGGGCTGTTGTCCTCTTCTCTCAGCGCGATGAGCAGGTCGTGATTGCCGTAGGTGCAATTCGGGTTCCACCGCTTCCACACGTCAGGCAGGTGCAACACACGGCGGTTCGGACGTGCGATGGTGATGGCCACGACGCCCGGTCCGGCCCGGACAGAAATTACGTTCAACGTGTGTGTGGTCAGGAACTCCGACCGCCGCTTGAGCACCTGTTCAACAGTGAGGTTTGCGCTGCCTTGAAAGTTCAGCAGGGCGGCGTTCGGCGTAAGCGCTTTGTTCAGCAGCTTCGATTGAAGCTGGAACTGCTGCAACGCACCCTTGCACTTGCTCTCCACCTGTTTGAGCCATTCCTCATCGGCGGCGCTGTCTTGCGAACCTCTTTCATAACCGGCGACAAGTTGCCCGACTTGCGGATAGGCCCACGCGCCCGTGGCGATGACCAGCTTCACAGGCATCGGCGGCGCAACAGGCGGCGTCGGATATGACTTAGTAGTTCCAGACGGCGGTGTTGTGGACGGCGGCTGCGCGCTTTGGCCGTCACTGCTTCGCGGTGTTTCGGCTCCTTTCGTTGAACTGTCGTCGGGCTTGCGACGCTGAACAATCTGGATTCGCTCCGATGGCGTCCGGTACATCGGCTCTTTCCAAATGTCGTCGCCTGCGATGGCCTTACGAATATTGGTTGGGTTGGTTTCTTTAGCGTATGCCAAGACCAGCTCACGCAGCCGCGCCCGTGAGAAGACCTCCTGCCAAGACTCTTTGGCCTCGGCGACGGTCACGAAGTCCGAACACTCGGGCGAGTCCGACGGGCCGGACACGAAGACATGCGAGTAACCGCGCATGTAAATACCGCACTCGCCTTCGCGCACCGCTCGGCGCCACGCGGCCAAATCAATCGGCGAGTTTGCTGGGAACTGAATGCCACTCAGCATCAGGTCGGAGAACCGCGACAGCCACAGGTCGCGGTCGAGTCGCTCCGGGTCGCCGAAAATCGCATCGTCGACGCGACGCACCGTATCGCGGACCTGCTTTTGCGATTCCTTGCGTTTCGTGGCGAGACTGGTGTAGTCGATGTATTTCGATTCCGAGATGATGACCGCGAGTTGGAGTTTGCCATCCGGCGTCTGCTCCGGCGCAAGAGCCAGGATGTCGGCAATCTGTTCCTCACGCTGACCAAGCCATTCAGCGTAGTCATCAAGAAAGTACCAGCCGAAGCGGCGACTGGTACCAAGCTCGTGGCGAATCATGTAACGGCTAAGGACGACGCCCATGAGTTCACTGGCGTTTCGTCCGCGCTTCGCCGCACGCAGCACGATGTCGCCCGATATCTCGTTTGCGTCATTGATGAATCGTTCCGTGAGTTCCCGGCACTCAGCGTCGGTCAACTCGAGGTTCAAATCTTTGACGCGCCCGAAAACCATTGAGCGCAGAAGGCTCAAAGGTGCAGTCGAAGAAATCAGAATGTTTCGCCCCTGCGTTGCTCCCTGTTTGTAGCGGATAACCTTGACGTTCTGATTCAGGAGTTGGCGACGGTCGAGCAACTCATCATAGTTCACCACCCAATTGCCCAGGTTGTGAATCTCTCTAAAGATGCTCGCCGTAAGCGGGTCGTTGAAGTCTAGCTTGCGGGCGGGGAGCAGGCGCTTACTTTCAACTCCATTCCAATCGCCCTTGATGAATGTCGTAAGCGCTGTGATGAACGACCAGCCTTCATTGGTCTGCACCGGGCAGCATAAATAAACGACTGACTTCATGTCATCCATTGCCGAGGGACGCCGCCGCGACCATCGCGCCGGAATGAACGCGGCCGACTCCACTGGCATGCAGGTTTCAGGATACCAATCTAGGCCCGCGTGCCGGGCGATGACATCCTGTAAGAACACCATGTCTCCCGGTGGCCCATCTTTCGGGTCGGGCACGGGCGCTTGGTCAGCCATGATGCCGATACGGAGTCGCGCCATGAAATCTTTTGCGGCTTCGCTGGACACGAACGAGTCCGCGTCGGCGTCTGAAGATTCGATAATTTTTTCATAGAGTTCACGCAATTTCATCCCATCACGATGGCGCAGGATGATTTGACAGCGCATGTCTTCTTCGTCTTCGTGGAGTTCGTTCATCTTGTCCACAAGCGCGTACGGGAGTCGCGCCGAATCACAGTTGTAGAGAACAACTGAAAAGTTCGCCCGCTCATGCGGATAGAGCGACAGATACCGCTTCGTCAATTCAACGATGAGCGTGGACGTTTCGGACGGACTCTCATTCGTCTCGTCGAAGCCGTCGTTACTGATGACCGGAGACTCGTGAAGGCTGTAGTCGAGATGCTTGTCGGTCAGCGAAAGCAGTTCCGGTTTCTTGTCCTGCCAGCCCAAAACGATTTCTGGATAATAGGGGTGCGACAGTTCCTGTTCGAGTTCCTTGAAAAACAGCGGTGGGTCGCCGAAGATAACGTCGTCAGCGGTTAACAAATGCCTGACAAGCGAGCCCACTTGCAGCGCCTTGTTCGCGATCGCCGACAGCCGGAGCGGATGCCACGGCGCGACGATGGCAGTGACGCGTCCGCCGTCCACGACGACCGTGCCGATGTGGAGGAGCGGTCGGAGAAGATTCTCGCGGTTTCGGTCACCTTTGGCATCGCGGCAAACGGCGTCGAGCAGGGCGCCGTAGTCTTCGGCCTGCTTCACCAAGAGGTCACAGAAGAGGCCGTCTTCGACGAATCCCTTAACCGCGCCCTGGTAGCTCTGGTGAAACGCCTGAAAGAGGTTCAACAGTTTCGAGGCCGTTGTTTCGGGCACGAAGCCCTCTTGCTGCGCCTTTGCGAGGTTCGCAGGCCAGACTAGCGAGATGTCCTGCGCCTTCTTGTAGATGGAGACAAACGAACCTCGATCTTGGCCATGCGCCGGATACAGCGTGCAGACGTTTCGGAGGTCGAGAGATTGGCAATGCCCCTTCCCGCTCACCGGCTCGCGATTGACACGGCAAAACACCAATGGATGTTCGGCTAAGCGCCTCCAGTCGTTGGGGAACTCGCTAGCGACAGCGTTCGGATCGTATGTCCAGACGAATTGTTTGAAGTATGTTTCGGTTGCGCCGGTGGAAAGCTCTACCTCCAATTCCAACAGGAATTTCAGTCGTAGTGCGGACTTCGCGACTGAGCGATTTACGTAGGGCTTGCTCGCCTTGCGCCACTGGTTGCTCAACGCCTCGAAATTCATCAAGTCGCCAATGTCCCACGAAACACGGTTGCCGAACAGAGCTTTCAATCCACGGTAGCGGCGGGCGAAGAACAAGCCCACATCCTCATTCAGGTCTTTGAGGTCTCTCTTTGTGCGTTGGTCGCCGGTAATTTTCAGCCGCCGCTTCGACGATTGTAGGTCTTGATCGAACAACCGTTCCAAGCAGAGCGCAATGCCCAACAGGAAATCGTCCGTCTCTATAGGTGTGCCGAAAACGAACCTGTCCCACCTCGCTTTGAGGGACGGCTGTTCCTTGAGTTCGTTACGGTGGCTCCGGTAGAACTCTTCATCCTCTTCCTGTGCTTCCGTATAGTTCCTCGCGCTCAATCGGTTGAGGTAATCTCCCTCGTTCCCAGTCAGCAGGTCGCCCTCACGCTCTTCATAAAACTCAAGCGTCGCCTTGCCGAGATTGAATTTCTCCCGCTTCAGGCCGTCGAACAACGGCTTTACCAGCTCCCATTCGCACTGAGCAAGGTCAGCCGCCTCCTTATTCCAGCCGCTGTTGGCCCGAATGAAGACGTTGATGGTCGGATGGATTTCGTCGGGAATGGCGTCCTTGACCTTCTCGAACGCAGCGACCAAATCGTCCTCCAACAGCAGGGCCTGAGTTGTCGTTTGCTTCACGAGGTAACAGCCGCGTTTCCTGATCGCTTGGGCGTAAAGCGCCTTCCACTTCGAGACGTGGCCAGCGGTTTTGTCGTTCAAGTTGCAGAAAAACGCGGTATCTTTCGGAACGCGCAGCGCTGGGAGCGCAACGCCGAGCGCGAACAGTATCGGCTGTCCCTCTTTAATTGCCCTCCGGGTTTGGAGAACGTACTCGGCGAAGCGGTCGAGCGCAAATGACCGAACTTCGAGCAAGCCTTCGAGCGCCTTCACCCATCGGTGTTTATGCTGGTCGGTAATCGGCAGCCCTTCGGCAGCCAGCATCACCCAAAGATCGGGGTGGGTTCGGAGTTGCGGCGCACCGATGGGCACCAATTCCTTGAGCGACTGCTCTTCGTCGTCACCGGTATTTGCCACAAGCAACGCGGACTTGTTGCACGCCGCGTTGCGGAAATAGGTCGTGCGCTCATTGGTGAGAACTTCCGGGGGCAACCCGTGGCCTCCGACGAAATGAACAGGCAGTTTGATTTCGACCAGCTTCGACAGCATTGCATCCGCCAGAATCATCTTGGCGACCGCTGCTGTCTGGTCAGCCGTCAGGCAGTCGAGCAGGTAACGGGCAACCCCGGTCCAATCGTCCTCGGTAAGACGGTCACGAAGGTAACAGGCGACAACCTTGCCAATCAGTTCATCGCTAGTCATTGAGCCGCCAGGCGGTACGGGTTGACCACGTAAGCGCAGCCGTCCGAGAGACGCCTCAGTAACCCCACGCTAGCAAGGCGCTGTTCGAGTCGTCGCAAGTTCGCCTGAAACGCTTTCTTGTCGAACTCGTCTTTCGCCAGCACTTGCTCCGCATCCTTGTCGCCAAAGACAAGACCGTAACGACGGTACAGCTTTTCCAGGAACTGATGCAGTTCGATGCGCTTCTCGACGTTGGCGAACAGCAGGGTCTTGAGCAGCGCGTCGGTCGGCGCGTAGCGCAGCTTCACGGTGCCGCGCTTCGAGACGAGTCCGATTTCACGGCCGTAGTTGCGGTGGATGTTCGCGACGTGCTGCCGATGGCGTCGCATTGCGTCTTGCCGAAGACGCGCTATGAGCGCCTGCGGTTCGCTGGGGCCGTCAAAATCGGCATCGTCGTCACTACTTTCTTTCGGGCGCGGCCAACGCACCTTGTCGCGGAGAATCTTCCGGCATATCTCGAATGCACCGTTCTCGGTCAGCGCCTGCTGCCAATCCGGGGAGCTTTCGATGTTCGTGATAAACGCTTCGACAGCTTGCGCGGGTAGGAGGTTGTTTTCCTGATAGAGGTCACATGAAATCTCTCGCACGAGCGTCTTTCTCGGCGCGACGACTTCGCAGACGAGACTCAATGGTGCGTTCAACCCGAGAACCTGACGAGATACGCTAAGCTGATACTTGACCAGGTGGAGCCCGGCCAAGTTCACCAGATGCGGGAACACGTCAAATCCGGGGATATTCAGTCGCAGGATGGCAAGCCAGTCCTCGGCGAGTTCGTCGAAGCAGGGATGCCGTTCGTAAGGCAGGAACGCATTGGCCCTGTCGTTACTCACTTGCTCGTCGTCGGTCGGTTGGAGGCAATTGATGATGGAATCCCACGTCGGATCGGTCTTCCCCAACCGCGCCTCGAACGCAGCCAGCAACTCCTGTTTGTGCGACGTGCGGCACAACATCAAGTAGAGCACTTCGCCGGTTCTGCCGAAGAAGCGCCGGTCGTTCGTGGTCGCGTTGTTGTCCAAGTCCTCGTAAAGGCAACCTTTGCCGTAAGGGAAAACGAACTTGGATGTCCACCGCTTATTGCTGTTCACTTCTAGACTGGTCGAGCGGATCAGCGATACGACCTCGCAGAAGTCGTCGAATGTATGGAAGTGGGCTTTGAGATAGTCAAACTGGGCGTGCGCGATGCCGGTCGCCGACTTCATGCGTGTGAGCCACTCGTCCCAACGGTTGCTGTCGTTCGGATAGTTCAGCCGGACTTCCTCAAGATGCGGGTTGTTGAAAAGAATGTTCCGCAGATAGAGCCGGTGAGCCGCTTTGTATTTCAGCGTATTCAGCCCGTTCGGTTCCTCGAAAGCGCGGCCCTTGTCAGCTTCGTGGCGAAAAACATTCAGAAACTCTAGGAACACCATCCACGGTATCTGCTCGTCGTAAAGTCGATGTCCCCAAATCGCCTCGTCCACCCACATCGATGACGACTGGTCAAAGCTGTCCGGCGGCGGCAATGGTTCGAGTAGTGCGCTCATGGGACAATTTCAACGAACCTTGGGTCAGGCATTCCCTGCTCGGTCAGTGCGAGCAACTTCAAGCCGATGGCCGAGTCTACCGGAGCCTGCTCCTTGCCCTTGCGCTCCATGTACGCCGCTATGAGTTGACTCTTGAACGCCAGTAAATCTTCGTAGCACTCCTTTGAAAAGCTCGCCGGCAACGCCCCTTCCAAGGCGATGCGCGAAAGAAATTCGTACCGAATTAGCGTGAGGTTGAAGTCCACCGAGATATCGGGTGCGAAGAAAACCGAGAGCACGACGCGCGCGTTCGATCCGTCGTAGCGGAGAATGACTTTCTCTCCTTTGCTCGGCTCAACAGAGACGTGCTCCAGGAGGATGCGGCTGACTTTGGCCTGCGAGTAGTTTCCACTGGTCGCCAAGTAAAGCTCGCGGTCGCTATTGATGAGCATCCCGGTGAACACGCGATTCAGCCCTTTCACGAGCCGCAACAGAATCGGGCGCTTCACCACTGCGCCCTTCTTGAGAATCTCCACGACGTATTCGAGATATTCCCCGGCGAACTTGAAGACGGTGAGTTCCCACAGATTGAGCTCGAACTCCGCTTCCTTTGGCACTTTGAAGAACAAGCCGCGCCGTTGGCTGATCAACATCTGCAAAAACTCCTGCGACTTCTCTTCACTCTCGCTCGTCCCCTCGATGTATTCCAGTTTCGCACCATAGAAACGGTCGTCAGCGCCGTAGAACACGTCGTTGGCAATGAACTTGTCGAAGTAGGCTCCTAAATGCTCGTCTCCTTGACCGAAGATGAGGATGTTGTCCACGCGGTTCGACGTTTCGTGGCCGATTTGGAAGCGCTCCAAATAGTCGAAGACGGTAATCGTCTGGCGCCGGATTTCAGAGAGGTTCCCACCGAAAATATTGTTATAGAGACTGGCCTTGGAAACCGTACCGCTCGCGATGACCTTCGGCACATCTGTGGGAACCATTAGATGGTCTTTCACGTCGGGATGGCCGAGCACCGAATTGGTGAGCAGGAGAAGGATTTGCCGAATCGGGACGTGCAACCCGTTGTAGTCACACAGTTCGAGCAACGAGCGCAGCCGTGACCGCACCAGCGCTGTTTGCAGCAACTCGTAGTTGTGTCGAATCGGACACTTCGGGCCAAAAACGTCGTTCTCGGCCGGTACGTCTTTCTTTAGTTCGTCCCACCCGGGATGTTTTAGAAACGCATCGATCGCCCGGTCGAACAATTCGGCGGAACTCGCGCGGCTCAAATTGAAGAACTTCAGCCGCACGCCGCACTTTTCCTGGCGGTCTTCGACAAGCAATTCCTCGAACACCTGTCGCGCCCGCTTCACGTCCTCCGTCTCCCTCAACCGTCGCCACGCCTCGACCAGTTGTCCATCGTTCGCCGCGATGAGGAAAATCTCATCGGCCTCCGGGTTATAGAGCGAATTGCAAAACTTTTGGAGCAGCTCCTCCTTTTCCGGCTCCCAAGCTGCCCCCTGCTGCGGCGCCCAACCGCTCAGGTCGCGGATGAAATGGATTTTCACCGACCGGTAGAGGCTTCGGTCGTCCGACTCCGGCCACGCCGTGCGGTTCTTCGGGTAGTGGAACTTGATGGTCAGATAGGGACTGTCTGACGCCCACTGCTCATCGTTGCCCTTGAGCGTCCTCCACACTTGACGACACAGGTGGGTCTTCCCGTCTCCGGCAGTGCCGGTGAGAATCACGGAAACGGGGTCGGTGGTGGCCTGGTTGAAGCAGTTGGCGATTTCGGCCTGCGCCGGGTGCTCGAAGTCGATGGGCACAATTCCTTGCCGCCGAGCCGATCGTTGAATCGTCTCGTCGTACATATTGTCATTCCGGGGCACTGGCCCGTAATGACGCAGGAATTTGAGCCAGTAATTCACTTGCTTACTGCCTTTACAACTGATTCACCAAAGATGACGTACATCGACTCGTCTGTCTTTGTAAGTGATTCGTCGTCCTCTTTTGTAAAATAGAGGCACGACGCGCCCTGGTAGCCCACCTTTCTCGCCTTCTTTTGCAGACCTACCCACCGAGACTCACGACAGCACTCAGCAAACAGAAACACACTTTTGACACCGAAGGCTTTTAACGCGGCTGGGTAGTCCTTGTCGATCGAGTTTAAAAGCGACTTGCAACTCACCACGGCGCGAACGGACCTCGCATCAATGAATTTAAACTCCATCACCGGCTTGTCGCCACCGTTCCCGTTCCACCTCCTGACGTGACCTTTGGTGTGGATTATTACGTCACATTCCGGCGAACAAGATTGTTCGTTGATGTCCAAGATGTGGCCCCAGCTTACCTCAAGCTCGGTTCGCGACAATCGCTCCCGTAGAAAGTAGATGACGCGAGCGGAGAGCCTAAGCCCCCGGACAAATCCGAGGATGTCTCCCTCATACTTTCCATCCGCCCGTTTGACCAGCGGCGGATGATGCCTCAACTTCTGCAATTCAGCGGCAAGGCCGACCAACTGTTCGATTCCGAGCGACGCGCCGAACGTTACCTTCCTTTTCTTCAGATTCGATCTTACTGCCCCGACCATATATATCGCCTAAGAATGAAGAATCGTCGGAATGACTAGTTTCAACGGCGTACGTAGGGTTTTGGCGACCCTAACCAGAACGTTCTTTCCATTCGGCGTCAACACCAACTTGCCCAATGCCCCTTCGATTTCCAGTGAGAGGATGTCAGACGAAGGTATGTATTGGGCGAACGTCGCTAGAATCTCTTCTCGACTACGAGCACCACGAACCACAAATTCAGCCACATATTCACGCCTTACTTTGCTCTCGGTGACCCGTCGTAACAAATCGGCGATGGGACACCCCTTTTCCAGCTGTCGCAATTCGACGACCGCGCGAAGGTCAATAGTATTAATCTCCCCCGCAACGACGGCGTCTGCGACTACCTGCTGCTCGCGGACTGGTAGCATCGCCAAGTGAGCCGCCGCGTCAACGCTGTCGAGTTGTCTACTTTCAAAAAGCTTCTGCACTCCGCCTGACAATCGGCGCACATACGAGAACTGACGAAGCATTTTCGAAGATATGCCGATACGCTCAGCTACAGCGGTGTAACTCCCCAACTCGGCTACAGCAACTTCCAGCCACATAGCGATCTCTGTCAATGACAGGGGTCTCGCCTTGTTGCGGGTACAGGCGATCAAAATTGCCAGCGCTTTCTCTAGCTGTCTGTCCATTCGGCCTGCGTGCTTCCTCCTGACGGTCACGCGACGAACCCTTGGTCACGCAGCCAGTCAATCAATATCTTCGTAGCAAGTTCATCAGCTTCCATCGCCATGGATTTGGTTGCCTTGATGAGCCCCTCTCGCACTTCGTCAGGCAAACTAATAATTATGTTCTCCTCGACATGAGCCTTCATCGCCTCATTGAGAATTTTTTCCGCTGACGCTCGCTTTTCGCGTTCACCGTACATCACTAACCGTTTCTTTTGATGGGCCGTGGGCTTGTGCTTAATGATCAATTCGACAAGTGCCTCGGCCTTTTTCAAGTCGTCTTGCGCCGCACGTATGGCCCGTTTGACATCAACTGGCGACACCTTTCCAGCGCGCAAGAAACCTTTCATCTTTGGCGTAGCGCGCGCTTCAATGAGGATGAAGTCACGCACTTTGCGAAGAGAGAGACCAGTTTCCTCGTGAACCCTTCGATCGTTCTTGCCGTACGTCTCATACAGATACGTAACAGCCTTTGCTGTGTCCACGTATTCCAATTCGAGGCGTTGCATGTTTTCAACAAGCGACCTCACCACAGAATTTGTACGTGAAAGGTTCCCGACGAAAACTGCACGAATCGCAGGCCATTTCAGAATTTTTTGGTGAGCCAGAAAGCGTCGTTGACCTGAAATAAGCTCATAGGGGGGTTGTCCATACTTGCCCTTCAGTATTACTGGTTGAAGCAGTCCGTGTTTTTTTATGCTGGCTGCTAGTTCATCGAGGTCCTTGGTCGGGTCGCTCAATCTCACGTTGTCAGCGCTGATGGTGATGACCTTGAGGGGGATCGAATGAATTTCTTCGAGAGCATGCTCCTTGGCTTTTGCTTGGCTCATAGACCTACCTACAGTTGACAGATTAAACACGCCGTCGGCCCGTCGTCGTCTTCCTCTATCCTGGCCTAGACCCCGACGGGTCTTTTGTTGCCCCGGCTCGCTTTTCTCCGTTCCTCAGACTCGGCGTAACGGCGCATGATTTGTCGCTATATTCTCCGGCGTCCGAAGTTCACTCAATGGTATCCCCTGAACCCATGTGAACGTCTTTTCAGGGGCACCAGAGATTTTCTCGTACTTCTCTGCGGCTTCGAACTGTTCGGGATGCGTTTCAAGTAGGCGCACCCAGTCAAATTTCCTGGCGCCGAGCCGATCATTGAATCGTATTGTCGTACATGTTGTCGTTCCGGGGACCTGGCCCGTAATGACGCAGGAAACTTAGCCAGCGGTTTGCATTCATGTGCTCAGTTGCTCAGGTAATGTGGAAACATGAAGTTCCATCAAACGTCGATAGACCCGAAGACATGCATCTGCCCCCGCAAGTGCAGAATGTGGTAGCGGCTCTGGTGGGAGTCCCAAGTGTTGGCAAATGCCCTCCAACGAAAATCGCCTTAAGGAACGAGCTCTTACGAGAGGCCAAGCAAGCGACTCAGTGCCAATCCAATGGTGGTCTAAGCGCAATTCCGAGACTCCGCACTGATCGGCGGCAAGCGAAATGAAGGCCCGATCAAAAGATGGGTTATGGCAGACTGGCACTCCTCCAGACACTTTTGCTACGAACTCTTCCCAGAATATCTTCGAGGGCGGCATATCCGGCCATTCTTCTACGCAGAATCCGTTTATTTTCTTCGCAAAAGGTGTTATCCGTTCTGGATGCAGTGGAGCAACCCGTTCTTCCCAGCGAAAGCGAACCGTATCCGCCGTTGGGGAAGTGCGTATTACGCCTATTTCGATGATCTCGTGAAAGCCAATTCTTGACCCTGTAGTTTCAACGTCGATGAAACAAAGGTCTTTGTGGAATGCGGGGACGCTATTTTCGGATTTGGACACGGGTCGCCTCTTGGAACACGGTATTGTATTCGCGCAGATATGCACCAAAAGCTCCTGGCGAGGATTCCCTATCCACGATCCAAACCAATGGCGCAGGGTCTTTCTCCTTCTTCATATCAAGCGGCACAACAAACGAGCTATCGTTCACACGGTAGTAGCTGAACGTGATTCTTTGGTTGGTGAGTCGGATGTCGTATTCCGCCACGGGTGGATCCTGCAAATCTGTAACAACAATTTCCCCATCCCGAATTTCAATCTTGCAGGGAGAAAGCAGAAGCTGAATGGACTCGACGAGATAATTTCTGAGTTGCTCGGTCGTCCTGTCGAAATACTTCCTTCGATATGCCTCACAGAGCGAATCGTCGAAAAGATTCGCGAAACATACACGCAATCTTGCGTCTGCCCGTTTTTTGAAACCACTAATGACATTCCGAATCTCACCGACCCTGTATGCGGCCAGAAGGTCGATTTCCCTCGCGTCGGGCTTCTCTGCGAGACGAGCAATGCCGTTAATATGAATGGTTTTCCAGTCACCTACAAATGTCTGAACTTCTTCAACTCCGTGAAAGCCTCTCAAGTGCTTGAATCGCTCGCTGGGACGCGGTCTTGGGCCGAGAGCGACAAGTCCATCGCAGACAATCCGGGCTGCATTGGGAAGCCCTGTTGCCTCGACAGCACCGTCATACCAAGCGTAGGAGTTCCATGTCATTCCAGCGACATCGGAAGGAATAGCTACGTCCTTCCGAACGTCGGTGTCCTCGTAAACGGGCACCATTAGCTGCGTGCGACTACGACCATGGGCAGCGATAAATAGCCCGGCTTCAAATATAAGATTGTCACGCGGCTCGTGACGTTCAGTCTTGCGATACCAAGTCTTATCATCGGCAGTCCAAAACAGGATCGCAGCGTCGGTATCCTCGACGAAGCTCAACAGATTTTCGAGGATGAATTGCCCACCCGGCCACGGCACAGTCCACGGAATTGGTTCTATTCTTCCTTTGTACTCATTACGGATGAAGGAAGTCAGCCAATCAACAAGCCTCCTTTGCTCTCCCGAACTTCCGATGAAGACTTTCATGCGTCACTCCATAGGGGACTGCCTATAATTGGCAGATCAGGCACGCAGTCGGCCCGTCGTCCTCTTCGTCCATACCCGCCAGGACTTCCACGAGTCGTTTGTTGCCTCGGTTGGCCTTTCTGCGGTCCTCGAACTCGGCGTAGCGGCGCTTAATTGCCGCAATATTGTCCGGCTTCCGAAGTTCACTCAATGGCATCCCTTGAACCCATGTGAACGTCTTGTCATGGTCGTCGGCAATCTTCTCGTATTTCTGGGCAGCCTCGAACTGTTCAGGATGCGTTTCAAGCAGGCGCACCCACTCAATCGGGCGTTGGAAAAAGCAGAAGTAGCAGCCTGAGTGCGTCCGGCCCCATTTGAGGTACGGCGGCATCCCGATGCCGCTGTCCTCTAAGATTTTCATCACGCCCGCGTACCCGATGCCATGTTCCTTGAACGGAAATGTCGCTTTGATGTTTGGTTTAGTGCTGATGTAGCCAACTCGATCTTCGTCGGCGCGGAGGCCCACGTAGCTTACGACCGGTTCCTCTCCGACGTATTCCTCGAACGGTTTGAGTTTGAGCATCTTCGTACACCAGCGCATCTGTGGCGACGGAAGATAGCCGCCGAACACGTCGAGCCAGTGGTCGAATCCGGCCTTGGCGTTTAGGCGCACGATCTTCTTGCCCAAGAACGCCTCGACACGATTCAGATACTCATACGTCTCGGTCAACTCCTTGTCGGTGTCGCAGAAGACGTATTCCATGTCGCTTACGCGGTCGCGCATGTAGAGGGCCAGAGCGGTGCTGTCCTTCCCGCCGGACATGCAGAGAACGTGTCGCGTCGGTTTGCTCATGAGCTTAATTTCCTTTCCTTTTCCAAGTTCACCCAAATTGCCCGCGACGCTGCCGCGAGGCCAAGGCGTCTGTCCGTGGTCAACAGAACTTCAAACTGCGTCTGCAGATCACGCAGTTGATCTTCTTCGTCAGCAGTGAAGTGAACCACCTGTTCGTGTTCAACCCCGTTGGCTTGAGTTATCGCGAGCCGAATGCCCACGGCGTTCTTGGGCGACTTACCTCCGGCAAACACGATGCTTTCGACACGATGAAATCTCGTGGCGCATTGGGCGAGCTCGTTGTTGAAGGTGTCCTCCTCCGCATCGTGCCACTTGGACGGCGGTTTGAGCGCAAGGTAACTGCCGAGCGATTCAAGCCAGTCGGAGTCTGGCAGGTTGTCGTCCATCAGCCGCATGCAGAACGCACGCAACTTGGGTTCCGTGACGGCGAGCACAAGTTGTTCGGAGCGGGCCGCGAGCGCCGTCCTGAACTGCTGGAAGGTGCCGGGCAGGTCGAACGCCTCACGGAGGTCTTTTCTCAGGCGCTCCTGCAATTCGGGAAACGCCGCCCTCAAATCGTCGAGCGCAACCTTCAAAGCTTTCACGAAAGCCCGGACGGGCTTGCTGGCAGTCGCATCCGGTGAAATCGGCTCGAAGCCGCACGCTTTCGGCAAGTCGGTGAATAGGAGCTTTGCGGGTTCTCGGGCGCTGAGGATGATGTCGCGCACCGCAAGCGCGGTAGGTGGGAGCTTCTTTGTGTTCAGCACTTGGGCTGGAAGTTGCGCGACGAACACGCAGAGTTTCTTCACCACGTCAAGCAGTTCGACTTCGCGCTCATCCGGCGCTTTGATTTCCAACACGGTTAGGAGCCGTGCGAAAAGTTCGGCGCGGACGCCTTCAATCTTGCAGTACTGGATGTCGAATCGCTCAGGAGCCTTCGTGAGCACGAGCATCGCTTCACCATTGAGTTCGCGCAGGAAGGTGCCATCCTTGTAGAACGCCATATCATTTTCATGTGCGATGGCGAACACCGTCAGCAGCAGCGGAATGATTCCGTCGCGCACGCCGTAAGGTGGTTTCCGCAGTTCAGCAAACAGCCTGACCATGTTGACGCGACTGTCCGGTTCCTCCTGCACGATTTCCCGAATCCGCCGGAGAGCCGGAAGCACACCGCACTTCTCGTCGGCCTTTTCGCTCGGCTCGCCGATGCGCCATGCGTTGCCGTGTTTCTGGTGCAGCCCGGTGTTCTTTAGCACCGAGAGATACATGCTCATTTCTGGCGGTTTTTTGGTGGGAATCATCCCCAAGAACTCTGCGCGCCCGTCAGTGAACATTCGTTCGATGAGCCGCATTCGCGCCGCAGCCGCCGCCGAACTCAGGTTGCGGCGATTGACGAGTTCGTTGTGGATGCGCGGAGCGAGTTTGTATGTATTGCCGAAGATGTGAGACAGAATCGAAAGGAGCTCACGACCATCTATTATATTGAGCGGACGGCCCTCATGAAACCATTCGAGCATCATCTGCCCGGTGAGTTGCTTGAAGCCGATGTAGCTTTGAATCCGCCTTTCCAACTGCAAACGCGCAGCTGCCTTCTGCCGTGATACTTCTTCGCGAGCGAACTTATCGGCGTTCAGTTCGAGCGTGTTCGTGGAAACCCACTCCCATCGCTGAACCTCTTGAACCAGACTGGCCAAATTATTCAGCGGTTGAGGAACGGCCACGAGCCAATTTAAGTGTTGCCTGAGTGTGCGGTGTTTCGCGAACTCCAACGCGGCTTCCCGCTCGGTGGGCGTTTCGCAGAGCGGCACGATGATAAGTCCATCGGCGTCTGTAGGGTTCTGTTCGAACAGCCTCGCCAACTCTATCACCGAGCAGTAACGCACTTCCCAGTGGCGTAGATTGCCCGTCTCGATGTAATGACGTCGGGCAACTACGGGACGTGATTCAAGAGAGTCCTTGATTAGGCTAGCGACACGCTGCGGCGTGTCGATGGCACGGCGCGCGTCGTCGTACGCCTTTTCGAGGTCAACAGACGTATGAGGCCACAAGCTGAGGCCACGCGCCCGACCGCGGTCGTAGAGAACGCGCTTGCCCTTGTGGAGCTTTTCAAGCGCAGTACGGACATGCTTTTGCTCTGTGTGGTCAACACCGGCTAAAGCGGAGACGACCGATTCCTCCGTCGGCAACAGATCGCCATCGTTGAGCAGGTTGAGAATGCCAACCGTCTTGAGAGCTTTGACGTGGAGTTCGTCCTCCGTTGCAAAGCTCTCGACCACGGAGTCGATAAGGTTCCAATGGCTACGGTAGCTCTGTATAGCGAGGCGATGACCGAAGTTCGTCCGGACGTAGTCGTAGAAATTGTGCAGCCGATACAGCTTACCTTCTTCAAGGAGTGTCTCCGAAAACGCCTGCAAGCCGAATGGCTCATTGGAAAGCAGGAAGCTGAAAAGCGAGCGCTCGTTTTGCCCGAATCGCCGAAAGGTGCGAATCAAAACCGGCAGCACGGCGGGATGGAGCGGGTAAAGCCGAGTCGCCAAATCGAACAGCGACCTTGCCGGGGCGGAGCCGAACCAACCCAGATCGAGGCTACGCTCCATCGCTTGTATCAACTCATGAGACTGCGCTTTTGGGATTTCGCGTGTGGTGACGCCGATGGCCGACGCAATTACGTTGGCGATTTGCTCGACCGGCTGATTGAAGACGATCTCTTCAAAGCGTCCCGCGACCTTTTCCCATTCGCGTTGCGCCGGCTGGTTCAAATAGTCGGCGTAAGCGTTGAATCCCTGGTGGAGCAGGCTGATGACGAAAAAGGGTTCGCTGCCACTACGCGAAGCCGCTTCGGCGAGACGTTGCAGGAGGAACACGTCCTGCCGCTGCGGGTGCAGCGCGGCGAACTCCAAGAACTTTCCGAGCTCGTCGAGGATCAGGAGCAGCCCCTTTCCTTTCGAGTCCGCGATAATCCGGGAATTAACTTCGAGGACGAGTCGGAAGACTTGATCGTCGGTCGGCTCCAGTTTCGCATCAAGCAGACGCTGCATTTCCAGAGCGAGCTTCAACTTGGTCCCGCGCCCGTAAATTTGGCTGACTGTGCGGTCCAGCGATTTCAGTATGGACGTGCCCAACGCCTGACGCGAGCAAGTTGCTAACGCGGGAACGAAGTTCGGACGCGGCACTCCGAACTGGTGAAAGTCGACGGCCTTGCGAATTTGCGACGGGAATTTGTTCGAGTGGCCCGAAAACCAATGCGCGAGCAGCAGCGCGAAGCTCGACTTGCCACAGCCGTAGTCGCCAGTCATGCGCCATGCCCGCTGACCAGAATGCGACTTCAGGCCGCTCGCCACGCGCTTCAAGCACGAACGAGTGAAATCCGTCACGACGTAGCCGGATAAAACGCCGGGGTCTTCAAAATCCCGCTCAAGATGCGCCGACCGCAAGAAGCGGCTTCGGATTTTGAACAAGTCACCAATCGTCTTCTCAGACATGAATTCCACCAACCAAATAAATCCCCCTGAGCAACTCGATGCTGTCCCGGTCGCCGTACTTTTGAATCTGTTGTTGGGTCGCCGTTTCGTTGTACTTGAAGAACCCGTTCGTTTGCTGAGCCAAAGCGTCAATTCGTGTGCGAATGTCTTCCTCCGGGAGTTTGAACACCTGGCCGGGACTGCCGTGACCGTGCGCGACCTCACGCAGTGTCAGAGTCGATTCCGTGGCGTGACGCTTCTGCCAAAACTCGTTCAGGCAGTACGCGAACAGTTCAGGCGTGATGTCGGGTTTCTCCTCACGACGGAAACTATAAATCGTTTCGCGTTTTCCGGATGAGCGGTCGAGCTCACGCTCTCCGACTTTGATGATGAGCTCGAGTTCGACGAGCGGGCAATCGAGGTTGTCCTCCTGAACTTCGCCTTTGCGTCCACGAGTGGGGACGTACGTGTGAAGGAACGTGTCAAAGTGCTGTTCCAACGTCACTGCCGAGAGCCGGCTTTCCTGCTTCTCCGCCTCCTTCTTCAACGCCTTGAGGATCGCGCTAGGCACAAGTTCAGGCTCCTGCCAACGGTTAAGTAGGAAATCCCACGCCAACAGCGGACTCTCGATTTCGGTGGACAGATTCCAATGAATGAGCCAAAGGGTGCGAATGTCTTCGAGAAACGGGTCGAGGGCGCCCTCGCTAAGCAGTGTGGTTCCGAACTCCGTGAGCAGATGTCCCCCACCCTTCGCCCCAGCGGTCGTCACGCCAGTGACTTGCGACCAGAAGCGGATGCTGCGAACCATGTTTTTTCCTACGCCCAAATCGACCATCGCCGCTGCTTCATCCGAAAAAAGTCTTGGGTTCTCGCTCAGACCACGCACGGCTTTGGGCAGCCACGTATAGCGGCACGGAAACGTCTCGTGACCTGAAATACGATAAGTCTTTTCCATCGTCAGCGAATCTCTGCAAACCTCAGGCATTTCTGGGTATCTTGTTGCGTCTCGTGCTCACGGTCGTCTTCGCTGTATTCATCCACCTTCGCGAGCATGCAATGGAATGTGGTGGCGGCAATGCGCTTGTCACGGGCGATTTCTTTTTCGGGCTTGCGTACCTGATTCAGATCCTTGAGGCCATTTTGCTGCGAGCATCGCTGTATTTGCCGCAGTGTGCCCTTTACCATCTCCACAATGGCCGGAATTTCTACGCGCGTGTCGGTGCAAACGACGGAGATAGGCTTTGTACGTTCAGCAGGAGGCAGTGACAGAGCTGCGTCAAACACCAGCGAAGCCAGCATCGCACTGTCCTTGCCACCGCTAAACCCAACTAGCCATGATCGGGAGTCCTCCAAATAAAGCTGGCGCAATGATTTCTTGATGTCTTGATATGCGGAGGTTGCCATTTGGGTGAGTATACCTGTCTAAGGGTTGTTATCAAAAGCGGCCTTCGACGTGTCACTAGGGTGAGGCTGGACCCGGATTTCAAATGGTCTTCTAAAATTTCAGCAATACCGCTGGTGCCGCTCGCGGCAGGTGTCGAGCACCTCGTCGGGGTCGCGCAGCCACCAGTTTTTGGAGGAGAAGATCTCCACTTCGTGAAAACCGCGGTAGCCGGCCGCCTCGACCCAGGAGCGGATCAGGGGAATGTCGATGACGCCGTCGCCCATCATGCCGCGGTCGAGCAGCAGATCGGCCGTCGGCACCAGCCAATCGCAGATATGGAAGGCGAGCAGGCGCTTATCGCCGGCGCGCTCGATTTCCGCCTTCAGACGCGGATCCCACCAGACATGATAGACGTCGACCGCCAGTCCCAGACCCTCGCCCAGCTCGTCGCACAGGTCGTT
>ORMF010259263.1_pt1 | contig 20579 bp, 20 predicted proteins | sample 1779871 | NCBI WGS metagenome assembly ORMF01 (sample SAMEA104232316, study PRJEB22302) | groundwater metagenome | biome: forest; feature: aquifer; material: groundwater | place: USA | collected 2011-08-07 | depth 5.4 m | reverse complement strand
GTGGGGTGGGAGAGCCTACCGTCCCGCCTGCTGGCTCCCTCAGGCGCGAAGCTCAACCTCCACTTCTTGTGAGGCTGCTGTGCTCGGCCTCGGCTTTAGGTCACCGTGACGCTTATCCGGTCTGCGAAAATCGCTGTTAAACAATCAATGCGACATCTTTCTTGAAATTTACCGAATATCCCGAACTAGGAACTTGTGACCGCAGTGGTTTCCCGCAATTAGAAATCCCGCCAGTTGCGGAAAGCCTTGTCCGCGTACAGTTTCTCGACATTCAATGGAAACGAGATGCCGCGGCTCGCAAGGTAGCCGGCGATGGGCTTGAGCGGCAGGGCGACGGGCGCTAGGTAATCGCCGCGGGTCGAGTCGATCAAGGCGGCGCCCTCGCCTTGGATCGAGTAGGCGCCGGCTTTGTCGAGGGACTCGTTAAGAGATAGATAGCGCTCGATCTCCGCCTCCGTAAATGCGCGCATTTTTACCGAGACTTCCTCGACGATCCGCAGCCCCGGCCCGCCTGTGCCGTCGAGCAGCGCGACGCTGGTGAGGATGCGATGATTCTTGCCTGACAGAGTCCGCAGGATTTGCCTCGCGTTTTCAACCCCGTTGGGTTTTCCGATTTTGTCACCGTCGATTAGAATCATTGTGTCGCTGCCGATGACGATGCCGCCGGGATTATTCTTGGCAACGGATTGGGCCTTGCCGAGCGCGAAGTCGAGGACCTCGGCTTCGGCGGGGCAGTGGGGCGATAGGGTTTCCTCGAAGTCCGGCGCGATGGTTTCGAACGGCAGGCCGAGCAGCGCGAAAATCTCCCTGCGGCGCGGGGAGCTGGAAGCGAGAATGAGTCTCATGAAACGAGTCGTTCAGGGCCGAAGCGTGTGCGGCTCTGGCGAAGTCGGCGGATGGTTAGCTGCGAACGCGGCGCCGAGCGACTCGGCGTAGGCGCGCAGGAGCGCGGCGACCTCGTCGATGTCTTTTACGCGCACCATTTGCGCGCGCAGCTCTGCCGCGCCCCGTGTTCCCTTGCAATACCAGGCGAGATGTTTGCGCATGCCGACGAAGCTGTGAATCTGGGTGTGCCCGGCGAAATGAGCGCTGTGCTCGAGCATGACGCGGAAACGTTCCGCCAAACTCACCGGCACGTCGTGGATCATCTCCCCGCACTGCGAGCGCAGAGCTTCTTTCACCTGATCCTTGGCGCCAAAAATCCACGGCTCGCCCTGGGCCGCGCGGCCGATCAAAACCCCGTCCACATGAGTTTCGCGGACGCGGCGATAAACATCCGCCATGTCTCGGAGATCGCCGTTGCCGAGAATTAACGTGTCGGAATGTTTCGCGATCTCGACGGCCCGGGCGATGGCGTCCCAATCGGCGTTGCCTTTGTATTGCTGCTTGAGCGTGCGTCCGTGGAGCGTAATTGCCGCGGGTTTTTCTTCGAGCAAAGCTTGAATCCAAGTCTCGACGACGACATCGTCGTAACCTAGACGGGTCTTGACCGAGACCGGGATCGCTCGGCGCGCCCGCGAAGTCTCGCGATCGAATCTCCGGCGGTTCAATTCCCGGACTCCTTGGATAAGCGCCGGTTTCAGGCTGAGATCATCCAGTGTTTGCCCGGCGGACCAATCCTCTATGCCTTGACGCGCGGCCCGGATGATCGACTGAGCCAGCTCGGGTTTGAGGATCAGCCCGGCGCCGCTGCCCTTGCTGGCCACCGTTTTGACGGGGCAGCCCATGTTGATGTCCAGGCCATCGAAGCCGAGTTCGCCGATCACGTGGGCGACTTTGTAGAAAAGCTCCGGCGTGTGACCGTAGATTTGCGCGACGACGGGACGCTCGATTTCGCTGTAGGCAAGATCCCTGATGAGCGTGTGGGGCGCGTAGAGCGCCGCCTCGACGTTGACGAACTCGGTCACGGTAACGTCCGGCGGCCCGTACTTTGCCGCGATGAAGCGAAAAGAGGCGTCGGTGACGCCGTCCATGGGGGAGAGACCGATGATCGGCTTCGCGATGTTGCGCCAAAAGTTCATAAAGCTACATCTTTAAAATACCGGCTCTTCAGGCTTCTGTGTGAGCAAACTGGCACGATTACCTTGATTTCGTTCACCACGAAGATCACGAAGGACACGAAGGTTTCGGATATTGCTCCCGCCAAGGCGCCAAGACGCTAGGTGACCGGCCCAAGGCCTGTCATCCCGAGCGAAGGCGAGGGATCTAGGAAAGATTTCTCTCTTCGTTCGAAATGACAATTGGTTTCCCTTTGCGCCTTTGCGGGAGGTTAATCCGAGTTTGGTTGCGGGGTAGCCTCGCTGGGTCCTTCGTGGTGAATACTTTTTCACACTAAACCCGGAAGAACTAAAATACCATTGCCCGTCCGCCTCCGCAAATTTCGTCGAACGGCGGCGATGGCTGGCGGTTAAAAATTGCCCCCCCTCTTCCATCAAGAGTTTTTTTCACTACAATAACTGAGGGATCTTGATCGAGGTAACGGCCCCTATTCACGGGGAGATCGAATATGCGCAAATGGATTATCGCCGCGTCCGTGTTATTGCTGCTCTGCATTGCGGCGTTGGTCGCGGTATTGAATCTAAACTCCCTCGTCAGACGCAACAAGGACTATCTGCTCGCCCAGGCGGAGCAGGCGCTGGGTCGCAAGGTTTCGGTGGGCGATGCCGAGCTGACGATCTTCGACGGCATCGGGGTCCGGCTCATGGATTTCACCCTGGCCGATGATCCCGCCTATTCCACCGAGGACTTCGTGCGCGCCAAGGATGTCCAAATCAACGTCAGGCTATGGCCGCTTTTCAAGAAGGAATTTCAGATCAAAAAGGTGATCCTCCACGGGCCGGTCATACATGTCGTCCGCAATCAACGCGGCGAGTACAATTTCGCCACCATCGGGAAAAACGAAAAGGAAGAAAAACTCAGAGACCAAGCCAAAAGAGAAAAATCGCCGCCAGCCGCAAAGGATCACGGCGCGGCGCTCTTCGTCTCGGTCGTGAATATCTCCGGAGGGGATCTTCGTTACCGCGATCTGAAAGACGGTTCCGATCTCCGGCTCCAGCAGATCGATTTGAAGGCGGACGAGGTGGATTTCTCCAGGCCCGTCAACGTGGAACTGGCGGCGGCTCTGTTCACGGCGAAGCAGAATCTGAAAGTCAAAGCCCGGATCGGTCCGTTGGGATCAGGCCGCGATATCGATCAGCTTCCGTTCGACGGACAAATTCACGCCGAGTCGATCGACGCCGCTAAGTTGAAAGCCGCGTTGCCTGGAGTCAGAGGCGCTTTACCGAAAGATTTGGATCTCGCCGGGATCTTCAGTGTCAAGGATTTGCAACTCAAGGGAACGAGGCAAAAGCTTGCGTTCAAAGGTGAGATCGAAGGCACCGACGGCACAATTCGTGCCGGCAGGAGCTTTCATAAAGCTGCGGGCATCCCTTTCGCGGTGGCCATCGACGGCCAGTACGCAAACAACACAGTGTTCCTGCGGCATACGGAGTCGAGGCTCCACAATTTGGTCCTGGAAAGCAAAGGGGAGATCAGACTCGGTGGGAACGTGGAGCTAAATTTGAACGTCACGTCCAAGCCGGCTTCGCTGGACGGGTGGGAAAAGCTAATTCCTGCCATTGCCTCTTACCAGCTTTCGGGCGAGATGCAGATCAATGCGACTGTGCGCGGTAGGGTCGGCCAGGGCGTGGCGCCGACGCTCCAGGGGAACTTGAACTTGGTGGGGGTGAGTGCCAAGCTGCCGCAGTTTCCCCATCCGATCAAAGATGTAAATGCCAAAGTCAATTTCACGGATGGCAAGGCCGAGGTCAAAAACACGACTTTTAATTTGGGGCGGTCGCGCATTCGGCTGAACGCGGCGATCGAAAAGTTTTCGCCGCTGACGCTTTCCTACAAAATCTCCACCCCCGAGATTTGGCCTGCGGATTTTCAAGCCGAACTATCCGACGATCGCAAGACCGAAGTGATCAAGAATCTGACCAGCGAAGGGCAACTCGCCGTGCGGGACGGCGGTATCGAATTTCAGGGAAAGCTGCTCTCGGATCAAGGCACACTGTATAAGATCGGCTACAAGAATCTCGACGCGAGTCTTTCAGTCGCCAACCAGGTTGCTACTATCCGCAACCTCCGAGTCACGGCGATGAGCGGGGCCATACAAGGCGACGGCGAATACGCTTTTAAAGATCCGGCGCCGCAGTTTTCTTTCGCATCGAAGATGCAAGGCGTCGACCTCAAGGAATTATACGCCGCGCTCAGCCCGAAGGCGGAGAAGGATATCCGTGGAAGGTTGAACGGGGAAATGAAGATCTCGGGCAGCGGAAAAAAGTGGGACGAGTTGAAGCAGAGCTTACGCGGTCAAGGGGAGGCCGAGGTCGTTCAAGGGGCGCTGCTCAATTTTAACCTCGCCGACGGCGCGATGTCGGGCATGGCCGGGATGCCCGGGCTCGGGAACATGATCAACCCGCGGCTGCGGAAAAAATACCCTGAAACGTTAGAGGCGAAGGACACGGAGTTCAAGGAGATGAAAGCGCGCTTTGATTTAGCGGATGGCCGCGTCAACGTAAAGAATCTCCGCATCGCCGCCACCGACTATTCAGCGCAGGGAATCGGATGGGTAGAACTTGAGCGCAAGGTCAATTTTCGCGCCACCCTGGCGTTTTCCCAGCGCCTCTCCGCCGATATCGGCGATTCCGCCCGCGAAATGAAATTTCTATTCAACACCCAGAACCAAATCGAGATACCTTTCACGATTTCCGGCAAACTTCCCAATGTAAAACCCAAACCCGACATGAATCTTCTCGGACGCATGGTGCAGAGGGGGTTTTTTGGTCGCGGTTCGGGAGACCTGCGGGGCCGGAATCCGGACCCCACGGAACCTTCATCTCCTGACGAGCCCGCGCCGACGGAGTCCAAGAAGCGCAAGCGAAGCTCCACGGAAGATGCCATCCGCAAGGGGTTGGAAGGGTTCTTCAAACGTTAGCAGGCTGCTGAAAAAGCCCCGTCTCCGTTCCTGCCCTCAATCACCTCACACAAAGAGGCCAGGATATCGCTCCGGATACCAACGAACTGAATCTCAGCCACTACTACGGCAACATCGGGAATATCCAATTGCCATGGGTGTCGATTGATAATCCGCGCGGCCTCGGTTAGGGTAGGATAGAATTTTTAAGTTCTCGCCGGAGTCGTGGACGGAGGAGTAAGCAATGGCGATCAGCAAGGATTTACTGGACATCTTGGCCTGTCCCAAATGCAAGGGCGATATTCAACTCAACCCCGCCGGAGATGGCCTGGTGTGCGAGGCCTGCCGGTTGATGTATCCGATCAAAGACGACATACCGGTGATGCTGATCGATGAGGCGCTTTCCTTATAGTCGATGGATTCGCTCCGGTGGCAAAAGGTTTTAGTGCTTCAGAACGGCTTCCTCGGCGACACGATTCTCACTCTCCCGCTGCTGACTGAGATCAAGCTTCGTTTTCCTTCAGCCAAGCTCGTTCTCGCTTGTAGTCCCTTGGCGCAAGAACTCTTGCAGGACCATCCTGACATCGATGAAATCATCGTGGATGATAAAAAAGGCGCTGATCGCGGACTCTTGGGATTGTGGCGCAAGGCCATGACGCTGAAGAGCATGGCGTTCACCCTGGTGCTGACGCCGCACAAGTCGTTGCGCAGCGCCTTGATGTTGTATTTCGCCGGCATACCGTTCCGGGTGGGGTTTCGCCAAAGCGTGGCGTCATTCCTTTTCCATCGCCGGGTGACCCGGGAACCGCAGCGCCATGACGTGGAAAGAAACCTGTCGCTCTTGCGCGCCTTCGGCATCGCTCCCGAAGACTGCCGCCGTTCGCTGCGATTGCCACCGGGGTCCGGAGCCGAAGGCGTTGTCAAAAAGCTTTTGAGCTCGATGGGAGTTGACGAAAACAAAACGCTGATCGGCATCAATCCCGGATCGGTATGGGCGACTAAGAGGTGGTCCGCAGAAGGATTCGCGGGAGCGATTCAATTGATCAAGAAGAACTACGATTGCGAAGTGCTGCTTTTCGGCGGGCCGGCGGACGCGGCGGTTGCCTCGCGAATTCAAGATCTCTGCGGCGGCGCATCCGTTAACCTCGCGGGAAAAATCGGTCTACGTGAAATGCCGGCGGCATTGAAGCTATGCCGGGTGTTGATTACCAACGACAGCGCGCCGATGCACATGGCCGTGGCCTGCGGTGTGCCCACCATTGCCATTTTCTGCGCCACAACTCCCGCGCTGGGTTTTTACCCTTATTCGGATAATGCCATCCTATTGGAGAAGGATCTGTCGTGCCGACCTTGCGGTTCCCACGGTGGGCGACGCTGCCCGTTGGGAACGGAAGATTGCATTCGGCTGATCTCACCGACCCATGTGCTTGCAGCGGTGGCTAAGCTGCTCGAACGAAACCAGGAGAGCGCGCCGGCCGGGAAAGACGCGTTTAGCCCCGAGTTTGTCAGTGTCTGAGGGGGCCACTTTCCGCGCGGCAGTTCGACGCGGCGATGGCATTGTTCCCAGGATGATTACGCATTATCGAGTCTGGGGAAAAATTCCACCGGGCTTCGAAAAAATCGAAGATCGGGGCGGTAGCCGGCTGATTCTGCGTAACGACCAGGAGGGCGGGCTCTCCGCGTGCAGTTGGGATTATTCCACCGACAGCGATGGGACCACCGGGCTTCAAGGAAGGGGAAAATTGCGGAATGTGCGACTGCGCAACGGGGACATGGTACTTTTGCGGCGATATCGTCATGGCGGCGCGTTTCGCCGTCTTACCGGCAGCGTGTTTTTCACCTGGCCGCCCAGGCCGTTTCGTGAGTTGATCATTACCGAAGAGCTGCGCCGACGGGGCATACCCACGGTAGAGGTTTGCGGGGCTTGCGTAGAGCCGGTTTGGGGGCCGTTCTATAGAGGTTGGCTAGCGACTCGGGCGATTCCCGGGGCGCAGGATCTTTGGGCCGCGCTCCAGAGCGGGTTTGTCCGCGATGCCGGTGAGGAGAGATGTTTGCGCGCGGTGGCCAGGAGTGTGCGCGCGCTGCACCGGGAAGGCGTTTACCATGCCGATCTCAACCTAAAAAACATTCTGGTTCGCTTGGAGAACGGCGGCGTGACGGGATATATAATTGACTTTGACAAAGCAAAGTTGTTTCCAGGAAACCTGCCGCGGCGGTTGGCCAAGAGAAATCTCGATCGTCTCTTAAGATCAGTGTGCAAGCTGGATCCCGAGCGGCGATATTTTCCTTTGAACCGCTGGGACGATTTCCTGAAGTTTTATCATCAGGCAAATGCCGCTGAGTTTTGATCCGAAGAGGATCCTGATCGTGCTTCATGGTTCCATCGGCGATGTGACCCGGGCGTTGCCTTTAGCGACTCTGGTGCGCTCGGGATTTCCGCGGGCGCGTTTGGCATGGGCCGTCGAGCCGCCATCGCTCCCTTTGGTTCAGGGCTATCCGGCGGTGGACGAAATCATTTTATTCGACCGGCGGCGTTGGTGGGTGAATTTTTGGCCGTTCTTGAATAAAATCCGCTCCAAGAAATTCGATCTGGTCATCGATTTACAGCGCCATCTGAAGAGCGGCTTGATCAGCCGCTGGTCGGGCGCGCCGCATCGTATTGGTTTCAACCGGCGCGACTGCAAGGAATTCAATTGGCTTTTCAATAATCATTTCATCCCGGCCTTCGGCGATGGAAACTCCAAGCTCGACCATTATTTGAAATTCGCCGAGTTTTTAGGGCTTGAGCCTTCGCCGGTGGAATGGAACTTTAAGCTTAGCGCTGACGAGGAAACGGCGGTCGACAAACATTTGGCGGTGGTCGGACCTTCCTTTGCGGTTTTGTTCGCTGGTAGCCGGTGGGAGAGCAAACGATGGTTTCCGACGCAGATAGCCGACTGTGCCAGGGTGATCCGTGAGCGTCACGCGCTCGACGTGGTTTTGTTGGGCGGCAAGGAGGATCGGCAATTCAGTGAAGAGGCTTTGGCCGAGAGCGGGGTTCAAGCTGCCGATCTAGTGGGGCGAACCTCGCTGCGTGAGGCGATCGGTGTCATCGCTCGTGCTAAAGTCGCGGTGGGGCCGGATACGGGGCTCATGCATATCGCCGTTGCGGTGGGCACGCCGGTGGTTTCGCTATGGGGCGCGACGAGTCCCCAGCGCACCGGGCCCTATGGATTCGATGACTTGGTCATTCAAGGAAGGGCGCCCTGCGCGCCCTGCTACCAAAGGCGCTGCGCGATCGGGCGCATCTGCATGCAGTCGATCGCCATCGAAGAAATCGCCGGCAAGATTGCTCTCGCGCTGTCCCGGCCGGCGTAATAAGGAGCAGGCTTGTCAAAGGATCGGCAATACCGAGAACTGATCGAGGGGGAATGGAAACTCAGAGTGTTGCCGGATGTTTGGTCCGGGGAATTATGGCAAGAAGTTTTGAGTGTTATCGGACGGCAGGCGCGTGATCGACATCCGCAGACGGTGCGCTTGGAGCGTCGGGAGAGAGATAAATCGGCGCCGCTGTTTCTGAAAGTGTTTCATCCGCCATCCGGTATCGCCTCGGCAAAGGATTTTTGTCGCAGCTCCAAGGCTTTTCGGTTCTTGCGGCAAAGCGTTGCGTTGGCGGCGGCGGGCTTTTTGGCGCCGACGACGGTCGCGGCGGGCGAGGAGAGAACAAGGCGTCGCCTTAAACGCGCTTTTGTCTTGACGGCGGCGGTCCCCGGTGAGCCGGCACCGGAATTTCTACGCAATCGTTACAGTGACGGATTGTCCGGTCTGGGGTTGGCGGAAAAGCGGCTTGCCCTGGAGTCAATGGGGCGCGTGATTCGATGCCTGCACGATGCCGGTTTCGTGCATGGTGACCTGGTGCCAACCAACATCGTGATCGCGACCGAGCCTGGCGGTGGGTGTCGGTTCTATCTGATGGATAATGATCGCACCCGGCGCTATCCTTTATGGTTAGCGCAGTCGCTTTGGAAACGTAACTTGGTGCAGTTGAACCGTTTCCCGTTGCCCGGCATCACGCTACAAGACCGGATGAGGTTTTTCCGCGCCTATTCAGGGCGGCCGGATTGGAGCGGCGCTGAACGCAAACTTCTCGCTTGGGTCGAGTGGAAGACCCGCCAGAGGCGCAAGGAATGCGACGGGGTCGGCCCCGGCGGGAGCTTTAGAAGACTGATGAGTTGGAAACAGGAAATGGCGTAACCTGCGCCATACCCACAATGGAGACGCAATAAGTTATTAGGCTGCAAAATGGCAATGGGCAAGGCTTTGGTGGTCGGCGCTTCGGGGTTGGTGGGTGGCGCGCTCATGCGCGTCTTGAAGACAGCGCAAACTGACGCTGTGGGTACCAGCGCAAAATTTCCGGGAGCGGGCCTGGAGGCGCTCGACATCACCAGTTCGACTCAGGTGCGCAACTGCGTAGAGCGCTATCGGCCCGCGACGATTTTTCTCACTGCGGCGCTCACCCACGTCGATTACTGCGAAGATCACCCGGACGAGGCATTTGCAATAAACGTAGAGGGGCCCCGCGTCGTGGCCGAAGCGGCGCGCGCTCTGGACGCGCAAGTGGTTTTTTATTCCACGGATTATGTTTTTGATGGCAAGGCCGGGCCCTATGATGAGGAGGCTCATGCCGCGCAGCTGAGCGTGTACGGGCGAACCAAATTGGCGGCTGAACGGGCGATCTGGGACATTGTCGAGAATGCGTTGATCCTGCGCACGACGGGGGCGTTCGGCTGGAATTTGAATTCCAAGAACTTCGCCATGCAGGTTTACTATAAGGTTCGGGCGAGAGAGCGGATGACGATCCCGATGGACCAATTCGGGAATCCGACCTTGGCAGAATACCTTGCGGAGATGAGTTTAGCTCTCGCTCAACAGGGAGTTCGCGGTATCGTAAACGTCGTCGGCGAGGACCTCATTGCCCGGTCAGAATTTGCCCGGGCGCTCGTGAGGCTCTATGGCGGCTCGTCCGACCTTGTTGTTCCAGTGCCGACCGAGAGTTTGAAACAGAAGGCGGCGCGCCCGCTTCACGGCGGTCTTCGAACCGAAAAGCTCGAAAGGCTGGTGGGCCGAAAAGCGATGTCGCTCGACGACGCGCTCGAGCGGCTCGGGAAGCAAGGGATGGCGCAGGGTCGATGATTTAGCATAGGGCTTTTCCGTTTGGAGGCAGCGCTTCTCGTCGAGAAGCACACGGTACAGCGTCGCCACAACCGGCGACTCGTTAGGTGTATATTCCATCCGCCGCTCGTGCTGTCGGACAATATTGTCGTGATGGCCAGGAAAATTTAAGCCGATGAAAATCGCCCTCGCCCATAAGCGGCTTGATTTAAAGGGAGGAACCGAAAGGGATTTTCATCGAACCGCAGAAGGCTTGAGAGACCTGGGACATGAGATCCATCTCTTTTGCAGCGAGTTTGGCGTTAAGCCGCCGCAGAATACCGTTGCTCACCGCGTTCCGGTTCCGCCCCTGGGAAGAACCGCGCGGCTGTGGAGTTTCGCGCGGATCGCGCCCACGATCATCAGGAATAACCGCTGCGATGTGGTGGTGAGCTTCGGTCGTATGCTAAAGGCGGATGTGGTGCGCAGCGGCGGCGGCTCCCATCGCGGTTTTTTGGAACGGATGGGACGGGAAGGGGGGGCGCGACGGCGACTTTGGCAGCGGTTGAGTCCCTATCATCAAAGCGTTTTGACGATTGAGCAGCGCCAGTTTCAGCCTGGGCGGTACAAAAAAATTATAGCGGTGTCAGAGGAAGTCAAAAGAGATATTGTCCATCACTATCCCGTGCCGGAAGAATGGGTGGTGGTGCTTTATAACGGGGTCGATCATCGGCGTTTTCATCCCTCGCGGCGCGAAATGTTTCGCAGCAAGATCAGGGAACGTTGGCAGATACCGCTGGAAGCGCCCCTGGTGTTATTCGTCGGCAGCGGCTTTCGGCGCAAGGGCCTGGATCGTCTTCTGTCTGTGTGGAATGAGCCCAGGCTTGAAAATGCCTACCTGTTGATCGTCGGCGATGACGCGCGGATGAATGGGTACCAAAGCAGGGCTCAAGCCTTGGCCGGCGCGCGCATTATCTTCACCGGCCGCCAGGAGGACGTGGAAAATTATTACGCGGCGGCGGATGTGTTTGCCTTACCGTCGCTGCAAGAGGCGTTTGGCAACGTCGTATTGGAAAGCCTCGCGGCCGGCCTGCCGGTTCTCGTTAGCCGGGAGGCGGGCGCGGCCGAGCTGCTGTCCGGAAACCTGATCGAGGGGATCGTCAACCGTATCGACGACCGAGAGGAATTGGCCGGCAAACTGGCTAGATTATTGGAATGGCGCGCCGACCCCTTGGTTTCGGCTGAAGCGAGAAGTTTGGCCGAGGGATTTTCCTGGGAGCAACACTTTCGCCGGCTGGAAGCCCTGCTATTGGAAATGTGTAGTCGCGATCGCCGTGAAGTACTTTCCTGATTTTATTTACCGGAAGCAGGGGCACTCGTCGATTTGGGTGGGTCAGGAATTTGCCGGCCCGGCGGAGGTCGCGCTGCTCGCGGATGCGGACCGTCTGTTTGAAGGACCTGGGTGTGAAATCATCAAGGATCAACGAAAAATCAAGGTCGCACGCATTCGAGTCAACCTCGGCGGCGAAGCTCGCACGCTTTACCTCAAGCGCTACAATGCTTTTTCCTGGCGCGTTCTATTGGGTTCTTTGTTTCGGGATTCTGGTGCGGTTAGAGCGCTGCGTGGCGCCGCCGTTTTACTAGACGCACGGATTGCGACGGCGAAGCCTGTGGCGGTCGTTGAAAGCCGCTCCTGGGGGATGGTGACCAAGAGTTTTTTTTTCACCGAAGAAATCCCGCGCGGGAAGACGGTGGATGTTTTCTGGCGCGACGATCTTTCGGCGCTCGCAGGTCAATCTGGCTTTCGCCGTCGCCGGGGCTTCCTTCGGGCCTTAGCGTCTGTATTCGAGTCTCTGCATGGCCAGGACATCTATCACGGTGACCTTAAAGACGCTAATATCTTAGTGGTGCCCCATACTGATGTCCGGGCCGATTGCTTTTTTCTTCTCGATCTGGAAGGAGTTCGAAAGTATCGTCGCTTGAGCGATAGGCGCCGAATTAAGAATCTCGTCCAATTGAACCGCACCTTCGGGCGGTATGTGCGCCGGACGGAAAAACTGTATTTTCTAGCGCGCTATATGAGTTCGAGGTTTGACGACCGCCGTCGAAAACGGCTTTGGTCGGCGACAATTTTGCGGCGCAGCTCGAGCCTGGACCGGGAGAAGTTGGCTGCGAAAAAAGCAACGGCGATTATGTGAAAGACATTATGGAACGGAACGTTGATCCGGCTGGAGTAGGACTTTTGCTCTGGGGTATAATCCCGACGGCCAAGCATGGGTGGCGTTGCCCAGTAAGTGCCGGCGGGATTTCGACTCTCATCGTTGAAAGTATATGGCGTTAAAAGGACTGGTATTGAGCGGTGGCAAGGGGACTCGCCTCAGGCCCCTTACCCATACGGGCGCCAAACAACTGGTGCCGGTCGCCAACCGGCCGATCCTTTATTACGTTCTCGACAATTTGCAAGAAGCCGGCATCGACGAAGTCGGAATCGTCATCGCGCCGGAAACTGGCGCGGCGATCCGGGAGGCGGTTGGAAGTGGAGAACGGTGGGGTTTTAAGGTCGAATATATTTTACAGGATGAGCCCCTCGGACTCGCCCACGCCGTCAAGGTCGCCCGGCCTTTTCTCGGTCGGGACCCCTTCGTCATGTATCTTGGCGATAATTTGATCGGTTCGGCCATCAGCACCTTCTGCCGGGATTTTGTCGCCGGGGAGGTTGATGCGACTCTTCTGCTTAAGCGCGTGGGCAATCCTTCGGCCTTTGGCATCGCCGAAATCGACGCTCAGGGACGAATCACCAAACTTGCGGAAAAGCCTAAGGAGCCGAAGTCGGATCTTGCGCTGGTCGGAATATATTTTTTTTCCGAGAAGATTCACGACGCCATCGACCAACTCAAACCATCTTGGCGCGGGGAGCTGGAAATCACCGACGCGATTCAAGTCCTACTCGATCACGGTGGCCTGGTCTCGAGCCATGAAATCGCTAGCTGGTGGCTCGATACCGGCAAGAAAGACGATCTCCTGACGGCGAACACAGTCGTTCTTGACGAATGGTTGAAACACCAGATCGACGGCGAAGTCGACTCTGATAGCGAAGTGACCGGTCGCGTGCGCTTGGGTCAAGGGAGCCGCGTCATTAACAGCAAGTTGCGCGGTCCGGTGGTCATCGGTGAAAACGTGCGCATCGAGAATTCCTTTATTGGTCCATTTACTTCCATCGGGGACGGCTGCCGTATTGTTGGATCGGTGCTGGAGCATTGCGTTCTTTTGGAGAACGCGCGCGTCGAGGGGGTGGACCGTCTTGAGGACAGCTTGCTGGGAAAGAGCTCCGCCGTGCTAAAAAACCACGGCAGTCACCATGCGTACCGACTGATGATCGGCGATGATTCCGAGGTGCTGCTCTGATGCCCTTCGAGTTCGCCCGCGCAGAGATTCCCGACATCGTCGTGATCCAGCCGAGTTTTTTTCGCGATGACCGGGGATTTTTTATGGAATCTTACAAGCGATCGGATTTCGCCGCCCACGGGATCACGGAGGATTTCGTTCAGAGCAACCACTCGCGCTCGCCGCGAGGAATTGTCCGGGGACTGCACTACCAGAAACACCCCAAAGCCCAGGGCAAACTGGTGCGAACGCTTTGGGGCGAGGTTTTCGACGTGGCCGTCGATTTGCGGCGGGGTTCTCCCACCTACGGCAGATGGGACGGGCTCGTGCTTTCCGCCCAGAATCGGAAAACAATTTATATTCCACCGGGATTTGCGCATGGCTTCTGCGTTGTCAGCGAAGCTGCCGAGGTGCTGTACATGACCACCGAGGAATATTCGCCGTCCCACGAGGCAGGAGTCATCTGGAATGATCGTGACTTGGCGATCCGGTGGCCGGTGGCCGATCTTCAACTTTCCGAGCGCGACCGGAATTGGCCGAAACTGTGTGACGCGGACAATAATTTCGACTATTGACGGAACCTGACGGCCGGGAGATTTATATGGCTCTTCAGGCTTTCGTGTGGCAAACGTGGTGAATGCTATTTCAGTGCAAGGACTCGGACATTGCACCGCAGAGGCGCCGAGGGCGCGGAGTAAAGAGTTCTTGATGAAGAAATACTCCGAACTCTGCGAACTCTGTGCCTCTGTGGTGAATACTTCTTCACAGTAAACCCGGAATAACCATCTATATAAGGGAATCTTCCGGGCAACGTGGGTCGAGCATGGAATCCATTCTGATAACCGGAGGCTGCGGATTTATCGGCAGCCATTTTATTCGATTGCTTTGCGCGGAAGAAAATTTCCGCGTCGTCAACCTCGACAAGTTGACTTACGCGGGTAATTTGGAAAACCTTTCGGACATCGCAAGCGGCTTTTGTTTCGTGCGGGGAGACATCACCGACCGGGATCTCGTAGGTCGAGTCTTAAAGGAAGAACGGCCTTGGGCCGTCGTCAACTTCGCGGCCGAATCGCACGTCGACCGGAGCATTCTCGACGCGTCGCCGTTCTTGCAGACTAATATCGGCGGCGTGCACATACTGTTGGAGGCGATCCGCAAGTTTCCGGTAAAGCGTTTCCTTCATGTTTCCACCGATGAGGTTTACGGTGACCGGGAAGGTAAGGACGCGGCCACCGAAGAGTCGGCGCTCTGTCCCGGTAGTCCCTATGCGGCTAGTAAAGCGAGTGCCGATTTGCTGTGCATGGCCTACCGGCGCACCTATGATTTGCCTATCATCATTACGCGAAGCTCGAACAACTATGGGTCGTTTCAGTTTCCGGAAAAGCTTATTCCGCTGTGCATTCGCAACGCCGTGGCGGGGCTGAAGCTTCCCGTCTACGGCGACGGCGGGCAGATCCGGGACTGGCTGCACGTCGAAGATAATTGCCGGGCTATTCTAGCGGTCCTGAAAAGTGCGGAACCTGGCTCGATCTACAACGTCGGAGCCGGCAGGGAGTGGGAAAATTTAGACGTTGTGCGAGGGATCTGCCGGGCGGTGGCGGTGCAAACGGGCCAGCAACTTGAAAAAGTGGAAGGTAACATTGAATTCGTAGCCGACCGGCCGGGTCACGACCGGCGCTACGCCTTGAAGGCGGAAAAGATTCGCCGGGAGCTGGGTTGGTTTCCGCGGATCGAATTTGGCTCCGGCCTCGATGAGACGGTGCGCTGGTATTTGGGTCACCCGGAGTGGGTGGTGCGGGTGACCTCGGGTGAATACCAAAACTATTATGATTCGGTTTACCTGCGCACCTGGGGCAAGCTATCGTGAGCCGGCTCATTGACAGTTCGCATCCAGGTCGATTTTGTTCCAGGGAGATGCTATTTGCTCGCCTGTGGGGCTCTACTATCTGAGCCAAGGTTCGCGCGACTAGTCAATTATGGAGATCAGTCATCTGCTTATTCTCGGGGCGCCGAGATCGGGCACGACCCTGTTGGCTACGATGATCGGCCGGCACTCCGAAATTGGGATTTTGAATGAGGACCATAGCTGGGCCATGAGGCGCATTCTCGGCAGGAGGATCGTGGGGAACAAACGGTGCATCCCAAACCAAATCGAAATGAAAAAACGAAGCCTATTTCATTTGAGATTTTTCAAGACCATCGGGTGGGCAAAAGAATATCAAAGCTCCGAGTATTCGATTCAGGACTATCTTTCCCTGCCGGGAATTCGCATTATCAGTCTTATCCGGGACGGCAACGACGTGATCTCCTCGGTCATGAATAGAAGCGAAAAGAGGTTTCGCGTGGCGTCCTACCGGTGGCGGCGGTCCGTCGATATCATTCATGAACTTAAGACTCGTAATTCGGAGATTGTCCTGGTGATCTCCTTCGAAGATTTGATCGTCAACCCGCAAGCGAATATGGAACGGATCGCGGCGTTTCTCGGAGTCGAATATCAGGAGCGCATGCTCGAAGGGGCGCGTTATAATCCATGGTACGGGGAGTCCGAATTGAACTTGGACAAAGTCAATCGAGCGAAAAAAGAGCAAACGGATTTTGATCTAGCCACGCGTTTTCCTGCGACTTACCAAAAGTACCAAGAGCTGTTGTCCCAGGCGAAGTAAGCTGCGCCCGCCGGCGCCGATTTATTTATGAGCGACACCCCAAGCGTTTCGGTGGTCATCGCCACCTACAACCGGGCTAATTTCCTGCGCCAAACGGTCGAGAGTGTTTTGAGTCAAAGTTTCCGAGATTTCGAATTGATCGTCGTGGATGACGGTTCGACCGATGACACGAGGCGCTTGATTGATTCCTGCGGATCGACAATCAGGTACTACTACCAGGAAAACCGCGGTCCCGCGGCCGCGCGCAACTTGGGGGTACGGCAGGCGCGGGCGAGATGGCTTGCGTTTCAGGATTCCGATGATCTCTCGACCCCGGATCACTTGCAAGTCCTGCATGAGTACGTGGACGCTCACCCAGAGTGCGCCATGGTGTTCGCAAACGGCGTCTACTTGGGCGGCCGGGAACATAGTCGAGAAACCATTATACCGGCAAGAAAATCTCGACGACTGGCGGCCGACGGGGTTCGCCTGAACGATCTCTTTGAAAAAAGCATCGCGCGGCTCCAGGCGGCGCTCATCTCCAAAGCGGCCTACGGCGCCGCCGGCGGCATGAACGAATCGTTGCGGGTCTGCCATGATCTGGATCTGTTTCTCCGTCTGGGCGCGAAGTTTCCCGTGGCCTACCTCGATCGGGTAGTGTTTCGATATCGCAAACATGAAGGGAACATTACCCGCGACGAGGAGGTGCGGCTGACGGAAAACATCAAGGTCATCGAAAATCTAATTCGAGACTTCCCGGCGGTGAGTAAAGTTCTCGGCCACCGCCGGGTCGCTCGGCGCACCGGGTACCGTTATTACCGCTTGGCTAAAGGGCGATGGAAGCGAAACGAGATCGACGCCGCGCGGCAGGCGTTACGGGCCGCGATTTCATTATGTCCGTTGTCCTTGAAGTATCGGTATTACCAACGGCGGTGGGGCGGTTTGAGTGGGTGAAGGGAGGATATGGATTTCAGCATTATCATCGCGTCCTACGATCGGGTCGATTCGCTTCACCGATTGCTGAGAGGAATTGAGCAGTACTTCGGCGGGCTCGGCATTACCTATGAGGTGATCGTCGCCAACAATGCGCGAGACGAGAAGGTCGCGCAAGAGTATACCCGGCTAGTAGACGAATTTAGGAATTCAGGGCGCATTACCTTTCGCGAGGTGCGCGAACCTCTGGCCGGGAAATGCCGCGCCCAAAACGCCGCGATACTTCAGGCGAAGGGATCGGTCTTGGCCTTTTTCGACGATGACGTGGAGATAACGCCCCAGTGGCTTTCAGTGGCGGCGGAGTTCTTTCAGCAAAAACATTTCGATGCCATGCAGGGGCCGATTCTCATGCCACCGGAGATGGAGCACAACGAAGAATTTTTGCGCGCGCAGCAGCGTTTTCGCACAATCAATTTCGTCAAGTACCGAGCCGGGGTGACCGAGATCGATACCTTGACCGGCGCAAACATGGCCGTGCGCCGGGAGGTGTTCGGGCGCATCGGCTATTTCAACGAAGAACTGGGCCCCGGCCGCTCCGGCATATCGGAGGACGTGGAATTCGCGCAGCGGTTGTTGCGCAGCGGCGGGAAGATCGGATATGAGCCCCGCGCCGGCGTCTACCATATCGTCGACTGGAGTCGGCTGACGGAGGGTTTCTTTCGTCAGAGACACGAACAGCAGGGCCGCAGCCGGCTAATCTATAAGAAACAATCCCTCGCGGCGATCATCGCGAATCTCGGGCGATCCCTTTGGACCTTGGGGTGGTACTCCCTCGCTGGAAACGAACGAAAGAAGTACCGGGCCAAAGGAAGGTATTTTCACTATCGGGCGATGCTGGCGGAGAAAACAAAGAGTATGAAAGGAATCGGGCCCTGAGTTCACGGCAGCGTCGACTTCAAAGAATCTTGGATCATTTGCAAATCAGAGGGCCAGGTTTCTCGGCACACTCATAGGCGAGATCTTCTTGTGCGCGTGGCCCCCGTGGAGGCGGCTACCATTCGGAGACAACTACGGTCCCCCGTGAGGATAGGCTTCCCGAAATTCATGCTTTGCCATGTCTTGTTTGGCCGTATCAATCAGCCTTGGAGTCAGCGGAGCCTCAAGCCGGGTTAGGTGCGGAGAGAAGGGGATGTTTGCCAAAACCCGTTGGCAATTCAGCCCGCTTGACGGTAATATCACGGCCACACTTCTCCATTCTAAGGCTTGGTTCAATGTGTGATTTACGTGCCATAAGCTCCTAAGCTTTTTGGGAGATGACTTTGCCAACTAGCAGCGATGCGCCCCGGGCCACGGTTTCCGCCATCGTGGTTTGTTTCAACGAAGAGAAGAATATCCGGGATTGCCTCGAAAGTCTGCGCTGGTGCGATGAGATCGTCGTCGTCGATTCTTTCAGCACCGATCGCACGGCGGAGATCTCTAGGCAATACACGGATCGAGTCATACAACGGCCCTGGGCCGGATACCGGGACCAGAAGGCGTTCGCCCATTCGCAAGCGACCAAGCAGTGGGTGATGCTGGTCGATTCCGATGAACGTGTGACGCCGGGATTACGGGACGAGATCCAGCGCGCACTCGATGGCGATGACGGTCGTTTCATGGGTTATGCCGTTCCCCGGTTGGTTTTCTATCTTGGGCGCTGGTGGCGGCGCGGCGGCTGGTATCCTGATTATGACGTCCGATTGTTCCGCCGCGACAAAGCGGCCTGGGGCGGAGCCGATCCCCATGAGAAGATCCTGGTCGATGGAGCAGTGCGCTGGCTTAAACATCCGCTGCATCACTTTTCTTACCGTAACATCGACGATCACCTGCAGCGCATCAACCGTTTTACCTCGATTTCCTCGCGGGAGCTGCGCAAAGGAGGCGAGCGATGGCGGCTGACCGACGCCCTGCTGCGGCCGGCGTTTCGCTTTTTCCGCTCCTATGTCATCAAGCGCGGATTCATGGAGGGGTTTGCCGGCTTCTACGTCGCGGTGACGGCTGCGGTTTATGTTTTTCTTAAGTATGCTAAGCTCTGGGAAATCGAGTTGGATGAGAAAGACGACGTTGGGGGAAAGGAGTCATAACCGCCTTCTTAAAATTCTCCATATCGATCCCGAGAGGAACTGGGGCGGGGGGGAAGCGCAGGTTCTCGGACTACTCACTTATCTTTGTCAAAAGGGTCATCGCAGCGATCTTTTAACTCATCCGGACGGGCGGCTTTTCGAACAAACTGCTTCGCTCGGCGTAAAAAGACTTTCACTGGTGGTGCGAAATGACTTGGATTTGCGGCCGGTCCCAGCTCTGCGGCGGCTTATTCGAAGCGAAAAATACGATATCGTTCATTTCCATACCAAGAGAGCGCATGCTCTTTCGCTTTGGCTACCGCGCGGGCCTCAGTGTCCGAAGTATGTCGTCACCCGGCGCATGGATTATCCGGAAACGAAAAGTTGGTACACGCGATATCTCTACAACCGCAGAGTCGACGGCGTAGTTGCTATTTCTCGCGTCATCTTGGAACTCTTGGTTGAAGCGGGGGTCGAGGCGGGCCGCATTCGATTGATTCACAGTGGCATCGATCCGGAGCGATTTGTTCGCGGCACGGCGGCGGTGACCGAGCGCGAAGTGGTGGTGGGAATCGTCGCGGCATTGGAATTGCGCAAAGGTCATCGCTATTTACTTGAGGCTGCGGCGAGGTTGAAAGGAAACGGTCACAGGATCAGGTATCTGATCGCGGGGGATGGGCCGGCGCGCCGTGAGTTGGATGAACAGGTCGAAGCGTTGAGCCTGGCAGATGAGGTTCGGTTTTGCGGTTTCGTTTCGGACACGCCGGCTTTTTTGTCGCAAATCGATATTTTCATTCTGCCGTCGCTGTATGAGGGTTTAGGCGTGGCGGTTATCGAGGCGATGGCGGCCGGTAAGCCGGTGATCGCCAGCCGCGTCGGAGGGTTGCCGGAATTGGTTGCCGATGGCGAAACCGGACTTCTCGTCGCCCCGAAAAACGTCGAAGGCTTAGTGGAAGCGATCGCCCGATTGGCGATTGACAAGTCCCTGGCGCGGGAAATGGGCAGGAAGGGCGCAGCCCGGGCGCGGGCGAGTTTTTCGCTGGAAAACATGGCGGCGCAGAACGAGGCCTATTATTACGAGCTGCTCGGCGCACCGGCGCAATGCTGAGGAACGATGAGCTTCAATGAAGGCTCTGCGGTTGAGCCGCAACCAAAGTAGACAAAAACACTTCACCACGAAGGTCACGAAGAGCACGAAGTTAAAAAATTTTGAAATATCAATGTCCGAAACCTTCGTGAACTTCGTGCCTTCGTGGTGGAGACTCTTTTCGCCTTTTAGTGCCGGAAACTTAGAAAAGCTCATATGAAAAACCTATTGGAACTGGTCGGAAATTTTAAGAAGGCTCATCTGCTGGTGGTTGGCGATCTGATGCTGGATCGTTTCGTCTGGGGGGACGTCGAAAGAATTTCCCCTGAAGCGCCGGTGCCGGT
>ORMF011930997.1_pt1 | contig 20581 bp, 25 predicted proteins | sample 1779871 | NCBI WGS metagenome assembly ORMF01 (sample SAMEA104232316, study PRJEB22302) | groundwater metagenome | biome: forest; feature: aquifer; material: groundwater | place: USA | collected 2011-08-07 | depth 5.4 m | reverse complement strand
TGAAACGCGCGTGCCATACACGCCCCGAGCCGCGCCAGATTTTCAGGACCAGCCCATGTTCGACCGCACCCGCACGACCATCGAGACTGCCCTGGAAAAGGCCCTGTTCGCCAGCCGCTGGCTGCTGGCGCCGTTCTATCTGGGTCTCGCCGTCGGCATCGGCATCCTGCTGATCAAGTTCATGCAGGAGCTGTTCCACCTGGCGCAAATTGCGATCGCCGGCACCGAATCCGATGCGATCCTCGGCGTGCTGACACTGGTCGATCTGTCGCTGACCGGCTCGCTGCTGCTGATCGTCATCTTTTCGGGCTACGAGAACTTCGTGTCCAAGATCGACCATTCCCGGCACCGGGACTGGCCGGAGTGGATGGGCACCATCGATTTCACGGCGCTGAAGATCAAGCTGCTGGGCTCGATCGTGGCCATCTCCGCCATCCAGCTGCTCAAGCAGTTCATGGCGGTCAAGTCGGCGACGGACCGCGAATTGATGTGGTACGTGGTCATCCACGTGGTGTTCGTGGTGTCGAGCGTGCTGCTGGCGCTGTCGGACCGCATCTCCGGCGAGGCCAAGGTATCGGCCGGCACCGCTGCGGAGCCGAAGACGAGGGTTGCGGAGCCGCCGGCGAAGGGCAAGAGTTGAGGGGCGGCGCACGGCTGCCGCTCGCGTTCAGTCGCTATCAGGCAGAGTAAGGGAGGTCGACAGATGCAAGCTACGATCAACGGCATCCGCATGAACTACGAGGTCGCCGGCTCCGACAAGGCGCCGGTGATCGTCCTGCATCACCCGCTCGCCACCAACCTCACCATCTGGGACGAGATCACGCCGGTGCTGACCCCCACGCATCGGGTGGTGCGGTTCGATGCGCGCGGACACGGCAAGACCGAGGCCACCAAGGGCGCCTACAGCTTCGAGACGCTGACCGCCGACACGGTCGGCCTGATGGATCACCTCAAACTAGAGCGCGCGCATTTCCTCGGGCTGTCGATGGGCGGCATGGTCGGCCAGTACCTCGGGCTCATGCACCCCAAGCGCATCATCAGCCTGCAGCTGGTGTCGACCAGCAGCCGCGTGCCGCCGGAGGGCGCGGCGATGTGGGACGAGCGCATCAAGGTGGTGCGCGAGAAGGGCATGGCCTCGCAGCCCGAGGGCTCGATGCAGCGCTGGCTGGCGGAAGCCAATCGCAAGAAGCCGGCGCTGGTGGCGCGGCTGTCGAAGATGATCGAGTCGACGCCGGCCGACGGCTTCATCGGCTGGGGCGGCGCCATCCGCACCCTCAACGTCACGGACCGCTTGAAGGCCATCACGCTGCCGACGCGCGTCATCGTCGGCGCGCTCGACCCGGCCACGCCGCCGGCCGCGGCCGAGGCGATCCACAAGCAGATCGCGGGCTCGGATCTGATCGTCATGCCGGGGGTGTCGCACATGCTGTGCGCCGAGGACCCGCCCGCGTTCCACAAGCACGTGCTCGACTTCCTCGCCAAGGCGCCGGCGAAGTAGTCTCAGCCCCACCGGTGCGGCGCGTTCTGGTGCTCGGCGGCTATGGCGCGTTCGGGGCGCGCGTTGCCGAACGGCTGGCGCGGGAGGACGGGCTCGAGCTGGTCGTCGCCGGCCGGTCGCTCGAGCGCGCGGAGGAATTTGCGCGGCGGCTTGCGGCGACGGCGCACGCGAGCATCGTCCCAGCTTGCCTGGATGCCGGTAAGATCACGGCCTGCGAGCTCACACCGTGGAAGCCGGACCTGCTGATCAACGCCTCGGGCCCCTATCAAGCCCGGGATTACCACGTGCCGCGGGCATGCATTGCAGCAGGCGTGCACTATGTCGATCTGGCGGACGCGCGCGGGTTCGTTACGGGCATCGGCGGGCTCGACGCGGAGGCCAGACGCGCCGATGTGCTCGTGGTCAGCGGGGCGAGCACCGTGCCCGCACTCTCCGCGGCGGTGGTCGATGCCCATGCGCCGCAGCTTGCCGCGCTGGCATCCGTCAGCATCGTCATCTCGCCCGGCAACAGCTTCGACCCCGGCCTGGCGACCACGCAATCGATCTTGAGCACGCTCGGCCGGCCATTTTCGGCGACGGCGAGCGCGGGGAATACGGCGCGGCACGGCTGGCAGGAGCTGCGCCGCCGCCACATCCCGGGCCTCGGCCCGCGCTGGCTCGGCGCCTGCGACACGCCGGATCTCGCGCTCTTTCCTGGGCGATATCCCGGTCTGGGCAAAGTCGAGGTATTTGCCGCGCTCGAGGTCGGCGCGTTCCATTTGGGCCTCTGGGCCCTGTCGTGGCTGGTGCGCGGCGGCCTGGTGCGCAAGCCGGAGCGGCTCGCGGCTCCGCTGCTGGCGGCGAAACGGGCGATGAGATTCCTTGGCTCGGATGTCGGCGGCATGGCCGTCACGCTCGAAGGCACAGACCAGCTGGGCGCGCCCAAGCGCATCGAATGGCGCCTGATTGCGAAGCGCGGCCACGGGCCGTACATCCCGGCAACGCCCTCGGTGATCCTGGCCAAGCGCCTGCTTGCCGGCACGCTGATGGCGAGGGGCGCCATGCCCTGCCTCGGCCTGTTCACGCTCGAGGACTTTCTTGCAGAGGTCGCCGATCTCGACATCGTGGGGGAAGCGCCATGAGCCTGCCGCTCTATCGCCGTGTGCTCGGCCGGCAATTCGACGAGCTGCCCGCCCGCGTGCGCGAGCTGCACGATCTCGACGGCGCCAGCGTATGGGAAGGGCGGGCCAGGGTGGAGCGCGGCAGGTCGCTGCTGGCCCGCCTAGCGGCGGCACTGTCGTCGCTGCCGCCGGAGGCAGACGATTGCCCGCTGCGGGTGACGTTCGAGCCGGCTGGCGGCAAGGAAATCTGGTCGCGGCAGTACGGCACCGCGCTGTTTCGATCGGTGCAATACGAGAGCGGCGGCCTGCTGCGCGAGCGCGTCGGCCCCAGCACGTTCGTGTTCACGGCCGTAGCCTCCGCCGAGGGCCTGGCGCTCAGGCTCGACGGTTTCCGGCTCCTTGGCCTGCCGATGCCGCGCACGCTGCACCCCAACGTGCGCACCTTCGAGCGCGAGCACGACGGGCGCTACCGTTTCGAGGTGGAGGCGAAGCTGCCGCTGGTCGGGCTGCTGGTGCGCTATGCTGGCTGGCTCGAGCGGGCGACGCGGACCCCTGGTGCTGCCGGTGTGGATTGAACACACGACCTCTCCCTTACCAAGGGAGTTTAAGCATCTGATATTGTTGCGTTTTATTTCTTGATGCCTCTGTTTCCACGGATACTCCACGCCAGATTCATCATGCCCGCGAGATAGTTTTTGGTGTCGGCAGCAATGCAGCTTTCTTCGACTCCTCGCTTACCACTACGTGCTCGTAGCGGTCGGCGGACTTGCGGTCTTTCCATCGACCCGTTGCAACCAACCCCTTGGTGTCGAGGCCGGCGAAGCGCCGCATCCAGGTCGCGTACGTGTGACAAAAAATATGGAAGGCCTGCCGCTCGGGAAGAGTGACGCCAGCACGGGCCGCAGCGGCGCGCAGTAGTGCGTAGAGGTGCCCGTTTTTTCGAAATCGAAACACCGGCTCTCCGGGACGATCCATGCCGCGCGGGTGATTGGCCAGTGTCGAGACTACGCACGGCGGCAGGAAAACCGCGCGCGGCTCGCCGTTCTTGGAGTCCGGAACGTAGGCGAAACCATCCAGGAGGCGCACGTTGTCAGTCGAGAGATTGAGTGACTCACTCAAGCGCATGCCGGTGTAACAAAGGGTGATGAGGAGAGCAGCGAACTCCTCGTCGAAATACTTCGCGGCTGTGAACAAGCGGTTGGCTTCCTCAGGCCACAACCACGCAGTCGATGTCTTTCCATCGGCGCCCTTCGGACGCTTGAGATGGTGATCGGCACCTACGTATTTGAGGATTGCCGAGGTCGGCGTGTAGACCTGTCGGTTGCGGGTCGCGGGTGATGCATTTGGGTAGAGTGCCTGCGCCGCCGCATCGATTGCAATCTGGTCAATCTGTCGAATGGTGGTCTCTTTGAAGTGGTGGAGTAGGGGAGTGACGAAGCGCCGTTCACCACCTGACTTCATGTAGGCGAGTGCGGCGGAAGCAAACGTGTGCGTGCCTGTAGACGCGAATTCATCGCGCTCGATCTCCCGCTCCCACTTCTCGAGGACCTGTTTGGCTACCGCTCGCTTGCCAGCTTTAGTGCTGCGGTCAACGAACTGTCCGAGGTAGGTCCCGCGGACGGACCAGTACGGCGTCTTGCCGGGGCGCGGCGGGATAAGTTTGAGGGGCACGGGAGGGCCTCATACAGGCGGGCGATGTCGTCTTCCGTGAAGAGCTTACGACGTCCGAGAGGGCGATAGTAGGGGTAGATGCGAATGAAATCTTGGAGCGTGCGACGGCTCACACGGAAGCGCTCGGCGACCTCCTCGATAGTGTAAAACGTCAGTGCGGGCGGCCCCTTAGCAGTGGGCCTTTCGATAGTCATCGGGAACTTCGAAGTTCAGCCCGAAGGGTGACCAGAAGAAGGGTTTCGGCGACGCCGGGAGCCGCGGCGGCTTATGTTTTGCTGGTGGATTGCGGCAGATGTGAAGTAGTTCATCGCTTTCGCGCAAGCGCTCGCGGAGATCGTCCTGAACCCGCAGGCACTGATTGCGACTTGCGTCAGCGGCGGATGAACGCGCTTTGTGTAGCTCTAGCTGTCGTTGATACCAGACCACCCTGTCTGCTGACTCCATGCGCTCTTGGCGCGCCTTCTCCAACTCGCTTTGCAACATTGTAGATGTCGATGGCGCCCACAGCTTCAGCAGGAGGTCGTAGGTTTCGCCGCGGAAGCCGCCATCATTGGCAATCAGTACGATTGCGATAGCGATGGGAATTTGTAGTCGGGGAAGAACATAGGAACACCAATTGAGCCAGCGGCTCTTCGGCATGTCAGGAACATAGGAACGCCGCCGATGGGGTTGCGCCTGTTCGCATAGGCAGTCGCTGACAAACGGCTGCTCTGTTGCAGAATTCGCAGGAACATTGCGCGAACGAACAATCTGATGTACAGTACACATCGGATTGGCTCCTTGTTGTTGAAGGACCTTTCCACGGCTTCGAGCGGTGAGACGCTCTAGGCCACGACCCCAGCTTTGCTGGGGTCTTTTTGCTTGTAGCGGACTTGGAGAGTAATGTCCATCCAAATCATACGATCTCTGTTATGATATGAGCAGCGACACATGGCATACTCTTTTGAGTGTGTCACCAACCGGGGGATGAGGATGGAGCGCGAAATTGAAGCGGTCCTGACTGATCCAACACGAGTGCTCTTTCTCGACGTAGAGACAAGCGCGCCCTGGCACGGCGCGCATATCGCAATCATCGGATGGTCGATGGACGGGCGCTATGAGTACCGCGCTCGCGGATGGAAGATGCGCCGGCTGGCGTTCGATGCGTCGCATGCGGCATGCCTCGTCACTTTCAACGGCAAGGCGTTCGATGTGCCTCGCATCCGCGACGAGCACCCCGAGCTCCAGATCCCTGAACTTCATCTCGACTTGGTGTGGCTCTGCAAAAGCATCGGGCTTGCCGGAGGTCTAAAGGCCATCGAGAGGGAAGTCGGCATCGTCCGCCCGGACGACATCGCGGAGCTGGGCAGCAAGGATGCACCGGAGTTGTGGAAGGAATGGGTGAATACGGGGGAGAGGAAACACCTACGCCGATTGGTGAAATACAACCGCGCTGACGTGATGAATTTGATACCGCTCCTTGCCTGCGCGTTGGAGCGAAAGGGCCATGACGCACGCGGAGTGCGGGGGTTGATGGAGGGATGGAGTTAAGCGGTCATTTTTGGCGCGGACAGCTTCACTGGACTTTCATCCGGGTGGGTGTATAATCAGCGTACAAACGGCTTCGGCCCTCCCCGCAAGGGGTAACAAACAAATCAGGCGAGCAATCGCCTGGTTTTTCGTTTTATGGCCGTGAACTCCTCGGTTGGGACGGTCCCTATTTTGTAGCGAAGCCGCTTGCCGTCGATCAGCCGCAGTTGGGACAGTATCGCGACAGAGGAAAGACGCGGCGCACATTCGACTTCGGGAAATACGATGTATTCGAAGGACGCGTAGTAGGGGCTGTCGGGCTTCTCCGTCTTCGTGAGCGGCAGGGCCCAAAAGATTTCGTTGTTGAATTTGCGGAGCACGAGCACGGGACGCAATGACTCGTCGCCGCGGCCATCCTGCTCAAAACCAATGTTCGTGCCGACGTGGGCGAACCACAGCTCTCGTTCATGCACGAACACGCGCGGGGTAGCGGCAGCATCCAGTGTTTTCTTTTTCTTGTTCCAGCGGTCGAAGTCCTTGTGCATACAAAAGGGGATTGTAGCAACTATCGCTCGGATTTACGAATGCGATATACTTGACCCGAGATGACTAAACGCTCCGCGGAAGAAACCAAGTATGTGCCAGAGGATGCGTCTTGCCGCGCACAAATTCAGCGTGTATACTACACTCTTATTAGGTACTAGCTTTTTAGAATCAATTTATGCCTGAAAGACCGAAGCGCAACGAAGAAGTGCCCAAAAATGAAAAAGAACTCATCAACCTCGCAGAAGGAGCAATGCGGGGCTACCTGACAAAGATGAAGCATGAAGATGCCACAGAGTTGCTACGAAAAGCTACTGCTTGGCTCGAGAAAGAGCGACAACAGGAACAGCAAGTTCAAGAGAAAAATGGCCCGACCTCATGATTTTTGAATTATTTTGATAGCATCGTTTTGAGCGGCAACTTCATTGAATGGTGGCAGGAGTGCAGTACTCCTGGTTTTCGCGCGCAAGCCATCATATATTTCTTGCAAACCCTTCCGCACAGTCCAAAGAGGATGATCGTCGCGGGCGCTCGCTGTAATACCCAAACATAGCGCGGCTGCTTCGACTTCGTCCGCTTTCGTCAACCGTTCCGCAACGTAGCGCACCTCTTCGACCAACATCCGAGCGTGCTTCTCCGTTAGGGGCACACCCCCCAGTGGTAAAAGAATATCACCCAAGACAAGTCGACCAAGGCGGCCGAGACCCTCAGGTGCAAATAAGGATTGTTCGCGAATCAAAAGTCGAGGACTGTCTGAGTGATCGTTAGTATCACGATCGGCCATTCCCATTACAACGTCAAAGGCGACGGGGAATTCTCGCACTTTGTCGTGGCACAAGCCGGTAGCGTCAAAAATACCGAGCGCACGGCATAAGGGAACCATGGATTTGGTGATCCCGTGGGCGTTCAGTAGTACGAGTGTTAGATGGGTATCCGAGGCGCCGGACTGGGCACCGTTCTTAAGAAGTGCTTCCCACACAGCGCTTGGCATTCGTTTAATAAATGCCAAATTTGCTAGCATCAGCAAAACGGTATTTTCCGTTTGCTCGACTCGGCGGTAGGCGAGGATAAGGCGCGCTGCATCCTTGGCTTTTTCGATTTCCGTCTTCGCTAAATAAAGCTCCGCCTCGATAAGTATGACATCTATGTCTCGGTCCTCAAGGGGCTTGATTGTTTCCCGCACGCTCTCGTAGTCACCCCTGTCAAGCTGTAAGTGGGCTATGTGTTTTATATCCTCTTCGTTTTTTCGCCCTACCAGCGCATTGACGAATCCAACGAGCAGCGCAAAATCGAAGAGAACACCAACAAGATTTGTAAGAACGACGCTCGGCGAAATACCCGCACCGGAAAGTATATTCCACCATTCGCGATGGTCGTATAAACTAGACGCCACTTTACGAAGAACTGTAACGTCAACTTGTTCGGGTTGAAGACCCAGAACGGTAATAGGAAGAAGAAGCACTATCCCGAGAAACTCGCAGCAAAACACACCAAGAAACAAGACGGGCGGGTAGCTACCGACAATGCGAATTTGTCGATGTAATTGGCCGGGGGTCAGTGCGTACGCCGCATAACGGCAACCAGCGGCGACCAATAGCATTTGGGATAGAAACAACACCCCAAACAAACCGCCAGCCCCGCTATAGGAAAGGATGTATGCAATGCCGATCGCTAATAAAGTGAATAGCGGAGGATCTATAGGGGAGTCCCATATCTCTGTTTTTGGAAGTTGGCGTACAAGTTCGCTTTCATTGCTGAGTTTAGCGCGCCTAGAAATTCGGATTAAAGTAATAATGCTCGCGGGCCATGTGAGGCAATTGGATACTAAGAGTAGCGTTTGCGATGCAGTTCGCAGCGACCAGCGTAGCCAAGTTTCCGGTTTAATGGTGCGTTTTGCTGCGTCAATTGTAACGCTCCATGCCGTTTGTTTGGAAGCGAGTTGTAATGATCTAACTAAATAAACAATCGCGGCCACTAACCCTACCACGAAATAGGCGGTCAGGAAACCAACCCAAGCTTGCCCCGTCAACAGCCACACAACGACAAAGGAAAGTGAAGGAGCTAATAGAGCTTTCATTGCGATCATGAGCCACTTCATGTAACGCTCCGCGCGGGTTGAGGACGAGATACTGGAGCATCCTATCTGGGAATGATGGCAACATGGAGCAGGCGCCGGCGTACCTTCGTTGCTGCTAGATCACGGAAGGAGGCCAGGAGCGTCGAGACCGGGGGCGGGGGAGGCGATCATTTCTGGCGCGGACAGCTTCACTGGACTTTCATCCGGGTGGGTATATACTCTGTATACAAACGGCTTCGGCCCTACTCCGCCGCGAGGTGGAGGAATAAACGGAAGAGCTCAAGGTAGCAGTGCCTTGAGTTTTTCTTTGAGCAGCGCACGTGCTTCTCCGGCTACTTCCACCAAGTGTCCAAAACTGTCTTAGCCACTACAGGTATCCAAGATGTCACCAGGACCACCAAGAATGAGCCAATCACCCGCGTCCTATGTGGGAGCAAACTAATTCGTTCTACCGCCGTCCGGATACGAACCAATCTTTCAACCTCGGCAACACTTGCCTCCACGTAACCAAGTTTGGGATCATACAAACCACACCTGACATGCCAATTTATTAGGCTCGCGATCCGTTCCAACAGTCGCGACCTTTGTTCGGATGCCCGCAAGACGATCGGAATATACGGCAGAAACATTGAAAGTCCCAGTATGCCAATCGCAAACGCTCCGTACGAAACTACAAGCATGTTAATTTGTAATGACGAAAAAACAATGCTCGTGAGGCTGGCGCTTACATACACTACTCCAACGAGCGCAATTAGATTGTAGGCATCAATAATGTACTTAGTGGTGGGGTTATCCATGTTCCAAATATCGACGCTCATTATTTTTACCAAATCAGACGTTTGTTTTATAAATTGAAAGAGTGACGTAAGAGCGGCGCCGGTGACGAAATTCACGCCGAATAAAAAGGCTGCTAGCCATGCTCCTAATCTCGGTTGATTCGCACGCTCATAAACAAAAAACGCGGCGCTTGATACGGCCGCCCCATAGATTATTCCAAATATGATTCTGGGAGCGGAAGACCATGTGCTATCAATAAAGCCCTGGTATCGTAGCAATTTCTCGTTGTTGTCGGCGATCACACAGTTCTGAAAGAAAAGTAGTCCACTCTTAATCATATGAGATCGCAATACATGCTCACCGACGAGAAGCATTGCAGTTGCAACAATAAGAAGAAGGATAAACCATCCATCCGCTACTGCACCGTTTTGTGCCATCTCATCGAAAGCATAGAACCCACCGACCGCAGAAACGACCACAAGCATCACTCTCGATAGCGCAAAGGAAAGCCGCGAACCTCGCGCCACCTCATTGAAAAAAGACCCTGACACCATCACTGGCAGCATCCTCTGGTGGTGCCATGTTTTCTGTCACTCTTCGCGCATCACTGTTCGTATTGCTTGTGCGTACCCATCAGGTTCTTCTATCATTGGTGTGTGAGCAGATCGACCAAGCTCGATATAACCCGCGCCGGCGCGGCGGGCCCATTCCTTTGTCGTGGCTTCCCCAGCAACACGATCGAATTTGCCACGCAAGAAAACACCCCGCTGACGGCTCAGCGCATCCGATAACACAGGAGGTAGCCGCCTCTTCAGCTCGTTGAACAAAATAGCTGCTGTTTCAGGATCAGCTGACACTACTCCTTTGATAATCTCCGGTCCGAAGTTGTTTAGATTATAGATGGTAAATTTGCTGAACCAGCGGATAAGTCGATCCCGCAGTGATTGCGGCATCGTTCTAAGGCATTTAAGGCCCTGGATCAAAAAAAACGATGTCGGAGCGATGCGCATTGTGATAGGCAGTCCATCAAATGGGCACCCACTTATAAGCAGGTGCGTCCTAGGAAATGTTGGGTTTAGACCACAAGCGTGTGCAACAAGAACTCCGGAAAGGGAATCAGCAACGACAGCACGGAGTGGATATGTCGCCGATATCATCGTGATAATGTTCAGCACCAGTCGCGCGTATCCAGCAAGGGAAATATTTGGTCGTTCCAACGCAGCTGTCTCGCCAAATCCTGGTAAGTCAATCGCCACGAGCTTATACTCACCAGCCAATCTGGCAGTAACTCTGTTCCAAATTTCGCTTGAGTGTAACCATCCATGCAAAAATAAAACAGTCGGTCCATCGCCCTCGACGCGGCCTGCGATGGTTATTGACTTGTCGTCAAAAGGAACGGTCAAAAATTGTGTGGTCATAGTGTATGTACACCAGTTGCGCCGACAAGTAACCGGCCGTCAAGTTCCGCTTCGAGCAACTCCAACGTAGCGACCTCTCTCTGCATGGGCAGGTCACCATGCGCGCATTCGGTTGTTCCAACCGTGCCTATCCGGTTGTCACCCACACCTACTGTATGTAGAATGTTGCGCGAGGCTGCTTGGCGGGGGCATGGACGTTCTGCGGGGCGATCCCCGGGTGGCCGACGTATTTCTGCCGATCGTCCATCTCGTCTTTTCCAACCTGAAGTCCTGGCTGAACGGCATCCATCATGGCGTCAGCCACCAGCATCTCCAGGCCTACCTTAACGAGTTCACGTTCTGCTTCAACAGGCGGTTCTACCCGTTCAATGCCTTCCGCTCCCTGCTCGGCATCGCCGGCGACGTCACTGCACCGACCTATGCCGAGCTTTACTCAGGCGAGTGGCAGCACCCAAGATGTAGTGGGTGTGGGTGACAACCGGATAGGCACGGTTCCAACCTCAAAATCGTAGCATACGCACGCGGTCCCCATCAATCACCCAAAAATCCTGAATCGCTTTCGGCGGGGTGGTGTTTCCTGCCCCACATCCCGAAGTGCTTGCATGATGGCCGCGCGCTCGTCCTCCATGATGGTGTCCATCACTTCGTCGCGCACATCCTGCAGTGTCGTGGGTTCAGTGGTCATGTTCTTTTTTTGCGAACAGGTCGGGAACGCTTCGGTGTCTGTCGTCGTGGTCGCGCCGGTGCAACCTTAGCAGGCGTCGCCGCCGCGGCATTCTCCCGCTTCAACGCGCGCCACAACGTAGGATACGAAACGCCGATCGCCGCCGCCGCATCCTTGAGGGTGTGGTCCGGGTCTTTGAGCAGTGCGCGCGCCGTTCGCAGCTTCTCCGCTGTCATCTTGAACTTGCGGCCACCCTTGCGACCACGAGCTCGTGCCGCGGCCAGGCCGGCACGGGTTCGCTCGGAAATGGTATCGCGTTCGAACTGGGCCAACGCGCCGAACATGTTGAAGACCAGGCGACCGGAGGAGCTGGTCGTGTCGACCGGGTCGGTCAGCGACTTAAACCCTATCTTGTTATCAACCAGCCCGTGCACGGTCTCGATGAGGTGTTTGAGGTTGCGGCCGAGACGATCGAGCCGCCACACCACCAACACATCGCCCTCGCGGATTTCCTCCAGCAGTCGTGTGAGTTGCGGCCGGTCATTGTTTGCGCCGGACGCTGTCTCTTCAAAGATCTTGCGACACCCGGCTTTACGCAGCGCGTCCAATTGCAACGCGGTCGTCTGGTCGTCCGTTGACACCCGCGCGTAGCCAATCAGCATACGGAAACAATATCACAATCCAGTAGGGTGGGGGAGTTGTGAACTGTTGATAGTGAAACGGCTTGTGAAAGGTCAAAAATGGCTCAACTGCGTTGCGCCAGGCCGTCGCAGGGCGACAGTGCAAAAACGGTCGTTTGTGCAATGGTGCAGGAACCGGTATAGATCTGTTGCGTCGCGGCCCGGTCAAGAGTGTTCGGCGACGAACTCCTCGTCCCAAAAATGACACAGGTAGATGATCTCGATCCATGGTGGGACGTAGACACACTTCTCGATCCATGTTGAGTTTGTCAGAGACGGGTGGCGGCAGATGATACCTTATCGCTACAACATCCGGATGTTCGTATCTATCTCCGCAGTCCTTGCTATCATTACGTTTGCCGCCAGCACCCATTTTTTGCAGCAGTATGGGGCGAACTACATAGTAACCCCAAGCGCTATATCTGCGGTCTTGGCTGGTTTTTGGTGGGCATTTGATAAATACTTGTGGCGTCTACGCTTTGTCCGGGCGCTCAAAATATCGGAGCTGCCGGACTTGAACGGAACCTGGATTGGGACCATTGACCGCGCGGGTGAGAACAATCCCCACAAGATTACGTACGAAATAACACAAACATACACGACGCTAGCCATTAGATCGCAAACGCGCAGTTCCGAGAGCAATACAATTCTTGCAGCATTCAAGACCAACGAGGCGGGGACACAATATGTTATTATGAATTACTGGCTATGCCGGACCAAGGCCCGGGACGGAAGTGGCGCCATGGAAGAATTCAAAGGGTTGTCTAGAATCTCCATATGGGACGAAGACGGCAAGATGGTCCTGAAGGACTACTATTTTACAAATCGGAACCCCTCAACTGAAGGAACAGCGAAGCTAACTAAAAGGTTGATTTGTGAGGAACAGGATGGTGATTAGATTTAACACAATGTATGAGGCCAAAACAAGAGCGCTGACGAGCAGCTCCGGGAGAGCTTACGTGGGTCTCTCTGTGTCAAAGAAAATTATTGCTCCATATCTTACTGCGCTAAGGAAAGAGCTCAAAAAAAGATCATTTGAATTGGTCATTGGCAACCGAACTAAACGGGACGGAGTAGGTTACCATTTAACCGTCCTGTCTCCTGACGAGTGCGAAAAGATCAACCAGAAAAGCATATCTGATTACAAAAATAGGGCGGTGCAGATAACGCTGTTTGGAATTGGTAAAGTAGAGAGCGTTGATGGTGTTTCATATTTTATTGTGGTGAAGTCGGATGATGCACGAAAAATTCGCAAGGAAGCGGGCGAAGGCCATAGGGATTTTCATATTACGTTGGGATTTTTGGAGAGTGATGTTCATGGGGTCACTAAAGACAGAACAACGGAGTTTCTACGAGTGTAGCAAATTCCTCCGTAACCAGACACTGCCTTGACTCGCCTCCGACGGCAAGTAGCATGGTCGAGGATCTCCTCCGGCTTGGCCGGCGCTTTCATCCCGAGAGCTCCGGCGACGGCACGAGGAGAAAGAGATGTCCGACCACTCGAAGCACGACGCACTCGAAGAAATCTTGCCCAAGCGGCCGCAGCCGGCGCCCATGCGTCGCGGCAACGGGCGAGATCAGTATGCGGCTCCGCGCAAAGTTGGCCCCGACAAGTTCACCTATGCGCTGCAACAGTACGCAGCCGAGCGGCGGCCGAACGGATGGTATGTCGCGCCGACCGTCTTCGGCGATGAAAAGCAGAAGTGGACGGGCCCGTTTGAATCGATAGAGAACGCGTGCCTCGCAATCGCTCGCCGGCACGCGACCGAGCTCGCAGACCGGCACACGCGAAGCATCGAACATCACAACATAAAAAAGGGAGCGCCACTCTACGGCTTGAAGCCGACGACTGGCCTCACCTGATGCAACCCGACGACGCTCTCCCACCAGCGTCGTCTTTTTATTACGCTGCTAGGCGGCGATCTTTTTGTCGAGGCCCAGATGCTGCTCGATTGTATCGAGGCGTCCGCCGTGGTCGACAATTTCGGTATTGAAGCCCATGAGGTTGCCCACTTTTTCTTCGAGCGCGTCGAGGCGGCTGTTGATGGTCTTGAGTTCCGATTCGATTGAAAGAAGTTGTGCGCCTACTCGTACAAAATTGCTTCTCACTTCAGTGAAACCGGCGGCGGTCTCTTCCTTCGTCGCCATGTGTTTGACGATAAGGGCCACGCTCTGCGTGAGGTCATGAAGCTGGTTGCCGTGTGTTTGAATTTCTTTGCCCTGTTGCGCGAACCCTTCCGCCATCTGCACCGCAAGTTGTTCGAGTGTCATTTCTTTTGCCATAGGGTTTCAGTATATCAGTCGGCGGCGCGTTTTGCACCGCGTCAAGCGGGGATTTCTTTGTTGAGCGTGAGATGCCGTTCAATTCTTTCGAGGCGGCTGCGAGATTCGGCGAGTTCTTTGGAGTAGCGGGGGAACTGGGCGGCCTTGTCGGCGCCTAGTCGCTCGAGGTCTTGGCGGAGGGCAGCGACTTCCTGTCGGATGTCTTGGGCCATAGGTTGCCAGTATACCATGTGGCGGCTTTTTTCGGACGCTTTCCCAGTTCGGACGCGCAGCGTTCCATTGGGGTGGAGGTCGGGGGAAGGCGGGCTCTCCGCCCCATACCACGAGAGTTCGGTCTCTCACGCTGGGGGGTTGCGGGCTAGTATTCGTCCGCGAGCAATATCGTCAGCACGCGCTTGGTCGTGCCGGGGTCGCTCGGGTCGGGCGAGCCCCACTTCATGCTCTGGTCGTAGTAGTCGATTTTCCAATTGAGCGACACGCCGTCGAGCGGGAAGATGCCAAAGTCGTGCTCGCCGTAGGGGTCGTTGTCCTCGGTGAACGCGTCGAAGTCGCGCACCGCGGCAACCGCACGGTCCACGAAGTCGTTGCCGCGAGCGGCAACCCCACGCGTAATGACCAGTCGACCGTTGCCAATACGAACGCCTATAAGGTCGAGGTCGGCGCGCATCGTGTCGTTGAGTTCGTGGACGCGCTTCGTCCGCTCCACTTGGCGATGTTCCTCCTCGTACGCTTCGCGCATGCGTTCTTCCTGTTCGGTTTCTTTGTCCATAAGTGAAGTGATGAACGAATAATCTACAGGGGTTCGCCGCAGTCGTCGCAGGTTTTGGCGGCGGGGTCGTTGTCCGACCCGCACTCGCACTGACGCATCACCTCCACTCGGGCGACATCGCCATAATCGTTGCGGTAGTGCTTCGCCATGACCTGCTCCTCTGCACTCGCGGCGTCGGCCGCCTCGACATTCTCGAACTCGCGCAACTCGAACGCATGTACGCACCACAATTTTTTGCTCATACGCTATTTGCAATGAACGGGTAATCGAACACCGCGGCCTAGCCGCGCTTCTCTTCATTGGCGTTCTTGCGCTTCGCAAACCGCGCACTTGCGGAGAGCATCTGCTCCGCCTCTCGAAAGACCACCTCCGCGGCGTCTTTCAATTGCTTCGAGACCTCCGCCATCTGCATCGCCCTCTGCTCGAACGACTGCTTTTTGTCCGTAGACATAGAGATGTATCGTTTGGTTAGTAATTCGACCACCTCGCCTTTCCGCGAGGTCTCAACGACACGGCGAGCCGCGCCGCGTCGGGTCAAGCCGGGGGACCCACTGAGATTTCCAATCGAAGGAACTGCCGCCGCGCTGTGGGTGGCTTGAGGCGGCGTGGTCGGCTCGCAAGAATAAAGAGACCTGGCGGAAAGACGGGTCAGGATTGGGTTCGCGCTCGTGGTAGGGCGGGAGCTGCCGAGGGGAAAGCGTCAGGAAAACGCAGCCCGTGTGTGCGAGCTGCTCTTTATGCGCCAGCGATGGAAGCCCGAAGGGTCAAGACCGCAGGGCTTGATTCACGACAGCGCGGCGCCGCGCAGCGGCGGGCGCCCACATCATTTGTATCAAAAAAGAAAAACCGGCCCTGGTGGACCGGATTTGCGTCGACGCCTCGTCCCACCTCTCGGCGACGACGGACATCTCCACCCTATAGAAAGTCCTGTGCTAAGTCGGAGTGCTACTTTGGACGCATGAAGATAAGCCGAAAGTACGGGCCCAAGAAGCCGTCTGGATTTCCGTCGTCGGCGCCGAGCCGCAGTTCCTTCCCCCCGTCGGACATCAGTTCAAATACATTGAGGTCACCCTCCGAGTTGGTGATGGGCTCCATCGCGATCCGAAGCCACCCACCACGCGGCTGGTCATTGTGGGACAGGCGTAATGCGGGACCAACTTCGGCTGGACAGAGCACAAGACCGAGCTGTAAACCACGCGCATAGACACTCTTGTAAGATCCTCCTTCATTGAGGCCGAGGTCGTCAACTGAGGCGACCACGAGGTCTACGTCGGTCTCCTCCGGAGCGACAGCAATCTTGTGAAGCAAGTCGTTCGCGTGGGCGCTGATCTTCATACCCACTTTCTTAAGTGCCTTACGGTAGGCGTCGCCGGATTTTAACGCACCCAGCTTAACGGTCTTCCAGTTCGGAAACTCTTCCTCGCTTTTTGTGTTTTCTATACTCCCAGTATTCTGACGCAAAAATTGCTCGTCTCCCGGGAGCAACGGTTCTCCGCGTCTTCGTTTCTCAGTAATTGAGCGTTCTTGTGCTCGGTCGGCGACCCTCTTGTCGGGTTGTTTTTCTTTTCTCATATAGAAGTAATTTATCATGATATGGAACGTGTGTCATGCGACTGCATCATATGGTGCCAAACAAGGCGCCGACTCGTGCACGCCGCAGGGACATCACTATCTCCACACAACGCCGGCGTATCCTCTTAGAGGGGTAGAAAGGCAGTGGGGTGTGCCGATTCGACACCAGACCATGTGTTGCCTTACTATCCAATCGTGCGGCACCTCGGTTGTAAGTAAGGAGACGCGGATGACTCCGCTAGCTGACAGATCGCTTGCCATACGACTATTTTTTAGTCTCGTGATATGTATCTTTATCGCCGTGTTTCTTTATTCGTTTTGGTGGTGGCAACAAAATATAATAATCGCAATAGGAACCGGCATTATTTCATCAACGGCAGTAGCGTCCTTGATACCAACAGCAACACAAAAATGGTTGTGGCACCGTCGATACATTAACTGGATACTCGGCTACCCGGACCTTCGTGGGCGCTGGGAGGGGTGGACGAAGGGCGAGCTTACGGAGCCATTTCGTATTGCAATAGAATATAGGCAGGAGGGAAAACAAATATCGGCGAAGGCGTGGTCCGCCTCCGGTGCGCGCGCTATTGGAATAACCAGCCCGATTTTTGTTGAACGCGACGACACGATACTGATTTACCCGTTCGAAGCGTTCAGAACTGACACATCGGATTCAAACGCGACGCACAGAGGTATCCATTGGCTTCGCTTGACCCGGAGCCATGGAAAGAAAATGCTGGAGGGGCGATATATTAGCGATGGCTCGAGGAACGACAACACCCGTGGTCATTCTGGTGTAATCCGTATTGGTTGGGTATCGCTGGGATACAAGGAGGAGCTAGCATACATCGAGGGACATCCTTGGGGTATCGAGAATTCAGACAGGGGAATGTAGGTCGTCATGTCGTTCACTCCTCTAGAAAAAAGGCCGCGCAGGATTGCGGGCCTTTAGGATGTACTCGCGCACCTCACTTCTTCTTGTACTTGGACTTCTTCTCTTCCTCCTGCTTGTGGTCTTCGTCGGTGTACTCCCGCAAGACGATGCGGTTGCCGACGGGCAGAGCTTGGAGAACAAGGTTCAGCCCCCTGCCGTCCTTGTGTGGCCAGGCCGACCCGATGCGAGTCCACCAGCCCTTCTCGTCTTTTTCGGCCGTCTCGGGGTCGGGATCATCGACGCAAAAAACTTTATGCGAGGGTCTTCCGCCAGACATGCTGGTCTCCTTTGCTTTGTGTGGTGGCTTGGGTTTGTCGGTACTCGTGATTGCGAACCACCCCGCAATCAGTCGAGCAGATTCGAGCAAGTCGACGCGCTCCATTGCGGCAACAAACTCGATAGCGCCTCCGCCTCGGTCGCAATCGCCGAAGCAGTGCCAAAGGTTCTTCTGCAGGTCGCAGACGAATTGTCGGCGGTTGGTGCCCTGATGTATGGGGCAGCAACCCTTGTGCGATACTCCGATGCGTTTGAGTTCGTGCAGGACGCCGTATCTTTCGAGCACGGCCGCTAAGGGCACCACGCGCCGTATTTGCTCGTAGTACACCAGTTTTGCGTGCTCGCGGTTCACGATGCACCTCCTTTCAGTTTGTACTGCCGCGCCCACACTATCCGTACACGGTATATCTGTCAATAACAGGGGAGTGCCGCCTCATTTTGGTAATCCTAAAAGTCGCCGCGTCTTGAAGACGACCTGTCAAGGGTTTGCGGCGGAGCCGCCGCGCTTCGTGTATTCGATCGAGAACGCTCCTGCGCGCCCTTGACAGGTCGGCGACGCGGCGAAAACCCAATTACCAAAATGAGGGGCGAGAACACGCGCTAGACCTTCTTCAAGAGTGAAATGATTTCGCCTTTGCCATTCGTCCAACTATCAAACGCGCCGTGGTGTGCAATTCGCTCGGGTGTGGAGTACAGGAACAATCCCGGCGCACTTCCACCGGTAATGCTGCGTTGCGCCGCAAGCATGTTCTCGATGCGCTTCTCGGATGGCGTGATGGTGAGGATGCGAAAGTTTTGGAAACCCCATGTGTCGGTGTGCTTCTTCTCGCGCCATGAGTGGAAATAGCCGGCGATCTTTTGCGCGTATGATGAGCGGTCTGTTTTGCGCTTGGTTGTGATGGGCATCGTGCTCCGGTCGAGCTCGAGGGCGAAGTTGTGGCGGGTTTGGTCAGTGAGCGCGACACTGAACAGCCGGTCGGGAATGACGGCGAGTGCAAGCGGTGTCTTGAGACCGGAGCGCAGGGACACGCGCAATTTGAACGGGTCGCGCAATTCGCGCGTTTTCTCCGGCATGAGCGGCAGCAATTCATGATGGTCGATGAGGCGCGCGTCGCCGGCGCGACACGCGTGCTCGAACGCGCACACGGCTTCCGCAACATCTAAAGTGTGGGCGAGAAAGGGCGCTGTGCTTTGTGAGTTTTTCCAGGTCCAGTCAAGCGCGGGGTCGATGCGCGTGCCGAGTTCGGCGAGCAGTTTCGCACCCAGTCGGCCGAGGCCGTAGGTGAGTGGTGGGTTGTACAGCGCTGCTAATTGGAGGTGCTGGCTCACGGGCCGATCAAGTAGGCCGTGCGCATACAGTCCCTGCAAACGGCGCAAGATACGGCCGGAATTGGTGCCGAGAAATTTTACAACTTGCGCGGAATTGAGGAAGCGAAAACGAGCGACCAATTTCAAGATTTCGATGTCGCGTTCCGTCACACGAAAGCCGCGCGGCGCCTCCGGTCGAGACAGCCGCTTTATGGGAGCATGATGCATTGTCAGCATATCGTCAGTGTACTCTGGTTCGCGGTTGTCATTTTCCGTTATCCCCATCACGACCGCCGTCTATGACGCGAAAGTTGGCCGCCTGTGACTCGGACGACTCACTGCGTTTGCGGCGCGCGGGCTTGCGCTTCGTTGAGCCGTTGCGTTTCCAAAACTCGCGGGCGTAAGTAGTGGGGGCATGAATGAATGGCTCCGGAGACCGTGGCATCGGCTCGGATGCGGCGAAGTCGGGCTCGGGCTCGCGGGGCTTTTCGAGGATGGCCGCCATGCGCGCGGCGATCGCGGCATCAACCTCGGATGCTGGTTGCAAGTAGGGGCTACGCTCGGTTGTCGACTTGAGGAACAGGGGCAGCATGAGCCGCTGAAAGAAAAGCGACTTGAAGTTCGGTGTGAGGGTGGCGGTACGCGTGCGGAACGGGCGTTCGTCCTCGATCTTGACGAAGCACTCGCGGCGGGGGAGCGAGGCGAGCTCGCCAGCGAGTCGGTATCGCTGCTCCTCCAAACTATACATCTGCGTTTCGAGCAGTTGGTACTCGGTGACGAAGCACTCCGAAAATCCTTCGGTCGTTGAAGAGCCGCGGCTGTGACCGCGGCCAATAGCGAGTGCGCGTCCTTCTCCCTCCATTTCGATATCGGAGGTCGCGCGTGATGTGCCCGCATTGATGCCGCTACTCCGCGCGTTGCTCACCCCCGAGGCCATGCCCACAACAGCAGGCGGCGCGAGGATGTCGTTGCTCATGGTGAGGAACTGGGATTGATTTTGCCCGGAAGCGGATGCCGCCGCTGAACCTTGCATGACTGCTTCGGCCGATCCTTTTCCGCGCGCCGAGGTATGCGACACGGTCTCGGCAATGCTCTCGTGGTCGGTTTGCATTTCGGAGCGCGACCATGAGTGCGTTGTTTCTTTCTTCTGTCCGACTGCAGTCGGCCGCTTGCTGTTCGGTTTGTACTGTTCGTAGTCGATGTGCGTGGCAAAAAACTCATCGGCAAGATACGCGGCGCTTTCGCTTTCGAGACCTCCAAAAACAACCTTGACCGCACAGTTCGTCATGAGCGCGTCGAGGACGAACGGGCCTTTTTCTTTGACCTGACCGAGACGCTGCAAACTGCACACAATCGACAAGCCATACTTTGCGCTTTGGTCGACGGCGCGTGCGACATCGGCCGTAATGAGTGACTCGGCTTCGTCGAGAATGAGCCGGTGCCGCGCGCACTGCAGCGGCGGCCGACGACGTGCGGTTGCAAAAAACATTGAAGTAAAGATG
>ORMF010196749.1_pt1 | contig 20581 bp, 3 predicted proteins | sample 1779871 | NCBI WGS metagenome assembly ORMF01 (sample SAMEA104232316, study PRJEB22302) | groundwater metagenome | biome: forest; feature: aquifer; material: groundwater | place: USA | collected 2011-08-07 | depth 5.4 m | reverse complement strand
GGGGGGGGCCCGCCGCTCGACGTGAGCTTGCCGCTCGTGGGCGAATATCTGATGACCGTCTCCGTGGCGCCGTCTCTGCCACAGGGACAGTTGGACGACTTCTACCGCCCCGCGCGCTTCCCTCGCTGGCCCGAGATGTACCGCGCACAAATGCGCTACAAAGGCTTCCGGCACGCCCTTCTTTCCACGAGCCGAAACTACTCGCGCGGGGATCAGCGCCCGGAGTTCGAGCACGTCGGCAAGAGCCGCCTGCCCGTGCTGCTGATTTGGGGAAAGGAAGATCGGGGCCTGCCCGTAGAGCTGAGCGCGGATGTCCAGGAAATGATTCCGCAGGCCGAGTTGCACGTCATCGAAGAGGCCGCCCACCTGCCGCACTATGAGCGCCCGGAAATCGTCAATCCCATATTGAGCGGATTTTTGGACCGGTGGGCGGCGGCGCAAGCAATGGCAGGACCGTAAGGGCACGACTTCAGTCGTGCCGATCACAAGACGTTAAGGAGGGGGCTTCAGCTAGAGCATTTCTCCATTTGCTGTAGACCGCAACAGGAGCCCCAGAGGGGCGGCAGATAGTAGCCCAGGGCGCGAGCCCTGGGAAGGTAAGCATTCGAAGAAGACAAGCCTCGGAGGGGCGACAGAAAATCGCGCGAGATGTCTTTCGCCCCTTGCGGGGCTGGTCGGCTGTTTGTGCTGCTCTCCCACGGCTTGCGCCGTGGGCTATTTTCTGCCGCCCCACCGGGGCTTCCGACGACCGTTCTTAGTTGGTCTACACCATCTGGAGAATTGCTTCAGCCCCTGAGGTACGTCCTCCGCCCTCAGCGGCTGAAGCCGCTTTCTTCACTACTCGCCTTCGGCACGGTTGAAACCGTGCCCTTCCAGCACGTGAAAACAGGTTTTTCAACGAACCCTTAATTAGTCGAAGCCAACGGGATGGTAGCATCGGCCGTTTCGCCTTCGTTTGCTTCGCTGCTGACGGCTCTTGTGACGTCGGCTCCAAAGACGCGCATCGGAATCCCGCTGCCATCCTCGCTCAGCCCCATCTTGGCGTAGCCCAGCAGCAGCTTCTCGCCGGCGGATACACTCAGACCTCCTTGGAACCAAGCCATCGCTAGCACACCCGGCACGCCGGAATCGACCAAGGAAGGTTGCGGTCCTTCCACCGCCTCGAACCGCATCTGGGCCGACGACCCTTCAGCGCCCAAGGAAAAACTCAAAGAGGAGAGAGCGATGCCGTTGCCTGCGGAGAGATAGATGGGCACGCGAACGCCGTCTTCCACGACTTCCGCTTCGCCCAATTCCACGTTAGCGGCACCATCGGCCGGCTCCGTCTCCGCAGGCCGGCGCGGCTTCCGATACGATTTCGTAACAAACCCGGAACCAGGCGGCGGCGCCGGACAAGGCGCAATTCCCCGCGAGGCCCGGGTCGGCCGCGAGGTGTCGACGTTTGTGATCCGCCGCAGCGTCCGAATCAGATCCAGGTTGTTCAGCACCCCGTCCCCGCCCCGCACTCCGGGCGCGTCCAGCGGGAACGAGTCCATGGCATCGAAGCGATCTGTACAGGGCGCCGGCGTGAATCCCGGCACGTTGGTCACCGCTCGCAAACCATAAATCAGGTCCAGGTTGTTCAGTAAGCCATCCCCAAATCCCGGCGCCGTGTCCGACCCGGCCGGGAAGGCGTCGCCGACCAAGTACAGCTGAGGCAGGTTAAACGTGATGGTGTGGTCCGTGCTCGTGGACGCCAAATTCCCGAGAAGAGAAATAGCCCCGGTCGCCGCGTTGGCGTTGACGTTGGCGATGACCGTCCCCGAACCCGTCATGCCACCCACGGCCACATTGTAAGTGCTGGGACCGCCGGTCACCGTCACCGTCTGGGTTCCAAACGTAGCGGTTCCCGTGATCGCAACACCGGCGGAACTGAAGCCCGTTACCGCTTCGCTGAACACCGCCGTGAAGTTGATCGGAGAAGCCGTAGTCGGATCGGACTGTGCCGCGGCCTGATTAATGGTCACCGTCGGCACGGTAATGAACGTAACGGAGTTATCCGTAAAGGTGGAAGCTGCGTTACCGCGTCCGTTGGCGGCGCTGATGGCCGCGTTGGCATTGACGTTGGCGACGACTGTTCCAGATCCCGTCATGCCGCCGACAGCCACGTTATAGGTTGTGCCACTGCCGGTGATCGTCACCGTCTTGGTCCCCGGAGCCGACCCGGTGATCGTGACACCGGCGGAGGCGAAGCCGGTCACCGCCTCGCTGAATACCGCCGTGAAGTTGATGGGCGATGCATTGGCCGGATCGGCTTGTCCCGCCGCCTGGTTGATCGTCACGGTCGGAGCGGGAGGCAGCGGGACTAGGAGGTCCCATACTCCGCGCCCGTGCGTGGCGGCGCGGAGCGTCCGGGACGTGCGATGCAGCTTCAGACTGAACACCGCCACGCGCGGCAGGCCGGTAACCAGGGTGGACCACGTCACTCCGCCATCGGTCGTGCGGAACACCCCGACGTCGGTGCCCACGTAAAACGTATTGGCCAGGTCGGGATCGATTACGATGTCGTTGACGGGAGTGTTCGGAAGATTTCCGCTGATGTCGGTCCAGCTCGTGCCGCCGGTGGTGGTCTTGAAAACATGGCCCTTGGTATCGGCAAATCCCGAGAACCCCGAGAACGTGACGTAAGCGATGAGCGGGTTGGCGGGGGCGACCGCAATTTGGGTGACAAATCGCGGAGGCAGGCTCGCGCTGCTGCGGTCCGTCCAGGTCGCTCCGGCGCCGGCCAAGGCGTTTGTGGTCACCTGAACCTTCGAGTTGCCCGTGCCCGCATAGACGGTATTGGAATCGCTGGGCGCGACTGCAATGGTCGTCACATTCGCGGTTGTGCTGGGCGAGGCCAAATCCGGGGAAATCGGCGTCCACAAGCCCGCCCCATTGATGCTTTGATAGACGCGGAACGTGCCGAAATAGACGTTCAGGGGATTCGACGGATCGACGACCAGCGGCGGAATGAATTGCCCGCGATCGCTATTGGTGATTCCGTTGACGGCAGACGACCAGGATGCGCCGCCCGTAGTGGATTTTCTGATGTCGATATCCTGACACGCGGCATAAACCGTGCTGGGCTGGACGGAATCAAATGCCGACCAGCCGCCGTCTCCGCAGGTTGAATAATTCCAGGCCAAGCCGCCGGTGTATTTCTGAATGCCATTATCCTGCGTGCCGGCAAAGCTGGTGTTGACGTCCGTGGGATGAATGGAAAGGCCGCCGTAGAACTGGGTGATGGACAGGGTGTTGTTGAGATTGGTCCAGTTCACGGAAGCGCCCGTCATATCGGTGGTGCTCCAGACGCCGCCGTCATTGCCCGCGAAAAACTTGGTGCTGTCGCCGGAGAACGCCAACGCGTGGTGATCCACGTGAAGAATCACTCCATTGGCGCCCGAAGTAATATTGGTCCAGGTGGTTCCGCCGTCCAGGGATCGAAACAAACTGGTGAGATTGCCGGGTCCCGCGGACCCGCCAAGGTAGACGGCGCTGGCATTCGTGGGCGCAACGCGAATCACGTTGTCGTACCAGCACTGCGGCGTGCAATAGTCCGGGTTGGTGGTAACCTGGGTCCAGTTCACACCGCCATCCACAGACTTGAAAAGGCCGAGCAAGTCTCCAAAATTGGTGCCGCTGTTTTGGATTCCGGCGTAAAGCGTGAGCGGGCTGGACGGCGCAATCGCCAATGCAATCCGGCCGACATCCGTGGTGGGCAGCTTGGTGGCGCCAGCCGCGTCGGCACGAGCCCAGTTGGCTCCGCCATCGGTGGATTTATAGACCCCGTTATTCGCATTGCCAATGATGCTTCCGAGGGCCGCATAGGCGTTGTTCCCATCGAAGACGACGCCCGTGCCCGGAGCGCCGGAGAGAACATTGGTCCAGGTGGTTCCTCCGTCGGTGGAACGGAAGATGCCGTTCGGAACGCCGCTGCTGAAGAACTGCGCCGCCGCTAATACGATCTGCCCGTTGGTGGGATGAACCGCAATGGAGCCAATGCGCGCGCCTCCGAGTGTGGTGCTAAACGGCCCTCCAAACGTGGAAGCTCCCAGTTGCGTCCACGTGGAGCCGCCGTCGATCGACTTCAGAATCCCCGCGCCATAATAGCTGTCTCCGGAAAAGACCTCTTCCCCGGTGCCTACGTAAACAATGCTGGAGTTGGACGGGTCGAGCGCGATGGAACCGACGGCGAGCGTGGTTTGCGAGTCGGTCTTAGGAATCCAGTTCGTGCCGCCATCCGTCGTCTTCCAGACGCCCCCCTGGGCCGCACCGAGGTAAACAACATTGGCATTGCCGGGGTCCACAGCCAGAGCTGAAACCCGTCCCGCGCTGATGGGGTAGGCGAACGGTGTAAGGGTCGGCTGCGGTCCAATCGGCGTCCACTGCGTGTTGGAAGCAGCCACCTCGGCGCCATTGGCTGACTTCGGATTGAGCGCACCCCGGCCCGCTCGCAGCCTGGCTTCATTTTGAATCATCTGGTCCAAACCTTGAAACGCCCTCTGATAAGCCCCTCCGGGAATCGCGGATAGCGGAAAGGCGCGCTGCCGATAGAACCAATCCTGACGCCGGCGGATCTGATTTGCCGTTGCACTCGCCGCGGGGGCCGGTCTCTGCGCCTGAGCCAGCGAAGAGAAGGAGGCGGCGAGGAAGATACACACGCTCGCGCGCTTCCACAGGGATTGGAGTCGAATCAATGTCGTCATAACTAGCAATGGCCTCTCAAAGTCCAGAGTGTTGGTCGAATATCGGATTGACTTCCGCCGCGTAAACATGCGCGGCCGCCGCCGTGCCCGTGCAGAGGGGACGAACAAGCGGCGCTGCCGGCAGGACCGCCTGAGGGGGGATTGAAATCAGAACGCTTTTCGCTATGGTGTAGACCGGAATTCGATGCGAGCCCACAAACGAAAAGCAGGTCCTTCTCCCGCCAAGCGGGATCAGGATGACAGCGCCGGGGGGGCTGAAGCCCATATTTTTAGGGCTTTCTAGCGGCACGGCTGAAGCCGTGCCCTGACGGTCGCGCCAAATTTATTTATGAGACAGCTTCTAGCGCACCGCAATGGTGACTATGTTGCTGATCCCACCTCCGATCTTGATCTGGAGCGTCACGGCGCTGCCGGCGGGCGTCCCTGCCGGGATGCGCGCGTTGACCTGATAGGCGCCCGCGAAGCCGGGAGCCAAGCCCGAATACAGGACTTCGGCTTGGACACCGTTGATGAGCACCGTGGCCGTCTGCACCGTCAAACTATAGGGCGGGGTGAGAGGACCCGGCACACCGGCCGCGACCGGCGGATTGGTGGCGCCCAGTCCCGTGGCGTAGATCTGAATGACGGAACCCGACGACGCCGCGTTCTCCGCCGAGTTGACCGAGGAGTTTTGATTCAACACAGCCCCCGGTCCCTTCCCGGAGTTGTCGAGCGTGAAGATGCCCGGCGCTTCGGGGGCCAAAACCACCGAAGTCTCCAGCCCGGCGACGCCGTTCTTCACCACCACGACCGTGGCGGTGTTTCCGGAAAGACCCGTCGGCATCTGGAAGTTAATCTGAGTGGATGAGACATACAACAGAGGCGCCGGAACTCCGTTCACCAACACCTGCACGCCTCCCAAGGTGGTGGGTAAAACGGAGACCCCAGTGGCAAGCAGGGTGGTGTCCGACAGGCTGGTGCCATACAGCGTCACGAGGGATCCCGGACTGACCGTTTGCGGGCCGCCGCCTGGATTCCCCGCCGCACTGACCAATCCACCTATGTTGACCGCGGGAGAGTCGATGGCCAAGCCCACACGGAGCACCTGGGGACTGTTGGTGGCATTGGAGACCGCCAGGGCGGTAATGGTGATGGACCCGTAGTAAGCACCCGCCGCGAGCCCGGCCGAGCTGACAGTGACGGTCAGCGTGGAGGGCGCCGCTCCCGAGACGGGACCCACCGAGAGCCAGTTTGCGCCCGACGTGGTCGACGCCGAGGCCGACCAGCCCAATGTTCCAGCACCGGTGTTTTGTACTTCAAACGTCTGCGGGGCCGGACTGCTCCCCGCGCGGGCGATGAACTGGAGCGAAGACCGGCTCAAGCTGATGACAGATGCGCCGGGTGTGCCGGTTATCTTCAACGAAACCGAGACGGTCGCAACAGGAGCGAGCGCGCCAGAGAAAGAGAGTGCGATGCTGGCATTGTAAGTGTCCGGTGCCAAGGATGCGCTGTTGACCGATACCACAACGTTGGCGCCGTCGCCACCGCTGCTGCTCGAGAGGCTCAACCAGCCGCTTCCATTCTGGAACGACACGGCAGCCGTCCAACTGGTCGCGTTGGTTAAGGAAACGCCGAAGGACTGCGACGCGGGATTGGTGCCCGAGGCTGCCGTAAACGACAGGGACGACGGGCTTACCGAGAGAGACGGGCTCGGCAATATAATGCCGCCGCCACCTCCGGGCGGCGGAGGAGCGAGCGATGTCACCGTCGCCACGTTCGTGTAATCGCTCACGTTGGGCGCCGCATCCGTCGCCCTCACCCGATAGCTGTAACTGGTGCTGGCCGTCAAACCCATGTTGGCATAGGTCGTGGCGGGCGGGACCACCGTCGCAATCTGCGTAAAGTTCAGGCACCCCGCGTTGGGGCACCGTTCCACCAGATATCCGGTCACCGCTACATTGTCCGTGGACGCCCCCCAGGCTAGATCGATCTCGGACGCGCTAATCGGCGTCGCCGTCAGAGTGCCCGGCGTGGTCGGCGGAGTAGTGTCCGCCGCCGCCAGCGTCGTCGCGGTCACGATGCTGAAGAACCCGCTCACGTTCAGCGCCGCGTCCGTCGCCCTCACTCGATAGCTGTAACTGGTGTTTGCGAACAGACTCGTGTCGCTGTATGCAGTTCCCGCCGGCTTCGCAATGGTAGCAAAGTTCACACAACCGGGGCCTTGGCACCGTTCCACGATGTATCCCGTGACGGCAATGTTGTCGGTCGCCGCCGTCCAGGCCAAATTGATCTGGGTCGTGCTAATCACCGTTCCGGTCGGAGTGGCCGGCGCGGTCGGCGGTATGATATCCCCGGCCCCAGCCAGGGTCGTGGCGGTAGCCACGCTGGAGAAGGAGCTTACGTTCCCGGCTGTATCGATTGCCCTCACCCGGTAGTTGTAAGTGGTGCCGGGAATCAGACCCGTGTCGCTGTAAGCAATCCCTGCCGTGGTGGCAATCTGTGCAAAGTTCACGCACCCCGCGCCCTGGCACCGCTCGATCAGGTACCCTGACACGCCGACGGGGTCTGTCGAAGCCGACCAGCTCAAATTGATCTGGGTGGTGCTCGCCGCGACTATGCCCTTGGTAGAGAAATTCGCTTCGCTGTCGTCTGAATCGGCCGTCAAACGTGCTCCGCTCAGACTGAATGAAACAGGGCTCGCCGCCAATCCCGCCAGATTGCCCGGAGGCGTTGGCGGTTGCGTGCTGGGCCCCGGCAGCGTGGTCGCGCTCGCCACGGCCGAGAACGGACTCTCGTTCCCCGCCGCGTCCGTCGTCCTCATCCGATAGGTGTAAGTGGTGTTAGCCGACAGGGGTGCGTCGTTGAATGTCGTCAAGGCCCCAGGACGCGAAGCGATCTGAACAAAATTGGTGCACCCTGCGCCCTCGCAGCGCTCCACCAAGTATCCCAATTGGGTTACGGCGTCGTCGGGATCGGTGGATGCCGTCCAGCTCAACCGGATCAGATTCTTATTCACCGCCAGCACCGATAGATTGGACGGCGCTGTTGGCGCGGTTGTGTCCGCCGGCGTATTCGTCGACGCAGTTGCAGTATTCGAGAACGGACTCAAATTCGGCGCCGCATCCGTCGCCCTCACCCGATAGCTAAAGCTGGTGCTCGGCGGCAGACCTGCGTCGTTGAACGTCGTCACCAGCGCCCCGGACGTAGCAATCTGTGCGAAGTTCGCGCACGCCGCGCCCTGGCACCGCTCAATCAGGTAGCCCGTTACCCCGTTTGGCGCGCCTCCGACGTTGACGGGATCTGTCGATGCCGTCCAGCTCAAGTTGATCTGGGTGCTGCTGAACACCGCCGGCGTCAGAGTGCCCGGCGTCGTGGGAGGCGTTATGTCCGGCGCTACCATCGTCGTCGCAGCCGCCACGGGCGAAGGAGTACTCGTGTTGAATCCATCCGTCGCGCTCACCCGATAGTTGTAACTGGTGCCCGGCGCCAGACCCGAGTCGTTGAACGTCGTTTCCATTGCCCCGGACTCCCAAACCACTACAAAGGTCGGGCATGTGGTCGTGGCCACGCGGGCGGGACCCAGTGCAGTAACCTGGCACCGCTCGATCCGGTATCCTGCCACACGGATGTTGTCCGTCGATGCGGTCCAGACCAAACCGATCTGGTTCGTGTTAATCGCCGTTGCCGTCAGAGTGGCCGGCGCCGTCGGCGGTGTGCTATCAAACGTGACGGTGTTTTGCGTGCTCGTCGAGGCCAAATTGCCAATCCCGGTTACGCTTGTCGCCGCATTGGCTTTGACCACGGCAATCACCGTCCCCGACCCGGTCATGCCGCTGACGGCCACGTTATAGACCGTGGGGCCGCCGGTCACCACAGCCGTAGTCGCTCCGGCCGTTCCGCTCAGTGTGATTCCGGTACCACTGAATCCCGACACGGCTTTGCTGAACACCGCGATGAAATTAATGGGCAAAGCGGCAGGGCCGGTCACTTCGGTCTGTCCCGGCGCGCGGTCGATGGTCACCGTGGGCGGCACGTTGTCGAAGCTGACGCTGTTGTCGGTGGAGGTTGACGCCAGGTTGGAGTTGCCAGCTAGATCGGTGGTAGCGCCTGCTCCAATCGTGGCGATGAGGGTTCCGGTCCCGTTCAGACCGCTGACCGCCACGTTGAACGTGGTCGGGCCGCCTGTTACCGTGACTGTGCCCGTGAGTGTCCCGGTAAAAGTCACACCTCCGGCGGGCAGGCCCGTGACGGGCTCGTTGAATACCACCGTGAAGTTCACCGGCGATGCGCCGGCCGGATCGGCCTGCGCGGCCGCCTGGTCAATCGTCACCGTGGGCTGTACGTTATCGAAAGTGACGGTGTTATCCGTCGAGGTAGATGCCGCGCTTGTGTTGCCTGCAGCATCAGTGGCCGCACCTGCGTTGACGGTTGCGGTGATGGTTCCCGTCGGGAAGGTCCCACTGATCGTGACGGCCACGTTGTAGGTGGCGCCACTGCCGGTCACCGTCGGGGTGCCGCTCCCCGCCAGCGTCCCGCCCAGAGTCACTCCGGCAGCCGAGAATCCGGTCACCGGCTTGCTAAACACAACGGTGAAGTTGAGGGGTGAGAGGTTGGTCGGATCTTTCTGCGGCGATGCCGCTTGATTGATCGTCACGGTCAGCGGCACGTTGTCGAAAACGACTGTAGCGCTGGCAGCAGCCGTAGTGGCGTTGCCGGCCAAGTCCGTGACCGCCCCGGCGGCGATGGTGACAATCACCGAACCCGCCGTTCCAGCAGTCATCCCGCTGACGGCTACGTTGTAAGGACCCGTGCCGGTTACAACGGCTGTGAGTGTTCCGGTCGCCGTCCCGCCCAAAGTCACATTGGCGTTGGTAAACGCGGCCACCGGCTCGCTGAACGTAACAGTAAAGTTAATGGGTCCGGCGTTGACCGGATCGTTCTGCCCCGCGGCTTTGGTGACGGTCACGGTCGGGGCCACATTGTCAAACGTGACCGTGTTGTCCGTGCTGGTGGAAGCCAGATTGGTCTGGTTCGTCACCGTCCCGGTCGCCACGCCGGCTGCGATGGTGGCAATTACGGTCCCGGAACCAGTCAATCCGCCGACGGCCACGTTGTACGTGGTGCCAGTGCCGGTCACCGTGACCGTCTTGGTTCCCGTAGCGGTGCCCGTGATTGTGACATCGGAGCTGGTGAAGCCGGTTACAGGCTCGGTGAAGGTTGCCGTGAAGTTGATCGTCGTGTTCTTGGTTGGGTCGGCCTGGCCCGCCGCCTGGTTGATCGACACCGCAGGCTGCACGACCACATTCAGCGTGAAGTTCTGCGTCGCATTCGCCCCGATTCCGTTGCTGGCCGTGAAGACGAGGGGATAAGTGCCTAGAGTTCCCACCGCAGGGGTGCCGCTAATAACACCCGTGCCCGCATTGAATGCGAGCCCGGTCGGAAGCGCGCCGGATTCACTCAGTGTCGGCACCGGGAATCCGGTCGCCGTCACCGTGAATGTTATGGTGCCGATGCCTTCCGCGAATGTCGCGCTGGCGGCGCTGGTGAACGCGGGCGCCTGGTTCACCGTGAGAGTGAAGGACTGCTGCGCAGGCGTCCCGATGCCGTTGCTGGCGGTGATCGTGATGTTATAAATGTTGCCCGTACCCGCCGCCGGGGTCCCGCTCAGCACACCGGCCGTGGTCAATGTCACACCGGCCGGCAAAGTGCCGGTGGTCACAGTAAAAGTCGGCGCCGGGAATCCGGTCGCTGTCATTGTGAACGTCCCAGCCGCGCCTGCGACGAATGTCGTGTTGTTGGCGCTGGTGATGGCCGGGGCCTGGGTCACGTTCAGCGTAAAGTTCTGCGTTGCATTCGCCCCGATTCCATTGCTGGCCGTGATGGTGATGGGATATGCGCCGGCGGTCCCCGCCGCCGGAGTACCGCCGAGCGTAGCGGTTCCGTTGCCGTTATCGGTGAACGTCACTCCAGTCGGCAATGCTCCGGTTTCCGCCAGGGCCGGCGATGGGAATCCGGTCGTTGTCACAGTAAACGGAGTCGCCGCCGTGTTCACCAAAAATGACGCGCTGTTGGTGCTGGTGATGGCAGGCGCCTGGTCTACCATTAACATAAAGGCCTGCTGTGCATTCGGATTGACTCCGTTGCTGGCAGTGATCGTGATGTTGTAATTGCCGCCCGTGCCCGCCGCTGGAGTTCCGCTCAGCACACCGGCCGCACTCAATGTCACTCCGGTCGGCAAAGCTCCGGTCTCGCTAAAGGTTGGCGCCGGGAATCCCGTCGCCGTTACCGTGAACGTGCCCGGCGTGCCCACGACGAACGCCGTGATGTCCGCGCTGGTAATTGCCGGGGCCTGAGTCACAGTCAGCGTGAAGGTCTGCGTCGCATTTGTCCCGACTCCGTTGCTGGCCGTGATCGTAAGGGTATAGGCGTTGGCCGTCCCCGCCGCCGGGGTGCCGGCCAGCGTGGCCGTCCTATTGCCGTTATCGGTGAACGTCACTCCAGTCGGCAACGCTCCGGTTTCCGTCAGGGTCGGTATTGGGAATCCGGTCGCTGTCACGGTAAACGGCGTCGCCGCCGTGTTCACCAAAAATGATACGTTGTTGGCGCTGGTGATCGCCAGCGCCTGATTCACCGTCAGCGTAAAGTTTTGCGTCGCAGGCGGATTGATTCCATTGCTGGCTGTGATCGTGATGGGATAAGTGCCGCCCGTAGCCGCCCCCGGGGTCCCGCTCAGCACACCTGCCGCACTCAACGTCACTCCGCCCGGCAAAGCGCCGGTCTCGCTAAACGTCGGCGCCGGGAATCCCCTTGCCGTCACCGTGAACGTCCCCGCCGCGCCCGCGACAAATGTCGTGTTGTTCGTGCTGGTGATTGCCGGAGCTTCGTTCACCGTCAGCGTGAAGTTCTGCGTCGCAGTTCCCGCCGTGTTGGTGGCCGTGAAGGTAATGGGATAGACGCCGCCCGTCCCCGCCGCCGGGGTGCCGATCAACTCGTGAAAGATGTTGAATGTCACTCCGCTCGGCAAAGCGCCACTCTCGCTATAGGTCGGCGCCGGGGATCCGGTCGCGGTGACAGTGAAATTCCCAAATACGCCGACCGTGAACGTGGTGCTGTTGGCGCTGGTGAACGTAGGCGCCGTGGCCGGGCCGCTGACCGTCAAGGTGGTGTCGGGGCCGGTAGCTAACGGGTCCGCTGTAAACGTAGTGCTATTCGCGGCGCTAGCCCCAGTCACTTGAATCGTGTAGGACTGTCCAGCCGCCGCGGTGCCCGGAATGGTAACTACAACGTTGCCCAGCAAGATCGGGGCGCCTGCTCCGGTCATGGTGGTTGCCGCCGAAGTCCAACCGACCGAAATAGCCATCTGCCCACTGACCGCACCGGCGCCCGAAGTCGTTTGGGGAGCAGCCCCGCCAAAGATGCCGGCGGCGACAGTGAACGTGGGGTTGACCGTCAGCCCGGCAGCCCCCGCGTTGGGAGTGATCGAGACACCGAACTGGAGCGTATCTATGGTAACGCCGGAATTCAGGGTGAGAGTGATGGGGATACTAAAGGTGTTCCCTGGCGTCCCGGATCCCCCTGTGGTACAAACGGTCCCCTGGTTCCCTGCCGTCCCCGTGGGACACTGCGCCAGCAGCGACCCGCTTCCCAGCAGCATAAGCCCCAAGACCGCCACAGAAATAAACCGAAAGCCAAATCGATAATTGCTCATTATTTTTCTCCTCAGCACGATATCTCTCCCAACGTCCTTGATCCGAACGGAACACAAACAGGCTTCACACGGTTATTGTCGAAGTTCTTTAGAAGCTGTCTCATAAATGCTCGAAAGGACGCAACCGGCGAAGAGGAAGAAACCCTCAGGGGCTGAAGCCCATGTTTTTAGGGCGTTCTAGCGGCACGGCTGAAGCCGTGCCCTTTCGGTTGCCACAAAAAGTCCATTTATGAGACAGCTTCTATTGCGCCTGACCCTTTACCAGCCCCGGCGACTCCAGTTTTACCGGGAGACCGTCTACGCCGACTGCGTCGGCCTTATAAATCTGGAGCAGACCTGGGTCAGGCCCTTCGGCCGCGTCCCACTCCAGGTAACCCAACAACAGCCGTTGCCCTGCCACCGCCTGGAAACTCTGCAACCAGGCCGCCCCAAACATGCCGGGCAGCGCCGTATCCAGCAACGTGGGCGCCAGCGCATCGCCACGCGAAAAGCGCAGCCGCGCCGAGGTCGGTCCGGCGGACCCGATCCCTATCGTGAGTCCCGCCAGCGACAAATCCTGGCGAACATTCAGGTAGAGCGGAACCCGCAGTACATTTCCAGACGCTTCCGGCAAGCCCAACTCCAGCGCTCCGGCCGCTTCCGGCCCTGCGTTGAACACAGGATCCGCTCCCGCTCCGTCGCTGCTCGCGGCTTCAGCGTCGCTCGGCGCACTCAGCTTGCCAAGCGAGGGCTTGGGACAGGGCAAAGCAACAGTACAGAAGCGCTGGCCGCTGCCCGCTGGGCGCGTAGGCCGGGAAGTGAAGCCGGGGAAGTTGGTCTCCCTCCGGAGCATGATGATCAGGTCCAGGCTGTCTAGTGTCCCGTTGCCCCCCAGCACCGTGGCCGTATCGGACGGAAAGGCGTCCAAGGTATCGAACATGTCCGAGCCCCGCGGGACGGTCCAGCCGGGGAAGTTCGTCTCTGCCCGCAGCGCCACGATCAAATCCAAAGAATCCAGGCTGCTGTTGCCAAATTCGCCGCAATTGAACGTTCTCGTGCCACCGTTCCAATCCGTCGGAACCGGCACAACGTCCCCCACCATATAGCTGCACGACACCACGTTCAGCGTGCCGTTGGGGCCGAGGGCTAACACGACAGAGGTAAATGTAACGCTATTCGCAGCAGTAGCCCCGGTCACTTGAATCGTGTAGGACTGTCCAGCCGCTGCGCTCCCCGGAATGGTAACCGCAATCGTGCCCAGCGTGACCGCGGCGCCTGTTCCGTTCATGGTGGTTGCCGCCGAAGTCCAACCGACCGAAATAGCCATCTGCCCACTGACCGCACCCGGGCCCGAAGTCGTTTGGGGAGCAGCCCCGCCAAAGATGCCGGCGGCGGCCGTGAACGTGGGGTTGACCGTCAGCCCGGCAGCCCCCGAGTTAGGCGTGATCGAGACACCGAACTGGAGCGTGTCAATGGTAACGCCGGAATTCAGCGACAGCGATACGGGGATGTTAGCGATACCGCCTGGGTTGGCCGACACCGATCCAGCCGTCAACGTCCCCTGCGCCGGTGAGGTGATGGTAGTCGCATCGCTGGCCGTGTCGTTGGCGGTGTTGGTCTCGCCGCCGCCGGAGACCGAGGCCGTGTTTGTTAGCGGGGTCGCGGCATTGCCAGCCACGGTCACCGTCAGGGTGAGGGCCGGATAGCTGGTGTTCGCCGCCAGCGCATCGTTCCGCGTGCAACTCACAGGGCTGGTAAGCGTGCCGGTCGGGCAGGTCCAGCCGTTTCCGGCGATCGCCGTCGCGGTCAGGCCGGTAGGCAGAGTGTCGGTCATGGTCACCGTTCCGGAGGTCGCCGCACCTCCAGAGTTGGTCACCGTAATCGTGTAGGTAGCGCCAGTCTGGCCCTGGGCGAAGCTGCCCGTGTGCGTCTTCGTCACTGTCAGGTCGGGGACCTGCGAGTTCACCACCGTCAGCGTGAAGTTCTGGGTCGCGTTCGGGGTCACCCCGTTGCTGGCGGTGAAGGTGATGGAATAGTTGCCAGCCGTGCCCGCCGCCGGGGTCCCGCTCAGCACACCGGTCGCCGCGGTGAATGTCACGCCAGAGGGCAGAGCGCCGGTCTCACTCAGCGTCGGCGCCGGGGATCCTGTCGCTGTCACTGTGAATGCCCCCGCCACGCCCACCGTGAAGGTGGTGCTGTTGGCGCTCGTGATGGCGGGCGCCTGGTTCACCGTCAGAGTGAAGTTCTGGGTCGCGTTCGGCGTCACCCCATTGGTGGCAGTGAACGAGATGGGATAGCTGCCAGCCGTGCCCGCCGCCGGGGTCCCGCTCAGCACGCCGGTCGCCGCGGTGAATGTCACTCCAGAAGGCAAAGCGCCGGTCTCACTCAGCGTCGGCGCCGGGGATCCAGTCGCCGTCACAGTGAAGGTTCCTGCCACGCCCACCGTGAAGGTGGTGCTGTTGGCGCTCGTGATGGCGGGCGCCTGGTTCACCGGCGTCGCTACCGTCAAGGTGGAGTTGGGGCCGGGGGCCAGAACGACATTCGTCGAACCGCCGAAGCTCGCCGAGGCTGCGGAAACGGTGAGAGTGTAGGTTTGGCCAGGGACGGCGGCGGCCGGGATGGGCATGGCTATGGTGCCGATACTGGTCGTTCCAGCCGTCAGCGAGAGACCGGACAGCCACGAGATGGAAATCTGGTTTGGCAGCGCACTATTGTCGGCAAATTGGGGGGCGGGAATGCCCGCGCCCGGCGTAAAGCAGAGCGGCCCCGTCGCGGTCCCGGTGGGATAGGAACCAGCGGGGCACGCAATATTACCAGACACGGCCGGAGCTGCCGCGTTGTTAAGAATCTGGACTCCGAAGGAAAACGAATCAATCGACACTCCCGCGTTCAGGTTCAGCGTCACGGGAATGTTGAACGTGGTGCCGGCAAAGCCCGACCCGCCCGTCGTCGAGACCGTGCCCTGGGGGGTGCTGGCGTTGAAGGTGACCGAGTTATCCGTGCTGGTGGAGGCCAGATTGCCGAGGCCCGAATTGGTCCCGGTAGCCGCGTTGGCATTGATCGCGGCGATCACCGTGCCCGGTCCCGTTATACCACCCACCGCTACGTCATAGGTCCCTCCGGTGCCGATTACCGTGACCGTTTTGGTTCCGGGAGCGGTTCCGGAGATGCTGACGCCGGCGGGAGTGAAGCTGGTGACGGCTTCGCTAAATACCACCCTGAAGTTGATAGGCTGCGTGCCCGTCGGGTCGGTTTGTCCTGGGGCCTGGTTGATGGTGACGGTGGGAGCGGCGGCGGCGCCGGTGACGGTGAAGTTGGTGGCGCTGGTTCCCGTCCCGCCCGGCGTGGTGACCGAGATGGGGCCGGTGGTGGCTCCCACGGGGACAAGGGCGTGGAGGGTCATGGTGGTTTGGGCTTGGGGTTGATAGAGAACGCTGACATCGTCCACGCCCATGTTGAGGAAGAATTGATTGTCGACCTCGGCGAAGCGAATCTGGAAAGTCCCTCCGTCCCGGGCCAAATCGGTGATATTGAAACGGTAATTGCGGAAGGGATTGGGGTTGGTGTGCGGGTCAACGCCGATGTAGAAAGTTCTCAGCACGCCGGTTCCGGTGTCAAAGGGGGTGGCGGTCGAGCTGAGCAGATCGACGCGGACGTGCTGGTTGGGAAGAGCGGTGTAATTCAGGCCCGCCGGGTTGACGATCGGTCCGCCGTCGTAGTCGTTGGCGAACAGCGAGAAGGACAGTCCCACCACGAGCGCATTGGGGGGAACCGTGAACGGCTGAATTAAAACATGGGTGCCGGAGCCGGGCGAGCCGGGACTGGTGGTGGTGTCGGTGACGGCGTATTTCGTTCCGCCATGCGGTCCGGCGCTGGGATGGCCGCTCAACGGAGTGCTGTTTCCGGTTCCAATAAACGTGGTGCCGACGCCGCCCGCCTGATCGGTTTTCGTCCAGCCGGTGAAGTCGCCAGTCTCAAATCCGCCGTTGGTAATCAGTTCGGTCGAGACGGCGGGATTGGGAACGACTTGGAAATTGGTGGCGGGAACTCCGTTGAAGGTGACCGCGGAGGGAGCGCTCAGGTTCGTGCCGGTAATCGTGACCAAGGTCCCGATGGGACCGCTGGTGGGCGTAAAGGAAGTGATGACGGGAGCGGGCGGCGGCACGAAGTTAAAGGTGACTTGGTTGTCGGAGGAGGTGGAGGCCACGTTGGCGAGGCCCGAGGTGGTGCCGGTGGCCGCACCGGCCAGAACGCTGGCCCACACGGTTCCGGAGCCGTCGATAGCGTGGACGGCGACGTTATACGTAGTGCCGCTGCCGCTGACCTCTACGGTCCTGGGTCCGGTGGCCGTGCCGGAGATTTCGATGCCGGCGAAGTTGAAGCCGGTGACCGCTTCGCTGAAAACGGCGGTGAAATTGATGGGCCAGGGGCTGGTCGGATCGGCCTGACCCGCCGCCTGGTTGATCGTCACCGTGGGCTGAGTGCCTCCGCCACCTGAAACCGTCAATAAGCTTCCAGCTCCGGGTGCGAGAACGACGTTAACGGCATTCGGCGGCGCGCCGAAGGTGGCCGAGGCTCCCGAGACATTCAACGAATACGTTTGGGCGCCGACGGCGACGGCCGGAATCGGCATGGCAATCGTGCCGAGGTTTGTGGTTCCGGCGATAAACGCAATACCCGAAGACCAGGAAACGGATATGGTATTGGCGGAAAAGCCGTTGTCTACAAATTGAGGGGCGGGAACGCCCGCGGCCGGCGTGAAGCAGAGCAGCCCGGTCGCAGCTCCGGTGGGAAAGGAACCAGCGGGGCACGCCAGGGTGCCCGTCAGGGCCGGCGCTCCTCCGTTGGGAAGAACTTGCACTCCGAAGGAAAGCGTATCAATTAACACTCCAGAATTTAAGTTCAACGTCACGGGGATGTTGAAAGTGCTGCCCGCAGCGCCCGTTCCGCCCGTCGTCGAAACCGTCCCCTGCTGTGCCTGTCCCAGCAGTAGGGTGGGTAAACTGACGCACAAGAAGAATATGCCAATAAGAAGGGCCGAACGAGACCTTACCGCTTTCATTGCTTGTCTCCTCTGCGCGATTTTTTCTGGTGTCAATTTTCGTTATTTGGTTGCAGGTCTTCGATTTCCAATCGATCGATGGGATGGCCAGCAGCTCACGGACCATTGGCCCCACAACGGCTGACTCTGAGGGGATGATGACGAGAAAAGACCGCTTTAATTTAACGGTCTTCCCACACCGTTTAGCAATCAGCGTTCCAAATCCGAATTTAATTATCGTTCCCGTTCGGCGTGTTCGGCGTGGTTGTTCCTGCCACTGCCGGCCAGCTCAACGGCAACACGCGACCATCCGGCGCGGCGTTCGCTTCGAGCCCGAATACTCGAAGAGTACGCGCCGTTCCTGACATTTCTACATCGCCAAGCAAAAGACTCTGTCCGCTCGACACCTGCAATCCGCTGAGCCAGGACACAGCCAGCACACTTGGCAGTTCAATATCGAGAAGAGAGGGGGGAGCGGCATCTCCAGGCGTGAAGTTCAACGGCGATGCCAAGCCATCGATCCCGACGGAAAAGCTTAAACCCGATAATGATACACCATCCTTGGCACGAAGGTAAATAGGAATTTTCGTTTTTCCGTCTGAGGTTTCGGGCGGGCCAAACTCGAGCGCGGCGGAGGGTGGGTTGGTTTCGGCCAGTGGGGGGACCGCTCTCGTTGGCGTTTGCAACTGCATGGGGAGGGCGACCCCTCCCTTGCGGTCGGGGCTCGGATTGGATATTTCATCCGACTTGGGAGCAACTGTCCTCGGCGGCGCCGGGCAAGGAGTGATGCCGCGTGCGGCGCGGGTGGGGCGCGTGGTGTCGATATTCGTAATCCGGCGCAGCGTGCGGATCAGGTCCAGGTTGTTCAGGGCGCCGTCTCCGCCGCGGGCTCCTGCCGTGTCGAGCGGGAAGGAGTCCATGGCGTCGAAGCGATCGGTGCAGGATGCGGGCGTGAAGCCGGGGACTTGCGTTACCGCGCGCAGGGCGTAGATCAGGTCGAGGTTGTTTAGGACGTTGTCGCCGAAACCACCCACGGTGTCGGAGCCGGAGGGGAAGGCGTCTCCAACCAGGTAGGTTGTCGCCGCCGCCGTGGTCGTCGCGCTTGCCACGGTCGAGTACCCACTGAGGTTCGAGGCCGCATCCGTGGCTCTCACGCGGTAGCTGTAACTGGTGGCGGGCGTCAGACCCGTGTCGTTGTACGTGGTCGCCACCGGTGTCGCAATCTGCGCAAAGTTCTGGCACCCCGCACCCTGGCAGCGCTCTACCAGGTATCCGGTCACTCCAACGTTGTCTGTCGAAGCGGTCCAGCTCAAATTGATCTGGGTCGTGCTAATCGCCGTCGCCGTCAGATTGGACGGCGCGGTTGGAGGCGTCGTGTCCGCCGCCGTTTGCGTTGTCGCGCTTACCACGTTCGAGTATCCGCTCAGGTTCGAGGCCGCGTCCGTAGCCCTCACGCGGTAGCTGTAACTGGTGTTCGCAGTGAGACCCGTGTCGTTGTACGTGGTCCCCGCCGGTGTCGCAATCTGGGCAAAGTTCTGGCACCCCGCACCCTGGCACCGCTCCACCAAGTATCCGGTCACTCCAACGTTGTCTGTCGAAGCGGTCCAACTCAAATTGAGCTGGGTGGTGCTAATCGGCGTGGCCGTCAGATTGGACGGTGCCGTCGGCGGTTGCGTGTCGGCTGGCGCGGCAACCGACACCCGGCGGACGCGGTTGTTCAGACTGTCCGCAATGTAAAGATTTCCGGAATAGAACGCCAAGCCATTCGGTCCGCAAAGGTGGGCACTGGTGGCGGGGCCACCGTCACCCGAGAAGCTGCAGGCCCCGACGATACCCGCGACGGTGCTGATGGTCCCCGCCGGAGTGATCATGCGAACGGTTTCGCCATTTAACTCGGCGATGTAGAGATTGCCCGCCGGATCGAACGCCAGCCCAGCCGGGCCACCGACCGCGGCGCTGGCCGCCGGGCCGCCGTCGCCGGTATGCCTGTTGGTCCCGTCGCCGGTAATGGTGCTGATGATCCCTGCGGGAGTCACCTTGCGAACGCTGTTGCCGGAGTACTCGGAGATAAAGAGATTGCCTGCCGAATCGAACGCCAGCCCGAACGGGCGATAGATCGCGGCGTCGATCGCCGGCCCGCCATCGCCGGAGTGAGCATCGGTTCCGTTGCCCGCCACCGTCGAGATGATTCCGGTGGAGGCCGTGATCTTGCGAACGCGCTCGCCGTAAAACTCTGCGATGTAAAGGTTGCCCGCCGTGTCCAGTGCCAACGCGGCGGGGTTACCGACCGCAGCGCTGGCGGCGGGGCCGCCATCGCCGGAATCCGTGCAACTAAAAGTGCCCGCTACCGTGAAGAGGGTGCCCGCTGTATTCGCCACGAAGATTTTGCAATTGTAGGGATCTGCAATGGCTACATTCCCGGCGTTATCAGCCACAATCCCGTAGGGCGCAATTGTACCAGGGTTCCCATTGCCCGTAAACGCGCTGATGATCCCCGCCGGAGTCACCTTGCGAACGCGACTGCCGCCCGTGTAATCGGGATGGGATAGGGAGGCGCCGCCAGACCACTCCGAGATGTACAGGTTGCCCGCAGTGTCAAACGCCACCCCTATGGGGTCCGCCGTTGCAGCGCTGGTGGCGGGGCCACCATCGCCGGGATCCGAAAAGCCGGTCAAGCCGTCCCCGTTGCCCGCTACCGTGGTGATGATCCCCGCACCGCCCGCTTGCGTCGTCGCGCTGGCCACGTTGGAGTACCCACTCAGGTTCGGGGCTGCATCCGTGGCCCTCACGCGGTAGCTGTAACTGGTGGCCGCCGTCAGACCCGAGTCGTTGTACGTGGTCCCGGCCGGGGTTGCAATCTGCGCGAAGTTCGAGCATCCGACGCCCTGGCAGCGTTCCACCAGGTATCCGGTCACTCCGACGTTGTCGGTCGAGGCGGTCCAGCTCAAGTTGATCTGAGTCGTGCTGATCGCCGTAGCCGTCAGATTGGACGGCGCGGTCGGCGGGGTCGTGTCCGCCGCCACTAGTGTTGTCGCGCTCACCACGTTGGAGTAACCACTCAGGTTCGGGGCGGCATCCGTGGCCCTCACGCGGTAGCTGTAACTGGTGGCCGCCGTCAGACCCGTGTCGTTGTACGTGGTCCCGGCC
>ORMF012448094.1_pt1 | contig 20604 bp, 12 predicted proteins | sample 1779871 | NCBI WGS metagenome assembly ORMF01 (sample SAMEA104232316, study PRJEB22302) | groundwater metagenome | biome: forest; feature: aquifer; material: groundwater | place: USA | collected 2011-08-07 | depth 5.4 m | reverse complement strand
GCACAGCGCGAAGCATCCCTACGATGTATTTCGTCCAGGTCTGGGCGGGTTTCGCCCGCTGGCGGACAGGATGTCCGCGATCCGCGGTGCTATTGCGTTTCCGGAACAACCGCTGCGCCCTGGATTACCGCCTCTCTGCTGCCCGCCTTGAAGAATCCCACCGCCGAAAGCGCATAGAACAAGATCGCCACTACTACCACGTACTGAAATCCGAGCAGCATCGACATGTTCTCAGCCAGCCCACCCAACATCGCGCCGGCGATGTTGAAGCCAAACGCACGATCGGCCTCGGCCGTGCGCTTGAAACTAGCGGCGAAGATCACGCCGGCAAACAGCACCGGAGCAAACACCAGTAGACAAGAACCAGCCACCTGAAGAGTTCGATTCATTCCTAAAAAGAAATCCAGCGGGATAATCGTATTGAGTGCCAGAGTCACGAATAGGCCCGCATAGTACGGCCACAGCTTCGTTACGTTTGTCTTGAGCGTCCAGATATTGGCGAGCAGGATCATTACCAGGACCGCAAAAAAGACGACCGAGTTGACGACCCAGGTGCTGCCGAATAAAAGCGCCATGGTGACCACGGCCTTGGTTTCGATCAGCATGAATCCGGCGCCGAGAAAAAAGATTTGCAGGTTGAGGGGACGGGAACGCTCTCTGTTCGGCGCGCCATTCTCTCTGCCGTGACGCGGCACAAACACAAAGATCAGCAGCAGCGCCAGCCCGGCCATGATCAGAATTCCGCGCAGGCTCAAGGGTGGCATCATCGGCTTGCGCAAATAAAAGAAGGGCCAGTCATCAGTCGCCGGCGGCAGCGCACCCTGCGGCTGAACGACAGTCGCCATAGCAAACCTCTGCCACGGTAGTTTTTGCTGGTCTGCTTCTGAGGCCTGGTCAAAGCGCTGTCGTTCATCAGCAGAGGGTTGCTGAAAACCGTTGGCCGAAGTTGGCGCAGGAGCTTGATCGTTGCGCAGAAAATATTCCTGCTGCTGCGTGAAAGCCTGCCGCAGATTGTTGGTGTTCCCGGAAAAGAACACGGTAAAGTCGCCGGCGGTGTTTTCTTCGGGCTCAATCACCTTGCGGTAAGGCAGAGTGATGCACAGCGGATTACCGGCGCCGAAAATCTCGTCCAAACTTTTCTGGAGGCGCGAAATCAACCATCCCTGTCGAAAATAGTTGTAGACGACGAACGTACCGTCAGGCTTCAAATGCCGCTTCACATCCGCGAACGTCTGTTGCGTGAAGAGGTAGCTCTCGAGACGAATATTGCTGTAGCCGCTGTGCAGCACCAGTGAATCGACCAGGGCATAGATAATCAAATCGTATTTGCGATCGGTGGCGCGCAGAAAGTTGCGGCCGTCATCGTTATGGATTTCAACCCGCGGATCCTGATATGGATGGTCCGGATGATACTGGGTGCCCAGACGATAAATGGCCGGATCGATCTCGACTGCGTCCACGTGTTCCGCGCCCCACTGCAATGCGCGGCTGACGTCGTTTCCCGAGCCCGCGCCGATAATCATCACGTTCTTAAACGGCGGCCGGCCAGCGTCGCGATTGAGCATGTGCGGCAGCGCGTATGCTGCGTACCTGTCACTTCGCGAAACCATTGACTGATGAAAGATGAGGTTTACCGAAAGGGAGAGATCGTAGGGCTTGTAATCAATGCGATAGTACGGCGACCAGATCTGCCGGGCTTCCTTCTGGCCCTCAAAATCATTATGGATCAGCGTATAGGAAGCCAGACCGACGACCAGCAACAACAAGACGCCCATCACCGGCGCCACCACATAAAGCTTTGTACGAAAGCGACGGCGCGGCGAGATGAAATAAAAGTAACCCAGGCACAGCGCTACGAACCCGAACCACCAGATCGGCGCTAGTTGCAGATACGAACAAGCGGCAAACAAAAGGATGCCGACGATGCTGCCGGAAATGTTGATGGTGTAGGCCTGCACGCGGTTGGGCCAAAGATTCAGCGCCCGGCCAAGTTCCTGTCCCGGTCCAATCATAGCCATCGCGATAACTATGAAAAAGAATCCGCACAACACCTCGACTGGTATCGGGTAACGAAAGATGTCGGGCGTGTGCGTAGCCACGCCAAATAAAACTACCTGCGGCGACGAGCGGCCTTCGTCCCACTTCACAAACGAGCCGCTGGTGATTTCAACTATGTGCGCGGCGGCCATGGCCACGATCAGAAACACTGGGGTCCAGGCCAGATAGTTGCGGCGACGATTTGCAGCCAGGCAGCCGACTGACATTCCCAAAAATGAGGCCAACAAAACTACGTTAGTAAAAAATGTCAGATGTAGCGCATGTGCCGGAAACCAACGAATACCAGCCAGCTCGAGAAAAAGAATCAAGAGGCTGATCAAGAACAACTCAAAGCCGGACCTGGAAGTAGAGCTTTGAGCAGCGGGCATGTTGTTCACAGGCGAATCCTCGTTTCCTGAAGTAGGTAGTAGCTCGCAAGGAAGGCGATCCAAATGAAGGCTGGCTTTGGATACTAAAAAGAGAATTTCGTAAGCAACTTCCTCAAGCAGCTGAGAGAAATTACTCGAACAACGTCGATAAATCAATCAAATCTTCGTTGAGCATCTTCTTTGCGCCTTTCGATCCTTCTTCGCGCCTTGGCGTGAAACAAGTCGCGCGCGAGGTTAGGATCGCGCCAAGGCGCCAAGGAAAACTTAAAGCGCAAAGAAAGTTATTTAACTTCAACTTCTACCGGCGCGGCGTCATGAGCCTGGTAACCTTGCGGCCAGTTTGAGATGTTGATTCCATAGATCCAATCCGAGTCTGGAAGAACCGCAAACCGAACCGTGAAAGGTTGACCTCGCGCGACGGGCAAGCGCGCTGAAAGTGAGGTGACTTGCCACTCCTGAATCAACGGGGCCTTTGGGTCTTCTACCGCCACCTGGCGCCACCCACAGTCGCTTTCGTTTACAAACAGTGTGACTCGCGTTTGAATCAGCGACGGCTGCGCTTCGTACGGCACCAGCGGTTGGATATGGGCGCGCACAATAATTTTTCCCACCCGGCGGTAGTCTTTGCGCCCGGGCACTACGTATTCGAAATAGCCGGCGCCGGCGCCCCAGATATATCCGTCCCCACCGCCGAGTTTCTCAAACGCACCGCGCACCACCATGTTCGGCCAGATCCGGTACAAGATCGTCCCATCAGGTTGATAAATAGTTTGAGGTTGTACTGCCTTGTCATTCACGTCTCGTGCGAAAGCAAATTGACGCGGCACCAGATGTTTGCCGGCGTCGAACGTATCCGGTGGCGGCGAGGCATTGACCAGCGAGGTAAACAGGTGCGCGCCGCCGGTGATCTCGGCCAGCAGAGCTGCGTCGCGGGGAATGGTCCAGGTCACTCCATAACCCCTCTGCGGGTCAGGCGTAAGAATCCAGAACATTGCACCCGATGCGTCTTCGCGCGCGGCGTTATCGAAATAGGCCCGATACCAATCCGCTGGAGAGAGTCCCTTATGACCTTCGCCCGACATTCCAAACTCGCCCAGGACCAGCGGCTTTTTCAATGAAACAGCCGCGGCCACGCGGTTCTTTATGAACTCTGCCAGCGCTTTCGGTGAATCGACGAAACTGTCCGTGTCGTCGCGGGGATAATTGTGCACGTCGCAGTAATCAATGTTCGGCAAAGCATGATCGGCCAGCCACTCGCGCCGTTCCGCCGCCGAGCGATACCCCCAATCGCCCGGCGCGATCGGATGATCCGGATCGAGTGACTTCAAATAGGTGCTCATCTCAGCCATCCAGGCCCGGCGCTCAGACCAGTGTCCGGTCAGGCACTGGGCCTCGTTCATCAGCTCGTAACCAAAGATGGCCGGATCATCGCGGTACATCATGCCCGTAACGCTGTTGCGCCGGGTAGCGATTTTTTCGAGGTGCTCACGATAAAGGCGCCGTGCGGTCTCGTTCGTATAGAACAGCATCGCCTTTTCTTTGTTGATGCCGTAGGGATACTTGTCGTCATCCGCGCCCTCGATACCAGCCCAGCGCAGGTACTGCGTGACGCCACCTGTGTCTCGCCACCAGTTTGTCAGACAGAGTTGCACGCGAAGACCGTCGCGCGCGGCTTCGGCTATGACCCGGTCGAGAAAGACAAACTGCTCTTCGTTCCATTCACCCGGCTTGAGGCGAAAATAGTGTGTGCGCGGCCAGTCGTTAAAATCGCCAATCGGCTTGACGTCGTTCGGTCCGCCCTCGCCGGTCGCCCATACCCGCACGACCTTAATGCCTAAGCGCGCAGCCTGCTGCAAAGTTTCCGGCATGCGCGCGCGATCTTCGTCGCGATACATTACGGCCACGTTCGCGCCCACGAAACGAAACGGCTTCCCATCGACGACGAACCGGGCCCTATTAGTCTTCACGAACCCGGGACGACCACGACGCGTGCCGCGCCAGCTCGAGATGGCAAACAAAACCGCCGCGCCCGCAATCAACGCGGACACGGCGAACAGCAATTGTTTTCTGGACATGAAAACGGAAAGCGTAGCGTCTGGCGCCGCAAAGTCAGCGCGGATTGGTCAATCGCACAAACCCCATAATCGCGCAAATGGCGCCCAGCACTACAAAGATATTAAAGAAGGTGAGAATCGCAAACACGGTCCTCAAATCTTTGATGATCAGGCCGAAGGCCAGCAGCAGAAATTGCAGATGAAAGAGCAGGAGGCACACTGCCGCGAATGAAAACCATCGCGTCGATGCTCCGAAAGCTCGGGCGCGAGCGAATCCTAGCACCGCAGCCACCAGCCAAAGAATGGCCCCAAAAACCAACAAGCCTAAAATCACCGGAAAGAAATAAGACGGCTCGTTGAACGTGGTTTCAGTCTGATCGGCAGCCTGAAATAAAAACAGCAAAGCCAGGGTCATCAGCTACTCCCGGGTTAGTACCAAACGCGTCGTCGGCTCTCGTCAAAACAACGCCGGTACAACTTGAACTCGAAATCAGAAAACAAAACCGCCGTTTGCGCGGGCGATTGCCGCGGACGCAAACGGCGTCACTTTGTAATGCCTTCATCGCCGGATCGTGAACCGTGCGGCTCATGCCGGCGATAAGTACGATTAGTTTCTACAAGTCTGTCGCAAGCAATCATCCGGGTCGCGCAGTGATACTTGCAGTCCTTACTACTGGGTGATGTGAATTTCTTCTTCCTTGTTCACGTGGCGCAGGAACAACATCAGGGCGCAGGCGCAGAAGACGACGGCCAGCACGAGCGCAATCCAGCCGTTCATGTGCCCTCCCCCCGGGTTGGTGTCGGTTACGAACCTGTAAAACTCAAAAATCGCACCACCCAAAGCGGCCAAACCTACAATGGACAGCAGAAAGTCAGCCATAATCAACCTCCGGCGTTAGCTAAGCTCTTCGAATGAAGGTTACAGATAAAGCCCCGGGCCGATCCCGCTTTATGAATGAACCGTTTAGACGGCTGCATGTTAACGCCGCGCCTAAGGATAAGGCAAGCCCCATGGTCAGGAAAATCACCTTCAAGCAGAAGCGTCCGGCAGCTGCGATCAGGACCAGGTTCCAGCAGCTGAACTCCGTAAAACGAAGCAATGTGACGGTTATGAGGGATCGATCGTCAGGGCGCCGGCGAGATAAACAAACTCGCCATCGCTGGACTGCAAACGGATGCTGTACTCACCCGGTAGTGTGTACGGGTCGACGGTGATCTCAAAACTGATGACCGGGTAAGGCGTGTCGAACTGCGCGTCCGCCACGGTGGACTGATTTACAGTTATAAAGGGTGAGCTGATCGAGATCCCACTCGCGGGAATCTGGTCCAGGCCTTCTCCCGCCACATAGATGGTAAACGTGCCGCCGGCTGCTATTGGCAGGACGGTAGTCGATAGCTCGCCATTCATTCCGATCAGGCGTGGCTTAATAGTCGGCGCCGGTGTCGAAGATACAAAGAAGCCAATCGATGTCGCGGTGCCGGAACGGACTGCAATGGATCGAGCAGGAGATGGACCCGCCCGAACGAAACTCCGAAATGGTGGCAGCGTTTCCAACATGCCCGAATACGATCCTCCGGCGGCTGCAATGTCCGCCGCGGCGACGGGCCCATTCAGGCTTTGTCCGATCAGACGATATTTGCCGGGGGCGAGAGCATCGATGCGATATTCTCCCGAGGCCAGGGTGACGCTGCCGGCGATCAATCTTCCCGTCAAAGCATCTTCGGCAAACACGTGTGCGCCAAAGATGGGTCTCGACGATCCCGCAGCGGCCGTGGCAATTAACTTACCGAAAATCGAACCCGTGCCGGCCTGAGATCCATAGAGAGCTCGCGCGCCTGCCGCATCGTCTTCCGATAACGTCCGTTGGGTAAAGGCGGGCAACCCATATAAACCGTTTTGCGCCTGGCGAGGCTGCATGGTGGCGCCAATGACGGCAGAATGTTCGAGCCCGAGCAGATGTCCCACCTCATGCACAAATGTCGATTCGAGATCATAGGTGCCGGGCGTGCCATCACTCGAGAAAAGTTCGTTTGGATTGAGGGCTATGTCAGCTTCGATGATCGCGCCGCCGGAATCTGAAAAGACCCGCGTGCGGCCCGGGCTTTCGGACGGGCCGAACAGAGCGGCATTGTCGGCAGAGACGGTGATTAGGTTGATCCGATCGCCGGCGTTTGGCGGACTGACCGTTTGCGCGGTTGATCTGGTTTCCAGGAATTGAATATCAGCAATACTGCTCCAGCTTTCCAGCGCGCGACGCGCGGCGCCCATCACATCACTACCGGCTTTGATGTTTGCGGGTGGCGAACTGAGCGAACTAGAGAAGGCTACAATGATCGGCCGGGTGAGCCAGCGCCGCGCAACAATTCCTGAGCCGTCACGGTATTGTAGGGTGAACGCGCGCAGCGGAGCCTGCGCGCTGACGAGCACGAGCAGTGCAACAATGGCGCTCAGGATTTTTCGACTCATCTGACAGGTCGCCAAATAACGCTCATCGCCGAACCCTATCACGCAAGGGGTCGTGCGACTTGTTTCTTTTTCGGTGCGGGTCGGGACCCTTGATTTGGGGCAGAGATTGATATGCTTCAACGTCATCGCCTTAACGACGAAGCCTGGTGAGCATTGTCAACCAGGCACGATGGAAAACGCAATCAGAAATTTCCGTGAAGAGGCTTTTCGCCAAAGGACGCACAGAGTGGCGACATTCCCTCCCTGGTGCGATGGATTCTCCGACCTCGGAATCGGAGAGGGCGATAGATTACTGTCTGAGCAAAGATCAACCGGACGGCTAAAACCGTGCATATCTGAGCAACCCGGGACTGGTAGCTGGAAACTAAGCGGATTGACGGCTTGCGGTTACGGCGGCCCAACGCTTACAATGTGCGGCCTGACTGCTCAATATTTAGAGGTGGTCGCCGCGGCTGGTCTGTCACCAGGATTCAGTTGGCCCCGGTGAGAACTTTGATCGTTCGTTCATATTCTTAATGAAAAGACTGGTTATTGCTTTTTTATGCGCCGCGGCGGCGTGTATGTTAATCGCAGGTGCGCTTACCTCGGCACAAGCCCCGGCCAGCTCCACTCCGGATACTTTTGTCACGCAGGTGACGAGTTCGGCTCGGGTTTCCGCAACTAACCCAGTGAACTCCTTCGCTGGCGACATCACCGCGAATGGTCGATTCGTCGTCATCGAATCAAACGGAGATATCGCCACCGAGAAGACCGCCTCACGCAACAATCAGGACGGTAATCGTGAGATATTCCTTTATGACTACGCGCAACGAAGGATTTTTCAGCTCACCGATACCAGGAGCGTGCTAATTCCACCGGGCAGTCCATCGCCAACGCCGAGCCCAAGTCCGAGTCCAAGCCCAACGGCGAGCCCATCGCCGACGGCCACCCCGACGGCGACGCCGATAGAATTAACCAACATCGCCATTGAAATGAGCAATAACCGGCCGATGATTAGCCTGGAGCCACCTCTGGTGTCCGGCCAGCGAACCTACACGATTGTATTCAGCTCTAACGCGCCAGTCACTCCGGCCAGCTTTGACGGCACTAATCCGGGCGGCACGATTGCCACGGACATGAATCAGGAGATATGGACCTATCAGTTCACTGTTGCTGACACCGTCGATCTCTCCGGTGGCGCGGATTTGGGACCAATAGATCTTACGACTGGTACATTCAAGCGAATTACAGATACTCCGGCCAGCCTCGCGCCTATTTCCGGGTCGGCGCCTAACGGACCGGCAGTCGCGGACGATAATCGCGATGCGAGTATCAGTGACGACGGGAAGGTCATAGCGTTTAGTTCGAACCGGAATCTGGCGCCGGCGGTTGGTAACTTAGATACGGACGGTGTGCCGCCGGGAGTCGCGAATCCCGAGATTTTTCTAACCAGGGATAACGGCGTGACTTTCACCCAGGTCACTAACACAAAGACGACCTCATTAAAGAATCCGATCTTTAATGACAATCCGTGTCTTTCCAGCGATGGTTCGGTGCTCGCATTTGTTTCCAACGCCAACCTGACGGCAAACAATGCCGATGGAAACGCGGAGATTTATTTAGCCAACGTCGGTGGTGGCGCAGTCAGCAACTTGCGCCAGGTCACCAAGACAAAGGATGCTCTCGATTCGAATGGTAACGTACTTGGCACTACTACGTTCTTCAGCCCTGGCCGCCGGCTTAGTCGCGATGGCAGATTCATCGGCTTCGAATCGCTGGCAGCCGATCCAGCAGCGAATGCAGCCCCAACTTCATTCTCCGCAGCCTTTGTCTACGATTCGGTGGCTGGAACGTTCGCTCAATTGGGACCACGTCCTTCAGCGGCTCCCGGAGATATATTTCATTTTCCAACCTTCACCGACTATGACGCGTCTTTAAGCCCGAAATCGGTGGTCTTCACCTCGGCATTTAATTTTAAGTCTGATGGGACTCTGGTTCCTGATACTGACAGCGCCGGGTTAAATCCAGTGCCCACTGGGCAGGCCACTCGCCCCGCGCAACTCTTTCTGGCGCCACTGCCCGTCGCAGCAACAGGACCGTTTACGCGCATTACCAATATTCCGGCTTTCGCCGCTCTGCGCGGACTGCCGAGCAACACGCGCACGCGAATCGCCTTTGCGCTCACCAGAGAACTCGGTGGCGGTAATTCCGATGGTTCCTCGGAAGTCTTCTACCAACTATTGCCGACTGCTACAAGCGAGGCGGCGGGCGCGATTTCACTGTTCACCGGTGCGAGCTTGGTTCCAATAGCTTCTCCTACCGCGAGTCCAGTCCCCAGCCCGACCGGCAGCCCGTTTGTTGCACCCGGTCTGGCGCCTGGTGAATTAGCCGTTGCACAATTCACTTTGAATCCGGCGCCCATGCCAGCTTCGGTCAGCAATGCGAGCGCGTCTGAGTCCACACGCTCGCCGGCTTTGCCGATAGAACTGAAGGGCACTTCGATTTCAATTAACGGCGCCGCTTGTGGGATGTACTCAGTGACTGCAACTTCGATTAGTTTTGTCGTACCAATAGGTCTCGTCCCGAACTCCGGGACGGTCAGTTATCCGGTGGTGATAAATAGCAATGGTACGGTGATTCGGGGCAAGGTAGTAATCGTTTCGGCACAGCCCGATATCTTCACGAGCACCAATGGTCCGGGGGGACGCGCCGTTATCTGCAACATAACCAATCCAGCTACGCCGGGTTGCTTAACGGAGCCGTTCAACGTCACATCTGACAATGGCACGGGCACCCTCGTGCCTACCGTGCTCGAGATCCATTTGACCGGCGTCCGCGGCACAGCGGCCTCTGCGATCAGCGTAACGATTGGCACGACAGCCATCGGCCCCACAAATGTAATTGTGTTGGATCTGCCGGGATTTCAGGAGATTGATTTGACGCTTCCCGCGACCGTCGATCGCGGCGATCTTCCTGTAGTAGTTAAGGTGGGAGCGGCAACGAGTCGGCCCACTGATTCTGCGCCACATGTAACGATTAATCCTTAGTCAGAGAATAAGGTGGGATGACTGACGTGCGCTAATTGATGCCGTAGCGATAAGGTAACCCGCCGGCAGTGGGCGCAGTTCACTGATTTTCCCAGGCATGCGACGCTGATTGTTTTCTTGTCATCAACCCGAACAGTCGCTATCATCCGATCCAACCTGCGGTCGCTATCTACTGTCTGAACCAATACCCTGGTAGCACGGTTAAAGCGTTTTGCCACTCGTGGTGGTGGTGTCGATGGGCTTGTTAATTAGGACGGGGCACCTCTAGAATCTTCCCATGGACTACGCACTGCGCGTCGAGGGGATCGCTAAGCAGTATCGCATCTATGATCGGCCCAGTGACCGTCTTAAAGAGTCATTGACACGCGGGCGATGGAAGAAGCACCGCGAGTTCTGGGCACTCAAGAACATCAGCTTCGAAATTGAGAAGGGCACAACAACGGGTATCGTGGGCCCCAACGGTAGCGGCAAGTCCACGCTGCTGCAGATTGTCGCCGGCACACTCGATCCGACGCTTGGCAATGTCTGGGTGAACGGACGGGTGGCGGCCCTGCTCGAACTGGGCGCCGGTTTTAACCTGGAATTTACCGGAATTGAGAATATTTCAACGAACGCTGCGTTGATGGGCTTCTCACGCAGCGAAACTAAAACCCGACTGCCAGAGATTGAACGTTTCGCCGAGATTGGCGATTTCATCCACCAGCCGGTCAAGACTTACTCCTCAGGCATGTACGTGCGTCTAGCCTTCGCTATCGCGGTCAACGTTGATCCCGACATCCTTGTTGTCGACGAGGCACTCTCCGTCGGCGATACGATCTTTCAGCATCGCTGCGTGCGCCGTATTAAAGAGATGCAGGAACGTGGCACCACGGTCCTGTTCGTTTCGCACGACCCGACACTGGTGCGTGCTCTCTGCTCGCGCGCGATCCTGCTTTATCAAGGCGAGACACTGGCCGACGGCACACCAGTTGAAGTGCTCAATCGCTACCAGCGTCTGATCATGGCACGCGAAGCGAAAGATACGGCCGGCGATAGCGAAGCTCCTTCACCAACGACCAGCGAGGTTGAAAGTCCGGCACAAACGATGCAGCATGTGGGCGCGCCATTGTCGTCCCACTACCGGCACGGCAACGGCGACGCAGAGGTCATCTATGCCGAGTTACTTGATGCCGACGAGCAGCCAGTTGAACTTGTCGAGACGGGCGATCCGCTTTACCTCCGCATGCGCTTCATTATGCATCGCGACATCGCGCGACCCATTTGCGGCTTTATGATTCGCAGCCGTCATGGCATGAATGTTTATGGCACAAACACTGAACAGCGCGGACTTGAGCTCGGCGCCGCGAAGCAAGGTGAAATAGTTGAGGCGACCTTTGCCTTCAACTGCTGGCTCGGACAAGAGCATTATTTCATCTCGGTGGCGGTGCACTCGCCCGACGGCGTCTCATACGATTGGCTCGACGGCGTCATTTTCTTCCGCGTCTCCTGTGCCGTTGAGATGGAGGGTATCGCAAATCTCAACGCTCGCGTCGTAGCCCGACGCGTCAGCGCTGCTGAAGAGTTGAGCGCAGTGACTTGACGGACTTTCTGCGCCCAGACAGCTTGAGATGCGTGCCACGACATAACTCAGGCAAGATGCAAAATACTAAGTAGGATGACTGAAGGAGATAAATCCGCGGCTCAGACAAAAACGCTGCCACTAAACGAGAGTGTGCAGGCCGACGCGTCGGCGCCCCGGATCGCTCCCCTGGAGTTGCAGCCAGTCATTGAACCTGACGACGCTGAATGCTATCAACTCGACGAGTTGCTACGCTTTCACGACCGAAAGTTCGTCACCCATCTCTACGGCGCCCTACGGAAGCGTTTGCCTACGGCCGCGGAACTGGAGGATGCACTCGATGATTTGCGCTCAGGCCGGCGCACCAAGGTCGAGATCATTGAGCGGGTGCTGGACGCTCGAGCCAACGGACAATCACCTGTTCGGGTCAGCGGCCTTTCATCACCAATCATACGCCGCGCCAGCCGCTGGCCGTTCATCGGCTACCTGCTGCGAATGGTTCGCGGGTTCACGCGCCTGCCGATCCTGATCAGGGACCAACAGGAATTCGAGGCGTATGCGCTGGGACAGCAGCAAAACATCGCCGACTATCTGAATGAAGTATTGGCGCCTGCTCTTAAGCGGCACGAAGACGAAACCTCGGTCCTCGGCAACTTATCCGCCACCGTCGCCGACACTGTCGAGAGCGTGCTAATACTCTCCGACTCGCTGGTCGAGTTGTCGGGGAGGCTCGCTGAATTCCAGACCGAACTGCAAGTACGACTAGATCTTCTGCAAGCGGGACTAGACCAACTGCAAGCACAACAGACGCAGCAGACTCAAACTCAGACACAGTTGGAGGCGGACCTCCGAGCGCTCAACGCTGCCCAGACCGCACAACAGCACACGTTGGAGGAAGGTCAGCGCGGGTTGGAGGAGGTGCAGCGCACTCTGGAGGAGGCGCAGCGCGCCCAAGCCACAACAGCCGCCGCACAGCAGGAGTTTCTCGTTCACGAGCAACAAGTGATCGTCGAGACGCAGAAAGTAGTGCTCGGCGAATTGCAGACGCAACTAGATCAATTGATCGAACAACAGCGCCAAAAAAACTCCGAGCTAGTCGCACAAGTTTCCAACCTCAAAGCGCTCATCGGAACGGCCGGCCCACGTGGGGCGGGCCAAGCAGCCCGGAAGCGGATCGCCCCCAAGCCCGAGCAGGCATGAAGCCGATCGCCATCATCACACCGTGGTTGGGCGCGGGTCTGACGGGCGGCGCCGAGCAACAAGCCCTCCAGATAGCGACGCGGCTCGCTGCGCGCGGACACTCAGCCGTGGTGCTGACCACGTGCAATCGTTCGTTCTATGACGACTGGTCGGTTAATCATCATCAACCCGGTAAGAGCGAAGAAGCAGACCTCACGATCCATCGCTTTCCGGTTGATGCGCGCGATTCGTCCGCATTCGATCAAGTCAACGCGAAACTGCTGACACTCGATCGGTCTGTCTTACGACCCGGGGTTAATCCCGTCAGCTCCGACGATGCGCGCACGTTCGTCCACGAAAATATCAAGTCGGCCGCCCTGCTTGCGCACCTGCGCGCTGAGAGCGAGGAATATCACGCCTTCCTTTTCCTGCCTTACATGTTCGGGACTTCTGTGCTTGGCGTGGGCCTGGTCTCGCACAGAGCGTGGTTGCAACCATGCCTCCACGATGAAGCGGCTGCCTACCTGCCTCAGATTGCAGAGATGTTCCGCCGTGCACGCGCTGTGCTCTTCAATTCTGCGGGAGAATTGGAACTGGCGATGCGCCTCTTCGGTCCCGGCATATTCAATCGCAGCAGCATTGTCGGAGAGGGGATCGAGCTTCCTCCTGATGCAAACAACCGGACAGAAACTTCCCTTCCGGCCGAACTGCGTGGAGCGCGTTTCGTGCTCTACCTCGGCCGCCGCGACCGGACGAAGAATACTCCTTTGCTCGTGCGCGCCTTTGAGCAGTTTAAGGCCGCGAATCCAAGGTCCGATTTACAACTCGTCCTCGCCGGCCCCGGGTCAGACTCGCTTGCATCAGCAGACGGAGTGCATGATCTCGGTCTGGTGTCTAACGAGATTAAGGATTCACTGCTCACATACTCTCTCGCAGTTGCCCAGCCGAGCCATAACGAAAGTTTCTCCCGCGCGATAATGGAGGCCTGGAGTCTGGGCCGCCCGGTCCTGGCGCAACGCGATTGTCTGGCGACGGCCGGCGCCGTCAAAGACTCTGGTGGCGGCTGGCTCGCCGCTACCGAAAGCGAATGGGCGCAACTGTTCGCTCGCATCGCCGGCGCGACCGGCGAAGAACTCGCAGCACGGGGCGCACTTGGACGCGCCTATGCCGATGAACAAGCCGACTGGGACAAAGTCATTGCGCGTTACGAAAGAATTTTCGAATTGGCGCCGCCAGCCGAACATTTTGAATCAACGACTCCCGCATCTCAGCCCGTCCAAATGGCACGGACCCGCAAGCCGCACGCGATACATCAACTGTTACCCGACATCGCTTACGGTGATGCAATCTCGAACCAGGCCCGCGCCATTCGCGGTCATCTCCGGAGACACGGCTACGAGTCCGAGATTTTCGTCAAGCGGCGCGAGCCGCGTATGGCGGCAGAGGCCGTTCTGTGGGACGAGGCGCGGCCCTCGTCAGCAGATAGCCTGCTCTATCATCACTCCATTGGATCTGAGTTGACGGCATTCGCCGTTGCGCACCGCGGCCCGAAATGTCTGGTCTATCACAACATTACTCCGGCTGAGTTCTTTACAAATTATCGGCCCGGCTTCGCCTGGATGTTGGAAACTGGCCGCGCTCATCTTCCGCGGCTCGCGCAATACTTTCCGATCTCGGTCGGCGACTCGGCTTACAACGCTTCGGAGCTTAACGCCTGCGGCTTTCGCGCGCCGGGCGTGCTGCCAATTATCGTCGATCCGGACAAGTGGAACATTGCGCCGGACGCGAAGCTCATGGCTCGCTTGCAGGATGGGCGAAGTAATCTGCTCTTCGTCGGCCGCGTGGCGCCGAACAAGCAGCAGGCTCGATTAATCGAAGCTTTCGCACAGTACCGTCAATTGGATCCGCACTCTCGTCTGATCATCGCCGGCGAAGGCCGCGCCTCAGATCCCTACCTGGGTCATGTGCGTGCAGTTGCCGAGGCGCTCGAAGTGTCGGCCCACATCGAGATTACCGGTCAGATCGACGATGCGTCGCTGCTGGCCTACTACCGCACAGCGCACCTATACTGGTCGCCAAGCGCGCACGAAGGTTTTGGCGCCCCGCTCATCGAGGCGATGTGGTTCGATGTGCCGGTGCTGGCCCTCGCTGCGACCGCGGTGCCCGAGACGCTGGGCGCGGCCGGCATGTTGTTTGAGCACAACGAAGACCCGGCTGCGATCGCCGAGCGCGCGTATCAACTGACTCACGATGCGGACTTGCGTGCGGCAGTGATAGCAGCCCAACGGAAGCGTCGAGTCGACTTCACGTCCGCCGTGTTTTGGTCAAGTCTCGTCAAACTGATTGACGAACTGACAACGGGCCGGAATTGAACCCCAGCCCGCCGGCGCAATGTAGAAAGGCCCGAAGGGTTTTGAGTCTCACGACACAGAGCATGAGCGAAGGCGTCCTGGCGGGCGCGCGCGGGACTGCGCAAGTCGTGTTTGACGATCGTGAGCGCACCCGCCCGCGACTCGCCGTTGTCATACCTTGCTATAACGAAGATCTGGTTATCGGGCAAACTCTGGCTCGTCTCGCCGAATTACTCCACAGCCTTAGTGTCGGCGGGCAGATCGATCCGGCCAGCTTTGTCTATGTCGTAGACGACGGCAGCCAGGACACAACCTGGAGCATCGTCGAAGACTTACATGCGCGGGACGCGTCGGTGAAGGGCATGAAACTGGCACGCAACGTCGGCACACAGAACGCGCTGCTGGCTGGACTGCTCGCCGTCAGGGATCGCGTCGACTGTGTCGTAACCATCGACGCAGACTTACAGCAGGACGAGCAGATCATTGAAACATTTCTGGACAGGTATCGGCATGGCGCGCAAATTGTTTACGGCGTTCGTCGCAAACACGGGTCAGAGTCAATGATAAAACGCGCTACTTCGTCGTTCTTCTATAATCTGATGAATTTGATGGGAGTCGGCATCATCAAGCATCATTCAGAGTACCGTCTGGTATCGCGCAAAGCGCTGGACGCCATTGCTGAGTACCGCGAGTACAATCTGTTCCTGCGCGGGATCTTTGTCGACATCGGCTATCGCTCAGAGGTGGTTCCCTTTGACGTTCGGCGGCGCGAGGCCGGAAAATCCAAACACAGCTTCAAGAAACTATTCTCGCTCGCTCTGGACGGGATCACGTCATTCAGCGTCGTGCCGCTTCGGTTGGTCACGTGCGCGGGGGCGCTGATTTCTCTCTTCAGTTGCGCGATGACGCTCTTTTACTTGTACGAAAAACTCGTAGGTCACACGCCGCCCGGCTGGGCCGGCACGGTCATTCCGATCTATTTTCTCGGCGGCGTGCAGATCGTATTCCTCGGCGTCGTTGGCGAGTACATCGGCAAGATTTATAAAGAGGTTAAGGCCCGGCCCCGCTATATCAAAGATGAAGAGTTGGTCTAAACGATCCGCGATTGGTGGAAGACATGAGAATCCAGACGACTCTCAGTCCTTACGGCGGCCGCGTTCGTTTCGCTTAGTGCCGAGTGTTGCCGAGCGATTTCTGTGAGTTACTCGAAGGTCATTCGTAAGACAATCTCGTTAATCAGATGATCGCGCAACCGAGTTTAAGCACCGCCGACAACAGCGCCCAATGCCTGGTCTGCGGCAGCGCCGAACCGGCCGCACGGCTCTATCGAGGCATTCTTCGCTGTCGTGCGTGTAACTATGTATATGCCGACATGCGTCTGACGGACGAAGAGCTGTTCGCCCTCTACGATGAACGGTTTTTTACCGGGGCAGAGTTCAGCGACTATGCAGCCGACGAGAAATTCTTTCGCAGAAATTTCCGGCTGCGCCTTAATGAGCTAAGAAAGTTTCTCGATCCGGCGCGCCACAAATCTCTTTTGGAGATCGGCAGCGCGTATGGCTTCTTCCTCGACGCCGTGCGTGCTGAATTCGAATCCGTGCAGGGCATAGACATCACGGAGGCCGGCGTTCGCTATGCGCGCGACCGTTTCGAGCTTGACGTCGTACAGGCCGATTTTCTAACCCATGACTTCGGTTCGAAAAAGTTTGACGTCGTTTGCATGTGGGACACTATTGAACATCTACGCGCACCACATCTCTACGTCGAAAAGATCGCGCTCCACACGGACCCGGGCGCGCTCCTCGCCGTCACCACCGCCGACATTGAAAGTCTGAACGCGCGTTTGCGGGGGGCGCGGTGGCGCATGATTCATCCGCCCACGCACTTGCATTACTTTTCCGCCAACACACTGCCGCGCTTGCTCGACCGTTACGGCTTCGACGTCATTTACAATCGTTATGGCGGTTTTTATCGCAGCCTCGGCAACGTCGCCTACAACGTCTTTGTCCTGCGCCAACAGGCCCCCTGGCTATTTAGACAGATCGAGCGCAGCGGCTTGACGAAGGTGGGCTTCTACCTCAACCTCTACGACATTATGTATGTCATCGCCCGTCGCCGCTAAGCGTCGCCAGCGTGTCTCCGGATAAAGACAACAACACATGACCGAGCAACAGACGCGCTGGCCGGCTGACTATGACGCGAATCCTGCGCCAGGGACGAAGACCGCGCCGGGGTCGTGGCGCCATCCGTTCGCCGTGTTGGGCGGCTACACCGCGCTCTACCTCTTCTTCTTCGCGCCAGTCCTTTTTTCTAACCGCATGCTCGCACCCGGCGACGGCATTATTTATTTCGTGCCTGACTTCGCCGCGGCGCGTGTCTTTTGGGATACGACGATCTGGGGCGGTTTCCCATCGGTCGGCGACTCTCAGTTGATGTTGTGGTATCCCCTCGCGCTAATTTTCTCGAGCTTCGGATCGGCCGGCTATCAACCGTTCGTGATCGCGGCTTACGTGCTTGCCAGCAGTTTCACTTACGGCTATGTATTCACGGTTACTCAGTCACGCGTCGCATCCGTCGCGAGTGGCTGCATCTACGGTTTGAGCGGTTTCATGCTCGCGCACCTCGGTCACGCTGCCATGATTCATTCTGCGGCATGGCTGCCCCTCGTCATCTGGTCGTTCGTCATGCTGCAGCGAGCAGAGATTAGCCGCTTCTGGTTCGTTGTCGCCGTGCTGGCCGTTGCCTGCGCAGCGCTTGCCGGTCACCCACAAATTTTCGTTTATACGTCGGTGCTGGCAACGGCGCTCGTGCTGATTAATGGATGGCGCGCGCCGCTCGGCCGCTGGCGTTACTACGCGATGTGTGCGGTCGTTTATGCGCTGGGCGCGGGCTTAGCAGCGCTGCAACTTTGGCCGACCGCTGAATTGACAGGCCAAAGCTGGCGGGCTGCACTCGGCTTCGACGAGTTCACGGCCTACGCGCTGGTGCTCAGGCAGATCCCCGTGTTCTTTTTTCCGTTTCTCTACGGGGGCGCGCCGGCCACGTTTTATGGCACGGCCTACTTCGGCGCATGGCCATCGAGCGCGGATGGTTGGGGTGTGGGCGAGTTGAGCGGATACGTGGGTTTGCTGTCGCTCATCCTTGCATTAATCGGTTTTCTCATGCACCGGCGCACCACGCACGCGCGTTTCTGGCTCGGCGTGTGCGTGATTGCATTTCTACTGACGCTCGGCGCCGGAACGCCGCTCGCGCAATTCACATATCATCTGCCGGTCATCAACAAGTTTCGCGCGCCCGCGCGCCACTATCTTGAGCTGACGTTTGCGATCAGCGTACTCAGCGGATTAGGGATAAAGGCGATCCAGCGACAAGCGATAAGCGCACGCTGGCTGCTACGCATCGTTCTGGGCGCCGCTTTCGTGCTCAGTTTTTGTTTGCTCTCTCTTTTCCTGTTTCACTCCAAGATCGATGAGCTCGCCATCCCGCGCCTCGGTCACCGGATCACCCTCAAGCCGTGGATCAATCCAGCCGTTGGCGTGCCCCTGTTTCTTTTTCTAATCACCTGCAGCGCGCTGCTGTACTGGCACCGGCAGCCGCACGCCCGGCCGCGTAGCTTTTTGTTGCTGGTCGTATTGTTTCTTGAACTCGCCAGCTTCGGCTGGTTCTGCGAGTGGCACTATCGCGCGCCGTACAAGGCTTACTTGCAGCCGCCGGCGGCCTCGCGGGTTTTTCGCGGAGAATTGGACGCGACGAATCAACGCCTGCTGCCGGTCCGCGGCGGCACCGGGCGGGTAAGTGAGTTGCCACCAAATCTGTCAAAGCTCTGGGGCCTGGCCAGCGCGAGCGGCTATGGTCCATTCATTCTTACGCGGACCAGCCAGATGCTCACGATGCCACCGCACGGCAGTGTGGACGAATCCTGGCGTGATCCAGCGAATCAAAGTCTCGATCTAATGTCCGTTCGCTATCTTGTGGTGTCGTCGGCCGAGATCGAGCCGCCCACGGTCACCGACGAACAAGGTTGGCATTGGTCTGGCAATGATTTTTCGGTTCAGATTGGTCCTGGCTGTGATCCCCGCAACCCGTCCGTATTTACGATTGATTTGCCGGCGCCGCAGCACGCTACGCAAGTCGGGCTGGTCACCGCGCTCGGTTGTTCCGTTCAACTAGCCGGCGAACCGTCGTTTGCCACGCTTACGCTTACGGATGTTAAAGGCAACTCCAGCGTTCTCAGCTTGAACGCAGGGCGAGATAGCAGCGAGTGGGCATACGACTGCTCGGATGTGCAACCGGCAATGCGCCACGGGCGCGCGACCATCTACCGCAGCTATCCGGTGGTGCGCGGCGAGGTGAAATGCGAAGGACACGACTATCTCGCATTGCTACCGGTTGGTGGATTGCAGGAGATCAAACGACTCGAGTTGCGCTGGACCGGGCCGACCGGGACGCTGGCGTTAAAGAAGATCACCCTGCGCGATGAAACGAGGAACACGTCCACGCCTATCATGCCCGTCATCGGTTCGCTTAACGATACATCACGCTGGCGGCCCGTCGGCGAGATCAACGCAGCGAACAGCGGCTATGGCGCGGGCGTCAAAGCGGAAGACATCGGCACCGGTCTGGTCTTTGAGAATCTTCGCGTCCGCCCACGCGCATGGCTGGCACCCGAAGTCCTCCATGTGTCAGCTGACGATGCTTTCAGGGCGGTACGTTCGTCGCGGCTGCCCGATGGTCGCGTCTTTGATCCGGCGCAGTTGGCTTTGGTCGAAGAGCCTTTAAGCTTCAAAGCTGATCGGATCGACCCGGCCGCAAACCTAAAGATTGGACTGCTGACCGCGCGCGCGATGGATGTCAGTGTAACTTCGACCGCTCCCACTTTCCTCGTAACCAGCGACGTCTTCTATCCTGGCTGGCGCGCGACTATCGACGGCGCGCCGGTGCATCTCTATCAAACCGACTACGCTCTGCGCGGCGTACCGGTGCCCGCCGGTAACCACATCGTGCGCTTCGAGTTTCATCCCGCCAGTCTTTACTATGGCATCCTCGTCAGCGTGCTCTCCTTGCTGCTACTTATCGGCTTTGCGTGGTACGCACCGAAGCTATCAGCGCGCGGTGTTTAGATAGGCGATTATGGCGCATCGTGTAGATGACGAACGAGGACAAGAGCATCAGAGTCAGTATAGAAATGATTGCGCCATTGCGTGCCGCTGTCGCGGCATAATGCATCTCGATTTTATGCGCGCCTGCGGGCAGCACAACACCGCGCAAGAGGTAGTCAGTTAGCAGGATGCGTCCGGGCCGACCGTCGACGGACACCTGCCAGCCCGGGTAAAAAATCTCACTCACTACCAGCACTGTTGGCATGGCTGCGTTCGTTTCGATCGTCAATCGATTCGCTTCGTACTTGACGATGCGCGCGGCACTCTCTGCCGGCAATTCACCGCCATGCAGTTGTGCCAGCTCCTCGGGTCGCGCTTCGATGAGCGCCGTGCGGAGCGGATCGAATTGGCGTGAACTCTCGCCGCGAATGCCACGCAACGCCT
>ORMF010036577.1_pt1 | contig 20642 bp, 18 predicted proteins | sample 1779871 | NCBI WGS metagenome assembly ORMF01 (sample SAMEA104232316, study PRJEB22302) | groundwater metagenome | biome: forest; feature: aquifer; material: groundwater | place: USA | collected 2011-08-07 | depth 5.4 m | reverse complement strand
GGATGTCGCCCGGCGCCGGCCGCACGAACCTGAATCCCACCATGCCGCCTTTTATTTCGACCCTGATGTCCACTTTCAAGGCCGGATACAGCTTCCTCACTTCGGCGATCAGGTCGTGAAACGTGTGCATCCGGCCACTGCCGATGTTGTACACGCGCGAACGGGGCGCGGGCGCCTCCAGCGCCGCCACGTTGCCCGCGGCGCAGTCGCGCGCATCGACAAACTCTTCTCCGCCATCCCAGACCAGCAGGGGGTTGTCGATGATGGCCGTCCGGCCTTCGATGGCCGGGACCAGCAGCGATCTGAGCATGGTCCCCGGGAGGGTCCGGTTCGGACCGAGCCAGGCGCTGAGCACCGCGGCGTAGCGCACCACCACCGCATCCACGCCGCAGCTGTCGTGGTAATACAGCGCGATATGTTCCCCGGCCAGCTTGGTGACGGTGTAGAGGGAATGGGGCCGCTCGCTCACCACCTTGATGTCGAAATCCTCGGGGAAGGTATCCCCGCGAAAACGGCCGAAGGTCGTATACCCGACCGTTCCTGAACTCGCGAGAACCACCCGCGACAAGCCCAGCCGTCTTGCCGCCTCGAGCACATTGGTCCAGCCCACTATGTTGACGACGACGCCGCGGTGCGGGTCTTCCAGCATTGCCTTGTTCAGTATTGCCGCGGTGTGCACGATTCGTTTCACGCCGTGCGCGCGGACCAGGTCGCACAAAGCGTCCAGGTTCGAGATGTCTCCCTGCACGATCCGGACATCGGGCCGGTCCACTATCGATTTAATGGACTCGTATACCGGATTGATGTCCATCAGGACAACCGGATCGCCCTTTTCGGCAATCATGCGTGCGGTGTGACACCCGATAATGCCGGAACCCGTCACCAGGGTGGTCATGGTCGATATCCTTTCACGGTAAGCGCATCAGGGCTTTTTACCACTTTAATGCAACGCTTCGTTATCGCCTTCCGGGGCGGGATCCCGGGTTCCGGGCTGGTCCGGCAGGCAACAATGATCTGGGATAGTCTTGCTTGTCCCGGCCGGTTTCCCCGGGCCGGCCGCCTGCTCATGACTGCGGCGCCCGTTGATCGTCCGGCCGCGGCGCGGACGGGATGAATAACCTGTATGAAGGTAGCGCGCCCGGAGGAGGGCGAAGTCACATTGAAGGTAGCGCGCCCGTAGGAGGGCGAAATCAGATGAACGTAGCTCAGGCAATCTGCCAAGCCCTGGTGAAGGAAGGCGTGCGCGTCGCCGCCGGCATCACCGGGCAATCGATCGGCCATCTGGCGGACGCGTTGTCGCTCGCCCCCGAGGTCACGCTGTTCTATACCCGCCAGGAGCGCGCCGCGGTCGATATCTGCGACGGCTACGCGCGCGTCTCCGGGATGCCCGGTGTGGTGTTCACCGACGCCGGGCCGGCCGCGGCCAACGCCATGGGCGGCCTGGTGAACAGCTGGGGCGACTCCACGCCGCTGTTGTTCATCGCCGGGCACAACGACCGCTTCGACACGCACCGCCGGCAGGTCAAGGAAATCCCCTTCACCGAACTGTTCGCGCCGGTGTGCAAGTGGACCGCCGTGATCCAGGACGCCTCGCAGGTCGAATCCATCCTGCGCCGCGCTTTCATGCAGCTACGCACCGGTCGCTCGGGTCCGGTGGTGATCGGCATGCCCTATGACCTGTCGTCCATGCCCATCGGCAACTGGGACTACCAGCCGGTGAGCGGGCGCCCCGCGGTGAAAAGCGGCGCCGATCCGGCCTCGGTAGCAGCCGCGGTGGACATGATCGCCTCGGCCAGGCGGCCTTATGTCTATGTCGGCGCCGGTGTGCTCGCCGCGGGCGCAACCGCGGAACTGGTTGAACTGGCCGAGTTGCTCACCCTGCCGGTGGCCACCACGCTGAACGGCAAGAGCGCCTTCCCCGAGAACCACCGGCTGTCGCTGGGCATCGGGGGTTTTGCGCGCGCCGTGTACAGCTCGCTGCCCGCAACGGTGCTCGCCGATTCGGCCGACGTGGTGCTTACCGTCGGCGCGGGTTTCAAGAAGTTCGCCACCATGGCGCCGATGCCCAAGGCCGCGAAACACATCCAGGTCGACGTCGATGGCGCGGAACTGAACAAGGAACACCTGGCCGAGGTCGCGCTGATGGGTGACGCGAAGCTGGTGATCCGTCAAATGATCGAATCGGCAAGGCAGCGCCTGCCGAAATCCAGGCTGTCACCGGTGTCGGCCAGGCAAGGCGAACTGGAAGCGCTGGGCCGTCGCTGGAAGGAGGTTTCGGCGCCGCTGCTCACCGACGACGCTGCGCCCATCAATCCGTTCCGCGTCACGGCCGAGCTGACCCGGCTCACCGATCCGGACCACACCATCGTGCTGCACGACGCCGGTTCGGTGCGCGGCACCACCTGCCAGCACTACATCGCGACCCAGCCACGCGGCTTCCTCGGCTTCGGCGTGCAAAGCGCCATGGGCTGGTCGATCGGCGCGGCCATCGGCGCCAGGCAGGCCGCGCCCGGCAAGCTGGTGGTGGCCGTGATCGGCGAGGAGGCCTTTGGCGAAACCGCGGTCGATCTGGAGACCGCGGTGCGCGCCAAGGTGCCGGTGTTGATCGTGGTGAAAAACAATCGCGCCGATCCGGCGCGCGACGCGGGCGTGAGCCCCAGGCTTGCCAGCACGCGCTTCGCCGGCAGCGGCGTCGATCCTTGCGCGCTGGCGCTGGCGCTCGGCGCGAAAGCGGTGCGCATCGGGCAGCCGGGCGAGTTGCGGGAAAAGCTGAAGTGGGCCATCGAGCAGGTCGCGGGCGGCGCCACGGTGGTGGTGGAAGTCCTGACGCGGCGTGTCGCGGCGAGCCTGCATTCGCGCTGGGAGGGCGAGACGGCGCGCCGTCCGGGAGAGCTGCAGCGCTGATTTTCCGGGGAAATTCCCGTTTCCTAGAAAGCGCACCGTCAGCCGGCGGGCGTAAGCGGACAGACCCTTTCGGCCTGCGATGTTTCGGCGGCGTGGTGGAGGCTGCGCTTTGGCACCGAACGCCACGCCGAACGCCACCGCTTACCGGCAAACGGTATATGATGCCTCATGATCCGATCGTTCCGGGATTCGGATGCATCCCGCCTGTTCGCCGGCGGTCGCGTTTCGCGATTTGCGAACTTCGCCGCGGTCGCCGAGCGCAAGCTGCAGCAGCTCGACAGCGCCGCATCGCTTGAAGCGCTGCGCTCGCCGCCGGGAAACCGGCTCGAGGCGCTGAAAGGGGCTCGGCGGGGCCAGCACAGCATCCGGATCAACGATCAATGGCGGATCTGTTTTGTCTGGCGCAAGGAAGGTGTGTTCGAGGTCGAAATTGTCGATTACCACTGAGAGGCATCGATGGCCGTCGTAGTTCCCAAAAATCGCATGCGCGCAATTCACCCGGGTGAAGTACTGCGCGAGGACTATCTCAAGCCGCTCGGCCTGAGCGCCAACGCACTGGCGAAGGCACTCCACGTACCGGCCTCGCGCATCAACGACATTGCCCTGGAGCGACGCGGCATTACGGTGGACACCGCCATGCGCCTGGTCCGCTACTTTGGCGGCGACGTGCAGAGCTGGCTCAACCTTCAGACCGCGTACGACTTCAAGGTTGCCGAGCGCACAATCGCAAGTCGGATCGCGCGGGAGGTCACTCCCAAGGCAGCCTGAAGAGCGCGCCGATCCGGCGCGCGACGCGGGCGTGAGCCCCAGGCTCGCCAGCACGCGCTTCGCCGGGGGCGGCGTCGGTCCGTGCGCGCTGGCGCTGGGCGCGAAGGCGGTGCGCATCGGGCAGCCGGGCGAGTTGCGGGAAAAGCTGAAGTGGGCCATCGAGCAGGTCGCGGGCGGCGCCACGGTGGTGGTGGAAGTCCTGACGCGGCGTGTCGCGGCGAGCCTGCATTCGCGCTGGGAGGGCGAAACGAAGCGCAGCCCCGGGGAACTCCTGCGTTAAGATTCATGCGGATTCGATCCCAAGGAGCCGAAATGTCGAAACAAATGTCGAAACACCTGCCCGGGCTCGCCGCAACGCTGCTCGCTCTTGCCTTGCTTGCCGGGCAGGCGCTCGCCCAATCCTTTCCCTCCCGGCCGCTCCGGCTGATCGTGCCTTACGGACCCGGCGGCGCCGGCGATGTGGTCGCGCGCACCTTCGGCCAGAAGCTCAGCGACAATAACGGCTGGCCGGTGGTGGTGGAAAATCGTCCCGGCGCCGGCGGCACCCTCGCCGCCGAAGTGCTGGTGAAGGCGCCCCCGGACGGCCACACCCTGATGCTGGCCGGCACCGCGGTGCTCGCCATCAATCCCAGTGTGTATTCGAAGCTGCCCTACGACACCATCAAGGACTTTGCGCCGGTGACGCAACTGGTGTCGTTGCCGCTGTTTTTCGCGGTCGGCGCCCATCTTCCGGTGCAGTCGGTGAAGGAACTGGTGGACCACGCCAGGGCGAATCCCAACCTGAACTATGGCTCGACCGGCACCGGCACCGAAACCTACCTGGGAACGGAGCTGTTCAAGATGCTGACCGGTGTCAATATCACCCATGTGCCGTACAAGAACATCGGCCAGGTCACGGCGGCGCTGATCACCGGCGATATCGCTCTTTTTCTGGGCAGCCTGCCGGCAGTGCAGGCGCACCTCAGGTCGGGGAAAGTGCGTCTGCTGTGCGTCACCAGCGCGAGGCGCTCGCCGATGATGCCCGAGGTGCCGACCATCGCCGAAGCCGGTGTGCGAGGATTCGATTTCAATTCGACCATCGGCTTTGTCGTGCCGAGCGGCACGCCGCGTGAAGTGATCGAGCGGCTCAACCGCGAATTCAACAAGGCGTTGGCGGCGCCGGATGTGGTGCAACGGCTCAACGGCCTCGGATTCGAATCGATCGGCGGCACGCCCGAGCAGTATGGCGAGGCGATTCGCCTGGAGATGCAACAATTCGCGAAGCTGGCGAAGGCCACCGGCGCGAAAGCGGATTAGGGAACTTGCTCAAAAAGCCATGATGGCTGCCGCGGCGCGGCGGCACAACACAGGGACTATGCCATGCATGATCTGGTCGTCAGAGGCGCGCTGATCGTGGACGGCAGCGGCCGTCCCGGATTCCACGGTGACGTGGCGGTCGGGAACGGCATGCTGGTCCAGGTCGGCGGCAGGGCCGGCGCCGCCAAGCGCGACATCCGCGCCGACGGCGCCATCGTGACGCCGGGCTTCGTCGATGTGCACACGCACTACGACGCCCAGGTGCGCTGGGATCCCTATCTTTCGCCTTCGTCCTGGCACGGGGTCACGTCGCTGGTTTTCGGCAATTGCGGGGTCGGTTTCGCGCCGGCCAGACCGCAGGCGCGCGACTGGCTGATCGGCCTGATGGAGGGCATCGAGGATATTCCCAGCGCCACCTTGCGCGAAGGCATCCGCTGGGACTGGGAAACCTTTCCGGAGTTTCTCGAGGCGCTGGAGCGGACCCCGCTCGCAATCGATGTGGGGGCGCAGATTCCGCACGCCGCGGTGCGCACCTATGTCATGGGCGAGCGCGGCGCGGCCAACCAACCTGCGGGCGAAGATGACCTGCGCGCCATGGCGAGGCTGGTGCGCGAGGCAATGTCCGCCGGAGCGCTCGGCTTCACCGGCAGCCGCTCGGTCAACCACCGCAATATCGACGGCAGCAACGCGCCGGGATACGGTCTGGACACCGCCGAAGTCACCGCGCTGGCGCGTGCCGCCGGCGAGGCCGGACGCGGCGGCTGTGCCGGTTTCATCGTCGATTTCGACGACGTGGACCGGGAGATCGCCTGGTTGCGGGGCATGCGCCGCGCGTCGGGCCTGCCGGTGTGGTGCCTGTTGACGCAATCCTACGAGCACCCCGGCAAGTGGGCCCGCATTCTCGAGCTCATGGCGCAGGCCGGCGCCGCGGGAGAATCGCTGTATGCGCAGGTGCCGGGCCGGCCGATCGGGAACATGCTGGGTCTGAAGAGCTCGCGCAATCCGTTTTTCCTGCACCCGAGCTTCCGCGAAATCGCCGCGCTGCCGTTGCCGGGGCAGGTGGCGAAACTGCGGGAGCCCGCTTTTCGGGCGAGGTTGCTGTCCGAAAGACCCGAGGCGCCGACCGAAACCCTGCGCAGCGTCACCGGCCGTTTCGACCGGATGTTCAGGCTCGGCGATCCGCCTGACTACGAGCCGTCTCCGGAAAACAGCGTTGCGGCGATGGCGCGCCTGCAAGGGAAAACGCCGCAGGAAGTGGCGCTGGACACGATGCTGGAGCGCGACGGCAACGAATTGCTGTTCCTGCCGCTGACCAATTACGTGGACGGCAACCTCGATGTGACCCTGCAAATGCTGAGGCACCCGAACGCCGTGCTGGGTCTGTCCGACGGCGGCGCGCACGTCAGCAGGGTATGCGATTCGTCCACGCCCACTTACATGCTCACGCACTGGGCGCGCGACCGCAAACGCGGCGCGACGATGCCGCTGGAGGAGGCGGTGAGGATGCAGACAGCGGCGACGGCGGCCTTGTTCGGCATCAACGATCGCGGCGTGCTGGCGCAGGGGAAGAAGGCCGACCTGAACGTCATCGACTTCGAGGCGCTCACCTTGCGCGCCCCGGAAATGGTCCATGATCTGCCCGGCAATGCCAGGCGCCTGGTGCAGCGGGCGGACGGCTATCTCGCCACGCTGGTGTCCGGCGAGCCGATTTTCGAGAACGGCAACGCGACCGGCGCTCTGCCGGGCAGTGTCATACGACGCGGCGCACCGCAGGCTTGACGGCAGCGCCTGAAGCCTTTCGAGGAGTGAACCCATGAGGCACCCTGGTCCCTGTGGTGGCCGAGTTTTCCGGATGGTCGCCGCGCTGCTGTTTCTGCCCGGCACCCTGTGCTTCGCTCAGGGCGCGGCTTTCCCCAGCCGTCCCATCACCATCATCGTCAACTCGGTGGCAGGCGGGCCGGTGGATAACCCGGCGCGTGCCATCAAGGACCCCCTGGCGGCGATTCTGGGCCAGCCGGTCATTGTCGATAACCGGCCGAGCGCCAGCGGCACGACGGGGGCGGGCTTGGTCGCGAAGAGCCCGCCGAACGGCTATACGCTGCTGCTGACGGGCGCCGGGCCCATCGTCACCAGCCCGCAACTGGTGAAGAACCTGCCCTACGAGGCGCAGGAACTCGCACCCATCGCGTTCGCCGGATATGCGCCGCTGCTGCTGGTCGTCGGCCCGGCGTCGGAGGCGAAGACACTTGCCGAACTGGTGGCGCTGGCCAGGCGCAAGCCCGGACAGGTGACGTTTGCCACGGCGGGCAATGGCACCCCCACTCACGTCAGCTCGGAGAGCCTCAAGGCGCTCGCGGGCGTCGAACTGGTGCACGTGCCTTATCGGGGACTGCCGCAGATGATGCTTGCCGTCATGTCCAACGAAGTGTCCATGGCGTTCACCTCGCTCACCTTCATGGAACAGGTCAGAAGCGGCAAGCTGCGCGCCCTGGCGGTGAGCAGCAGCCAGCGCCTCAAGGCCGCGCCGGAGTTGCCCACCTTCGCCGAGCAGGGCTTCGCCGATCTCCTGGTGGTCGCCTGGTTTGGCTTGTTCGCGCCGGTTGCGACGCCGCCCGAGATCCAGGCGCAACTCAGCCAGGCGGCGCTCAAGGCGCTCGCCGATCCGCAGGCGCGGGAACTCTATGCCAGGTATCACGGGGTCGAGCCCAATCCCCTCGGTCCCGCGGAGTTCGCCAAAATAATCCAGTCGGACCGCGAACGAATCGGCAAGATGATCGCATCCGGACGCATCCAGGCCGAGTAATGAGAGCCTGGCCACGAATCGCATAGCTGCCCGCCAAGGAGGGGAAATCATGAAACCGTTGTCACGTGTGCTCGGATCGCTGCTGGCATCATTCAGCCTGCTCAGCCTGCTTCTCAGCCTGCTTCTCAGCCTGTTTGCCGCCGGCGCGTCGCCGGCGCTGGCGCAGACCTATCCCAACAAACCGATTCGCCTGGTGGTGCCCTTCGGCGCGGGCGGCGGCACCGACATCCTGAGCCGCATCGTCATGACCAAGATGCAGGAAAGCCTGGGCCAGGCGTTCATCTTTGACAACCGTCCGGGCGCCAACACCATCATCGGCGCGGAGCAGGTGGCGAAGGCCGCGCCCGACGGCTATACCCTGCTCATCACGCTCGACATGACCATGACCATGAATCCCAGCCTGTACTCCAGGCTGCCGTACAACCCGGAGAAGGATTTCGTGCCGGTGGGCATGGTGGCGGCGACCCCGGTCATATTCATCACCCAGTCGAAACAGCCCTGGATGACCCTGCAGGATTTCATCAGCCACGTCCGGGCCAATCCAGGCAAGCTGACTTACGGCGCCGGGGCCATCATCAGCCAGGTGGTCGGCGAACAATTGCTGCGCGCCGCCAAAATCGACATGGTCTATACCAACTACAAGGGCGGCGGCCAGGCGTTGCAGGCGCTGCTGGCGGGCGACATCCAGTTTTCCATCATGGACATCGCCACGGTCACGCCGGCGCTGAAGGACGGCAGGTTGCGCGGCCTGGCGGTATCGGGCGACAGGCGCGAACCCACCCTGCCGAACGTGCCGACCATACGCGAGTCCGGTTACCCGGAGCTGGAGTACAAGGACTGGTGGGCGGTCTATGCGCCCGCCGGCACCCCGCGCGCCGTGGTTGATCGCCTGAACGCCGAGATCGCCAAGGCCATGCAGGACCCGAAAGTGCGCGCCCGGCTGGCCGATCTGAGCTTTCATCCCAATCATTCTTCGCCGGAACAGCAGCTGCGGCAGCAACGCGAAGATGCGCAGCGCTGGGACAAGGTCATCAAGGCCGCCGGCATCAAGCTCGACTGAAGCGAGGGGAGGACACCATGGCCAGACAGGCACCGCTGCAGTGGCCGGACGGCGCGCGCGTCGCGGTGCTGCCTCAACTTATTTTCGAAGGCTGGGTCGGCGATCATGCCGAGACGCGCACCGTTCCGAAGGTTCCGGAAGAGGCGATCAAGGCCGGCGCCATCGACTACAACGGCCGCGCCTGGGCGAGCTACGGCTCGAATGTCGGCGCCTGGCGGGTGTTCCGGCTGTTCCAGAAATACGGCATCCCCGCCACCGGCATTTTTTCCGGCGTGGTGGTCGAGCGCTTTCCCGAATTCTCCAAGGCCTGGGTGGACGCCGGCAATGAAATCGCCGCGCATTCCTACGCCCAGGACATTCGCGTGTTTCCGCTCCAGCCCGATGAAGAGCGCGCCAACGCAAGGAAATGCATCGAAGCCATCCGCAACGTCACCGGTTACCGCGCCAGCGGCTGGAACTGCCCGGCCGGACAGCGCAGCGAGAACACCACCCGCATCCTGCTGGAAGAAGGCATCTACTACAGCTACGACTACAAGGACGACGACCGGCCGCACACCGCCGAGGTCATCGACGGCCGCAAGATGGTGGCGGTGCCGAAACTGTTCGACGTGAACGATGTCACCAACTATTCGTTCGCCGCGCATCCTCCCTCCACCTTCGTCGAGATTTTCTGCCGTTCGTTCGATGTGCTCTACGAGGAAGGTCTCTCGGGCGGCAAGATGATCAGCCTGTCGGCGCATGCCGCCATGTACGGGCGGCCCTTCGGCGTGTCGGCGGTGGAGGAGTGCATCCGCTACGCGCGATCCTTCACCGATGTCTGGTTCGCCACCGGGCAGCAGGTCGCCGACTGGTGGCTGCAGCACGGCGAGCGGGCGGCGGCGTAGGAGAGGGCACATGGCGACGAAAAAAAACGACGCAGCGAAGCGCTGGCCGGGGGAGGCGAAAGTCGCGGTGGTGTTCCAGTTCGTGTTCGAGCAATGGGCGGGGACCCACGTCGAGCCCGGCCGCCACACCGCGCCGCAATTGCCGCCGGCGGCGATCAAGGCCGGCATGCGCGACCTGGTGTCACTGTCCTGGCAGGATTACGCCGGCCGCGCCGGCTTCTATCGCCTCATGGACATTGCGCACGCCGAAGGCGTCACCGCGACCGGCCTGTTCAATGGCTACGCGGTGGAGAGGTATCCCGACATCGCCCGTGAATTCGCCGAACAAGGCAACGAACTGGCGGCCCACTCCTGGTCCGAGGAAGTCAAGAGCTACCAGCTCACGGACGAGGCGATGCGCGCCGACGTGAAGAAGACGAAAAAAATCATCCAGGATGTGGCCGGCTACACGCCAGTGGGATGGTCGAGCGCCGGGCACCAGGGCGGGCCGAACACCCTGGACGCGGTCGCCGCGGAAGGCTTCAAGTACGTCATTGAGCGGGTGGACGACGACCGCCCGGTGTTCCTCGAGGGCGGCGGCAGGAAACTGGTCGGCTTTTCGCCTTCGTTCGACATCAACGATCAGCAGTTGTACGCGCGCGGCCTGAACGGTCCGGCTGCCTACATCGAGACCTTCACCCGCCACCTCGAGGTGCTGCTGGCCGAACAGCAGGAAGGACTGCCGTTCGTCGTGAACGCGGTGTTTCACGCCACCCTGTTCGGCCATCCGCTGGGGGGCTGGGCGCTGCGCGAGTGCATCCGCCACGCCAGAGGCAGAGCCGGTGTGTGGATCGCAACCCACCGCGCCTGCGCCGAATATTGTCTGGAGAAATTTCAATGACCCGCACCGCCACCGGGAAGCGGCGCGCCCTGCGCGCGCTCCTGGCCGCGCCCGAAGCGGTCATCGCGCCCAGCATCGGCGATCCGCTGTCGGCGCGCATGGTCGAGGCCGCCGGCCTGCCCGCGGTGCATTGCTCGGGCAGCGTGCTGCACAACACCTTGGGCTATGCCGATGGCGGGCTGCTCACCATGACCGAGATGGTGGCGAGCATCACCGCCATCTGCGATGCGGTGGACCTGCCGCTCATCGCCGATGCCGACACCGGTTTCGGCAGCGCCGCCAACGTGGTGCGCGCGGTGCGTGAATACGAGCGCTCCGGCGCCGCCGCCATGCACCTGGAAGACCAGGCGACGCCCACCCGGCCGGCGATGATTCCCGGATTCGCCATTCGCACCGTGTCAAAGGAGGAGATGGTCAACAAGATCAAAGCCGCGGTGGATGCGCGCCGGGACGAAAGCTTCATCATCGTCGCCCGTTCCGACGTGAAAGGCGACTACCAGGAAGTGCTGGACCGGCTCGCCGCCTGCCTGGAAGCGGGCGCCGATGCGGCCTGGCTGCCGCCGGGCAGGCCGGAGGAAATGCGCTCGGCCCGCACCGCGCTGGGCAAACCGCTGATCGGCGTGCTGCAGGGCACGATGACGGTGAAGGAATTCGGCGCGCTGGCGAACTGCGCGCTGCTGCCCGGCTCGATGCAGGTGGCCGCGCTGTACGCGCAGCGCCGGTTCCTGGAATCACTGCAGCGCACCGGCAGCACCCGCGAGTATTTCGAGCAGTTGCCGGGGGTGGACGAGGTGCGCAAGTTCTACGGCGGCACCGGTGTCTCCTGGCTGCTGGAGGTGGACAGGAAGTACAGCGCGTGAGCGGCAGATCATGACGGTATTGATCACCGGCGCCGGCGCCATTGGCTGCCGCAGCGCGCAGGCGCTGCTGGAGCGCGGCGAAACCGTGGTCCTGCTGGACGTCGCGCCGGACCCGGATGCGATCCGGCACTACGTCGATCCGGACAGGACCGAGATCGTGAAACTCGATGTGTGCGACTACGATGGCCTCGCCGGCATCGTGCGCAAGCACAAGGTGCGGCGCATCCTGCACACCGCGGCGATGCTGACACGCGCGCTGCGTGAGGCGCCGCGCAAGGGCGTGATGGTGAACATCGCCGGCACCACCAACGTACTCGAAGCGGCGCGCACGCAGAAGCTGGGCCGCGTGGTGCTCGCCAGTTCGGGCATCGTCGGTTATCCGACCTTCGGCTCGTTCCGCGGTGATTATTTTCCCGAGGACTTTCCCATGAAAGCCCTGAGCGAGCGGCCCAACTCGCTCTACGCCATCACCAAGCTGTCGGCTGAGTTCCTCGGACTGTTCTATCACCAGGCCTACCAGACTGACGTGGTCATCCTGCGCTACCAGGCGGTGCTGGCGCCGTTTGCCGGTCCCTCCAATAACGTCACCGGGCTCATGGCCGAATCGCTGCTGCGGCCGGCGATGCAGGGCCGCACTGCCGTGATCGACAATCCGCTGATCGTCTGGGGCGGCGGCGAGGAGTTCGTCGATGTGCGCGACGTGGTGCAGGCCAATCTCGCCGCGCTCGACGCGCCGGCGCCGAAAACGCGCGTCTACAACGTCGGCTCCGGCCGGATGCATACCTTCCATGAAGTGGTCGAGGCGGTGCGCGAACTTTATCCGGCGTTCAAGGCAGAGGTCAGGGTCAAGCTCGCCGGCGGCATGGTCGGGTTCGAACACGAGCGTCCGGCGGCTTCGGATATTCGCCTCGCCGAGGCCGAACTCGGCTTCAAGGCGCGTTATTCGCTGCGCGAGAGCATTGAACATTTCGCGCGCAACATGCAGCCCGCCTGAGGCGCAAAGTTGGCTTTTCCGCAGGCAGGCACCCGGGATTGCCCGCCCGAAGTCAGCCGCCCCCGGGATGCGCGCCAGCTCTGCGGCGCTATACTCCGTGATGGTTCGCCCGGATTGTCCCGCCCGTTGCCAGGAGAAGCCCAGCATGCACAAAATCCAGATACTTCCCGAAGTGCTGGCGCGCATCACCGAGCGGCGCGGCAAGCTGCACCTCTACGACGCAATCGAGCCCGCCAGGACCGCGCTGCTGGTGGTGGACATGCAGAATTGCTGGGTGATGGAAGGCCAGCCCGGCTACACGCCGTATTGTCCGGCAGTGGTGCCGAACATCAATCGCCTCGCCGCCGCAGCGCGCCAGGCGGGCGCGACAGTGGTGTGGATCCAGATGAATGTCTCGCCGGCGGTCACGGCCAGGTGGCAGCGCTTCGGTGATTTCTTCGCCAACGAAGCGCTGTTCCGGGAGTGGAGCGCCGCGCTCTCCCCGGGCAACGCCGGCTATGAGCTGTATGCCGGCCTGGAGGTCAAACCCGGCGACATGCGGCTGGAGAAGAATCGCTTTTCGGCCTTCATCCAGGGCGCATCGGATCTGCAGGCGCAACTCGAACGGCGCGGCATCGACACCCTGCTGGTAACCGGCACCGCGACCAACATCTGCTGCGAATCGACGGCGCGCGATGCGCACATGCTCAATTACAAGGTGATCATGGTGTCCGACGGCAATGCCACGCGCAGCGACGCCGAGCAGAATGCGACCCTGTCGAACCTGGCTGGCATGTTTGCCGACGTGATGACGACCGACGAAGTGGTGGCGCGGCTGCAGCCGGCGACGAAGCTGCGGGCGATGGCCTGAACTACCCGCCGAAGTTCTTCGCGGCGAACGCCCAGTTCACCACGTTCCAGAACGCCTCGACGTACTTCAGCCGCTCATTGCGGTAGTCGATGTAGTAGGCGTGCTCCCACACATCGCAGGTCATGAGCGGCCGGTCGGCGCCGGTGATGGGCGTCGCGGCATCCGCGGTGTTGACGATATCCACCGAGCCGTCGCCCTTTTTCACCAGCCAGGTCCAGCCCGTGCCGAAGTTGGCGACGGCGGATTTGCCGAAGGCTTCCTTGAACGCGTCGAACGAATGCCATTTTTTGCCGATGGCGGCGGCGAGGGCGCCCGAGGGCTTGCCGCCGGCCTTCGGCGCCATTGAATTCCAGTAAAAAGTGTGGTTCCACACCTGCGCGGCGTTGTTGAAAATATCCCCGGAAGACTTCCTGACGATGTCCTCCAGGCCGGCATTCTCGAATTCGCCGCCCTTGATCAGTTTGTTGAGGGTGGTGACGTAGGCCTGGTGGTGCTTGCCGTAGTGATATTCCAGCGTTTCTTTCGAAATGTGCGGCGCGAGCGCGTCCAGGGCATGGGGAAGCGGGGGAAGTTTGTGTTCCAAGCTGATCTCCTGATGATCCGAGAAGGTTTGAGGTTGCCGGCGGGAAAAGGTTTGGCGCGCCTGCGCGGCAGTCAGATTTGCATCGGGCTGGCCGGCGACCGACGCCGCCACGCCGATGCCCCATCATACGGATACTTCCGGTCGCCCCCGATACGATAATATCCGCAAAGGAGCGCGACCAAACGGACTACGGTGAAACTGCAGCGGCTTGCCCATCACGGTGCGCGAATCGGCTTGTAATATATCAGCCGGGGCACGGCAAGCAGGGCCGCAACGGAGGTCAGCCGACATGAACGACGTCGTGAGGATGGCGCGCGCGCTGGACTTCGCCGCGCGAAAACACGTCGCGCAGAGGAGGAAAGGCGAAGCCGGCGAGCCCTACGTCAATCATCTTGCCGAAGTCGCGCTGCTGCTCGCCGAGGCGACCGGCGGCCGGGATGCGAATCTGATCATTGCCGGCCTGCTGCATGACACCATCGAGGACCAGGGCGTGACGTTCGAGGAACTGGCCGGGCATTTCGGCAGCGACGTGGCCACCCTGGTTGCGGAAGTCACGGACGACAGGACGCTCGCGAAAGCCGAGCGCAAGCGCCTGCAGGTGGCGACCGCGCCCCACAAGTCCGAGCGCGCCCGGATGCTGAAAATCGCCGACAAGACCGCCAACCTGCACTCGGTGCTGACCAGTCCGCCCAAGCACTGGTCGGCCGAGCGCGCCGACGAGTACTTCGCCTGGGCGAGGCGGGTGGTGGATGGCTGCCGCGGCGTGAACGCGCAGCTCGAAGCCGCCTTCGAGACCGCCTATGCGGCGGGCGTCGAACGGCGGCGCGGCCGTTGACCCCGCCACGCCTGTTCCCCATTGCCGGCGAAGCATCGCCGGCACAAACGAGACACCATGATCAGCGACAGCACCCTGCAGCGCCTGCTTGCTTTCCGCCGCGACCGCGACTGGGAGCAGTTTCACACCTTCAAGAACCTGGCCGCGTCGGTATCGATCGAAGCGGCGGAATTGCTGGAACTGGTGCAGTGGGTGCCGGACGCGCAGGTGGCGCGGGTGGCCGAAGAACGCAACGCGGAGATCCGCGCTGAAATCGCGGATGTCGCCATGTACCTCATGTTCATGGCGCACGACCTGGGCCTGGATCTGGACGCCTGCGTGCGGGAAAAGCTGGCGGCGAATGAAGCGAAATATCCGGTGGAAAAGGCAAAAGGGCGGTCCGACAAGTACGATCGGCTGGGGTGATTGTTCCGGATTCCGGCTCGCGTCCGCGCGTCTGCCCGCGTGTCGCGCGTCTGCCCGCGTGTCGCGCGTCTGGAACGACGGCCGGAAACCAGATGCGCTATCGCGCGCGCAGCCGCTTCGTCCCTGCCGTGTCCACGCCGCCGTCGGTCCCCAGTTCCACCGCGTACTCGAAGCGCGCCGCCTCGCGGCTGATATAGCCCTGGCGCACGTCGTGCGCCACCTTCTCCGGATCGCGTTGTTCAGGCGCGCCGAAGCCGCCGCCGCCGCCGGTGCGCAGGATGAATGCGTCACCTTTCTTCAGGCGCTTGGTGAAGAGCTTGGAGTTCGGGTAGTCGGTGATCTCCTTGCCGTCGATGCGGATGGTCACCTGATTGCCCATGCCCTCCTTGCCGCCTTCCAGTCCCCAGGGCGGACAATGGACGCGATCGACCTGCACGTTCATGGTGATCGGAGAACGCGCCATCACCACCTGCTCGGTCCCCAGGCCGCCGCGATAGCGCCCGGCGCCCCCGGAATCCTCGCGCAGCGCGTGGCGCTCGTAGAGCACCGGATACTTGGCCTCCATCTGCTCCACCGGGCTGTTGTGGGTGTCGCCATCGTTCATGCACACCACCGCGCTCATGCCGTCCTCGGTCTTTTTTGCGCCCCAGCCGCCACCCGAGGGGCCGGCAAAGCCGAGGAACAACCGGCCGTCCCTGGGCGAGATGCCGTTGAAAGTGCCGACCACCAGATCGGCGTGATGCGCGGCGATGGTCCGATCGGGCACCGCCTGCGCCATCGCCTTGAACACCGTGTCGATGATGGTCATGGGAAAGGTCATCCACCAGCGCATCGCCGCCGGCTTGACCGCGCTGATGATGGTGCCGGGGGTGGTGATCACTTTCAAGGAGCGGAAGCTGCCCTCGTTGATCGGGTAATCGGTGGGGGAGGTGAGGCACTTGTAGGCCACCTGCGCGCAGGAGTAGCCGGTGCTCGGCCCCGAATTGTAGAAGCCGCGCACCTGACGCGCGACCTCCGACAGGTCGATGGTCATCTCATCGCCCCGCTTGGTGACCTTCACCTTGATCGGAACGCGGCGGCCGATGTCGATCCCGTCATCGTCCATGAACGATTCGGCCTCATAGACGCCATCGGGAATGGAGCGGGTGCGCTCGCGCGCCGCGGCTTCCGAATGGTCCATGATGTTCCCGATCGCCGACAGCACGCGCTCCCGTCCATAGCGCACGAGCAACTCCAGGAAGCGCCGCTCGCCGGTCTTCACCGCGGTGATCTGCGCCCGCAGGTCGCCCATGGCGCGCTCGGGCAAGCGCACGTTCATGCGGATGATGTCCACCAGTTCCTGGTTCACCACCCCGGCCTTCTGGTACTTCATGATCGGAATCTGCAGGCCTTCGGAGTAGATGTCGGTGGTGATGCCATCGAGCGTCCCGCCCACGTCCGGCCAGTGCGCCATGCACACCGCGAAGCCCGACAGCCTGCCCTCGTGGAATATCGGCAGGCTGAAGGTGAAGTGATTGAGGTGGCTGCCGGTGGTGTAGGCGTCGTTGGTGACCAGGATGTCGCCGGGTTCGATCTTTCCATGCGTGCCGGCGCCAAAGTGCGCCAGTTTCGCCCGCACCGTCTCCGACATGCCGCGGATGAAACTCGGCAGCCCCAGCCCGATCGACACCGTCTCGCCCTCGGCGGTGAAAAGACCCACCGTGAAGTCGAGCGCCTCGTAGATGATCATGTTGTAGGCGGTGCGCATCAGGTTGGTCTTCATTTCCTCGGTGACCGCGAGCACGCCGTTACGGACGATCTCGGTCAGGACGGCGTCGGCTTTGACGCCGGCCAACCTTTTGACCGGGCGCGCGGTGGCGTGGGCCACGCGGGCGGGCTTGCGCAGCGGGCGCGCTTTCGCCGCCCCGGTCTTTGAATGAGGTCTCATGATTGCCTGGACTTTATATCTTTTTTAATTGAAAAACGGCTGTAGAGGCTCGCCGTTTCCGGATTTAGTTAAATAAAAGTCAATAATTATACGGTGTGAACTCCGTCGTCTTGGTTTGATAGAATTAAAGTCTCATGCTCTGCGCCGAACAAGTCCTGCGTATGTTTCGCCTTGTCGAACAGCTGCGGCTCGGGAGTCAGTTGTTCCTGACGCAACAACTCTCCCGCAGTAAACAGGTGTTCCTTTAAAGCATCCCGGGCGACACGATCCACGGCCCCAATGCGCGTCACACCTCGCACGCTTTCAACCGCGAGAAGGTTCTCTGCTTTCACTTCCTCCCGATCGAGCAGATCAGCGCTGTGACTGGTAAGGAGGATCTGCACGTGCGCTGAGGATTCAATGAGTGAATCGAGGAGTACGCGCGCCGCCGCAGGGTGCAGCGCCGCTTCCGGTTCTTCGATCGCCACGAGCGAGACCTTGGCTTCCTTGTCGCGCTGAAAAACGGCTGTCAACACTCCCAGCGCACGGAGCGTGCCATCTGACATGTTCGAAGCCCAAAACTTCCAGGGCTGCGTCTGGCCTTCGACGTCCTGCCGGAATAACATCGTGTGCTTGGGGCCGATGGCCTCGAACTGAACGCCGTGAACGCTCGGAGCAACCCGGCTCAAATATTCCGAAATGCGAGCCATGCGACTGTCGCCACTGCGTTCGAGTCGTGCGATCACGCTCGCCAGATTCACACCGTATTTTTCCAGAAGGATTCCCTCGTCGGGTTCCTGCAAATCCCGCAGCAATGTCGGATTCAGGTTGTAGAAGCCCATCATCGACAAGCTGTCGTACAAGGGCCGAAACTGTGGCAATCCGGACGCATTGACGAGATAGAGCCGGTCCTTGACGGCTGCCGGAAACGCTCGTGCGCTGCACGACTTTACCTCGCCGGCTGCCACATCAAATTCATGGACAGCGCTTCCCTCCCGAATCACGCATTGCTCCCGCTTCACTTCGTAGCCTGCGTTTGGGAGCGCTTTTATCTCGAACGCGTAATGTCCGTTTAGTCCGCCCATGGCTACGTCGAGCCGGATACCGATATGAGTCGGATGCCCGCCCGAGCGGCGCCGGACTTCGCCAATTCCGCTCCGGTTGCGGAAGGCGAAATCGAGCGATTCGCGCAATGCATCGCGCACGAAGCACAAGGCGTCGACAAAATTGCTTTTTCCGGCGCCATTGGCGCCGACGAGAATGGTCAAGGGTCCGAGCCGGACATCACAGTGCTCGATGCTCTTGTACTGCCTGAGCGTCACTCGTCGGACAAACACGGAATTCATTTGGCAATCTCAGTATTCACCGTCCAGGCGGCCGGTGGAGGCAGGTTTTTCATGCTGGCTGGATATTTATATCATTGTTAGTCGAAAAATCTCTGTAAAGGCTCGCTGTGACGGGGACCATTCTGAAAAATGTTCCGAATTATTCCATGAATCCATTCACCGGCCGCGCCCGATTGCGATCGCCAGGTTGCCGAACTCATCCACCGCAAGCTTGTCGCCGGGCAGCAGCACCGTGGTCGAGGCGTACTCCTCGATCAGCGCCGGGCCCTCGATGCGGTTGCCGGCGCGCAAGTTGTCGCGGGCGTAGGTCGGGGTCGCGACCGACTTTCCCAGCTCGGCGAAATACACCTTGCGCCGGCCGCGCTGCGCCGATTTAAGCGGCGCGCGGCCGCCGCGCGCCATCCTCTCCAGCGGCGGCTTTTTCATGAGGCCGGTGACGGTGACGCGCAGGCTGACGATCTCGGCGCGCTCCTCCGGCGCGCAGGTGCCGTAGCGGCGCAGGTGCACCTGGTCGAAATGACGCTTGATGTTGTCGCGGTCGCGGCGCCTGATCGCCGCGGGGGGCAGCTCCACCGTCACCGGATGCTCCTGTCCGACGTAGCGCATGTCGGCGGCGTAGGCGATGCTGATGCGCGCCGGCTTCACGCCGCTGCCTGAGATGGCGGCGTTGCCTTCGGCCACCATGGCTTGGTAGATGCGCTCTATTTCATCGAAGGAGGCATCCGCCAGCCGCGTGAACCAGGTGCGCACGAAGTCGTGGCGCAAATCCGAGTAGAGCATGCCGAAGGCGCAGAAGTGGCCGGGCGCGCGCGGGATGACGAGCCGGTCCATGCCGATCTCGCGGGCAATCGCCGAGGCGTGCAGCGGCCCGGCGCCGCCGTAGGCGATCAGGGCGAACGAGGCGGCGTCCAGGCCGCGGTCGGTGGAGACGCCCTTGACCGCGTAGGACATCGCCGTCGCGGCGATGCGCAGCATGCCTTCGGCGGCGCGGATCACGTCCATGCCCAGGGGCTTGCCGACGTGCTCGCCAATGGCGCGCTCGGCGGCCTTAAGGTCCAGTTGCATCTCGCCGCCGAGGAAGCGGTCGGGGCCCAGGCGCCCCAGCACCAGGTTGGCATCGGTGACGGTGGGCAGCTTGCCGCCGCGGCCGTAGCAGGCGGGGCCGGGGTCGGCGCCGGCACTCTGTGGTCCGATCCTCAGCGCGCCGCTGTCATCGACCCGTGCAATGCTGCCGCCACCGGTGCCCACCTCGAAGATGTCGATGGTCGGCATCTGCACCGGCAGCGCCTGCGCGTAGCCGCCGACCAGCGCGCCGCCGGTGGTCAGCACCTCGCCGCGATAGATGACCCCGGCCTTGGCGGTGGTGCCGCCCATGTCGAACGCCACCGCATCGGGCAAGCCCAGTTCATGGCACAGCGCCCGCGCGCCGACCACGCCCGCGGCGGGTCCCGATTCCAGCATGCGCACGCACTGCACCCGCGCCTGGTGCGATTCGTAGAGGCCGCCGGTGGACTGCACCAGCATGAAGGCACCGCTGAAGCCGGCGTCTTTCAGGCGCAGGTCGATGCCCGCGACGTAGGCGCTGACCCGCGGGCCGATGTAGGCATTGGCGACCGCGGTGGAGCAGCGCTCGAACTCGCGGTATTCCTGCGACAGTTGGTGCGAGGCGGTGACGAAGGCCTGCGGCAGGCGCGCGCGCACGATGGCTTGCACCCGCGCTTCATGTTCCGGATTGACGTAGCAGTGCAGCAGCAGTATCGCCACGGCTTCGATGCCGAGCGCCTCCATCTGGTCGCACACCCGGTGCACCCCGGCTTCGTCAAGCGGGATGTGGATGTCGCCCTCGGCCGTGAGCCGCTCGCGCACTTCGAAACATACTGCCCGCTCGACCAGCGGCACATGCTTGCGGAAGTACAGGTTGTAGGCGTCCGGCCGGTTGATGCGGCCGATCTCGTAGATGTCGCGGAAGCCCTCGGTGATGAGCAGCGCGGTCTTCGCGCCGCTCCTTTCCAGCAGGGTGTTGATGGCGATGGTGGAACCGTGCAGGAACAGGCTGGCATCGGCATAACGCGTGCCGGCCTTCTCGACGCCGTGGCCGATGCCCTTCTCGAAGTTGGCCGGCGTGGACAAACTTTTGCCGAGCAGCATGCGCCCGGTTTTCTCGTCGAACGCGGCCACGTCGGTGAAGGTGCCGCCGATGTCGGCGGCGAGGCGCGTGCGGATGGGACCTGCGCGTGAACGCGCTGCATCTGCGCGTGAACGCGTTGC